>Ga0097691_1000237_pt1 | contig 51502 bp, 43 predicted proteins | sample NGESurdeep072012_8_FD_72858 | JGI IMG/M metagenome (GOLD analysis project Ga0097691, IMG submission 72858) | Arctic peat soil microbial communities from Barrow, Alaska - NGEE Surface sample 210-1 deep-072012 | ecosystem: Environmental > Terrestrial > Soil > Wetlands > Peat ...
GTTTGTCTGGTTCATTCGATTCATGAGCTTGGCATCGCGCCGATGCTCACCGATGCGTTGCCCACAAAATCGCTGAGTTGCCCAGAAAACAAAGTGCAAATATGAGTTGTTGGGCAAAGCCGGGTCAGGGGTTAGGTTTGCCCGCTGGTCCACGATGCCCGCCCGCTCGCTCTACTTCCTCGTGTCATTCTAGAGCGAAGCGAAGAATCCCGGCTCTTTTCCGAATCTTCCGTCTTAATTCCCTCGCCCGCTTCGTTGCGTGAGTTGTCACAGGCGCACGGCCGCGCCTCCGGCGCGGATCCGAATCTTACCTCGCCCGTTATTTTCACGGGAGGTGCCGCAGGCACACGGCGGCCGGCCGCCTGGCAGCCGGTAGGTGAGGGTGCAGGCGGATCATGCTGACTCTCTTGTGTCATCCCGAGCGGAGCCGAGGGACCCCGGATCTTTTTCTTTGGACCGTCCCTATCCGATGCCGTCGCAATTACGGCTGATTTCCCAAAAAAGCGGGTTATTTCCTTGGATCCAGAGACGACTGACATTGGTCAACAACTCAGATTAGTGCTGAACGAAAAAATGACAATTCGGGCCCATCGGCCGCGAGGCGCTTGAAGAACTGGGGCGGATGGAAACCCTTTACCCGTTGACGCAGATCGTTCAAGCGCAAGATGGGCCGCAGACGCCGGACTTCTTGGAAAACAATGACATGACCAACCTCCACTTCATCGAAGTATCTATAGAACTCCTCCATTGAGAGGCCACTCGCCCGCCCATACTCTCGCCAAATTTGGTCTGGGCGGCGCTCAACCGCCTTTTCCACAATTCCCAACGCCTCGACCTGTCCGCGAGGAACCTTGCTGTAAATCCACACTCTTGCTCCCCGGCTGAGTGGGATCCGTCGCCGCCGCAACTCGACGGTTTTTCTGCCTTCAAGAATGTTTTTCGCGTGTCTTGCTTCGACCGAAATCAAAATGTTTTCAGGCACCGGCTGCTGCCTCCTTGAGAATCGCCACGACCTGCTTCCCGTCCAAGCGTTTGGCCGTCACAAAGTTAGAGCGATCTGCGCAACCCAATTCTCGAAGGCGAGCGAGGCTTACCGGGCGCCGAAGCATGATCAGATTGTCAAATCTCGTCACTGCAATCTTTTCGTCGCTGCCCAATCGTTTCAAACTTTTGACATCGAGGACGCCGCGCCGCTGGCTGGCAGAAGATACCAGCTCTTTCGGTTCAATCGTGACCCGAAGCACCCGGGCGACGGCGACCACCGCCGACTGACCGCCGCTCTTACCTGACTCGTAGAACAGCAGACAACTTCCTTCCAATATGATCGAGGCGGTGCGCGGACTACTGAAATACGTCCTCTCGTTCAGAAAGGTGGCTTCTGGCGATTCCAACATTCGAAATTGGCGAGACTCCAGCAGGAGATCAGCAAATTTCTTTCTTACGGGAACAATGGCGCCTATTCGTTGGCTCGAAACGAACAAGACTGGCGAAAGCAGCGTCTCTAGGTCATTTAGCGTCGTCTGAACTCTCTTACCGTTTGGACTTCTAACGAAAATCCGATCGCTCAGGACATCCGTCGGCATAGATTCCGGCAGCAGGACCCCTGCCAATGATTGCAATTCGGTTCTCACCCATCCCCAATTGGAGTCGTGAATGGGTCGCCCGACAGCAATCTTCTGAAGGACCCCTTCAGTCTGGCTAAAGCCTTCCGTTGCCCGGAAGCCGTGCGCCATGGCTGTCCGTAGTGTCACCGAGTGGCCCGGCATTTGACGCAGTTTTATCAGCGCCGGTGCCGCCCGGCTACATTCTTTGCAAATCTTGCCGACCAAATATTCGGCCGCAGATTCCGCTGACTGGTGATCCTGATCCAAGCACAGAAATGCTTCGGAAACTGGCTTTGGTCCGGGCGGTAATGTCCACGAACCGAAAGCTATCGTCTGTCCGCCCGCAGTAATGATCATCCGGCGAACTGGCACATCGACCGGCGTGCCCATCGATGCCTCGAGAACTTGCTGCGCCGGAACGTACATTTTGGTTAAGAAGTCCGAAACCGATGACCGATTTTCTTCATTGACCTCTGCAGCGCAGACCTGAATCCCCTCTAATTTCCCGCGCAACACGCCGCTACTTGCGTCGGAAGAAACCATGGTCTCAGCGAACTCGCCGACTCCCACGACCTCGATGCCGTACCTTTGTCGCAAATTTTCTCTTGCACGCAGTATCGACTTCTCTCCCGTCACAAATCCCGCTGCTTTGTGGTGTATAGCCGTAGCCAAATGCACTAGATCGGAACAGTCCTGAATGGTGAGTGCGCTGTGTTCGCCACGATGCGGGAACACAAGAGTAGCCAGCTCTTCAACGATCTTATCTTGAACGGTTTTACAGGGTGGGCTCAGCCGTGGAAGTTCCAGAGCCAACGCCAACAGAGGATCGGCAGTGTTGGGAATCGACGTACGGCGTAGCTCCTGCACAAACTCCTCGCTCACCGCCACGCGCACTAGATTCCTAAAACCCGCGTTCATCACCAATCCAGATTCCTTGGCCCGCAGTCGCTGCTTCGTCACGTCGAACAGAACATTCAAATCGATCAGATATACCGGAGATTGGGCGAATAGGCGGTCCACCAAGTGCAAATCGGCCGCTCTTCCAGAGGTGACCAAGTCTTGGAAGTTGAAAAGGTTCGGCGTGTTCAGGTCTCGAACCCGGATGTTGAGTATGCGTCCTCTGCTTGCCCCGCCCGGTTTCGTTTGGACTAGTGTAAATCCCATCTTCTCCCAGAACGCGTTCGCCTGAATCAGGTCGGCGGCTACATGCGCAGTGATGCTTAGGTAATAGGATCGCTCCATGTCTGCCACCAAATGACGGAGAAGAAGCTGGCCAACTGCCTGTTGCCGATATCGCGGCAACACGAAAATTTGGAAGACGCGCCCCCGCGGCGGAATGCCTCCAAACAATAAGTGGCCCGCGTATTTTCTCGTTCTGTCCTCAACGGCTACCAGAAGCTTGGACTGAAGCGCCATTTCTGAGTAAACGCGTTTTGGCAGAAACCCCAGCGAATGTTTATTCGCGTCAGCATGTTTCTGGACGATTGGAGATAGGCTGGCGACGTCTTCCGGCTTAGATAGTATCTGTATCTTCATTTCCCCCCAAAGATCACATACATCTCTTGCCCCTTCCCGACCGGGGGAAGCAAGTCCTCCTGCGAGCAAGCCTTCTCGGAACCTCTGCCGGGTATATCGAATGTAGCGGATCCGGGGTCCCTCGACTTCGCTCGGGATGACACAAAGATAGCAAGCGGGCGGGGGGTGAAGAATACAGAGGCAGAATCTTGAATCGCGCGCGAAAAGAGTCGCGCGCTGTACGCGGACCCTCACCTTCATCCTCTCCCTAACAGGGCGAGGCTAGGAAGGAACCGGGATTCTTCGCTTCGCTCTAGAATGACACAAAAAACACGACACGAAAAAAGAGCGACCCTCGCCTCGACCTTCCCCCCTTACCCTTCTAACAGGGCGAAGCCCGCATCTTCTCTTTCACTGGGTGCAGGTGGTTCCCCCGCCGCGCGGGCTCTTCCATCGCGTAGTCGCGAAAAGATGCGCTGCGCAGATTTTCGCGTCTTCTCAATGCGGGTGCAGGGGCCGCAGCCCCTGCCGCCCACCGCGCAGGTGATTTTTCCTTCATGCCGCCGACAACGGAGCGCGGCCTTAACACTGAGTGCAGGGGTCACCCCTGCTTTCGCATTCAATCTATTTTCGCCAGCTTGCGGGCGTAGGCGGCCGCCGTCTTGAAGTCGTACTCGCGATAAGCCTGCAGCTTCTCGGCTTCGAATCCGCCTTCTGCGTGCACTGCCAGCACTTCCTGGTAGCCGCCGAAATCCGACGACGTCAGATCGCCAATCAGGTTCAGCAATCTCAGCCGATCCTCGGCATCGAAGCCTTTCGCGCCGCCCATGTATTTGAGCACGTAGGCGCGCGTCGCCTCGCTGCTGAGATCTTCAGCCGCAGGTCCGGTCACCAGCAGCCCGCCGGCGAGGTCCTGCACGATTTGAACCGCCTGATGGTAGTTGTGAGCGAAGTGATACTTCGCGACGTTGGTGAGCAGAGTATTCGGCACCGCGACGCCGTCCTCGAGCGTGCAGGTGCGGGCGGCATGCTCGATAAGTCCGCGCACGATGGTGTGATACGCCGCGAGATGAGTGAGCTTGTCGCGCACGTGACCCGCGCGCGAGATTCCGTTGGCCTCCGCGATCGCATGGCCGGCGCCCGCCATCAGTTCGAGCAGCGGCAATTTGTACGACACCGCGGTGAAGCGATGGAATCGAACGAAAGTCAGCGCGAGCAACCCGGCGAAGTCGATCTCGCCTTGCAGAAACACACGCTCTCTGGGCACGAACACGTCGTCGAAGACCGTCAGCGTCTCCATCATCTTGTGCCGCGCGCTGATCGGATGCTCGAAATCATTTTTATGCGAGCTTCCGTGGGGCGACGCGAGCAGCTTCAGTCCCGGCGTGTTGATCGGCAAAGCGAACGCGACGGCGTAGGCCTTGTCCTCGGCGCGCATCGCACGCGTCGGCAGGACTATAACCTCGTTGGTATTGGTCGCGACGCTGGTGTGAACCTTCGCGCCGCGCACGACGATGCCGTCGGGGCGCTCCTCGACGATTCGCACGTAGTAGTCCGGATGATCCTGCTGCGTGGGGCCGAGCGCGCGATCGCCCTTGGCGTCGGTTTGCGCGACGGCGACGGCGAGATCGTTGTCGCGGCAATTGCGGTAGTAGTTGTGGATGCGCTCGCGGTACTCGGGCTTGCCGGCAGCCGCGAGACGCTCGCCGATAATATGCAGCGCGAGCAGCGCGTCGGTGCCGATTTCCTTGATCAATACCACCAGCGTGGCGCCCTCGCGCGTCGCGGCCGCGATCAGCGCGCTGCGCTTGAGCAGGTCGTCGCCATTTTGCGGAACATGGTAGTAGCGGCTGTACTCGTCGGCGCCCTCTTTCACGACGGCGAGTTCGCGATACTTCGGATCGTGAGCCATCCGGTAGTCGAGCGCCGCGTGCTCGACTGCTATTCCGATAACAGGATGCGCGGTTACGTCCGCCACCCTTTCGCCGCGAAAAAACACCGCGCGGCCGTCGCGCAGCGAGCTTTTGTACTGTTCAGCCGTCCGTAGTCCCATCGTCGTGATTTTTCCTCGTCGGAGATTGATGCCACCGGCACAACGCCAACCGCAAACGCGCCGCTGATGGCGTTTCGGTTGCGGCGGGTGCGAAACGCCAATATAGAAGCGCTGAGCATTCGCTGTCCAACTGCTCGGGTAGGAGAAGCATTATGGCGAGTCCAAAGATGTTCGATTTGAGCGGCGAGGTCGCCGTGGTCACTGGCGGAAATGGAGGAATCGGGCGCGGAATCGCGCTCGGCCTGGCGCAAGCCGGCGCAGCGGTCGCGATCCTTGCGCGCAATGAAGGGAAGAATCGCGCCGTGGTGGACGAGCTCGCCAGCGCGGGCGCGGCGGCGATAGCGATCAAGCTCGACGTGACGCGGCGCGACGACCTGCGCCCGGCGATGGAGGAAGTCGAGCGCAAGCTGGGGTCCGTCTCGATTCTCGTCAACAACGCCGGAATCGTGATCATGGGCAGCGCGTTGGATTTCAGGGCCGAGGACTGGGATCGAGTGATCGAAACGAACCTGAGCTCGTGCTTTTTCCTTTCGCAAATCGCGGCGCAATCGATGGCCGCTCACAAGCACGGCAAGATAATCAATATCGTGAGCGAATATTCCGTGTTCGGCGCGCGGGGCATAATTCCTTACGCCGCGGCGAAAGGCGCGCTGGTGCAGGTGACCAAGACGATGGCGATCGAACTGGCGCCGCACAACATCCAGGTCAACGCGATCTTGCCGGGATGGATCGAAACCGACATGACGGTGGTCGCGCAGAGCGGCCCGTGGTTTGAGGAAATAATCGCGCGCACGCCGGCCGGCCGCTTCGGCAAGCCCGAGGAGACGGCGGGTGCGGCGGTGTTTCTGGCTTCGCGCGCGTCGGACTTCGTAACGGGATCGATCGTGTACGTCGATGGCGGCTACGCGATCAGGTGAGAAGGAGCGCCCGCGTTTTTAACTGTGTTTAACTGTTCAACTGTTTAACGCGGGCGGCGCGGCGGCGTAAGATGCCGCATCATGACTCGACGCAAAACGCCCTCTTCCGCTCATCCTGAATCAGCGCGTCACGAGCACGGCCTGCCGGCGCTCAAACCGTTGCGCGTGCTGGTGGCCGGTGAGGTGATCCTCGATCGCTACCTGTGGGGCGACGTCGCGCGAATCTCTCCCGAAGCGCCGATTCCGATCCTGCGCGTGCAGCGCCGCGAGGAAAAGCCCGGCAACGCGGGCTTCGTGATGGCGAACTTGCGCGCGCTCGGCGCGGAGGTGAGCGCGCTCAGCGTGGTGGGCGCGGATCGCAACGGCAGCCTGCTGCGCGAAATTTTCGTCGATCTCGGAATCGACACCCGCTCGATTCTGATCGATCCCGACCGTCCCACCATCGTCAAAGACCGGATGCTCGGTTCCGTGCAGGCGGCCCATCGCGCGACCCAGCAACTGCTGCGCGTCGATGAGGAAGACCCCAGTCCGCTCAAGCCCGCGCGCGAACGCGAGCTGATTGCGCGCGTCAAGTCCGAGCTTCGCAACTGCGACGGCGTGCTGATCTCGGATATCGACAAGGGGATGCTGACTCCGGCCGTGTTGCGGGCGCTGATCGATGGAGGCCGGGCGCGCGGTATCCCGGTGATAATCGATCCGCGCAGGACCGAGGACTTTTCGATTTATCGCGGCGCCACCGCGCTCACGCCCAATCGTCACGAAACCGAAGTCGCCACCGGGATGCATCTCACCGACCGCGTCGCGTGGCGCAAAGCGGCCGAAACTCTCGTGCGCAAGCTTGGCCTGGAAGCGTGCCTGATAACGCTCGACCGCGACGGGATGTATCTGGCGGAACGCGGCGGCAAAGACACCTACGTATCGACGGCGCCGCGCGAGGTTTACGACGTGACGGGAGCGGGCGACGTGGTGCTGAGCGTGTTCGGGATGTTTTCGATCGCGGGACTGGGCTTCTCGTCGGCGGCGACGATCGCGAACCTGGCCGCGAGTATCGAGGTGACCCGGATCGGCACGGAAGTGATCACGCGCGAGGACCTCGCGCGCGCACTGAGCCCCGCTCACTTAAGCTACGAGCGCAAAATCCATTCGATCGACGAACTCAAGGCGGCGCTGGAGCGCGAGCGGCGCGCCAGCCGGCGGATCGCGTTCACCAACGGATGCTTCGATCTGATCCACGCCGGGCATATCCAGATGCTCGCGTTTGCGCGCGCGCAGGCCGACCTGCTCGTGGTCGGACTCAACAGCGATCGCAGCGTGCGGCGGCTCAAGGGCGACGCGCGCCCCATCTATCCCGCGGCGGAGCGAGCGAGAATCCTCGCGGCCCTGGAAGCGGTTGATTACGTAGTTGTGTTCGACGAAACGCGCGCCGAGAAAATTATTCGCGCGGTTAAACCCGACGTCTTGATCAAGGGCGAGGATTGGCGCGGCAAGCGGGTCGACGGCCAGGCGTTCGTCGAATCGCACGGAGGAAGGGTGGCGCTGGCGCCGATCCTGGGCGGACGCTCCACCAGCGCGACTATTGATCGGATGAGTTCGAAGCCGCGCGCGGGAAAAGACGGCGCGTGATTTGGTCGGTGAATTGCTTGAGTTCCGGCATCGCAAGCATCCAGGCGCCGAACAGGTAAAGCCCGCCGTAAGTCGAAAGAATCGCCAACCCCTGGATGCGCGGCCCGAATCCCGCCATCCGAAGCTTCAAGATGAACGCGAGCGCGGCGGCGCCAACCGCGAGCGCCCACAACTTCGCCAGATACGAACGCTCGAGCCCGGTCCATCCGATGCGCCCGTTCAGCGCCCATCGCAGCATCACAAACTCGACCCATCCTGCCACGCCCGCCGACACCGTCAGTCCGGCAACGCCCCACTTCTGCGCGATTCCGAGCATGGGCGGTAATGGAATCGCGCATAGATAGCCGAGCACCAGGGTCAGCACGACGCGGATTAGTGCGAATCGCAGCGGGGTGCGGGTGTCGAACAGCGCGTAGAACGCCGAATTGTACAACCGGCCCATCGTGGCTGCGAGCAACCCGACCCCGGAACCCGCCAGCACGGCCCACACGTAAACGGCGTCGGCCCGGGTGAACGCACCGGATTGATAAATCATCGCGACGATCACGTCGCCAAGAATCAAAAAGGCCGCGGACGACGGAACCACGAGGAATGCGATTTGGCGCAGTCCGCGGTTCAGCCGCGCGCGCAGAATCGCGTTCATTTGCTCGGGCATCGCACCCGCGGCGCGCGACATCGCGGGCAACTCCGACGCGGCCACCGAATATCCGAACAGGCTGATCGGCACCATGTAGAGCAACTGGCCGTAATTGAGCGCTGCGACGGCGCCGGTCGGCAAAAGGCTCGCCAGCATGTTGTCCACGTAAGCGCTCAGGTTGACGACGCCGCGGCTGATGACCACGGGCGTCAGATTGTGGAACACGGATCGGAGAGGCGCGGCGATGCGCGCGAAGTCGATGCGATGCTTTCTGAGCAGCGCCAGCGTCTGCGGAACCTGCACCGCGATTTGCAAAGCGGAGCCGACAACAGACCCCCACGAGATCGCGATCGCAAGCCCATCCTGCGAGCGGCGGGGCCCGTAATAGAGGAGCGCCGCGATCATGGCGACGTTCCACGCCACGGGCGCGGTGTACGAGACGAAAAATTTGTGATGGCTGTTCAGGACGCCGAGAAACCACGCCGACATCACGAGCAATCCCGCGCCGGGAAACAGGATGCGCACGATCTGAATCGTCAAGTCGCGCTTGTCGCCCTCGAAGCCGGGCGCGATCACGTCAATCAGGTACGGCGTCACCAGCACGCCGATCGCCACCAGCACCGACACGCCGAGAGTCAGAATCGCGCCGACGCCCCATGCGACCATGTCGGCGGTTTCATTGTCGCCCTCGCCAAGCAATTTTCCGTAAACCGGGATGAACGACGCGGAGAGTACGCCCTCGCCAAACAGGTTCTGCAGAATGTTCGGGATGCGAAACCCCGCCTTAAACGCGTCGGCGGTGGCCGAATCGCCGAGGAAATGCGCGAAGATGCTGTCCCGGATGAGGCCGGCAATCCGGCTGAGCAACACGCCCGCGGCGATGGTGCCGGCCCGGCTCGCGCCCGATCCGATCGCGCTGGCGGGGCCGGGGCTCGCCGCGACGCGCGGTTCGTTGCGATCCTGACGATTGGGTGCGATTTCGGACAAGTTCCCTCTGGCACGGGGAGTATAGCGACCGTCGCAGCCGCGTAGTAGCGGGCGTTCGCGCGGACCTCAAGGCGCGCTACAATCGTCGTGTGAGCTTTTCGCTCTACGTCCATATTCCGTGGTGCCAATCGAAGTGTCCGTACTGCGACTTCAATTCGCACGCGGCATCGTCATGGCCGGAAGCGCAATATACCCGCGCGCTGATTTCGGAGCTCAAGTACAGGGCGAGCACTCCGTCGTATTCAGGCCAGCGCATCCGGACAATCTTTTTTGGGGGTGGAACGCCATCGCTGTTCGATCCCAAATCGATCGGCAAGATTATCGACGCCGCCAATCACGTTTGCGGGATCGAACCCGACGCGGAGATAACGCTCGAAGCGAATCCCGGCACGATCGACCTGGCGAAACTCGGCGGGATGCGCGCGGCGGGCGTAAATCGAATCAGTTTCGGCGCGCAGTCGTTCAATGCCGCGACGCTCAAGTTTCTCGGCCGGATTCACTCCGCCGACGAAACCCGCACAGCTGCAAGAATGGCGCATCGCGCCGGCTTCAATCGACTCAATCTCGATTTGATCTTCGCGGTTCCGGGACAGACGGTTGCCGATGTTCTCTTCGACATCGAATCGGTGGCCGCGCTCGAACCGGATCACATCTCGGCTTACAACCTGACCTTCGAGGAAGGCACCGCGTTTTTCACGGACTTGAAGCACGGACGAATAAAACAGCTCGCGACTGACGAGCAGGCCGCGATGTATCAAACGGTGCGCGAAGAAATCCCGCGGCGCGGCTACGCGATGTATGAAATTTCGAACTATGCGGCGCCCGGCCACGAAGCGCGCCACAATCTGACGTATTGGCGCGCGCAGACGTACCTCGGAATCGGCGCGGGCGCTCACAGCTATGCGGGCGACGGGCGTGGCGGCCAACGAAAGCGATGGTGGAATGAAAAGCTCCCGGCGCGTTACATTTCCGCGATCGAAGAGCGCGCGAATGCGGAGGCCGGCGCCGAAACGATCGATGAGTCCACTGCGCAAAGTGAATTCGTGTTCCTGAATCTGCGGCTGCGGGAAGGCTTCGCGATCGCCGATTTTCACGAGCGCTTCGGCCGCAACTTCGAATGCATCTTCGGCGGCGTCGCCACTGCGCTGTTCAACAACGGCCTGCTCATGCTCGATCGCGGCCGAATCAAACTGACCGATCGCGGCCTGGAAATGGCCGACTCCGTGTTCGCAGAGTTCGTCTAGGCGGCGCGCCCGATCGTTGCGTCGAGCAATTCGACGATGCGGGCCGGCGTGGCAAGCCGGATGAACGCGCCCAAGCGCGGGCCGCGCTCCTGGCCGAGAATCGATCGATACAGGAGCGGAAAAATCTTGCCGGGCTTGTCGTAATTTTCGCGGCCAAGATCGTAAATCTTCTTCTCGATCTCTTCGGCGCCGGCACCCTGATTTTCAATCAAATACGCCGCGAGACTTTTCAGCTGCGCGCGTTCCGCATCCGACGGCGTGTAGGGCTCCTTCACGATGAAATCGCGGTAGAAATTGAGCGCGCATTCCATCAGCGCACGGCCCATTTCTTCCGTTTCCGCATCGCCCGCGATCGAGGCGTCGTAGCGGACCAGATAATCCCAGATGTGGTCGCGATCCGAAGTCCCCAGCGCGCCGACCACGTTCGTCATCATCCCGAAGCTGAGCGCTGAGTTGAATCGCCTCGGCGTCGTGCTCTGGATGACAAATTCGAGCACCGATTCGCGCCGCTGTTCTTCCGACGCCGCCGCGTAGGCGCGCAACGCGTCGAGATATTCGTCCACGTATTGCGGAATCGACTCGAGAAACAACTTGCGCGCGCGGCGCGGATTGAGCAGCAGAAAAAGTTTGAGCACCTCGATCGGCGCGTAGCGCGTCCACTGTTCAACGGTCACGCCGCGGCCGACCGACTTGGAGACCTTGCGGCCTTCCTCGTCGAGAAACATCTCGAACGGAAATCCCAGCGGCGGCTGCGCACCCATCACGCGGAGAATTTGTCCCGAGAGCCGCGCCGAGTCGGTGAGATCCTTTCCGTACAATTCGTAATCGACCTTGAGCACGTACCATCGCAGCGCCCAATCGACCTTCCATTGCACCTTCGCCTTGCCGCCGAGCACCGATTGCTCGCCGCGAAAACCGCATCCCGACCTGCCACCCGCGCTCTTTTCGCAGATGAACTCGATCGATGCGCGCTCGGGGTGGTACGCCGACACCGTTCGCTCGACGACTTGCCCGCAGTTGGGACAAATCGGCATGAACGGCGACCATCCCGCGCGATTTTCCTCGCGCAGTGTCGGCGCGATGATCGCGGTGATTTCCGCGTGCTTGTCGAGGATCAGCTTCAGCCCCTCGTCGAAGCGCCCCGACGAATACATCTCGGCCGAGCGCATCAGTTCGTACTCGACCTCGACCGGCGCCAGAAATCCGCCGAGCAGCCCGATCATGTGATCGGCAAAGCTGGCGCAGCATCCGAACGGGTCGGGAATCTTCGAAACCGGAATGCCGAGGTACTGCTCGGTGGCCTCCCGGTTCGGCACGTTCTCCGGCACTTTGCGGAGCCCGTCGAGATCGTCGATGAAAACGATCAGCCGCGACGGCCGTGACGGCTCGATCAGAGCAAACGCCTTGCGCACGAACGACGGACGCAGGATTTCCGCCATCGTGCCCAGATGCGGCAATCCCGACGGCCCGAAGCCGCTCGCGAAAATTACCGGACGAGCGGGCTCGTACGCCGCGACGCGCTGTGCAAGCCGCCGAGCTTCTTCACGTGGCCATAGTTCCGCACCGGCTGCGTTGCCGGGCTGGGAATCGGATTTATCCGGCCGGCCGGATCTCGATGCGTCCGCCATCGATTGGTTTTCTTCCTTGGCCTGCCCGCCTAGCTTTCCGGCTTGTCGGGATTCTTGCCGCGCAGCACGCTAGCGACCGCCTCGTGTATCCATGGATCGATCTGCAGGTCGCGATTTTTTTCCGAGGCGAGGCGGAGTTTAACCGCGCAGTTGCCGCAGATAAAGGCCTGCTGGCGAAAGCCCGCGGTATCTTCGACGGAAATGCGGAGCAACCACTCGGTGAATGCGCGGCGGCAGATCGCACAGTGAAATTGATTGGAATGGGAATCGGTGGAATCCATAGGCGGGTGTTATTCTATATCATTGCTTCGACTCTTTGCGCTGTGGTATTTCCCGACCACCCATGAATTCTTCCACGGTTCGCCAGGATCGAGAGGACCGGTTGCATTTTCGGACCGCCGGTCCCGTTATTCGAGCCGATCGCGCCCCAAACGCCCGCATTCGAGCTATCCGCGGCTAAACCGACGACTACACCCGTCGTCGCTCGAGGCGGCGCGGGACTATTTCATCTTATGGATCAGGCGTTCACCAGGCAGAAAATAAAGGAATTGCGCGCGATGGTCGGCGAAGGCGATCGCGTTGCCATCGTGCTGCAGGACGATCCCGATCCCGACGCAATGGCGAGCGCGATGGCGCTGCGTACGCTGCTCGGGCGCAACAAGCAGACCACGCCGCTGTTCGCGTTCAAGCCGGTCACGCGGCCGGAAAATCGCACGATGGAGCATCTGCTGGAGATCGAAATCCAGCCGGCCGATACGGAGGAGCTGCGCGCGTTTGACAAGATTGCGATGGTCGATGTTCAGCCGCCGTACTTCGGCGAGAAAATTCCGCGCGCCGATATCGTGATCGATCATCATACCGGCTACCCCGGCGGCGCCGCGGCGTTCGAGGACGTGCGTACGAAATACGGCGCGACTGCGACGATCATGACCGAGTACCTGGTGACGGCGGACGAAAAAATCAGCGAGCGGCTGGCGACTGCGTTGCTCTACGGAATTCGCAGCGACACTTTGGCGTTGTCGCGCCGCGTGACCGACGACGACCTGCAAGCGTTCACGCGCCTGGTTCCGCTGGCCAACTACAGTATGCTCCGGCAGATCGATCGTCCCGAGCTGCCGCTTAGTTTTGCGCAAATCCTGGCGCGGGCGATGAAACGGATGGTGGTCAAGGATCGGCTGGTCGTGCTCAATCTCGGCCACGTCGAGCGCGACGACCTGATCGTGCAGATGGCGGACTTCTGCCTGCAGTTCGAGGGCGTGGCGTGGGTGGCGGTCGCGGGCAAGCTCGGCGGCAAGCTGGTGATAAGTGTGCGCAACCATGGCATGAGCGGCGACAACGCAGGCGAGGCGGTGAAGAATCTGTTCGCGGAAATCGGCAGCGCCGGTGGCCATCGCAACATGGCCAAAGCGGTGATTCCGCTGCGCGCATGGCGGCGGCGCGAGGGGACGACCCGCGACTCGCAAATCGAGTCGCGGCTGCGCGAGTTGTTCAGCGCGTGGATCAAGGGCGAGGCCGACGATGGCGCGGTTCGCAGCGCGCCCAGTCGCAACGGCAACTGACGCGCGCGGGGGCGGGAATAGATTGAATGCGAAACCCACCGTGGGTTTCGCGCATCCTTGGGCAGGGGCTGCGGCCCCTGCACCCGCAGTGACAAGACGTGAAAATCTGCGCAGCGCATCTTTTCACGACTACGCGATGGCAGGGGTGACCCCTGGCCGTGGCGACGGCGGCGCAGTATTAAGGCCGCGCTCCGTTGGCACGGGTAGCGAGTGTTAAGGCCGCCCGCCGTTGGCGGGCGCGGGCACTGCCACGGGCGCGCGGCAGGGTGATCTCTGAACCCGGTGAAAAGATGAAAAGAGAAGATGCGGGCTTCGGCCTGTTAGAACAGGTTAAGGGGAGGAGACAGTGGTGATGGTTCTGGCCCGATGCCCGCGCCTTGTTTTTTTTCTGTGTCATGCTTTGCGGGTTAATTTCCTCGCCCTGTTCAGCCCCTCAAGGACCTGCCGTGAGCGCGTAGAGGAAAACATCCGGGGTCCCTCCGCTTCGGTCAGGATGACGGAATGGGAAAAGCATCTTGGAATTTGGACCCTCTCCCGACGCTCGACGACTCGCGTCGGCCTCTCCCTGTCAGGAGAGCTGTGCGTAACTAGCGACGGACGCCGTAGCGTCCGTCGAGATTCTTCGCTACAGGAGCTTTCGCTCAGAATGACGCCTGCGGCCGCTCGCTTTTTTTCGTCATCCTGAGCGCAGCGAAGGATCTCGCGCGCCAGCGCGTGTCGCTCCAGCACCAACCTCCGGTTACGCAAAGCTCTCCTGTCAGGGCGAGGCAAGGAAAAAGATCCGGGGTCCCTCGGCTGCGCTCGGGATGACACAAAAAAAAACTTCCGTCGGGATGACGCAATGGGAGAGGCTGCGTTCTGAGCTTCGCCGCGCGGCGAGCGGGCGGTTTACCGGTTGCCCTGATTTCCGTATCGTGATTGGCGCCGATGTGTGATCTGATCCGATGAGTCCGAGGCTGTTCAGAATTTCCCCGCTCGAATTTCTGGCGCCGATGATCGTCGGCTGCGCGCTGTTCATGGAGATGCTCGACTCGACGGTCATCTCGACCGCGCTGCCGGTGATGGCCAAGTCGCTGGGCGAGGATCCGATCAAGCTCAACCTCGCGATCACCTCCTACCTGCTGAGCCTGGCCGTTTTTATTCCGATCAGCGGCTGGATGGCGGATCGATTCGGCGCGCGCACGGTGTTTCGCGCCGCGATCGTGATCTTCACGATCGGTTCAATCCTATGCGGAGTGTCGCAATCGCTGCCGCAGTTGGTCGCCGCGCGTATTGCGCAGGGCTTCGGCGGAGCGATGATGGTCCCGGTCGGCCGTTTGATCGTTCTGAAGACTGTCGCCAAGTCCGAGCTGGTAACTGCGATGTCCTATTTGACCGTGCCGGCGGTGTTGGGTCCCGTGGTCGGGCCGCCGGTCGGCGGGTTCATCGTGACCTATTATTCGTGGCGCTGGATTTTCTTCATCAACGTGCCGATCGGCCTGATCGGCATCACGCTGGTTACCTGGTACATCCCAAACATCCTCGAGGAGGCGGTCGTCCCGCTCGACTGGAGGGGCTTTCTGCTTACCGGCCTGGGACTGGCGGGTCTGGTCTTCGGCTTCGAGTCGATCGGCCGCGGCGTCATTCCTGCCGGTATCATCATGTGCGTGATGGCCGCAGGCGGCATGTGCCTGGCGCTCTACATCCTTCACGCCAAGCGCATCGACTATCCGATCGTCGACCTGGGGTTGATGAAAATCCCGACCTTCAACGCGGCTACACTGGGCGGCGGACTTTTTCGGATGGGCATCGGCGCGTTGCCGTTCTTGTTGGCGATGCTTCTGCAGGTGGTTTTCGGACTCACCCCGTTCGCTTCGGGAATGCTGACGTTCGCCAGCGCCGCGGGCGCCTTGTTCATGAAGGCCACGGCGACGCCAATCATCCGGCGCCTGGGTTTCCGCTCGGTGCTGATCGGCAACGGCGTGCTCAGCGCTTTCATCATGATGGGCTACGCGCTATTCCGCTCGACGACATCTCACTACGTCATCATATTGACGCTGCTGACCGGAGGATTCTTCCGCTCGCTTCAATTCACCGCGCTGGGAAGCCTGGCCTATGCCGACGTGCCCAACTCGTCGATGAGCGGCGCGAGCAGTCTGTCGAGCATGGCGCAGCAACTGTTCCTGAGCCTGGGCGTGGCGCTGGGCGCGATGCTGCTGCACATCAGCCTGGGCGGGCGCAGTTCGGCTCATCTGTCGGTGCATGATTTCACGCCGGCCTTTGTGGTCATGGGAGTTCTCGCGCTGATGTCGTCGCTGCTTTTCATCCCGCTGGAGTATCATGCCGGCGCTGAAGTGAGCGGGCGCCGGGCCGGCGTCGAGCTTTCTCGCACGGCCCAGACAATTCCGGAAGCGGATTGATCACGCGCGGTCGTTTACCGAAGCCGGCGATACCTTTATCGTAATGCTCGTGAATGCGGCGGAGGCGACCGTGGAGGTCAAGAACCGGCTCGGACTTCATCTGCGGGCCGCATCGGCGCTGGCGCAGACGGCCGCAAAATTCGCCTCGCAGATCATGATTGGCCGCGGCAAGAACCTGGTCAACGCCAAGAGCATGACCAGCCTGATGATGCTGGGGGCAGCGCAGGGCTCCAAGCTCAAGGTGCGGGCAGAAGGGGGCGACGCGCGCGAGGCTCTCAAAGCCGTGCAGACGCTGTTCGACGAGCGCTTCGGCGAGGAATGAGCGCGCAGATTCGACCAGTCCCGGCGAACCGGATAGCGCCCGTCTTGATTCTGTCCGATTGGTCAGTTATACCCTTCACTACCTGAAAATCTTGAGGCGCGCTGCCGTTTTTTTCACTGTCCGGCAGGCGCCTATGCTGACCCTTCTGGAACAAAACTCAATTGAACTCCTCAGTCCCGCGCGCCGACCGCATAAGTTGAATTCCGGTCTGCGACGGGCCACCCGAGAAGGCGCTTTTCAAGGAGCAATCGCTAATGCCGCTTAAAGATTTCCTGTTCACGTCCGAGTCGGTCTCCGAAGGCCATCCGGACAAAATGTGCGATCAGATTTCAGACGCCGTGCTCGATGCGCTCATCGCCGAGGACCCCGACTCGCGCGTCGCGCTCGAGTCGCTCGCCAAGACCGGGCTTATCGTGCTGGCCGGCGAGATAACCAGCCGCGCACGCCCCGACTATGTGAAAATCGCGCGGCAGACCGCGGTCGAAATCGGGTACGACAGCACCGACGTCGGTTTCGACGGCAACCGGTGCGCGGTGCTGACCGCCATCGAGCCGCAGTCGGCCGATATCTCGCAGGGTGTCACCGAGGGACAAGGGCTGCACAAGGAACAGGGCGCCGGCGATCAGGGCCTGATGTTCGGTTTCGCGTGCGACGAGACGCCGGAGGCGATGCCGCTGCCGATCGCGATGGCGCATCGGCTGATGGAAAATCTCACCAAGCTGCGCAAAAGCCGTCAGCTCGATTTTCTGCGTCCCGACTCGAAGAGCCAGGTCACGGTGCGCTACGCCGACAGCCGGCCGGTCGAAGTGACGGCGGTCGTCATCTCGACGCAGCATTCGCCGGACGTGAAATACGAAAAAATCCGCGAGTCGGTCATCGAGGAATTGATCAAGAAGACGATTCCCGAACAGTACCTGACGCGCGCCACGGTCTATCACGTCAATCCCACCGGCAGCTTCATCATCGGCGGACCGCATGGCGATTGCGGACTCACCGGGCGCAAAATCATCGTCGATACCTACGGCGGCTACGGCCGTCACGGCGGCGGCGCGTTCTCGGGCAAGGACCCGAGCAAGGTCGATCGCTCGGCCTGCTACATGGCGCGTCACGTGGCCAGGAATGTTGTCGCGGCGGGACTCGCCACGAAATGCGAAATCCAGGTTGCCTACGCGATCGGCGTCGCCGAGCCGGTCTCGATACTCATCGATACCTTCGACACCGGCATCGTGCCCCAGCACAAACTCTCATCCACCCTGCGCGAGCTGTTCGATTTCCGGCCCGCCGGAATCATCAAGACGCTGAACTTGAAGCGTCCGATCTATCAGCCGACCGCAGCCTACGGGCATTTCGGCCGCACCCCGCATGACGGGCTGTTCCCGTGGGAGCGAGTCGATATGGCCGAGACTCTGCGCAGCGCGTTCGGGCTCGACGGCCGCGGCTGATAGCGCCCCGCGCTCTCCATCAAACCAGACAGAAACTTTTGGAGCTTGAAGACGATGGCCACGACGGCAAAAAAGGCCAAAGCAATCCCTAAATCCCGCGCCAACGGAAACGGCCGCGACTTCGACGTGCACGACCTCGGACTCGCCGAGGCCGGACGCAAGCGGATCGAATGGGCCGACAAACAGATGCCCGTGCTGCGCCGGCTGCGCGAGCGATTCGCGAAAGAACTGCCGCTCAAGGGCCAGCGGCTGGGCGCCTGCCTGCATATCACCTGCGAGACCGCCAACCTGCTGCGCGCCCTGAAGGCGGGCGGCGCCGAAGTGCTCGCCTGCGCGTCCAATCCGCTCTCGACGCAGGATGACGTGGCGGCGGCGCTCGTCGATCAGTACGGCATCCCCACCTTCGCCATCCACGGCGAAGATCGCGACACCTATTACGGCCATCTGCGCGCCGTGCTCGAACGCCGTCCGACGATCACGATGGACGACGGCGCCGACCTCGTCAGCCTGCTTCACACCGAGTTCGCCAGCCATGCCGGCAGCGTCAAGGCAAGCATGGAGGAAACGACCACGGGAGTAATCCGGCTGCGCGCGATGGCCAAGGATGGCGCGCTCAAGATTCCGGTGGTCGCAGTCAACGACGCACAGACCAAGCATCTGTTCGACAATCGTTATGGCACGGGACAGTCCACGCTCGACGGCATCATCCGCGCTACCGGGGTTCTGATCGCGGGTTCGGTCGTGGTGGTGGCGGGCTACGGCTATTGCGGCCGCGGCATCGCGTCACGCGCACGCGGGCTTGGCGCCGACGTAATCGTCACGGAAGTTGACGCGATACGCGCGTTGGAAGCCGCGATGGACGGATTCCGCGTGATGAAGATGGTCGAGGCGGCGAAAGTCGGCGATATTTTCATCACCGCGACCGGCGACAAGCACATTCTCACTTCCGCGCATTTCAGCCTGATGAAAGATGGCGCGTTCCTGAGCAACTCGGGCCATTTCGATGTCGAGATCGACGTCGCTTACCTGAACGACGCCGCGAAAAAGGTCGATCGCGACGTCACCCGCAACATCGACGCGTACCATTTGTCCAACGGGCGCATCGTCTATCTCCTCGGCGAGGGCCGGCTGGTTAACCTCGCGTGCGCCGAAGGCCATCCCGCGCAGGTCATGGACATGAGTTTCGCGACGCAGGCGATGGCGTCGGAATGGGTGGCAAAGGGCGCGCAGCTCGCGGTCAAGGTTCACGAGGTGCCGGTCGAGATCGAGGAGGAAATCGCCGGCGTGAAGCTGGCCGCGATGAGCCTCAAGATCGATACGCTGACCGCCGAGCAGCGCAAATACCTGGCAAGCTGGGAATCCGGCACCTAGCCAGCCGACGGGATTCTGGTCCGTGTCGGTAAGCGGGAACTGGCGAGTCGTTTTTCGATTCGAAGACGGTGAAGCTCTCGGCGTTGCGGATCGCTATCGCTTTCGATTCATCGCCCGAGAGTTGGCTCAACATGCAGCAGCAGTACGATCTTTACCGCGCCCGAAAGAATCCGGCCCTTCGGCGCGTCAAAAGGCTGAAAGCCGCTTGATCGCCGACTAGCGCGTTTTGAGCTCGGCGTCAGGCGTCTGATCGAGATAATCGCCGGCGGACAACCGACGCGGATTGCGATCGCGGATCGCCCTCACCAAGTTCTTCAGCGCTTCGATCAACTCGCTCTCGCCAAGCCGCGGATAGAGCACCCTCGCGAGCCGGCTGCCGTTACGGGCGCCGCCCACCATCAAGACGTAGTCATTCTTGCCGTAGCCGATTATCCCGATCTCGGCCGTCGGCGGACGCGAGCAGCTGTTCGGGCATCCAGCCATCCGGATTATCACGTCAATGTCTCCGAGCCCCGCCGCCTCCAGTTCCGCAAGATAGCGCGGCAGCACGCGCTCCGCATGCGTCATCGCAAGGCCGCAGGTCGGCTTGGCGGGACAGGCCATCGCGAGCCGCCGAATCTGCGCCACTTCGCCATCGAAGGGCACGCCATGCTCGGCGAGCGTCCGCTCGATCCACTCGCGACGCGCGGCCGGAACGTGGGCCAATATCAGATGCTGGTTGGGCGTGACGCGCACACCGATTGCCTCCACCTCCGAGACGATGCGGCGGATAGCGCTCCGATATCGAATCGCAACCTCGTCACGCACGCGTCCGTTGGGAATCATGATCCCCGCGTAAAGATGATCGCCGGCGCCAGCTTCCGGGTACCATCCCAGGTGATCGCGCACCGGCGGGATAGGGACCGGTTCGGCGTCTTCGAGCGCGATTTCAAAGCGTTGGCGCAGAGTCTCTTTGACCGCGGCCACTCCGATGCGGCGAATCGTGTATTTCCAGCGCGCTACGCGACGGTTGCGGCGTTCGCCGTGCTCGCGCTGGATCGCCGCGATCGCGCGCACTGTGTCCAGCACCTGGTCGCGTTGGACCACGCCCACGTAAAGCGCAAGCAGGGGCATCGTGTCGGGCTGGTTGTGCGTCGCGCCCAAGCCGCCGCCGCTGTATAGGTCATAGCCCGTGACCTCGCGGCCGCTGACGCGCGGGATGAAGCCGACGTCCTGCGTCAGCAGATCGACACTGTTGTCGTGCGGGTGCGCGAAGCCGACTTTGAACTTGCGCGGGAGGTACTGCGCGCCGTAGATCGGCTCTTCCGAGTTCAGCGGCGCAATCTGCTGCCCGCTCTCGTCGGCGAGGAACACCTGGTAGTAGGCCGAACTTCGCGGCGTCATCTCGCGCGCCACCGCGTGAGCCAGTTCGTGCGAATCGAGAGGCAGCTCGACGTCCAGATCGTCAATCGGGCTGGCGACCGTATTGCGATTAACGTCGCCGCACGCGCCAAGCGTGGTGAGCTGGTAGCCGTTATTGCTGTAGCTGGTATTGATGTCGCGAATCAGCGGATGCAGATTGTGCCCGCGCACGTAGTGAAATTGAATGCCCTGGCGCGCGGTGAGGCGGAGGCTGCCGTCGGCATAGCGGCCGGCGACCTCGTCGAGCGCGAGCCACTGCGCAGGCGTAAGCTCGCCGCCGGCGGGATTCTTGACCCGCACCATGAAAATGAAGTCGCCGTCCTTCTTGCCGCTCTCGTTGCGCTCGCGCTGTTTGTAGATGCCGAAATGCTTGGCGATCTCCTTGGCATGCTCGCTGATCGTCTCGGCTTCGCGCGCGCTGAGCGCGTCGATCTCCGAGCGCATCGTATGACGGCTCTCGTGCGTTGATTGGACGTAGAAGAGTCCCTCGCTCGCATGCTTGAGGCGCTCGACGGTGGACATTTCCGCCGCGCTCGCGTTTGCGAGCGTTACCGGTCCGGCGTCGCGATGATGCTTGGACTCCAGCACGGAAGATAGTAGGTCGCGCTACGCGTCGATTTTGACGCGCGACCAGCGGCGGTAGATCTCACCGCATCCGACCGACGCGCCGATCAGCAACAGCGCAAGCAGAAACTTCAGCGAGAGCGGATGCCATAGCGCGTCGCCCAAAAAGGCGAACAGGATCGTGCCCGGAATCATGCCGATCATCGTCGCCCAGAAGTAATCGTGAAACGTGATCGGAGACGCGCCCGCCAGCAGGTTCAGCGCGTTGTACGGAATCACGGGGACCATCCGCAGGTAAAGGATTATCTGGAATCCGTGCTTCGCGATTCTGCGCAGCATCGACTCGAAGCGCTTGCCGACGATCTGCTCGACGAACGACTTGCCGAGAAACCTTCCCGCCGCAAACGCAACCAGCGCGCCGACATCTCCGCCGATGAGCGAGTACACCGATCCCCATTTGGTGCCAAACGCCAGTCCGCCCGCGATAGTCATCACCGCGCCGGGCACTAGGAACGACGGCCCCACCGCGTACAGCAGCATATAAACGACCGGCCCCCACGCGCCCCACTGAATCACCTGGACTTTGACCAGGGCGGGATTGGTAAACCATTCGGAGTGCGCAATCAGAAGCCAGATCGAGCCACCAAACAGGATCGCGATTACCGCGATCTTCACGACGTTCATCAGCCACGAGCCGTTTGCGCTCGGTTTGGGTGCTGGAGTCCTGATTGGATTCACGGCGGCCATGAGTCCTCAATGATATTGGGCGGCAACGGATTGAAACAAGGCTTCGCGCGCGCGCGTTGTAGGCGCGTCACGATGCTATTAAAGTCGGCGCAGCGATCGACCTCCCGAAATCGCCAAGGAATAAACCATTTCCATGAACGGACTCTCGGATAAAGTCGCAATCATCACCGGCGGCGGCTACGGAATCGGCAAACAGATCGCGCTGAAATACGGCGCAGCCGGCGCGAAAATCGTAATCGCGGCGCGTTCGATCGAACCGATGAAACAGACCTGCGCCGAACTCGAGCGCCTCGGCGCCCGCGCGATTTACGTGAGCACCGACGTCTCCAAGGAAGCCGACTGCGCAAAGATGGCCGGCGAGACGGTGAAGGCATTCGGCCGCATCGACATCCTCGTCAACAACGCCGGTGTCTCGGGACCGACCAAGCGGATCACCGATATGTCGCTCGCCGAATGGCAGGAGACGATCGACATCGACCTGACCGGAACGTGGCTCGCAACTCGCGCCGTGATCCCGGTGATGGACAAGCAGCTCTCCGGCAACATCATCAACATCTCGTCGGGCGCGGGACGGCGCGGTTTTCCGATGCGCTCGCCGTACGCGGCGGCGAAGTGGGCAATGATCGGACTGACGCAAACGGTGGCCGGCGAATGGGGTCAGCGTGGAATCCGATGCAACTGCATTTGCCCCGGCGCAATCGAGGGCGAACGAATCGAACGCGTGATGCGCGCGCGGGCCGAGGCCCTCAAGCGACCGTACGAGCAAATACGCGGTCAGTTCGTGGGGCAGGCGGCGATGAACAGAATGGCGACGGAGGAGGAGGTCGCGCGCGTCGCGCTATTCCTCGCGCTCGATTTGTCGGCGGGAGTCACCGGTCAGACGATGAACGTCGATTGCGGCAGCATCATGAACTAAGTGCGGCGCCGGCAGCTAACGCGCAATGTCATGGTCGCGCACGCTGCTTTCGAAACCGCCGCTCTCGAGCCGCTTCATCAGCTCACGCGCGAGCACGGGAGAGCGATGCCGTCCGCCGGTGCATCCGAGACCTACAGTCAGGTAACTCTTGCCTTCGCGCTGATAGAGCGGAATCAGAAAGTCAAAAAGACGGCCGACCTCGTCGATAAAGCGACCCGACTCCGGCTGCGCCATCACGTATTCGCGCACGCGCGGGTCCAATCCGGTGAGCGGCCGCAGCTCGGGGACAAAAAACGGATTCGGAATAAACCGCACGTCGAGCACGACGTCCATTCCGACCGGCAATCCGTACTTGTAACCAAAAGAAACGATCGATATCGACATCCTGGATCCCGCGCCCGCGCCCAGCACCGCCGCGGTGACGACCTCGCGCAGTTCGTGGACCGTGAGCGCGGTCGTATCGATCACCCGGTCGGCCCGCTCGCGCATCTCGGCCAGCGCGAGACGTTCGCGGCGAATGCTCTCGGCGACGGTCGCTCCGCTTGCAGCCATCGGATGCGGCCGGCGGGTCTCAGAGTAGCGGCGCGCGAGCACGTCGTCGGAGGCGTCAACAAAAATCACTTCGGGATGGATTCCAGCGGCATCGAGTTCCGCGAATACCCGCGGCCATTGCGGGAAGAACAGCCGTTCGCGCGAGTCCACTCCGAGCGCGACGCCCCGTAGAGCGGGATCGCGTCCCGCGGCGAGCATCGCGACATTGGGCGCCAGCGCAACCGGGAGATTGTCGACGCAGTAGAAGCCGAGGTCCTCGAGCACGCGCATCGCAGATGCGCGTCCCGATCCTGAGACACCGGTAACTATTATCAGGCGAGGTGACTGAGGCGAGCTCATCAGGCTGTGGGTTTGCGCCGCGCTATGAGGCGGACGCGGTTCGTCGTCTCAGTACTTGTTGTCTTCTTCCTTGATCAGGGAATACAGCTCGGCGCTGTCCTTGGCCGCGAGCAGGCGGCTTCGAAAAGACCCGTCCTTAAGCAATCGCGACACGCGCGCGAGGGCTTTCAGATGCAGGCTGGCGGAATCCTCCGGCGCGACCAGCACGAAGAATAGTTGCGACGGGCCGCCGTCGAGCGAATCGAAATCGACTCCCTGGGTATGGCGGCCGAACACTCCGATTATCTTCGTCACGCCGCGCAGCTTGCCGTGCGGGATTGCGATTCCGTCGCCGATCGCCGTCGAGCCCAGCCGCTCGCGCTCCGCGAGCACCGCGGTCAGGTCAGCGAGCTTGATCTCCTGGTACTTGGCGGCCAGCGCTTCGGCCAGTTCATTCAAGACGTCGGGCTTGGTGGCGCCCTTCAAGTCGGCAATGACCATGTCAGGACTGAGGATATCGGTAATTTTCATCTCGTCGTCCAGGTCCAGTGAAAAAGTGAACTAAGCGGATGCGGATTGGCGAACTCGCAGCCGGAGGACACTGCCGCGAATCAAGTTTCCTCGTCGGCGCTAAGGACCTCGCCGGTCGAGGGCGATCTGACTTTCTTCGCCTTGAATTTTTCCAGGTGCTTCTTCAGTTGGCGTCCGACCTTGTCCGCGAGCAGATCGATCACCGAGTAAAGGTCCTTGGTTTCTTCCTGCGCGCTTACCGACAGGCGCCCTGATTTGACGGTAACTTCGCCGTGCTGCCGGTATTTGTCAACCGTGAGAATCAGATGAGCCTGACAGGCGCGTTTGATCAACTTGCCGACGTGCGCGAATTTTCGTTCCGCGTACAGCCGGAGCGCATCGGTTGGCTCGACGTGACGAAACGTCACCGTCACTTGAGTGGCCGGGGCGTCTGCGATCCGCGCCGCGCGCCGCACCTTTCGGGTTGTCGCCCGGCCGCGCTTGCCCTGTTTGTCGATTTTACTCATCTTGCTTTTTTCGCTTTTCGTTTTTCGTTTTTCGTTGCCCGCACCCGGATCTGTCATCCGATCTGTTTGCGATTTGCCGACGGAGGGATTCCCATCGCCTGTCGATACTTGGCCACTGTGCGCCGCGCGATATTGATCTGCCGGGTCCGCAGCATCTCCGCGATCGCCTGATCCGACAGCGGATTTTGCGGAGCCTCCGCCGTCACCATCCCGCGGATCTGTTCCTTGACAGTCTCGGCGCTCACGTCCTCGCCGCTGGCGCCCTTGACCCCCGAGGTGAAGAAAAACTTCAACTCGTAGATTCCCTGCGGAGTATGCGCGTACTTGTTGGCGGTCGCGCGGCTGATCGTGGATTCGTGCATCCCGATATCTTCGGCTACATCCTTGAGCACCAGCGGTTTGAGCAGGCTGATGCCGTGATCGAAGAACGCGCGCTGGAATTTCACGATCGAGGTTGCGACCTTGAAGATCGTCTGCTGGCGCTGGTAGATCGATTTGACCAGCCAGCGGGCCGAGCGCAGCCGTTCCTGCAGATATTCCCGCGTCTCGGGCGCAACGTCCACGTCATTGAGCACGCGTTGGTAGTAACCTGCCAGGCGCAGGCGCGGCACCGCGTCGCGATTGAGCGTAACGACGTAATCCTCGCCAACCTTGTGGATATAAACGTCGGGCACCACGTAAGTTGGCTCGTCGCCGCCGTAGTCGCGTCCCGGTTTGGGCTCGAGCAACGAGATTATTTTGGCCGACTGCCCGACTGTTTCGACCGGCACGCCGAGAACCTTGGCGATTTCGGCGTAGCGATGCTTTTCGAGCAAATCCAGGTGATTGCTGACGATTCGCGCCGCCAGCGATTCTTCCATCCCCAGGTTCTGCAACTGCGCGAGCAGACATTCACGAAGATCGCGCGCGGCGACACCGGGCGGATCGAAACGCTGCACGCGCGCGAGCACGCGCTCGACTTCGGCGGGCGCAACTTCGAGCTGCGCCGCCAGCTCATCGAGGGGAGTTTCCAGGTATCCGTCTTCGTTGAGATTGTAGATGATGGTCGCGCCGATCTGCTGGTCGGATTCGGTCAGGTTCGAAAGCCTGAGCTGCCACATCATGTGGTCTTCGAGCGAACTTCGGCGCAGGGGCGTGTTTTCGAGCGCGCTTCGATGGTCGTCGTCGGAATCAGGAGGCGTGCTTTCCTGCCAGTTGTTCGAATAGGTCTCGAGATATTCCCGCCAGTCGAGCTTTTCGAGATTGTTCAGCTCCTTGAGTTCGAGCGCGGCGTCACGCGCTTCGGTCTCGACGCTGGGCGCGGGTTTTTCCTCGCGCGAGCCGGTTTCCCAATCGTCATCGGAATTTGCGCCGGCGGCGGCGTCGGCGTCGGGCGGGAGCGGTTCACCGTCGGCTTGGGCGGGGGCTTCGGAATCGGACACCTCGGATTCGGAAGCGGCTTCGGCGGGACTCTGATCGAGCGGCTCGAGCATCGGATTCTGTTCGAGTTCCGACTGCACGATCGCTTCGAGTTCAGGGAGCGAAAGCTGCAGAATTTTGATCGCCTGCTGGAGCTGCGGCGTCATCACCAGTTGCTGGCGAAGCCGCAGATCCTGTCCGAGTTTTACTTCCAGCGCCATCGAAGAATTGTTTGCTAATCCGTCGCAGCGGCCGGCGTCGCGCCCGCACCCGGGGATGCGTCCGAATGAGGGAAAAGTACAGCATGAGCGCAATCGACCACGCTCTGGCTGGTGTTGAGAAAAACCGTGATCTTACAGCCGGTAATCTGATCGCTGCCGTCATGCGCGACCGGACTGCCGGTCAAGACTACGGTGTGCTTGGTCTGGTCCATTACGCCGTGCTTGCCAGTAGCCCATCGCGTGCCCTGACTGAGCCGAACGTTCCCGTCCGCGACCATCTCCTTCATCTGTTTGAAGTCTTTGTCGAAATAGTTTACGCGCAGCTGGTCGCTTGTAAGTTGCGCGCCCGCCTGGGTAGCGTGCACATTTCCGCTCCACAGGACCGAATGATTCTGGTAATCGAGCGACATCGACTCGGACTTTATATCGATCGGGGACTTGTTGTTGCCGAATTGCATCCCCCCAAACGCACCGCCTTGTTGGGGAGGATTTGACGCGAGCTTGGTGCCGCCGCCGTCCGCCTTGTGCGCCCTGTGCGGCGCGACAGCCTCGGCCGGCGCGGTGGCGGCGCTCACTGGGGGAGTCGCGGCGGCGGGAGCGCTCGCCGCAGAAGCCGGCGGTTCGGGTGCGGCCACATCAGCCGGCACCGGCGCGAGCGTCATCGGCGGCGCAATCGCGCCAGCCGGTGGAGCTGTCGCGGCGGTCGTTACTGGCGTTGATTCCGGGGCAACCGCTCCCGGAGCGGCCGTGGTGGTAGCAATTGACGGCGCCGCGGCAGGTGCAGCGTCTGCTGCGGTCACCGGCACGTCGGGAGCCGAAGGCGGCGCCGGAGCAGGCGCGCTCGCGACGGCGGGCGCCGAAGGTGGCGCTTCTGCCGGAGCCGTCGCCACGGCGGGTTGGGCCTGCGAGCCGCTGCCGTTGGTGTCCGATGCGGCCGCAGATGGCGGCGTGCCCGGCACTCCGCCGGTCACGCTGATCGAATCGCCGCTTGAATCGTCGCTGTTGGCGGGTTGGGGAACGGACGCGGCTGGCGGCGCCGAATTCGCAGGTTCGTTGCGGATCGAATCACCGACCGTCCCCGAACCCATCGCAGGCCCTGAATCCGGCGACGACCTCGGCGCGTTGACGCCATCCTGAGCCCACGCCGGCGATGCGAGCGCGATGGCGACTATCGCAGTCGCGACGATACGCGACGCCCGACTAACTTTGCTTGGATTTTTCACTATCTTTCTTCGGCGTGACTACAGTCTCCACCTGCGTATTAAGCTGGAAGACACGCGTTTTGGGATGACCGATCAGCCCCACCCCGGTCACTTTCAGTCCGTCGCCCACGAGCGTCACGAGACCCGGCGCTTCGACCTTGTCATCGTCAGGTATAAAGGTCGCAGAATCGGTAGTGAGAACGTAATCGCCGAAGTGGATGATGGTGCCTCCGGTCAAATACGCGCGCGTCACATGATTCCCGTTCAAGGTCAAATCCGCATGCGGTGCGTTGACGACCACCGGCTTGCCGTCCGACGAGACCATCGTGACGACAGCGTCGGTCAGCTTCAGCGTGGTCTTGTCAGCCGTGTAGTCTGCTTCGCCCGCGGTCAGCACCCACTGCCGCTCGCCGGCTTTCATCTGCGTCCAGTGAAAATTATGCGCACGAAGGAGAGTTCCGGGTACCAGCCCGGCCGCGGTCTCCAAGACTTGAGCGGCGGAGCGATGGCGCACGATCCAAACGGTCGCAATCAGCAGGATAATCAGCGCGGCCGCGCCGAAACCCGCCAGCGCCTTGGCGATTTTCTTGGGACTCAACTTCAATCTCTCCCATCTTTCACGGTATCAAGTGCTTTTTTCCAAGTAAACCGAGCAGCACTTCGGGGTAGTCGGTCATTTTGAAAAATGAAGCCAGTCAACGGCCAAAGCAGCGCAGGCTAGCTGTTCAGCTTGCGAGCCGCGAGGATCAAATGGTCGTGCATCAGCACTTGCCGGCTCAGCATCCATCCGAGCAGTTTCCGGTTCAGGGCCAGCGACGGCCGCGCGCGGTTGTGCCGAACAAGATATCTGCGCTGGCGCTTCATCAGCAGGAACCAGGTGTTGAGAGCCACCAAGGGCAAGAATAGCGGGTAGAGGAAATATGCAATGGCTTTTACCCGGCTGCGCCCCAAAGCCGTCAACTCCAAGCCGTTTCGGATGAGCAGGTAATAAAGGTAGGGGAACATCACCGGATGGTTGTGGTATAACCGCGCATCGCCGAGTGGAGTGTCGAACGGCATCACGCGGCGCTTGGTTTTATGGAACCCGGAGAGCAGGAAGGCCAGTCTGCTATCAAGCCTCATCACGTTTACGGTGCTGATGATCAGGTATCCTCCGGATTTGACGATACGGGCCAGTTCACTTATCAGGCGAGCGTGAGGTTCCAGATGTTCGATGACGTCAGTGATGATGACTACATCGAAACTGCCGTCGGGATAGGGCAAGCCGCGGATCAGATCGACCCCGTTGTCAATTGCCAGCTCGCCGATAGGCGGAAGATTGGTCTCGAAACGCGTACCTCGCGCGTCGAAGCCGCGTCTGTTTAGTTCACGCAACAATTCTCCGTGGCGGCAACTGACCTCCAGGATTCGAGCGCCCCTCGGAGCGCCGAGCTTGTCCAACAGTGCGAGAACGCCTTGAAGATCCGATCGCCGAAGAACACGCTCGTGGCTTCCGGCATCACCCCCACCAGAATTTTCTTCGGCCTCAGCTAAACTCACCCAGCCCTCCGTTAATATCTTTAATTATTGGGATTTCATGCTTGGACGCGGACTCAAAATGACCCACTACCCGATTCGGCAGCATACTTGCGAAGCGCCGCGAACTTGCGCTCACTACTTTGCAACCGCCGCGCGTAACCTCACACAAGCCCGGTTAGCGCAAATCAGTCGGCCTCGCGGGACAGGTGATGGATTCGCTTGAGCGTATCGAGCAACGCCGGCAGGTCGTCGAGCCGATATGAGTTGGGACCATCGCTGAGCGCGCGGTCGGGGTCCTCATGCACTTCCATGAAAATTCCGTCGATTCCGGCCGCAGCCGCCGCGCGCGCCAGCGGCGCTACGAACTCGCGCTGACCGCCCGAGCGTTCGCCGCCGGCGCCCGCGCCCGGAAGCTGCGCCGAGTGGGTCGCATCGAAGACGACCGGGTAGCCCAAGCCGCGCATTATCACGAGCGATCGCATGTCGGAGACGAGATTATTGTAGCCAAACGAAAATCCGCGCTCGGTCAGAATGATTCGCCGCGTACCTGCCCTCTCGGCCTTCGCGACCACCGCCTTCATGTCCCACGGGGCGAGGAACTGGCCCTTCTTGATGTTAACGGCGCATCCGGTCTTCGCGGCGGCGTCGATAAGATCCGTCTGGCGGGAGAGCAGCGCGGGAATTTGAATCACGTCGACGACCTGCGCCGCAGCCGCGGCTTGCGACGGTTCGTGGATGTCGGTCAGCACGGCCACGCCCGCCTCGCGTTTCACGCGCGCCAGAATCTCGAGCCCGGCGGTCAAGCCGGGGCCGCGAAACGAGCTGTGACTGGTGCGATTGGCCTTGTCGAATGAAGACTTGAAGACCAACGGCAGCTTGGCGCGACGAGCGATATCAGCCAGCCGCGTCGCGTGGCGGATGCATGATTCGTAGCTCTCGATCACGCATGGACCCGCGATGAGCACAAGTTCCGGCCCGCCAAAAACAACCTCGCCGGCTTTGACCCGGGCCACGCTCACGAAACCGATCTCAGCTCCCGCACCTTCGGGCGCTTCACCGCTAGCTCCGAGCGACGCTGTACGGCCGCGCGAATCAAGCCGCGAAACAGCGGATGACAATCGAGCGGACGCGACTTCAGCTCGGGATGGAACTGGCAGCCGAGAAACCACGGATGCCCCTTCAACTCCATTATCTCGACTAGGCTATCGTCGGGTGAAGTGCCGGTCGCGATGAGGCCGACTTCCTCGAGCCTCTCGCGATATGAGTTGTTTACTTCGAAGCGATGGCGATGGCGCTCCGAGATGCGCGCCTTGCGGTACAGCGACGCCGCCAGCGAGCCCGACTTCAGCATGCACGGGTACGCGCCCAGGCGCATCGTGCCGCCCTTTTTCGAGACGTCCCTCTGCGATTCCATGATGTCGATGACGGGGTCGGGCGAGTCGGGCGCGTTCTCGGAGCTGTTGGCGCGCTTGAGGCCGAGCAGGTCGCGCGCCGCCTCGATCACCATCATGTGCAGGCCGTAGCAGATGCCGAGAATCGGCACGCCGTTTTCCCGCGCGTAGCGGACGGCGCGAATCATGCCCTCGGTGCCGCGCTTGCCGAAGCCGCCGGGAACGATTATCGCGTGGGCATGCCCGAGCCGCTCCTCGACGTTTTGCTTTTCGAGCTCTTCGGAATCGACGTAGTCGATGTTGACCTTGGCCTCATTGCTGATCGCGCCGTGCGCGATCGCTTCGTGCAGGCTCTTGTACGCATCCTGCAGGTTGACGTACTTGCCGACCACCGCGACGTTGAGGGTAACTTTGGGATTTTGCGCGGTCTTGACGATTCGCCGCCACTTGGAGAGGTTCGGCGCGCCGGTCCAGATGTTGAGCTTCTCGCACACGCGCTGATCGAAACCCTCGTCGTGAAAACGCAGCGGCACCTCGTAGATCGTCGGCACGTCCGGCGCCGAGATCACGCAGTTCTCCTCGACGTTGCAGAAGTGGGCGATCTTCGCCTTGAGCTTTTGTTCGAGTTGGCGATCGCATCGGCACAGCAGGATGTCGGGCTGAATCCCCAGGCCGGTCAACTCTTTGACGCTGTGCTGCGTGGGCTTGGTCTTGAGCTCGCCCGCGGTGGGGATAAACGGGACCAGCGTCAGGTGCACGTACAGGACATTTTCGCGGCCGAGGTCCCAGCGGAACTCGCGCACCGCTTCCAGAAACGGCAGGCTTTCGATATCGCCGACCGTCCCGCCGATTTCTACGATGATCAGGTCCGCGCCCTCGGCGGCGGCGAGGATGCGCCGTTTGATCTCGTCGGTGATATGCGGAATCACCTGCACGGTCGCGCCCAGGTAGTCGCCGCGCCGTTCATTCTGAATAACTGTGTCGTAGATCTGGCCGGTGGTGCAGTTGTTGCGCCGCCCCATCGGAGTCTGCACGAAGCGCTCGTAATGGCCGAGGTCGAGATCGCTCTCGGTGCCGTCGTCGGTTACGAACACTTCGCCGTGCTGGGTGGGACTCATCGTGCCGGGATCCACGTTGATATAGGGATCCATCTTCAGCAGCGTGACCTTGAGCCCCCGTGCCTCGAGCAGCGCGCCCAGTGACGCCGCGGCCAGGCCCTTGCCGAGCGACGAGACCACGCCGCCGGTTACGAAGATAAATTTTGTCTTTCTCCGCTCCACGTTGAATCCCTCCCCATCCTCAACGAGTTGATTCCGCCGCCGCCGCACGGGCGCGCGCAAGGTCGTCCGCGGTATCCACTTCCAGCGAAGGCGCCACCGACTTAACCACTCTGATCGTGTAGCCATGCTCGAGCGCACGCAACTGCTCGAGCTTTTCCAAGCTCTCCAACACACCCATCGGAAGGGCGGCAAATTTCATGAGGAAGTCGCGCCGGTAAGCATAAACACCGATATGGCGAAGCGCCTCTTTGGGCATACCGCCGTCACGCGCGTGTGGAATCGGGCTTCGCGAAAAGTATAGCGCGTTCCCGTCCGCGCCGCACACGACCTTCACCTTGCTCGGATTCGTCCATTCGGCCAGGTCTTCGATCGGCGTCGCCAGCGTCGCCATTTGAATCGACGCGTCGGAGCGCATCGCCGCCGCCAGCGCATCCAGATCCGCCGGGGCAATAAACGGTTGATCGCCCTGCACGCTGAGATAGACATCGGCGATGATCTTCGACGCGACCTCGGCGATTCGATCGGTGCCGCTCTGATGCGCCGGCGAGGTCATAATTACTTCGCCGCCCGCCGCGCGCACGGGCGCCGCGATTCGTTCATCGTCGGTCGCAACGATCACGCGCGCAACCGACTTTGCCTTCGACGCCTGCCGCCACACCCGGACCACCATCGGCACCCCCGCGATCTCCGCCAGCGCCTTTGCGGGCAGGCGGGAAGACGCGTACCGCGCCGGAACAACGGCGATCACTGAGACGTCGGCCAGAAACTTTCTCCGCTGTTCGAGATTGTCGATCCGAGGGGCACGTACGAACGTAACCGACCGCCGAAGCCTTTGTCAATTTCGCGCGCGCCGATTACCAACACCCACAAATAAACGGGCGACCCGCTAAGGGCCGCCCATCGAAAAGACATCGCGACGCGCGCGAACTACTTGCCGCGAATTCGCGTCCGCCGCATCTTGCGCAGCCGTGACTTCGCCTGATGCGGATCGCTCTTCTTCTTTCGCGCAAGTTTGCGATTGCGCCGATTTCGCTGCTTCGAGGCTACCTTCATTGGTTCTCCTGGTTCTGATTATACGACGGCGGCGCTGATGCGTTGTACGCCTCGCCCGGTCCTGTCTGCGGGGCGGCGAACGCGACCGGGCTTATCGCCATCACTTCCGTCATCGCCTGCCCCTGGTTCTGCACCAGCACTCGGCCGAGCGCTTCTCCCGACGTAACCGGCCCGTCGATTGCCGCCGGCACATCGTACACCAGCTTGACCGCCGAGGCATCGGCCTTCAGCACCACAACTTTGAGATCGCTCGCCGCGACCGGTTGAATCAGCGGGCCCGAACTGACCTGCACTTGGACCGGAAGCGGCTGGCCGGACTTGAGCAGCGGCACCGAGGTGAATTGCTCGAAGCCCCACTCCATCACTTTCGCCGCCTGCGCAAAGCGTTGCTGATTCGACGGCGCGCCGAGAATCACCGCGATCAGCCGCATGCCGCCGCGCTTGGCCGTGGTCGTGACGTTGAACCCCGCCCGAAACGTGAATCCGGTCTTGAGCCCGTCGCATCCTTCGAAATGGCCGACCAGATGGTTGGTATTGCGCAGCATGCAGACGCCGTTGTCGAAATCCATCGTCTCCTGACTCGACCACATCAGCAGATTGGTCTCGCGGATTATCGCGCGACCCACCGTCGCGAGATCGTAGGCGTTGGTGCGATCTGCATCATGGGTGGGACGCGGCGGCAGTCCATCGACGGTCTGATATTCCGTATGCGTCATCCCGAGTTCGCGCGCCCGCTCGTTCATCATGCGGACCATCGCCTCGACCGATCCGCCGATCTTTTCGGCGACTGCGACCGCGGCGTCATTTGCCGATTTGACCAGCGCCGCCTTCATCAACTCGCGCAGCGGATAAACGTCGCCCTGCTTGAGGCCGACGCGCGAGCCGCCGGTATGCGCGGAGCGTTCGGAAATTCTGACCAACTCATCGGACTTGAAACGACCGGCGTTGATCTGCTCCTGCGCGACCAGCAGGAGCATCATCTTGGCCATCGAGGCCGGCGGCCACTCCATGTCGGCGTTGTACGCCATCAGCACGCGGCCGCTGTCGGCATCCTCGAGCAGCGCACCCTTGTAGAGTGGCCCTGCGGCCGCCCTCGCCGCCCGCTTCGAATGAACTGCCTTATGCAGCCGGCGCCATTGCGCGGTCGCGCCCGCGGGCGACGCCGCGAACACGACGGCCGCGCTCAACATCACTGCCGAGCCGAACAAGACTGCAGATTTTAAATTAACGATTGCCCGCCTCCACCTGCCCAATTCCACCACCGGTTTGTCCTCTGCCGTAATTCGATTCGCCCCGCGCTCAAGGAATGCGTATGAAACCGCTTGCTTCGGGCGCACCCTTCGAGCCGCTGCTTTTGACGTGTTGCAGAATCGCGAGGTTGGTCCGCGCCGGCGCGTAATCGGGAATCTCACCAACCAGTTCGTTCCATTCCTGGCTCGCTCTGACGTACTTGCCTTCCTCGGCGTAGATTGCGCCGAGCGTGTTGCGCGCGTCCGGTTGACTCGGATCTATTTGCAGCGACAGTAGCGCTTCCTGCTCGGCTTGTGCGAGCGCTCCGCGCCGCTCGTATGCGAGTGCGAGGTTGAAATGAGTCTCGGGCCGTTCCGGTCCGAGCAGCGCCGCCAGCCGCAGCACTTGAGTCGCGTCGCGAGTCTGCCCGCTTTCGAGGTAGAGCAGGCCGAGGTTCAGGAACAACTGCCAGTCATCGAGGCCAAGACGGATCGCCTTCTGATACTCGGCGAGTTCCTGGCGATGCTGTCCGACGACGCCGTACGCGAAACCCAAGTGGTAATGTGCAAGCGCGTTGGTGGGATCGTCGCTGATAACGACGCGATGGCGGCGGATCGCCTCGGGGTAATCTTCCATACCCAGAAAGTAGTCCGCCAGCGGATCGCAAACTTGCTCGTCGTAAGAACTGCTTTTGGCGCTGGCCTGCGCGCCGATCGGCGACTGGAGTACCAGCGCGATCAGAACCAAAAGACAAATGCTCGAACGGCGACAGCTCAACAACTTATTATCTCCCGCGTCCCCGCAGGAAGAGATCTGATGCTAGCAGGAATGTTCGCGACAAAAAAACGCGCAGCGTGTTTTTAACGCCGCGAGCCAACGAAAAACGAAAAAACGAAAAAAAGGCGTCGTGCCAGCCGCGGACCGGATAAATCCGGGTTCGCGCGGCTGGCCGGACGCCGGAGGCAAAGCCAACTTTGCCCCCCGATCCTGGATGGATCGATGTACCTTAAGCGATTCGAACGAGGGCGGCAGCCAATGCAACCGCCCTCGTGGTTATCAAGCCTGAGCGAAATTACGGAGTTGCGGGAGCCGGAGCGGACTCTGGAACCGCCGCGCCACCAGCCGCTGCACCTGCCGCTCCTCCTGCCGCTGCGCCTGCCTCAGCACCAGCTTTTGAGCCAGCCGCCGCGCCTGCTTCGGCCGCCTTCTTGTGGTGACGATGCTTATGGTTGGTCGCCGCCGGCGATGCTGCCGCGCCAGGTTCTCCGGTGGCTCCGGTCGCGCCGGTATCCCCGGGGGCTCCCGTTGCGCCAGTCGCGCCCGTTGCGCCAGTCGCGCCAGTCGCGCCGGTCGCGCCCGGAGCTGCAGGCGGAGTATCCTGGGCGAAAGCCGGCATCGCCAACGCGGCGGCGAAGAAAGCTGCGGAAAGGACTGAAAGGGTGCGCTTCATACTCTTGGATCTCCTTGATCTGGGCGGCCCTTAATGGGCCGCAATGTGACTATCAGGGCTATTGCTATACCCGTGCCATCGGAGTGACGGCAGGATTCTCACGGATCGACAAGGCATTTTGCCGGGCCGGCCGGTCGGCAATGACGCAATCGGTGTATCGTCTATCCGCTTTGCGTCTGCGTTTGTCTCCCTTCACTGTCCCCCGACCCCCCTATTCGCGCGCCCGGCGCTCATCCTTGAGCTCTCGATATAGCGCTATTAGCTCCTTAAATGCCCGCGCGACCACTTTGAGATTGGCGCCCGACTGCTCGCCCGTCAGCCGGGGCAGATGCTTCACCTCCACCTCTTTTACCTTTGCATTACGGCCCGCCAGCCGCGCCATTAATTCCGTCGAGATCATCGCGCCATGCGCCCGCAAATCCATCCCCTCGAGCTTCTCGCGCTTGAACAATTTGAAGCCGCAATCGATATCGCTGATCGTGATGCCAAGTAGCACACGGACCAGAACCGTCCACGCCTTGCCGTTGATTCTGCGAATCAGAGGGTCGGCACGGCGCACTCGGTGCCCGGCAACAACGTCGTATTCGGGGACAAACGGGGTCAAACGCTCGAGATCTGAAGGATCGAATTGCCCGTCGCCGTCGCATAGCAGCACATACTGCTTGGTCGCGGCCCGAATTCCGGAGATCACCGCACCGCCGTAGCCTTTGTTGACATGATGACGCACGACTTTGACGTGCGAATCCTCCGCGGCGAGGCGCTCGGCGATTTCGCCGGTGCGATCGCGGCTGCCGTCGTCAACCACGATTATCTCGAAGTCGTCTGCGACGCGTGGCAATTCGGCCAGGTATGAGCGCACGACGCGCTCGACGTTGCCTTCCTCGTTATGCGACGGCAGGAAAACGCTGATTGCTGGGATTCGGGCCGGGGAGCTCATGTTGGCATGGGCGATCTAGTCGCCGAGCTCACGGTATCCGCCGCGGAAAAACAGCAGCGGCTTGCCCTCGCGGGGCGTTTCGGCCTGCTCGACCTCGCCGATGTAAATCGTATGGTCGCCGCCATCGATCACGGTGGTCACTTTGCACTCGAGATAAGCGAGCGCACCGTCGAGGATCGGGGCGCCGTTCGCCCCAATTTTGTGACTGACGCCCTCGAATTTGTTGCCGCCGCTGACCGCGAACTTGCGCGACAACGCTTCCTGGTCGTGGGCCAGTACATTGACGGTGAAGATTTTGCTCTCCTCGAAGCAGGGATAGCTCTCGGCCTTCTTGTCCACGCAAATCAGGGCCAGCGGAGGAACCAGCGAGACCGAGGTAAACGCGTTGGCAGTCAGGCCGTGCAGCTCACCCGAGTTGCGACGCGACGTGACCACGGTAACGCCGGTTGCGAAATGACCCATCACGCGCCGCAGTTCGTTCTGTTCGATTGCCATCCAAATCTCTCTGCGCGCGGATGCTATCAGACGATTTTGCCGACCGTCAAAGGCGATAGCGCGGCAGATTGACGCTACTTTACAATTGACCTGGACCCCAAGCGTCCCCAAAATAGACAATGTGACCGCGATGCTGGAGCTTTGCTGAAGTTGATGGGCCGGATGGTTGGATCGATCGCCGCCGCATTGGTCGCCGCGACCATGGTAGCGATGTGTGCCGCCGAGCCCGTGCGCGCCGAATCCTCGGCGGCGATCATGTTGCAGGACACGCCGATCACCGCCCTCGATGCGGAGAAAGCAGGCACGGAGCCGCCGCCTCCGCCCTACGATCCAACCGTGGTGAAATACGTCGATCCGGGGATGCCGACGCCCGAGCCGCCCGACCCGTGGGCCACTCTCACCCCGACGCCGTCCGCGACGCCAACTCCTCCCGCGCAGGTGAAAATCGACGGGGTCCGGACCGATCGCGTGCCGACTCCGGGTCAACTTCTCTTCAAAGGGACGCGCGACATAACTTTCATGAATCCGCTCAGTTGGTCGGTGAATATTTTCAAAAAGCGCCACCAGCTAGTCCTCTATTACAAAGGCCGGATGTTTAAGAACTACCATGCCGTGTTCGGGCGCAGCTTCGATCCCGGCACGAAACTGTGGGAAGGGGACCGGCGCACGCCCGAAGGCGTTTACACAATCGTCGAGAAGCATCCCAGCCGCCGCTGGGATTGGTTCCTGACGCTGAATTATCCAAACCTGCTTGACCGGCGCCGCTACGAGGAACTCCGCGACGGCGGCGCGGTGCCGGACGAAGACGGCCATCCGCTCGGCGTGGGCGGCAGAATCGGAATCCATGGCAGCGACGAACCGATCCTGAACCGGGGCAATATCAACTGGACCACCGGATGCATCTCGGTGGACGACGAAGATGTCGAAGAGCTGAAGCGGCTACTGCCCGACGGCACGGTAGTGATAATCAAGCCCTGACGCGCTCCCGCTGCGTCGCGCGAATCGACAAAGGCGATCTCTGTCAGAACCAAAAAAGAGCTTGCGCAACTCTGTCGAAACAGATATAAGCTATTCTTAATCGCGGATACCGGAGGTATTAGCATACTTTAAGTCGTACTGGATGATTTCCTCGTCAAGCATGGAGGAGACACAAATGGACAAGTACGCAGGAAAAGCACGGATCGGCGCGGTCGCAATCTTTGGCGTCGCCGGCGCTCCAGGCGCGACGCGATTAGGGGCGTAGGCCGTGATAGCGGTTGCCTTAGTCGCGACTATGATGCTTGTCGGATTGACGATCGGATGCGCGGCCGTGGACATCCACTTCGACGAGCAAGAGCGTCGTCTCAAGGAAAAGTACCTAAAAAACCGGTTGCGCGATTGGTACCAGCAGCGCGAAACTGGCCGTCGGGGTTGCACAAGATCCGGCCAGTCCGCACAACGTGAGCCTCACGGGCGCTGGCCTGTAGCCGGGCTATACCGATCCCGATGACGAAACCGCCGGGGCGAATTAATCGTTCCGGCGGTTCAACTTCGCTTCACGACTTCCATCCCCGATCCCGCCCGGCCGTTGCATGACGCGCATGCTTCGGCGCTTGTTAGTGGCTACTTCCCGACGGCACGGTTGTGATAATCAAGCGCTGACGAGGCCGCGCGGCGTTGGCCGAAATGCGGCTGAGTGTCTAAAGTGGCGGGCGGGAATGTTTGAATTCAAGGAGCATCAGTCATGCGAGCTATCAAATTCAATGTCGGGCTTCCTAATGGCGATCCGGTTGCTACTTTGGCTACTGCGCGGCGGGCTGAGGAGCTGGGATACTATTCGGTTTCGATCGACGACCACTTCTTCATGCGCGGGCTGATGGATGACCCTCGCGCGCCGCACTATGAATGCTTCACGATGCTCAGTGCGGTCGCGGCGGTCACCAAGAGCGTCAGGATGTTGCCGCTGGTCACCTCGATGTCCTATCGCAACCCCGCACTGCTGGCGAAGACGATGGCGTCGCTCGACAACCTTAGCGGCGGGCGCTTTATCGCGGGGCTCGGCGCCGGCTGGTTCAGGGAAGAATACGACGCCTACAACTTTCCGTATCCGTCGAACGCCGAACGAATCGAGCAGATGCGCGACGGCATCAAGGTCCTCAAGGCGATGTGGACGCAAGACGAGCCGACTTATCATGGGCCGTACTTCAAGATCGACAAGGCTTATTGCGATCCCAAGCCCGTCCAGCGGCCGCATCCGCCGATCCTGATTGGCGGGGGCGGCAAGCGGATACTGGAAATCGCGGCCTATGAGGCCGACATCCTGAATCTGAACCCGCCGATAACCAAGGGCTACGTCGATATCGTTGAAGCGCTCAAGTTCGATCGGACCAAGGTTGAGAGGCGTATCGAGATGATTCGCGGCTTCCTGAAAGCCGCGGGCCGCGCGGCGGACGCGCTCGAGCTCTCGGGTGGAGGATTTGTGCTGATGGCCAAGGATCGCGTCACGGCAGATGCGATGGCGGCCGCGACTGCGCAAACGCTTGGAATCGAAAATAACGAGAGCGTGCGTACGTCGCTTCAGGTCCTGATCGGCACCCCCGACGACGTCAAGCGCGAACTCGCCGTTCGAATCGAGAAGTTCGGCATGACGTACTTCTTCCTGAACTTCATGATGCCCGACACTATCGAGATGTTCGCGAAGGAAGTGATGCCCGCGTTCGCGCGGCATGGGTGAGCAGGGCTGAGCCCTGGCCGTTGGCACGGCTGGCCAGTATTAAGAAAAGAAAACACAGCGCGCCCGCGGCAGTGGCCGCGCGCGACAACGGAGCGCAGCCTTAATACTGGGTGCAGGGGTCACCCCCTGCCCCCTGCCGCGCGATGCTAAGACAAAGATGCGGGACTTCGTCCCTGTTAGAACGGGTTAGTTGGGAAGAGGCACCACGTTCCGATGTTCGCTTCTTACCAGGGCTAAATGCCCTTGAGGCGCGGGTCGTCGGTGGCAACGCAAACTGCGTGACCCGAGCCGACTGCGAAATCGCCAGCATTCTGCTGGGCAGCCATCCGAGCCGTCTCACATAGATCCGCCTTGTCGAATGACTGCTGATTCGTCCACTGGGTAAGCGGGGCGGCAATATCGGAGCGTGGCGGGCCGACCCACCAAGTCCTGGTCTGCGGCGGCGCCATCAAGTACCAGCCCATAAGCGCGAGAGCGACGGCAGTATGTCGTAGATTCAATGTTTCACCTGTCCTTGTAAAAGCGATCAAACGCGGGAGTGACCAATCGAAGGTAGCCCGATGAGTCTCGCCCTGTTCGATCGGCACCGCAAGTAGTGGGGCCCGTGTTTTCGGTAGTGACAAGCACGAAAATATGATTTTGGCGTGTTTTCGGTAGCGATAAGCACCAGAATATGATTCTCGGGGATAAGCGAATTTATTTTTCGTCAGGAGAAAAAAATTGAACAAGACCGCTGGCGAATACCATTTCACGCGACTCGAGACGGTTGTCTTCGGCGTCGGCAAGACCGAATCACTCGGACGCGAGCTCGCGCGGCGCGGAGCGAAACGAGCGCTCATTGTGACCGGCAAGACGCTCGGCCACTCCAAACTGCTCGACAAGGTCAAGAATGCGGCCGGCCCCGCAATTGCGGGCGTGTTCACCGGCGCCACTCAGCATGTACCGTCGCATACGGTCACGGAACTGGTGGCAGAGGCGCGCCGCGTCGGCGCCGACGCGATGGTGAGTTTCGGCGGCGGCAGCCCGATCGACACCGTGAAGAACGCGGCGTGGCAGTTGATGGGTGGTCGCGCCGGCTCGCGCATCGTAGATTTCAGCGCCGCGGCAACAGAGACGGCGGGCGCACGCGAGATTCTGCATATCGCGATGCCGACCACGTTGTCGGCCGCCGAATTCACGCCGGGGGGCGGTGTCACCGACGAATCGACCAGGGTGAAAGGCGGGGTTGCCGACCCACGCCTGCAGGCCAGGGTGGTCATCCTCGATCCGGCACTGACGGTCGAAACGCCGGCATGGCTGTGGGCCTCGACCGGGATGCGCGCGCTCGATCACGCGGTCGAGGGTTCGTACTCGACGCGCCATCAGATTGTTACCGACACGCTCGCGACGCGGGCGATCGCGCTGCTGACGGAGCATCTGTTGCCGTCACTGCAAACGCATGGCGACAACGAAAACGAACTCGAGCATCGCGTGCAATGCCAGCTCGCCGCATGGCTCTCGATTTTCGGCATGTCGAACACTCGCGGCGGAATCTCGCACGCGCTGGGGCATCAGATCGGGCCAATGTGGAACGTCCCGCACGGCGTCACGTCATGCATCACACTCCCGCACGTGATGCGCTTCATGGCCGAGGTCGCGGCGGAACGCTTTGGGCCGATCGCGGAAGGATTCGGCGTGCGCTTCGACGCGCACAGTCCACGCTCGGCGGCGATGGAATGCGCCGATCGCGCGGCGAAGTTCATCGGCAAGTTCGAGGTGCCGACACGGCTCCGGGACGTGGGTGTGCCGCGCGAGGAAATTTCGCGAATCGCGGGGACGGTGCTCGAAGAGGTGAAGCGGGCAAACACGGTCGGCGCCGACGTGACGCTCGAGCAGTTGATCGCGATTCTCGACGCCGCGTATTGAATGCGGCGGGTCGGCGCGCGAGGGTTTATTTACCAGAAGCGGACGCGGCCGGTATCGACGTGAACGAAGCCGCTACGCGGGTAGTAGCCGACGCCGCCGACTTGCTGCGCCAGAGCTGCGCCGCGAAGCTGTTCGAGACTGCGTCCGGGGACCGAAATATCGATCGCCTTGCCTTCCAGATGGAGGCTGTGGACGGCGACGCCCTCGCTGTTCGCATGGAGCATCGCATTGGTGACGGGCGAGCGGTATCCGGAAATCACCTGGAACGGCTCGGCGGTACTCAGTCGAGACTGGATTCGCGTCAGCAGATCGAGCAGCGCGGGATCGATCGGCTTTACTTCGTTGGCGCGGAAATCGCGCAGGAGGTAGTTGACGCGATCGAGCTCGCCGGGAATGTAGCGGCCATTTTCCCAGTAAGTCGTGGTCAGGCTTTCGCCGGTGTGAAGAGCGTAGAACTTGAGCGAGCGGCGCCGAAGCTGGACGGCGGTGCGCGCCATCGCGACCGCAGGCACAACCAGTTGTGCAGCGGCAATCGCGCCAATTCTCAGAAATCCACGCCGCGATATTTCCACGAATCCCCCCGAGCAAGGTCCTGACTCCTCACTCGACTGCCGGCAAAGTATAACAGCTTCGCAGGGACGGGCCAATCATCGAGAACGGCGCCCTACTTCCTCACTTTCTTGAGCGCCTGATCGACCCCGGGCATCCGCTTGGGAAGTTCCTTTCCTTCCATCTTGGCCTGAATGAACCCGCCGATGCCGAGCACCATGTGATGCGAATGAGCGTTGCGAATCGCGGTGCTGAAGCCCATCGCGTCCTGCGCGGAATTGACCGCCCACTTGACCATGCGGAGCGTGAAGCGGTCGCTCTCGGCGATTCGATTCGCAAGCGCCATCGTTTCGGCCTCGAGCGCGGCGCGCGGCACGACCATATTGACGAAGCCGAGGCGGCAGGCCTCGTCGGCGTCGACGAAGCGGCTCTGGAAGAGGATTTCCTTGGCCTTGCGCGGGGGCATATCCCACGGGATCGAGAAGTACTGCAAGAGCGCGGGCAGAAACTTGGCGTCGTCGGAAGCAACGATGAGGTCCATCGCGGCCGCGAACATCCATCCGCCGAAGATGCACAGGCCCTGCACCTGCGCGATGGTGGGCTTGTCGAGATCGCGCCATCGCAGCGTGTTGTCGAGGTACATCTGGCGCGAGCGGGCATACTCGCCGCGCACGCCCTTGGGAAACGAGCGGCGATTCTGGTCCTCTTTTTCCTCGGGCGTGCCGAGGTCGTGGCCGGAGCAGAAGTTGTCGCCGGCGCCGGAGAGAATGATGACGCGAACGTCGTCGTCGGCGTTGGCGGTGGCGAAGGCGTCGTCCATTTCCTCGAGCAATCGCCGCGACTGCGCGTTCCTATAGCGCGGACGGTTGAGGATGATCCTGGCAACGCGGTCGTGCTTCTCGTAGAGAACTGTTTTGTCTTCCATGGGCATCCCGTCCCGATTCGATAGTCGCCGCGCCGGCGCCACCGCGATGTTACATCAGCCCGCGGCGGATGGGGCAACGATTTCGCGGTCTGACGGGGCGGGCGCATCGCTTTTTTTGGATGCGCCGCCGTGCCAGCATCGGAGGGTATGAACGCGCTGCGCATTCTGCTGATCGAGGACGAGGCCCGGCTGGCCAATGCGGTCAAGCAGGGACTTGTCGAGGAAGACTTCTCGGTCGAAATCGCCGGGAGTGCTGAGGCCGCGGGACCGATAATCGAGCGCGGCGCGCTCGATCTGATCGTCCTGGACCTTGGGTTGCCGGGGAAAAGCGGACTGGAGCTGCTGCGCGAGATGCGCGCGGCGGGCAACCAGACGCCGGTGCTGATTCTGACCGCGCGCGGATTGCTCGAAGAACGCGTCGCCGGACTCGACAGCGGCGGCGACGACTATCTGACCAAGCCGTTCGCGTTTGCCGAGCTGGTGGCGAGAATCAAGGCACTGGCGCGGCGTCCGCGGGCGCAAGCATCGACGATTCTCAAAGTCGGCGAGCTGGAATTCGACACGGTCAAGCGGCGCGCGAAAATCGGCGAGCACAATTTGAACCTGTCGCCGAAGGAAAAGATGCTGCTCGAATTGCTGATGCGAAACGCCGGGCAGGTGGTGACACGCGACATGATCGCGGAGACGGTTTGGGATTCGAATTACAACTCGCTGACCAACCTGATCGAAGTATTCGTCAATCGGCTGCGCCAGAAGATCGATCCGCGCGCCGATCGTTCGCTGATAGTCACCGTGCGCGGAGTCGGATACACGATACGCGCGGAATGACGCCGCGCGTTGCTGTTGCCGCGCGGCGGCCGCCAATGACGATCAGACTCAGGCTAACCATTTACTGGGCCGCGGTGCTGGCGGCGATCCTGCTGGCCGCGGCGATCGCAGTCGTACAACTCTTCGAGCGCCAGCAATTGAGCGGTCTCGATGCGGCGCTGCTGGAAGAGGCCGAAAACACGGCTGATCAAATCCAGCGCGGCGGTACGCCGGGTGCCCTTGGAATCCTGCAGCGGCTGAGCCTCGAGACGGATATTGGGCCCGGCCGGCGGGTACGAATCGTCACGGCGCATGACGAGGTTGGAAACTACGGCGACATCCACACGATCCCGCCGCCCTTCGACCCGAGACTCCCCACGCACGCGGCGATTGTCGGCAACCGCGCCTTCAGGTTCGCCGTCGTTCCGATGATGTACGACGGCGAGCTCGCGTACCTGCAAAGCGGGGTGCAGCCGCGCCTGGTTCAGGAATCGGTTGACAGCCTTCGCAACCTGCTGCTGCTGATGGTGCCGATCGTGCTGCTGCTTTGCGTCGGTGGAGGATACTTGCTGGCGGGCCGGGCGCTGCGGCCGATCGAATCGGTGACGGCGGGGCTCGACGCGATTGGGCCGGCGAATCTGAGCTCGCGGCTGACGGTCCCGCCGGTGGCTGATGAAGTTGCACGGCTCACGGCGGTTATCAATGCACTACTGGAGCGTCTGGAACGCGCGTCGGCGACGGAGCGCAGGTTCGCATCCGACGCCGCGCATGAACTGCGGACACCGCTGACGGTGCTGCGCACGGGGCTGGAAGTAGCGCTCGCGCGCGATCGCTCGGCCGAGCAAAATCGCGCCGCACTCGGGGCGGCGCATCGCGAGGCGCTGTCGCTGTGCAGGATTGCCGACGAACTGCTGATGCTGTCGCGGCTCAATGGCGAAGTAATGGTCGATCGGGAGCGGCTGAATCTTCGCGCGCTGCTGAGCGAGATAGCGGCGACGGTCGGACCGCTGGCGCAGGCGCGCGAGATAAAGCTTTCGGTCAACGCGCCCGAGGACGTTTTCGTCAATGGCAACGCGTCGCATCTGCGCCGCCTGGTCGTCAATCTGCTCGACAACGCCCTGAAGTTCACGCCGGCGCATGGATCGATCGAAGTCGGGCTGAAGAGTGATTCGAATCACGCGATTATCCGCGTCGCCGACACCGGGCAGGGAATCCATCCGGCGGAGCTGCCGCATATTTTCGATCGATTTTTTCGCGGCGCAGGGTCGCCCGGCGAAGGCAGCGGCCTGGGCTTGAGCCTGTGCCGGGAAATCGTGCGGGCGCATGGCGGCGAGATCGCAGCCGCGAATCTTCCGGCAGGCGGATGCGCGTTCGTCGTGACGCTGGCGCTTTACAAAGAGGATCCGAATCGAGCAACCGCCCCGCTCCGATAGCCGCCGCTTCTCAATTTAAGCTTAACGTCCATTAATTTGGCCGGCTGGCAAGCCGCTGTTACCCTTTCGTGAATGGAGCGAACTTGCCGCAACCTATCTACGGCGGTGCTTGCTGCCGCGATCCTGACTTGGGCTTCGGTGGCCTCCGCTGCGAGCATTACTCTGTCCGACGCGATCGATCGGGCGCAGCGTCTGGCGCCGTCGGTGGACGTCGCGGCTGCGGCGAGCGATATGAGCATCGCAACCGTGCGCGAGCAGCGCGCTCCACTGTTTCCGACGGTAGGGGCGCGTGCGGAGTACTACCAGGCGCCGGGTTACGATCAGGTCATCACCAACCGCGGACTTTCCAGCGCCGGGCTGACGCTCGATTACACGGCGTGGGACTGGGGACGGCGCCAGGCGCGGCTGCGCGCGGCCGAGTATGAGAGCGAAGCGTCGCGGCTGGGGGTGGCAGCGGCACGGGCGCAAATTGTCTTCGATACTTCGATCGCCTACTTCGACTTGCTTCGCGCGCGCGGAGCGCAAGGGGATTTGCGGGCCAGCCTGGAACGGTTGACGCGCTACGTCACCACGATCGAGCAGCTCGAAAAAAGCGGACGCGTGATCACGAATGACGTGCTGAGGTTCCGCACCGCGCGCGACAGCACCGAGCTTACGCTCGACGCGGCACGCGGCAACCGCGAGCGCGCGACGGCGGCGCTGGGCATTTTGATTGGCGAGCCCAATCAGCCGGACCTCGACATCGCGAGTATTAGCGGAGTCCCTCCGAAGCCGTCGGGCGATCTCGCGCAAAGCCCCGTGATGCAGGCGGCGAACCGCGCGATCGCGTCGGCGAGCTCGCAAATCGAAGCCGCGAAGGCCGAGCGTCTGCCGACATTCCAAGTCGCCTTCACAACCGGGTTTCTCGGCGTCGATCCGCGTCCGACGATCTTGCACAACTTTGGCGGCTCTTACGACGGCGTGGTGTCGATCCCGGTGTTCGACGGCGGCTTGATCTCATCGCACATCGACCAGGCGAAGGCGAAAGAACATTCGGCGACAGCGCAGGCGCGACAGGCCGGGTACCTGCTGCAGCGGCGGATAGCAGACGCGTCGATTCGCTACGACGAGGCGCAGCGGCAGCTCGACATCCTGTCGCGCGCGCAGCCGACGGCGGACGACAACTCCCGGCTTACGTGGACGCGGTTTCTGGGCGGTGGCACCGTGACGATGCTCGAGGTGCTGGATTCGTATCAGCAGGCCGAGCAATTGCGGCTCCAGCGCCACGACCAGGAATTCAACGCGCGCGAGGCGGTGGCGGAGACCAACCTGGTTTTCGGCCGTATCCAATGATGAAGCGCGCGGGTTCGCACAGTTGGGCCAGCGCGATCTTCGCGGCGGCAATGGCGAGCGCGTTGATTGCAGGATGCGGCGGCGCAAAGAAAGGCGACGGCGAAAGCGCGGCGCAGCCCAATCCCGTCCTGCTGGTGAGCGCGGCCAGGGCCGAAGTCCATCCGATGACAAGTGAGCTTCGCCTGCTCGGAAAGACGGTCGCGATGCGCCACGTGATCATACGTGCGCCCACCGCGGGGCGCGTGACAGGAATGAAACTCGCCAGCGGCGATTCGGTGCGCAAGGGCCAGATCGTTGCGCACGTTGTCAATCGCGAGATCGAAGCGGCGGAGGCCGGGCTCGAGGTCGCACGCAAGATCGATCCGCAGGACGCTGCGGCGCTGAGTGCGTCGGTCGGACGCTACAATCATAGCGCCGGGATACCGGTGGTTGCGCCCGAGTCCGGGGTTGTCTCGCAACCGCCGGTCACCAGCGGCCAAATGGTTGCCGACCTCGATACGCTGGTCGATCTGATCGATCCGGCGAGCCTCTATGTCGATACGTCGGTGCCGCTGAGTCAGCTCTCATTGGTGAGGCCCGGGATGGCCGCAACGGTGACGACTCCCTTTCGTCCCGGCGTTGAGTTTCCCGCGCGCGTCGCGGCGATCCTGCCGAATTTCGACGCAGCCAGCGCGAGCTCGGCGGTGCGGACCGATTTCACAGGCGCGGAACGCATCGCGGAGGCAGGCGCACCGGTTGAAGTGCGGGTCGAAGTTGCGAGTGCGCCCGACGCAATTGTAGTTCCGGCCGCCGCGCTGTTTCAGGATCAAGGCGCGGATCGCTACCATGTGTTTGTAATCGGCGCCGACGGGCGCGCGCATCGCACCGACATAAAGGCCGGACTTCGCGATCGCGACCTGGTCCAGGTGACCGCCGGAATCAAAGCGCGCGACCTGGTCGTGACTTCCGGCGGCTATGCGTTATCCGACGGCCTTCGCGTTCGCGTCGCGCAGGGAAATCAATGACGCGCAGCAGCTCGACGCTGGCGGTGCTGTCGGTGCTGGCAGCCAGCGTGCTCGGGGTCATCCTGGCCGGAACAATTCCTAGCGCGATATTCCCCGAGATCACGTTTCGCCGCGCGACGATTCTTGCCGACAGCGGCGACCTGCCTGCCGAACAGATGCTCGCGGGGGTCACGCGACCGCTGGAGGAAGCTGCCTACAGCGTGGTCGGGGTGACGTTGGTTCGATCGACGACGACGCGCGGCAGCGCCGAGATAGACGTCACGTTCGGCGAAGACGCCGACCCGCAAATCAGCTTCCAGACGCTGAGCGCCGCGGTCGCGCACACGCGCACGCAGCTGCCCAACGATACGGCAGTCGATGCGGTGCTGCTGACGACCGGTACATTTCCGATCGTCGATCTCAGTCTGAGTTCAAAGCTTCGCAGCCTGCCCGAACTGACCGACATCGTAAACTACGACCTCGTTCCGAGCCTGCATCGAATCGACGGCACCTACCGGGTCGGCGTAATCGGCGGCAAGTATCGCGAATTCGTGGTGCGGCTCGATCCGGCGCGGATGCTGCAGCATGACATGTCGCCGGGCGACGTCGTCGCGGGGCTGGCAAAGAACAACGTGATCGCGTCGGCGGGCCGGATGAACGAATCGCATCGGATGCTGCTGACGGTGGTGACGACCGATCTGCATCAGGCCGGCCAGATTGCCGCGGTGCCGCTCTCGGCGACGGGCGGTCAACCGGTACGCGTGAGCGATGTAGGTTCGGTCGAACTTGGAATCCAGGAAGACTACATCCGGGCCGCGTCCGAGAATGGAGCGGCGGTGCTGGTGGGAATCTCGCGGCGGCCAGGCGGCAGCACGGTGCAGATCGCGGCCGAGGCGCGGCAGATGCTGGCGGAGTTTCGCCAGCGCTATCCCGACGTTCAGTTCTCGGTCTCGTACGATCAGTCCGAGCTCGTCGCCGAATCGTTCAACAGCGTGCGCGATGCGATCGTACTCGGTCTCGTGCTGGCGGTGCTGGTGGTGCTGGTATTCACGATGAGTCCGCTGAGCGCGCTGGTCGCGGGGATCGTGGTGCCTTGCACGGTCGCGATCACGTTCATCGTGATGAAGGTTGCGGGACTGACTTTCAACATGATGACGCTGGGCGGACTGGCGGCAGGAATCGGACTTTTCATCGACGACGCAATCGTGATGATCGAAGCGATTCATCGCGAACTCGCGGCCGGCCAGTCCACCGGGACGGCGGTGGCCGAAGCGCTCAAGAATCTTCGGCGCCCGCTGTTCGCCTCGACGATGACGGTGATCGTTGTATTCGGGCCGCTGGTTTTTATTTCAGGCGTAACCGGCGTTTTCTTCCGCTCGCTGGCCGCGACGCTCAGCGGGGGACTGGCCATTTCGCTGATGCTCGCGATCTACTTCACGCCTGCAATGGAACTCGCGATTGCGCGGTTTCGCGGGCGCGCGCGCGAAGCGGGGCGAATCTATCGCGGCGTTCAGACGGCATTTCTGACGGCGCTCCGGCCTGTCATCCGCATTCCTGCGCTGGCAATTCTTGGTGCGATCGCTTCAATGTTCGTCGCGTACCTGGTGTACAACAGCATAGGCACGGACTATCTGCCGCCGCTCGACGAAGGCGCCTTTATCCTCGACTACCTCACGCCGCCGCAGAGCACGCTTCCTGACACGACTGCGCTGCTCGACTCGATTCAGTCGGTTCTGAAAACGACGCCCGAAGTCGTCGCATTCAGCCGCCGCACCGGCACGCAGCTTGGATTTTTTCTGACCGAATCGAATCGCGGGGACATATCCGTGCGCCTGAAGGCGGACCGCAAACGCGAAATCGACGCGGTCGTGGATTCCATCCGCGATCGCATCCTGAACTCTGTGCCCGGCGTATCGATCGAGTTCTCGCAAGTGCTGCAGGACTTGATCGGCGATCTTTCGGGCGTTCCGGAGCCGATCGAAGTCAAGGTTTTCGGCCCCGACCAGAAAACGATCGAGGCGACCGCGCGGCAAGTGGCGAACCGGATGCGCTCGATCCATGGCCTGATGGACGTCTTCGATGGAATCGTGCTGAGCATCCCGGAGCAGGCAGTCGTCGTCGATAACACTTCAGCGGCGCATTACGGACTGAGCGCCGATGATATTCGCGCCGCGCTCAATTCGGTGATTCAAGGGACGATCGCCACCAACGTGCTGTCGGGCGATCGGCTGGTCGGCGTACGCGTGCGGTACCCGGACGCATTCCACGAAGATCTCGGAACTCTGTCGGAGGTGATTCTCAAGTCGAGCTCGAATGCGCGCGTCCCGCTCGCGTCGGTCACAAAGATCAACTTTCTCGGCGAGACCAGCGAAATCGCGCGCGAGCGCCAGCGTCCCGTCGTGCACGTCACGGCGCGGCTCGAGGGTATCGACCTCGGCACCGCGGTCAACGAGGTCAAGCAGAGCCTGGCCAGGATGCCGCTGGCGGCGGGAGTATCGCTCGAATACGGCGGCCTGTACGCTCAGCAACAGCAGGCGTTTCGCGAGCTCGCGCTGGTGCTGGTGGCAGGAACGATCATGATGTTCCTGATTCTGGTCTGGGAGTTCGCACGACTTGCGCCCGCAATCGCATGCCTGGTCGCCGCGATGTCGTGTCTTGCCGGCAGCTTCATCTCTCTGGCCGTGACCGGCATGACACTGAACATCTCATCGTTCATGGGAATCATCATGGTCGCGGGAATCACCGCAAAGAACGGCATCCTGCTGCTCGACCATGCCGAGCGTGAAGTCGGCGCGGGCGCACAACCAGGCGCGGCGTTGTTCGATGCGGCGACCGTGAGGCTGCGCCCGATCATCATGACCACGCTCGCCACCGCTGCGGGCCTGTTCCCGCTCGCGCTCGGCTTCGGCGCGGGCGCCAAGGTTCAGCAGCCGTTGGCAATCGCGGTGATCGGCGGACTCGCTTTCGCGATGATTCTTTCGACTCCGCTGGCAGGCGGAATCTACCTGATGGGTACGCGAGGCCGCGGCCGCACTGAAGCTCGCTCGTCGCAGGAATAGGCGACCCAGCCGGCGCCCGGGATCAAACCTCGCTCAAACCACCCCGGGCCACAAACGGTACCGGACCCGATCCATGTAGCGACGGTATTCGGGATCCGCGCTCAAATGTACTTCTTCCTGATCGATTCGCCAGACCATAAAGGGAAGCGTCGTCGCGATCAGTATAATGTTGCGGGCGTTCGGATAGGACATCGCATAGCCAATCGAAAGTATCAGCCATCCGAAATATATTGGATGACGAACCCATCGAAACGGCCCCTTCGACACGATTCCACGGTTCGCCGGCAACACACCGAAGCTGCGACCCATATAGACCCGCGCGACCTGGCTCAGCACGATGCCGAACAACTCGAAAATAAGCCCGCTCGTCGCGAGCGCGCCGATAGATGGGTTTGTCGGACGCATCAAACAAGGGAGGATTAGCATGCCGCCGGATGCGGCGAGCGTGCGCAGATTTACGCTCGAGGTGCGCGGGGCAAATCGCGCGAACGACATGACGGCCATGGTCGCGTCGCCCGTCAGCCATACCACGTTAGCGGCTCCCGCCAGGCTGAAGCTGAGTTCGCGCGCGGCCGGCAGCGTCGCGAGCAGGAACGTTACGGCGAGCAGACAGTTGCCCAGCGCGTGCCTTAGCAGCCCGTGGTGAAAGTCGGTGACGATTCGATGGATCGCCAGAATGGATTGGCTGTACTAAACTGTCGCGCATGGCAATGGGAACCCGACAGAGTGAGCAAGCGTCGTTGTGGGTCGCGACCGCGGAGCTGCCAAAGTCGCCGGGGCATCCG
>Ga0097691_1000238_pt1 | contig 51453 bp, 53 predicted proteins | sample NGESurdeep072012_8_FD_72858 | JGI IMG/M metagenome (GOLD analysis project Ga0097691, IMG submission 72858) | Arctic peat soil microbial communities from Barrow, Alaska - NGEE Surface sample 210-1 deep-072012 | ecosystem: Environmental > Terrestrial > Soil > Wetlands > Peat ...
CGGCACCTGGCCGCAGCCACGACCGCGCCGTCCCGTTCGCGCAGCTGCAGCGCCAACGGGGTCAGCGGGTACAGGCGCTCCACGCCAAGCAGAGCCGCGTCGAGGGTCTCCGGCTGGTCCACGTCACCGACCACGAACTCCACGCCGGGGCCCGACTTGCCGGCTGCCGACGGCTTCGGCACGCACCAGGGCGCGTACCCGCCAACCCGCCGTCGCGAGCTGAGCGACGACGTATTGGCCGACCGTCCCGGTCGCGCCGGTCACCAGGATCACTGCGCTGCCTTCGTTCAATGTTGTGATTTGCCGCCGGTGTCATTGGACCCGCCCGTCAGCGATCCAGCACAGACAGCCGTGCTGTGCGGCCAACTTGTGGTTCGATGACCGCACCGCCAACCCGCTGATCGCGATGCTGCCGCCGGTCCTGCACTTCCGAGCCGCGCACGACGGACGCCCGGACGGCTGGCTAGAGCCGATGCTGCAGTTCGTGGCCTGGGAAAACCAGGCGCAGGCACCCGGCGCCGACGCTATCCTGGCCCGCCTGGGCGACGTCATCGTCATCCAGGCCATCCGCGCCCACCTCGCCAGCTAGCCGACGGCGGCAGTGGATGGCTGCACGCGCTGGCCGAACCACAGCTTGGGCAGGCACTCGGGCTGATCCACCAGCATCCCGAAACACCGTGGACCGTGCCGGGACCGTGCCCCGGCTGGCCGCACACGTGGGGCTGTCCCGCTCGAAGCTCTCCGAGCACTTCACCGACCTCGTTGGTGAGCCACCCCAGCGCTACACCACCGCTGGCGCATGCACCACGCCCGACGCCTCCTACGCGAGGCCAACACGACCGTCGCCGCCGTCGCCGGGCGGGTGGGATACCAGACCGAGCCCGCATTCAGCCGCGCCTTCACCCGCTGGGTCGGGATCACACCCGGCGCCTTCAAACGCGACGACACCCAACACATCCGGCCGGCGACATCCCTGCGCCACCCCACCGGCCCCGAGCCGCATTGAGCGGCAGCGACCCTGCCGAACGCACATGACCCACCCGGGCCGTCGCCTTCGATACGCATGCGCGTCTCGGAGTTGGCGGGCCAGTGACAGCCCCTGGCAATCTCGGCCGTGGAGCCGTGGAACGGATAACCCGCACCCCGCAGCAGTGGATCACCACCAACACCGCAGACTGGATCGCCAACGACCGCCAGCTACGCCGGCTCATCGCTGAACTCCGCCAAGCCGCCGACGAGCCTATCGAGCTCATGCTGCAGGCGGACGAGTCGCACTGGGGAGCACCCGATCCGAAAACGACCCGAGGTCAAACCACAAGCTGAGGCCGAGTGCCGAAAGTCTGCCGGTGCTGCTGCGACAGGTGCATGCCGGTCGTCGAGCACCAGATGGCCGGTAGCAGATAGTTAAGCGCGCTGAGCGGGCGGGCCGAGTTGTGCGACGAAACGAGCCGCCAGCGGCTCGTTTCGTCGCACAACTAACAAGGAAGGCAGGGTTGTGATCTTGCGCTATCGGTGACGCTGACGCTCGGCTTCGGAGGCTTCACACCGAGCTGTCGAACTGGTACGTCAGCCGGCCTGCCAAGAGCCACGGCGTCGGCCATCCACTTCGTCGACTGTTGATCACGGAACGGAGGCCGACCTGGCCCGTTGATGACGTCTCTACGCCGGCCACCGATGCACTGCCCTTGCCGACGCGAGTTGAGTGGGCAGTTGATCGGATCAGCGAACGCCGGAGACGGGAGGCGGACTGAATCATGTTCCCTTGAGACCGGCACGAAGGTCACGCCGTCGGCTCGCTCGATGCTGACGCCCGAGGATGCCGGCTTCGCGGCGTCCGCCCGAGCGGTCGTACCGTCACGTCATGACCGACACGTTCTTCGCCATCAGCTACACCCCCCTGCTGCTCCCGCTGTTGTCGCTGCTCGGGCTCGGTCCGGCCTGGTCCGGGGTATGGGTGGACCGGGACGCGGTGCGCGTCCAGATGGGGTGGGGGTTTCGGGCTCGGATCCGCCGCGAGTCTGTACGCACGGTCGCGCGGGACAGCGCTGCCGTCACTGGCTGGGGAGTTCACGGCTGGCGGGGCCGCTGGCTGGTGAACGGGTCTTCTGCCGGCATGGTCCGCATCAAGATCGAGCCACCCGCGCGAGCCTGGACGATGGGCGTCCCGGTACGCCTGCACACGCTTCGGCTCAGCACGACGCGTCCCGACGAACTGGTGACCCTGCTCAGCGGTGGCCGGTGACCCGACCGAACTGGTGATCCGGTCGCCGGTCGCGCTCGCCGTGGCACTGGCAGTGCCGGCGCGCTGAGAACGCGGCCGGATCTGCCGGCTTGAACATGGCTGGAGGGCGCTCCCGCCGTACGCTGGCCAAAAAGATCCAGAGGAGACGTCATGCTGGTCTCGACGATGAACGACCTGCCGGGGTACGCCGTCACCGAGGTGCTCGGTGAGGTTTTCGGCCTGACCGTGCGGGCCCGCAACATCGGCTCCCAGCTCGGCGCCCAGTTCAAGTCGTTGGTCGGCGGCGAGCTCCGGGGGATGACCACCGCACTGATCGAGAGCCGCAACCAGGTCATGGAGCGGATGGTGGACGAGGCGCGGGCCAAGGGCGCGGACGCCGTCCTGGCCATGCGGTTCGACACCAGTGAGATGGGTCCCAACTGGACCGAGATCTGCGCCTACGGCACAGCCGTGCGGATCAACCCGCTCTAGTCCGGCCGGGAGCGCAGCCCGCTGCCGCCGTAGCGGGATCGCGAGCTCCTCGGCCGCGCCCCGGATCCAGCGTCCGGGAGCCGCAGCCCGGCCGGTACTCCGGCAGGTCAGCCCCGAGCCCCGCGATCCCGGTCAGCTCCTCCCACTGCTCGCGCAGCCAGCCTTCGCGGCAGTCCACCTCGACGCCGTGTTCGACCCGCAGCAGGGTCGGGACGGTGACCAAGGTCGAGGCGGTAGGACACCGCCGGCGCGCTGTCATCGACCACCCCGGCCCGGACACCTCCGTCGGGAAGACCGGATCGTCCTGGGAGTAGACCGTCAACGAGGTACGACGCGCGAGCTCGCCGAGCACCGGCGCCACCAGCATGCAGGTGGGGCAGTCTCGCTTGACCACGACCACGACCACGATCACGATCACGAGCCCGTCCGGGAGGGGCTCGTCCGGCAGCACCACGAAGTACCACGGCGAGGGTGAAAGCGACGAAACTCGCCTCTTCACCCACCGCGTGGTTGCTTTTGGCCGTGCTGGGGACCGAAATCGGTACAACCCCATGGGTGAAGCGGAAGAGGCCGGCGCGAGAGGTCTAGCGAGGGGCGGTGCTGGATGGATCAGGCGACGGGCGGGCTGGTGGCCGGGCGGCCGCGGATGCCGACGGCGTACGGCATGGCAACGCAGTCGGACGGCACGCTGCCGTGGTCGTGGGCGGAAGAGCAGCTGCGCGCGGCGCGTAACTACTGGGTCTGCAGCACCCGCCCCGACGGCCGGCCGCACGCCATGCCGGTGTGGGGATTGTGGCTCGACGGCGCGGTGCTGTTCTCCACCGACCCGTCCTCGCGCAAGGGCCGCAATCTGACGGCCAACCCGGCCGCTGTGGTGCACCTGGGAAGCGGCGACGACGTGGTGATTGTGGAGGGTCGCGGGCAGCCGATGCGCGATGCCGACATGCTCGCCCGGTGCTGCGATGCCTACGAGGCCAAGTACGCCATCCGGCCGGAGCCGGACAACCAAGCGCAAGGGTTCTTCGCGGTCCGGCCGACCACGGTGCTCGGCTGGCGGGAGCGCGATTTCCCCACCTCGGCCACCCGCTGGGCGTTTGCGCCGTTCGCCTGATCAGGCCAGGCAGGTGATCGGGCCGCCGTTCATCGTGGTCATGTCGGCCACGGCGGGCGGCAGCGGGATCCGGGTCCCCAGCGGCTCGCCGTCAAGTTCGGAGTAGGCCCGGTGGAGGTTGCCGACCAGCCGCTCGGCCTCTTGCCAGTCGCCGAACCGCCCCGGGTCGGCAGCCTGCGCCGCCGCCAGCGGCGGACGTCCCGAGCGGTGGCCCGCCGCCGCGACCTCGGCGACGAACTCGGCGTACGCCGTCATGTCGTCGAGCACGCGGGCGATCTCGCTCCCCCGACACACCGGCCCGTGACCCGGCACCAGCACGTCGGCCTCCAGCGCCCGTACCGCCGCCAACGCGCGCAGGAAACCGGCGAGGCTGCCTTCGAGCAGAAACGGCTGGCCGCCGTTGAAGGCCAGGTCGCCGGCGAAGACCACACCGTCGTCGGGCAGCCACGCCAGCACGTCGCTCCGGGTGTGCGCCGGGCCGACGTGAATCAGCTCTACCTGGCGACTACCCAGGTGCAGGGTGAGCCGGTGGGAGAACGTAACGTCGGGCGGGCGGATCTCCAGCTGGCCGTAGTCGGGGCCGGCGAACAGCTGCGCGGCGATCAGTCCGGCAGCCAGCACGTCCTCGCGGCAGTGCACATGCCCGATCACCGGGGTCGCGGCCGGCAGCAACCAGTTGCCGTAGGTGTGGTCGCCGTGGTGGTGGGTGTTCACCAGCGCCCGCGGAGCCGCCGTACCCGCCACCTCGGCGACCCGGGCCAGCAGCGCACGGTTGCGGGCCTCCGTCGATGTGGTGTCGACCATGAGGAAGCCGGCGTCCGCGGTCACCAGGCCGGTGTTGTTGATCATCCAGCTGCCGTCAGGTTGGACATAAGCCCAGACGCCGGTCGCGACCTCCAGCAACTCCGGTGGGCCCACTGTGGTTGCCATGGCGTTGCACAGTAGCGCGGATGCCGGCTCCGAATCCGCCGATGTTGAGCACACGTGCGTATCACCGCCCGGGTAACGCACGTACGCTCAACATCGGCGGTGGAAGACGATGGAGGACGGTGGAAGGGGTGGCCGGAGATGCAGCGTGTGACAGCTGCTTGTTGCTGATGCGCCGAAGTGTTATATTTGAAGGCGAATGCGCCCGGAGCGTCCGAGACACGTCAGCGCAACCCCAGCGGAGGTCCGATGTACACGCAGGGACTGGACGAGGCGCCCGGACCGGACGTTGACGAGAGCTTCGACCCGGCCAGCCTGCTGCCCGACGACGAGGCCAGCGCCGAGTTGCGGTTCCAAGCCCGGATTGACGCCGAGGACCGCATCGAGCCGACCGACTGGATGCCGGCGGAGTACCGCCGGACACTGATCCGCCAGATTGCCCAGCACGCCCACTCCGAGGTCATTGGGATGCAGCCGGAGGGCAACTGGATCACTCGCGCCCCCAGCCTGCGGCGCAAGGCGGTGCTGATCGCCAAGGTGCAGGACGAAGCCGGCCACGGTCTTTACTTGTACGGCGCCGCCGAGACCCTCGGCGTCAGTCGCGAGGAGCTCGTGGACCAGCTCGTCAGCGGCGAGGTGAAGTACTCGAGCATCTTCAACTATCCCACGCTGACCTGGGCCGACATGGGCGCCGTCGGGTGGCTAGTTGACGGCGCCGCGATCATGAACCAAATCCCCCTGTGCCGGTGCTCCTATGGCCCCTACGCCCGGGCCATGGTGCGGGTCTGCAAGGAGGAGAGCTTCCACCAGCGGCAGGGCTACGAACTGATGCTGACGCTCTCCCGGGGTACGCCGCAGCAGCAGGCGATGGCCCAGGACGCCCTGAACCGCTGGTGGTGGCCGGCCATCATGATGTTCGGCCCGTCCGATGCCGACTCGGTGCACTCGGCCAAGACCATGCGCTGGAAGATCAAGCGGTTCTCCAACGACGAGTTGCGGCAAAAGTTCGTCGATGTGACAGTGCCGCAGGCCGAGTACCTAGGCCTCACCGTGCCCGACCCCGACCTGCGCTTCAACGACGAGACCGGGCACTACGACATCGGTCCGATCGACTGGGACGAGTTCTTTGCCGTCGTCCGCGGTGACGGCCCGTGCAACCGGCAGCGGCTGGCCACCCGCCGCGCCGCTCACGAGAACGGCGCCTGGGTTCGTGCGGCCGCCGAGGCGCACTCCCGCAAGCAGCAGGAGCGGCAGCAGTCATCAGAGCCGGCCGCAACAGAGCCGGCCGCAACAGAGCCGGCCGCAACCGGCCAGGTGGCATGACGCCCGGCTGGCCGCTGTGGGAGGTGTTTGTCCGCAGCCGCAATGGCTTGGCACACAAGCACGTCGGCAGCGTGCATGCCGTCGATGCCACGATGGCGCTGACCAACGCCCGCGACGTCTACACCCGCCGCAGTGAAGGCACCTCGATCTGGGTAGTGCCCTCGGCGGCCATCACCGCCTCGGACCCGGCGGACAAGGATGCGCTGTTCGACCCGGCCGGCGACAAGATCTATCGGCATCCGACTTTCTACGACATCCCAGCCGACGTGAAGAACATCTGACGTGACCGCATCCACCTCCCCGGACGACGGGCAATCCCTGGTCGACTACCTGCTCCGGCTCGGCGACACCACCCTGGTGCTTTCGCACCGGCTCTCGGAGTGGGTCGGCGCTGCGCCCACGCTGGAGGAGGAGATCGCCCTGGCCAACGTGGCGCTGGACCTGCTGGGCCAGGCGCAGCCGCTGTTGGCCCGGGCCGGAGAGGTCGAGGGCCTTGGCCGGGACGCCGACGCGCTCGCCTACCTGCGCGACGCCTGGGACTACCGCAACCTGCTGCTGGTCGAACAGCCCAACGGCGACTTCGCGCACACGATGCTGCGCCAGTTCCTCTTCGACTCGTACGCCGTGGAGCTCTGGTCCCGGCTGGCCACCTCGACTGACGCAACCCTGGCCGGTATCGCCGGCAAGGCGGTCAAGGAGAGCGCCTACCACGTCGGCCACAGCGGCGAGTGGGTGATCCGGCTCGGCGACGGCACCACCGAGAGCGCGCGCCGGACGCGCGACGCCGTCGCCGACCTCTGGGAGTTCACCGGCGAGCTGTTCGCCACCGACGCGGTGGACGAGGCGATCGCCGCCAGCGGGGTGGCGCCGCTGGCGAGCGAGCTGGAGCCGGCGTGGCGCGATCGGGTCGACGCGGTGTTCGCCGACGCCGGACTGGAGGTGCCGACCCGCCAGTGGATGCAGTCCGGCGGCAAGAAGGGCCGGCACACCGAGCACCTGGGGCATGTGCTGGCCGAGATGCAGTTCTTGCCCCGCGCCTATCCGGGGTCGACCTGGTGACCGCCGACCCGACCACCACGCCGGCCCGCGAGGCGGCAGCCTGGCGGGTGCTGGAGACCGTCCCGGACCCCGAGATCCCGGTGGTCAGCGTGGTCGACCTCGGCATCGCCCGCGCGGTGGAGGTGGACTCCTCCGGTGAGCAGGTGACAGTCGTGATCACCCCGACGTACTCTGGCTGTCCGGCCATGCGCATGATCGAAGACGACATCCGGACGGCGCTGGGCGCGGAGTTCGCCGCGGTCGAGGTCCGTACGGTGCTCACGCCGGCGTGGACCACGGACTGGATGAGCGAGCAGGGGCGGGCGGCGCTGCGGGCCTATGGCATCGCGCCGCCCGAGCCGCCGGACCCCCAGCTGTCAGCGCCCGGCGGTCGTCGGTCGCTGCCCGTGCTCGGCACCGGGCGGCCGGCGGCCTGTCCGCAGTGTGGCTCGGCAAGCACCGAGCGGGTCAGCGAGTTCGGTTCCACCGCGTGCAAGGCGCTCTATCGCTGCCTGTCCTGCCGCGAGCCGTTTGACTACTTCAAGTGTCACTGACTCCCACGCCGACCCGCGCCGCCGGAGCGCACACCTTCCACCGGTTGCGGGTCGTCGACATCCGACCGGAGACCGACGACACGGTCTCGGTCGCGTTCGCCGTACCGCCGGAGCTGGCCGAGCTCTATCGCTTCGTTCCGGGACAGCACTTGACGTTCCGGACCACCGAGAACGGCGAAGAGGTACGTCGCTCCTACTCCATCTGCGCCGGGCTGGACGACGGCGAGCTACGGGTGGCGGTCAAACACGTGCCTGGCGGCCGGTTCTCCGGTTGGGCGAACACCCGGCTGCGGGTCGGCGACGAGGTCGAGGTGATGACGCCGTCCGGGCGGTTCACCCTGAGCCCGGATCCCGCCCATGCCCGGCACTACCTGGCCATCGCGGCCGGCAGCGGCATCACCCCGGTGATGTCGATCTTGAGCAGCGTGCTGGCCCGCGAGCCGGACAGCACGTTCACCCTCGTCTACGGCAACCGGGGCGTCACCAGCATCATCTTCCGCGAGCAGCTCGACGACCTGAAGAACCGCTACCTACAGCGCCTGCAGGTGCTGCACCTGCTCAGCCGGGAGCGCCAAGACGTCGATCTGCTCAACGGCCGGATCACTGCCGAGAAGGTGCGGGAGTTGGCCGCGACGGTGATCGAGCTGGATAGCGTCAACGAAACCTTCCTCTGCGGCCCGGAGCCAATGACGATGGAGGTCCGGGAGGCGCTGCTCGACCTCGGCGTACCGCCGACCCATATCCACCTCGAGCTGTTCGGTACGCCGCATGTCAGCGCCGCCGTCGTCCGGCCAGTTGTCGCCGGCGACGCCCGTCATCTCACCGTGGTGCTGAACGGCGTCAAGACCGAGCTGGACATCAGTCCAGCAGACACCGTGCTCGACGCCGCCCTGGCCAGTGGCCTCGACCTGCCGTTCTCCTGCAAGGGCGGGGTGTGTGCCACCTGCCGCGCCAAGGTCTGCGAGGGCGCGGTCGAGATGGCCGTGAACTACGCGCTGGAGCCGTGGGAGACCGAGGCCGGGTTCGTGCTCACGTGTCAGTCTCGCCCGGTGAGTGCCGCGGTCACCGTGGACTATGACCAATCCTGATCGATCGCGCAATGCCGCCTCGAGGTCGACGCAGACCTGACGGACCTTTGCTCGGTGACAGTTCGCCCACTCCGCCGAGAAGATCGACCGCTGATGCGACCGTCTCAGTGCGGGCTATTGTGTGATCTGCGCAGATCCGGTCCGTCGTGTGGCTGGCAGCCTGCGCTGACGACCGGATCCCCCACTCTAAGGAGGCTCGCACCATGATCGTGGAGATCGGACGGCGCAAGACCGGAGTCGACATCCTGCTGGGGATCCTGCTCGTGGTCGCTGGCGTGATCATCCTCGGGGACACCGCGCTGGTGACCGTCGTGTCTGTTCGGTTTCTCGGCTGGGCGGCACTGATTGTCGGTGTCGCAGAACTGCTCAGCGCCCTGTTCCGGCTCCGCGCCGGGCACTTCTGGTCGACAGCGCTGGGCGGCGCACTGCTCGCGGTGCTCGGGGTGTTGATCCTGCGTAATACCCTCGCCGCGGCGCTGACCCTCACCCTGGCGGCCGGAGCACTGTTCCTGGCAAGTGGCGTGACGCGCGTGGCCATGTCATTCGCCGTTCCCGAGCACCGTTGGGGCCTGCTCGTCGGCGGACTCGCATCGGTGGTCCTCGGTGTGATCGTCCTGTTCAACATCGTTACTGCCACTTTCACCCTGCTGGGCGTGCTGCTGGGTGTGCAGACCTTGGTCGAGGGCTTCACGCTCATGTTCCTCGGCCGACCTTACGTCCGCGAGGTTCCGGCCAGGTCCACGACTGCTGGGGTCAGCAGCGGGCAGCGGTAAAGACGCAGCTCGCGGCGCCCGGAGAGCACGGAAGCACCGTCGCCTCCGGGCGCCAGGCGGTCGGCTGTCGGGCCATATGGCCTATCGCCCGCGACGGAGTTCCCGCAAGTTGATCACGAGAGCCACAGCCGCCCCGATGGTGAGCACGACGGCCAACACAGTCTGCCAGTGCCGGAGTACGCCGAGCGCGACCAGGATCGCTGCTGCCAACGCCAAGCACGTGGCGACCAAGCCGGTCACGAACGCCAGCAGACGGCGGCGGGCGACGGCCTCGACCGCGGCGAACAGCAGCGCCGACCCGGCCAGGGTCGTGAGCACGGCCAGCGGCGGTCCGATCAGGACGACCACGATCGCCAGGATGAGCAGCGGGGTGCTCAGCGCGGCCCAGATCTTGAGAAAGCGGGTCCGGGCGTCCCGCGCCTCGGCGTAGGGCAGGTTGCGCTGGCGAAGATGAGCCTGGACCGGCTCCGGTGTGGGCGGGCGGGCGACTGAGTCCCGGTGCGCTTCCCGCTCCTCCGCCAGCCGTGCCCGATCGGCCGTCCGAGCGGCCAGCTCACGCTCGCGCCGCTCGAGCTCTCCGCGGCGCGCTCGGGACAGGTCTCGGGTGTCGGCGTACGCCGCCAGGGACAGCGACTGCGCCCGCAGGCCGCGCAGTGCCGTTCGCTCGGCCGCAATCTCCGCATCCAGGTCACTCAGCTGCGCCGTAAGTCCCGCAATCGTTAGGTCGAGATGAGCCACCACCTCGGCATCCGTGGGGCAGACCTTCGACAGACCGGCCCAGCCAAGCGGGTCGGACCAGGACGTGCGCAGCGCCCCGCCGCGTTCATAGCGTGGACCGGCCGGGGCGCGCTCCCCGCCGAACCGGTCCCCGGTGTCCAGCCCCCACAGACCACGGAAGTCTCGAACCCATTCCGTCGCGTCATTGATGACCACGGGTTCCCACTCGGCCAACTGTCCGGGTCCCACGGCCAGTCCGTCGCCGCGGGCGTAGTCGACGTACGGAATGCCGAATCCGCCGCTGGAGATGGGGTCGTTGCGCCACCGGAGCAGTCGACGCTGAGCGCTCTGCACGGTGCGCACCACTCGCCGCAGGGCCGGAAGCACGACCGAGACGACGTAGTCGCCGGGCAGGAAGGCGCCGGAGTGCGATCCGGCACCGGCGAAGACGACGGGATGGTCACCTTCGCGGTGCAGGTCGGGATCGTCCCAGCGGCGGCGCAGGTCGTCACCGTGATAGTCGTGCGAGGAGAAGGCAACCCAGGCCGGCTCGGTCCGACCGTCGGCCTGGTCGGTCAAGTAGACAGTGACCATCTCCCAGTCAGCCTCGTGATCGTTGACGCCGTGAAAGGTCGACCGCCAGTCGTTGAAGGCATAGAAATACCAGTACTGGAGCACGGTGTAGCCACCGTCGCGGACCACTCGCCCGTAGTACGGGTAACGGCCGCTGTGCCGCCGCTCTCGGGCCACCGTCTCCGCGGCGGCGACCGCACCGCCGGGCACCCGCCCCCGGACCAGCAACGACAGTCGCAGCAGCCCGTCGATCAGGCGCGCCAGTACTCCGACCGTCGTGAACCGGCCCTCCGCCCGCAACCGCGGCCGGTCCTCGCGCCGCCACTGTCGATACGCCGCGCGATCCAACGAAGCCTGCACGAACCGCAGGCTGAGCGGCCGGTCGCGAGAACTCCGGCCCACGTCGCACAGTTCGTCCAGCGTCAGCGTTCCGGCTGGAATGAGCAGCGACTCGGCCTCGCGGCGGCCGCCCGCGAGGCTGCCTGCCCACAGGCTGCACTGGGCCACGTACGCCCGCACGCAGGTCGGAAAGAACAGCTCACCCTCGGTGTAGCGGACGACCGGCTCGAAGGACCGCAGCAGGGACAGGTCTTCGCTCTCGGGGTCCCGCACCGGCACCGGTCCAACGACGGAAGCTGTCACGGCCGACACGCTAACGCCTCCGATTCGTCGGATACGGCCCACCGGCTGCCGGCGCCAGGGCGCGTCCGGGCCTCGCCTGCGCCACCGCTGGCTGCCGGGTGACACCGCAGTCTCCGCCGTGCAAGGATCACGCTGAGCCGCGATGAGGAGCACTCATGAGCGATGTCATTCTCGGCCTGCTGGCCCTTGCAGTGGGGGCGTTGTTCTGCTTCCGCGGTTACCTGACGATGCGCCTCGTGATCCCAGTCTGGGGAGCCTTCGCCGGTTTCCTGCTCGGTGCGGGGCTGGTCAACGGATTCAGCAATAGTCGGTTTCTGGTCGGTGCGCTGTCCTGGGTGGTCGGCATCGCGGTCGGGCTGCTGTTCGCCGTCCTCGCATATGCTTACTACGAGGTTTCGGTCGTTCTGGCCATGGCGGCGACCGGATTTGTCCTCGGCGCGACCCTCATGGTGGCGCTCAACGTCACCTGGACCTGGGTTGTCATCGTGGTTGGCGTTCTCGCCGGGTTGGCATTGGCCGTTCTGGCCATCCTCGCTGATCTCCCCATGATTCTGCTCGTCGTACTGACCGCAATGGCCGGCGCTGCCACGCTTGTCGCCGGGTGCATGTTGGTCGCGGGATCGCTCAACACTGCCGACGTCGGCAGCACCAGGGTGATCCAACAGATCCAGCAGTCACCCGGCTGGTGGATCCTCTACGTCGTGGTGGCGGCTGCCGGCGTCGTGCTGCAGATCCGGACAACGGCGTCGATACGGCGCAGCCTGCGCGCCCAGTGGGCCGCGGACGGCGGACGCCGACTCTCTCACCGGTAATCCGGCGCAATTCGTCCTTTTGTTGAGACTTAGGACGGCCACGCCAGCGGGAGCACCCTTCCGGTCGCCGCCACGAGCGCCGCGAGGGCGGAAACCAGCGCTCCGGTGGACAGCCACCATGACCGCGAGCTGACCGCGAGCACGCCCAGCGGCGACTAGTGGTCCGTCGACCCAACGGTCCGGCCTCTCGCCGGAGCACATCCGGGCGAATCAATCGATTCAAACGATCAGCACCGTCCTGGTCACTTGGCCAGCTCCTGAATCGCCCGGCCACGTGCCGTGCACGAACACGGCGTCACTGGGCATCGGCTCACTATCCTCCATCCGGGGGTCGTGACCCAGTCCGCGGACGCCGAGGACAACGAGCTCCGGCCCGTGCGCCATGCCGGGAAAGACGGCAGTGTCGATCAGCGCATCGGACGGGCATTCAGTGCCGACCGTCAGGTGTCCTCCGCGACCTCGGACTGGGTCAACCTCATCGAATTGAGATACCCGGGTCGCAATGATCCCCGCTTGCTACGACGGTCGTCGGCGACAGTACGGCGCCAAAGATGGCCCCAGATGTCAAACGGATGCTGCACATTGCACATGCACCCTCGATTTAAGGTCACCCCCAAGCACAGGGCAGCAACCACGGTCAGATCAGATCAGAAGTCCACCGCATCGCGGCTCAGCGGGCAGGTCATGCAGTGACCGCCGCCACGCGCAGTTGTTCGGCGCGACCGAGCGCGATTGTGGGCAGCCGGTCGGCGCTCGTCACTCGAAGTACGGCCAGGTCCAGTCGGGTGGAGCGGCCGACCAGGGCTGCCTGTTCCTGCCGCCCGCTGCTGAACACGACGGTGATGACGCCGCCATTTGCCCCTGCCGCGATGACGTGGTCGTTGGTGAGGATGTACCCGTTGGCGTGGAGCGTTTCCCCGCTTCCGCTGCCGCTCGACGCCCCGTTGCGCACCGCGATCGTGACCACGGACGGTAGGACTGCGTCGGCGATCGTGGAAGCCGAGCAGCCGCTCACCCTGACTGAGCTACTGGTCTGGTGCACGACCACGCCACCGACCCCACCAGCAACCAGGGCGATCACCACACCTGCCGCCGGAAGGAGCCACCGCCGCCGGTCAGGCCTACGGACGACGTCGCCGGAGGACGTCGGTGGTGGCGTCGCCGGGTTAGCCACCGAACTCAGCGGGACCGTTCATTGCATCCCGTCCGCGACGAGTGAAGGCGGCCCGGCTGTCGCGCCCAGTAATCTCATGCACAAGAGCTGGAACATAGCAGTGCACCCGGATCTGCGCCCAGGCCGAGAACAGCGCCGCTACCGTCCCGTCGACGACCAGAGGATTGCTGCCGCCAGCACGGCCGCGCCGTTAAGCGCCCAATGCAGCCCGATGGGCGCGAGCAGGCTGCCGCTGCGCCGTCGCAGCGCGCAGAAGACCAGTCCGGCCGCAGCGGTGGCGAGCACCGAGCCAACGACCCCCAGGACCTGGGTTGTCATCCCGCCACCCAGCTGCCCGCTGACGTTCTCATGCGCCGCCGCCAGCCCCAGCGAGGAGGAGATGTGCCAGAGTCCGAACAACGCTGATGAGACGACAGCCGCGGCTGCGGTGCCCCAACTGCGTGCCAGAGTCGCCAGCAGCACGCCGCGGAAGGCCAGCTCCTCGGGAACGACCGTTTGCAACGGGATCGACACGAGAGCCAGCAGCAACGCCGCGCCGAAGTTGTTGTGGTAGCGCTCGTCGAGGAACACCGCCCGGGTGCCGGGCAGCAACGCTCCTACGGCGACAGCACCCACCACCACACCGGCCGCGGCCCCGCCGTACCCGGCACCGGACCACCAATGCCTGCGCCCGAGCCCGATGTCGTCCCAAGACAGACCGGAATGCCGACCCAATACGACGAGCACGACCGCCCCCAGCGGGACGATCAGCGTTTGCAGTGACCCGGGGGCGAAGTACGCCGCCACATTTGTGCCGGTCAGCACCGAGACGACGACCGCCACGTCGGCGATGGGGCGGTCCCTGGTGCCGGGCTGCGGCCGGTCAGGCATCGATCGACCGTAGCCCTCGACGCGTGCGGTCAGTCCTTAGGGCGGAGGTCGCGGATGCGCTGCGCCTTGCCCAGTGAGCGCTCCAGCGTGCCCGGCTCCACGACGTCCACGGTGCTGCTGACGCCGATGTTCTGCTTGATTACGCGGGTGAGCTGCGCACTCAGCTCCTCCCGACGCTGCGCGGTGAAGTCCGCCGGGCGCGCCTCCACCCGCACGGTCATCTCGTCCAGCCGGGCCGGCCGGGACAGCACCAGCTGGAAGTGCGGCGCCAGTCCCGGCGTACGCAGGATGAGCTCCTCGACCTGGGTCGGGAACAGGTTGACGCCGCGCAGGATGATCATGTCGTCGCTGCGGCCGGTGATCTTCTCCATCCGGCGCATGGTTCGGGCGGTGCCGGGTAACAGCCGGGTCAGGTCACGAGTGCGGTAGCGAATGACCGGCATGGCCTCCTTCGTCAACGTCGTGAAGACCAGCTCGCCGGCTTGGCCGTCCGACTGCACGGCGTCGCCCAGTGGGTCCACGATCTCCGGGTAGAAGTGGTCCTCCCAGATGTGCAAGCCGTCCTTGGTCTCCACGCACTCGTTGGCGATGCCGGGTCCCATCACCTCCGACAACCCGTAGATGTCGACCGCGTGCATGTCCAGCCGCGCCTCGATCTCGTGGCGCATGACATCGGTCCACGGCTCCGCGCCGAAGACTCCGACCTTGAGCGAGGTCTTGGTGGCATCGATCCCGCGCCGGTCGAACTCGTCCAGCAGTGCCAGCATGTACGACGGGGTAACCATGATGATATCCGGCCGGAAGTCCTGGATCAGCGTGACCTGTCGCTCGGTCATGCCGCCGGACACTGGAATGACCGTGCAGCCCAGCTTCTCCGCGCCGTAGTGCGCGCCCAGCCCCCCGGTGAACAGGCCGTAACCATAGGCCACGTGCACCTTGTCCCCCGCTCGCCCACCCGACGCCCGGATCGACCGGGCCACCACCTCGGCCCAGGTGTCAATGTCACGGCTGGTGTACCCGACGACGGTGGCCTGGCCGGTCGTTCCGCTGGAGGCATGGATCCGGGCCACCCGCTCGGTCGGTACGGCGAACATCCCGAACGGGTAGTTGTCGCGCAGGTCGTTCTTCGCGGTGAACGGAAAGCGCGCCAGGTCGGCCAGGGTCCGGCAGTCGTCGGGATGGACGCCATGGCGGTCGAAGGAGGTCCGGTAGAAGCCGACGTTGTCGTAGGCGTGCCGCAGCGTCCACTGCAACCGCTCCAGCTGCAACGCCGCCAACTCGTCCCGGGAGGCCGTCTCGATGGGATCCAGGTCCCCGGGCTTGGGGCTCAGGTCCAGCATGGCGGCCTCCCGGTTCGGCGCGCTGGCGATCTGCTCAGCACGCTTGATGACTCAGGGAGCTTCCAGGAGCAGTGCAATGCCCTGACCGACCCCGATGCACATAGTGCACAAGGCACGGCGTCCCCCGCGGGCCTTTAGCTCAACTGCCGCGGTCAGGGCGAGTCGGGCGCCGCTCATGCCGAGCGGGTGCCCGAGCGCGATGGCGCCGCCGTTGGGGTTGACATGCTCGGCGTCATCGGGCAGCCCGAGCTGCCGCAATACGGCGAGTGACTGGGCGGCGAAGGCCTCGTTCAGCTCGACCACATCGAGGTCGCTGATGCCAATCCCGGCCCTACCCAGCAGCTTGCGGGTGGCCGGCACCGGCCCGATGCCCATGATCCGGGGCGGCACGCCGGCCGCGGCCGCGCCAGCAACCCGGGCCAGCGGTGTCAGCCCGTGGCGCGCCACCGCGGCCGCCGAGGCCAGCAGCAGCGCCGCCGCCCCGTCGTTCACCCCGGAGGCGTTGCCGGCCGTGATGGAGCCGCCCTCGCGGAATGGCGTCGGCAGCGCCGCCAACTTCTCGATCGTGGTTGGACGCGGGTGCTCGTCGCGGTCCACGACGCCGGTCTCGCCCCGCTTCCGCCCCGGCACCTCCACCGGCGCGATCTCCTCGGCAAAGCGCCCGTTCGCCGCGGCCTTTGCGGCCCGCTCCTGCGACCGCAGCGCGAACAGGTCCTGGTCGGCGCGGCTGACGTCGTACTCCACCGCCACGTTCTCGGCCGTCCCGGTCATGGTGTCGGTGCCGTAGCGCTCCTTCAGCCGCGGGTTGACGAATCGCCAGCCCAGCGTGGTGTCGAAGATCTCGGCCTGGCGGGCGAAGGCCGACTCCGCCTTGCCCATGACGAACGGCGCCCGGCTCATGCTCTCCACGCCGCCGGCGATGACGAGCTCCGCCTCGCCGGTGCGGATCGCGCGGGCGCCGATGGCCATCGCGTCCAGTCCGGAGCCGCAGAGCCGGTTGACCGTGCTGGCAGAAACGGTCTCTGGCAGGCCGGCGAGCAACGTCGCCATCCGCGCCACGTTGCGGTTGTCCTCCCCGGCCTGGTTCGCACAACCGAGAACCACGTCGTCGATCGCCGCCCAGTCGACGGTGGGCAGCCGTTCGGTCAGGGCGCGGATCACGTGCGCGGCCAGGTCGTCGGGGCGCACGGTGGCGAGCGCCCCGCCGTACCGGCCGATCGGAGTCCGTACGCCGGTGACGAGGTAGGCCTCTCGCAGGTCGGTCATGACCGGGTCCCTTCACCTGATCCGGTGTCGGCGAACAGCAGCGAACCGCCGATCGCGCGGCTGTTGCCGCGAAACTCGGCCACCACCGACCCGTCGGCCCGCCGGACAGTGACGTCGTAGATGCCACTGCGGCCGAACCGCTGCCGCTCCAATCCTTCCGCAGCCAACTCGTCGCCGAGGCGGGTCGGGGCCAGGAACACGACATCCGCGGCCGCAGTCACGGTGACCCGGTCGTAGGTGTTGCAGGCGAAGGCAAATGCCGTATCGGCGAGCAGGAACACATAGCCGCCGTGACAAATCCCATGGCCGTTGGTCATCTCCTCGGTCACGACCATGGTGGCCACCGCCCGACCGGGGGTGACGTCGGTGATCCGGATGCCGAGATGGCGCGAGGCCAGGTCGTCGGCGTACATGACCTCGGCGCAGCGACGGGCGATCTCGGTCGGGTCCGCCAGAGCTCCGTCAGCCCGATCCACCGGTTCAGGAAGTTGCATGCCGCCCCCCTACAGCCACTCGCGGCGACGAAAGGCGGCATAGAGCACGGCCGCCATTCCGACGATGATGCCCAGCGACAACACGACACCCCAGGGCTTGCCGAAGCCCGGATACGGCACGTTCTGCCCGAAGTAGCCGGTGACGGCCGTGGGCACGGCGATGATCGCTGCCCAGGCGGTCAGCTTCTTCATGATCTCGTTGAGGCGGTTGCCCTGGATGGTCAGATGGGTTTCCAGGATCGTCGTCACCAGGTCGCGCAGCGACTCCGTCCACTCGGTCGCCCGCAGCACGTGGTCGTAGACGTCCTGGTAGTAGGGCATCATCGGTTCCGAGACGACGTGCAGATCGCGGCGCATCAGCGCGTTCACCACTTCGCGCATCGGCAGCACGATGCGTCGCAGCACGACCAGGGACTTGCGCAGCTCAAACGAGCGGCGCTGGACCTCGGTCGACCGCGGCCGGGGATCGAACAACAGGTCCTCGAGCCCCTCGATCTCCTCGTCCAGGCTCTCCACCACCTGAAAGTGCCCGTCGATGACGAAGTCGAGCAGGCCGTAGAGCAGGAAACCGACGCCGTACCGGGCCAGCTCCGGGCTTTCGTCCCAGCGCGCCAACACGGCGGACATGTCGAAACCGTCGTCCTTGCGCACGGTGACCAGGGCCTGGCTGGTGACGAAGGCGGAGACCTCGCTCGTGGTCAGCTCGCCAGTGGCCGAGTTCAGGTGAGCCGCGTAGGCGTTGAGGAAAAGATGGCCGCCGTAGTGGTCGAGCTTGGGCCGCTGCCGGGCGGTCAGCGCGTCTTCGATGGCGAGATCGTGCAGGTCGAGCTCGTCGGCGACCAGGTCCAGATCGTCCGCGCTGGGGTTGCACAGGTCCAGCCAGACGACGGAAGCCGGCTGCGCAAGGTGGTCGGACACCTCCGCCGGGGGGAAGTCCGCGGCGGCGAGGGCGCCGTCGCGGTACAGCCGGGTCCGCATACCGGCAGCGTAGGGGTTACCCGCCGATGGGTAATGCCCGTCGGCGGGTGCGCGCCGTCAGCGCAGTTCAGGCGTTGCCGGTTGCTCGACCCCGGCGGCCACGTGCGGGTAGTGCAGGTCGAAGGCCGGCCGCTCCGAGCGGATCCGCGGGATGGTGATGAAGTTGTGCCGCGGCGGCGGGCAGCTGGTGGCCCACTCGAGTGAGTTGCCGTAGCCCCACGGGTCGTCCGCACCGGCCAGCTCGCCGTGTTTGAGCGAGTGCCACACGTTCCACAGGAACGGCAGCATCGAGGCGCCGAGCAGGAACGAGCCGATGGTAGAGATCGTGTTCAGGGTGGTGAAGCCGTCGGTGGGCAGGTAGTCGGCGTACCGGCGCGGCATGCCCTCGGTGCCGAGCCAGTGCTGGACCAAGAAGGTCAGGTGGAAGCCGACGAACACGGTCCAGAAGTGCACCCGACCCAGCGACTCGTTGAGCATCCGGCCGGTCATCTTCGGGAACCAGAAGTAGATCCCGGCAAACACCGCGAACACGATCGTGCCGAACAGCACGTAATGGAAGTGCGCCACCACGAAGTAGGTGTCCGAGACGTGGAAGTCGATCGGCGGGGAGGCCAGCATCACCCCGGTCAGGCCGCCGAACAGGAAGGTGACCAGGAATCCGATCGCGAACAGCATCGCGGTCTCGTAGGTGATCGACCCCCGCCACATCGTCCCGATCCAGTTGAAGAACTTCACCCCGGTCGGGATGGCGATCAGGAAGGTCAGGAAGGAGAAGAACGGCAGCAGCACGGCGCCGGTGGCGAACATGTGGTGCGCCCAGACCGTCATCGACAGCGCGGCGATCGCGATGGTGGCGAAGACCAGCCCCTTGTAACCGAAGACCGGCTTGCGGCTGAAGACGGGCAGCACCTCGGTGATGATCCCAAAGAACGGGATCGCGATGATGTAGACCTCGGGATGGCCGAAGAACCAGAACAGGTGCTGCCAGAGGATCGCGCCACCGCTCGCGGCGTCGAACACGTGCGCGCCCAGGCGCCGGTCCGCCTCCAGCGCCAGCAGGGTCGCCGCCAGCGGCGGGAAGACCATCAGGACCATGATCGACGTCACCAGGATGTTCCAGGTGAAGATCGGCATCCGGAACATCGTCATCCCGGGAGCGCGCAGCGTCAGGATCGTAGTGATCATGTTGACCGCGGCCAGGATGGTGCCGAGGCCGGAGATCGTCAGCCCGACGACCCACAGGTCACCACCCACGTTCGGGGAGTGGATGACGCTGTTCAGCGGGGCGTAGGCAAACCAGCCGAAGTCGGCCGCACCTTCCGGGGTGAGGAAGCCGGAAGTGGCGATCAGGCTGCCGAACAGGAAAAGCCAGTAGCTCAGGGCGTTCAGGCGAGGAAAGGAGACGTCGGGGGAGCCGATCTGCAGCGGCATGATGAAGTTCGCGAACCCGAACACGATCGGGGTGGCGAACATCAACAGCATGATCGTGCCGTGCATGGTGAACAGCTGGTTGTACTGCTCGTTGGAGAAGAACTGCAGCCCCGGCCGGGCCAGCTCGGCGCGCATGAGCAAGGCAAGCACGCCGCCGAACATGAAGAACGCGAGCGACGTGATCAGGTACATCAGACCGATCGTCTTGTGGTCGGTCGTCGTCAGGATCTTCCAGATCGGGCTGCGGGTACGCCGGTCGCCGGGCAGCGGCGCCGCGACGTGGCGCTCCCGCGGGTGCGCTGTGAGTGTCAATTCGGCCCCTTGCCGTGGTGTCCAGGTCAGAAACGCGCACCGCCCGGCGCCCGGGCAGCGTTGCGGCGCCTATGGTGCCACGTCGCGTGGAGTTTCTACCGCGCGGATGCGGCCGGCGAACCTTAGCGTCCGGGTCGCGCCGGTCGTCTGGGCGCAGGGCGCGGCCGGCGAGGGGGTGCCGGCGGATCCGGACCTGGGCGCCACGGTGCTGCCCCCCGCCGGGGAGGCGGCCGCGCTGGCCCGCTACGCCGAGGTGGCCGGCTGAGCTCCTCCGTCCTCGCCGTACGGTCGGATGGACAGCAGCCCCGGCTGGGCGTGCTCGACCTGCAGTGTGGTGTGGGTGATGCCGTAGTCGGCGGCGAGCAGCCGCTCCAACTTGAGCCGGACATCGTGGCAGTCCGCCTGCGGATCGACCAGCACGTGCGCCGACATGGCCGGGAACCCGGACGTGATCAGCCAGACGTGCACGTCGTGCACCGAGGCCACGCCGGGCTGCGCGGTCAGGCCGGCCACGATCGGCCCGGGCTCGAAGCCCTTGGGAGCCGCCTCCAGCAGCACCCGGCCGGTCTCGCGCAGCAGCCCGGACGCCGCGGCCACCATCAGCCCGACCACCAGCAGAGAGGCCAGCGGATCGGCCCGGGTGAAGCCGGTGAGCAGAATCACCACGCCGGCGACCGCCGTGCCGAGGAAGGCGTAGAGGTCGGTGACGATGTGCCGGAAGGCGCCCTCGATGTTCAGGCTGCGCCGATCCGCGCCGGCCAGCACCTGCGTCGCCGCCAGGTTGACCAGAACGCCGATGGCCGCGACGACGACGAGCACGCCGCCCCGCACGACTGGGGGGTGGATGAGTCGGCGAACGGATTCGATTCCCACGAGCACCGCCACCACCAGCAGCGTGATCCCATTGCCCTGGGCGGACAGGATCTCCGCCCGCTTGAACCCGAAGGTGTGCGAGCCCGACGCCGGGCGGCGGGCCAGTCGCAGGGCGAACAGCGATGCTCCGATCGCACTCGCGTCGGTGAGCATATGGCCGGCGTCGGCCAGCAGCGCGAGCGAGCGTGCCACCACCGCCATCACGACCTCGAAGGCGAGGAATCCGACGATCAGTGCGAGCGCCAGCTTCAGCCGCCGCTCGTCCGGTGCCGAGCCGGCGTCGACGTGGGCGTGGGATCCGCTGGGCAGCTGGCGGCTCAGTACGGGTTGGCCTTCCCGGCGAGGGCCGGGGCCAGCGTGGCGGCGAGCGCCTTCGGAAACGTGACCTTGCCCGGGTTACCGGCCGAGATGTAGCGCTGGCCAGGGTTGGCCTTCAAGTAGTCGAGCCAGTACGTCGTGGTCATCGGGATCTTGCCATTACCGTACGACGTGGAGCGGATGCGAGGGATCTGCAGCGGGTCGAACTTGGCGCTGAACGGCGAGGGCGACGGGTTGGCTCCGACCAGCAGGATGCCCTCGTTGGTGTAGCTCTCACCGTCGTAACTGCCGGTGTGGGTCAGCCCGCGGTCCTTCGACCACACGCCGAAGGGCAACGCCATCGTGCGCACGGCCGCCCCGGGCACCGCGTCGTGCACGAGCCGCTGCAGCAGCACGAAGTCTTTCTGGATCGACTCCGGGTCGAGCTTCGACAGGTTGTCGTGCCCGTAGGTGTGGTTGGCCACCTCGATCCCGCGCTTGTCCAGGTCGGTGAGCCCGGCCTTGACCTTGGCGGAGTCGGACAGCCCGAAGGGACTCTTGTTGATGTTCATCGACGCGACCGGACGGCAGTCCGGGAACTGCCGCGCCACGTCGAACAGGATGCCGATGCCGCAGGTGGGGTCGATCTTGCCGTCCGGCGTGTAGCGGAACTGGTCGGGGTACCCGTCGTCGAAGCTGAGCACGACCGGCGTCGTGCCGGCCGGGACGTCGAGCTGACCGCGGACCAAGTCGATGGTGCGAACCGGGCGATAGCCCTCGGCGAAGATCCGCTGCAGCTCGGCCCGGAAGTCCTCCGGACTGCGGTCGTACTCCCCGGTCACGGTCGGGGTGATCCGGTGGTACATCAGCACCGGCACCAGGCCGAGCTCGTTGGCCTTGACCGAGGCCGGGTCCACCGGCGGCTTGGCAGGGCTGCGGCTCGGCGTCCCGGTGGTGCGGGGCTGCGCGGTCGTGACCCCCGACTTCGCCTCGCTCTGGCCTGCCTTGCCGCCGCCACAAGCAGCGGTCGTCCACGCGAGCGCGGCGGCGAGTCCGCCCCCAAGCACCGTCCGGCGCGAGACCGGTCGCCCCTTGTCGTCCGGCCCAGCCATGCGCGCACGCCTCTCTCTTCGGCAGCTCTCTTGAGCAGCCGTCTTGAGCAGCTCGGTCAGCGCCGCCAGCCTAACGACGGTGCCGGCCGCTCGCCCCGGGCCGGCGCGCGTGTCGCGCCGCGGGCGGTCCTGGATCGACTCCGTAAGTCCTGCCCCGGGGCTACTGCGGCTCCCGGCACCGTGGCCGTGCCAGCCCCGCAGCAGCGGTGCTCGATCACCGTGGCGGGCTACCCGCGCACCGGCAGTCCGGCGTACGCCACGACCCAGCGACAGGACGTCGCTTGGCGAGGACCAGGGTCGCCAGCCACCGCCGCTGCGTCAGATCAGAGCCGACCCTCGCCCTGACCGAGCCTCGCGCTGGGAACTACGGGGAGGCCTCATTGCCGACGATGCCGCCGGGCGGCGGCGTGTCGGCCGATGAGCTCCTGGCGACCCGCAGTGCGGCGGCCAGCAAGCTGAGCACGAGACCGGCGAACGCCACCGCCGGCACCCAGTCGCCGAGTCGGTCGTACGGCGTCGTGCGGGTCGCCAGCGGCAGTGAGACCTCGACGACGCCCCGGCGATCGGTGTCGAACCACGCGAGACGTCGTCCATCCGCGGCGTACGCCGCCGAGGTGCCGGTGAGCGCGGCCTGCAGCACCGGGCGGCCGGTCTCGACGGCCCGGACCGCGGCGAGGCTGGCGTGTTGCGCCGGCGCCCAGCTGCCTTGAAACGTCGACGTCGCCGTCTGGTAGACGATGACGTCCGCGCCCCGGCGTGCTGCCGTGCGGGCCAGGTCGGGAAATGCTGACTCGAAGCACACCAGCGGCCCAACCCGGACCTTGCCCGCGGTCAGCACCGTCACCTGCGAGCCGCGTCCGCGGTCCTCCGGAGCCGCCCTCGACACCAGCGTGAGCCAGCCCAGAACTCGGCGGAACGGCACGTACTCGCCGAACGGCACCAGCCGCGTCTTCGTGTACTGCCCGCGCACGCCCGCCGGGTCGACGAGCACCGACGTCTTGCGGATGCCGCCGTCGCCACCGCGGGCGTCGACGTTGACGAGTAGGTCGCCGCCGACTCGCGCGGACACGTCCCGCAGCCGCTCGAGCAGGTCCGGCCGCGCCGCCAGGTCGAACCCGACGCTGCTCTCCCCCCACACCACGAGGTCGACCCGTCGGCCGACCAGCGACGAGGTGAGCGTCTGTCCGGCGTCGAAGCGGGCCTGCGGGTCGGGTACCACCCCAGGCTGGACTAGCGCCACCGACAGCCGTCCGGTGGCGGGAGGAACGGGCAGTACAGCGGCGCACAGCGGAGCGGCAATGGCGGCCAGCAGGACTGCCGCGACGCCGACCAGCCGCCCGCGCCCGCCACCAGCGGACACCGCGAGCAGCAGCGCGACGTTCGCCACCACAACGAGCGCGCTGACCAGCCAGACCCCGCCGACCGCGGCCGGGGCGAGCATCACCGGATGCGGCCACTGGCTGGCGCCCAGCAACGCCCACGGCCCGCCGAGCGACGCCCAGGAGCGCACCGCCTCGATCGCCACCCAGCCGGCGGGGAGCACGGCGAGCGCCGCGGCGGCGCGGCGCGGGCTCGACCGGCGGGTGAGCACGGCGGCGGCAACCGCGCCCCATGGCGCCCACAGCGCGCCGACCGCGGCAACCACCGGAACCAGGAACACCCCGACGTTGGGCAACAGCCAGTAGTGCGCCGCGAACAGGAAGCCCGCGCCGCCGCACCAGCCCCGCACCGCGCCCTCCCGAGGCGAGCCAGCGTGGCGCAGCACCAGCAGCCAGGGAAGCAAGCCGATCCATGCCCACCACCACAGCGAGGGTCGGGGAAACGCCAGCACGGGAACGCCGCCCGCAACGACGGCGGCGCACCGCGGCGCCCACCTCCGCCACCGGGTCGGGGGAAGGGACCGCCCGGCCGGCCTGCGGATGCCGGCGACAGTCGTCGCGGAGCCGATTCCGAATGGCCAGCGGCGCCCCTCTGCGGCGAGCGCCAGCCACGCCAGCACGAAAGCCGCGGCCAACCCCCACAACAACCGGCGGGCCGCTCCCGGATGCCACAGCGGCACGAACGCCAACCCGGCGACGACGAACGCCACGTTGTACAGGACGTCGTACGCCGCGAACACGCGACCGCGCACGACGTCGGCGCTCGCCCCGCCCACCAGCGCGTCGGCGAGCACCTTGAGTACCTGGAAGGACACTGCCGCGACCGCGACGGTGGCCAGCAGGCCGGGGAGGTACGGCGTGTAGCCGGCGACGACCGCGGCGGCGGCCGGAGGCAGGAAGGCCAGCGGCAGCAGCGCGCGGGGGGCGTAGCGGCGGGCGAGCAGCGGTGCGGCGAGCGTGCCGACGAAGGCGGCCAGGCCGGTCACCGCCAGCGCCAGTCCGTAGCCCGCAGCCTGCAGGTGATAGCCGCTGTCCGCGACGAGCACCAGGGTGATGAACCCGGTGCCGAGCAGGAAGCGGTGCAGCCATACGGCGAGCAGCGGCCGGCGTACGGCGGGACTTCGGGACACGGCCCGAACGCCCGCCCGCAGGTCGGCCACCACGCCCCGCAGGCTCCCGCCCGCGGCCCGGGCGGAAGCGCGCGTGGGGGCATCTGGCGCGCTCGACGCCGCCCGCCGCTGCCCACCGACGGGAGGCAGCCGGCGAAGCAGCAGGCCGGCCAGCAGGTAGCCGGCCGCCGCGCCGGCGAAGCCCGCCGGTGCGGCTGCCGCGACGAACGTGGAGCCAACGACGGCACCGGCGAAAGCGGCGGTCATACCGGCCAGCGAGGACACCGCGTTGGCTGTCACAAGGTCGCTGGGCGCCACGATTCGCGGCAGCACCGCGCCCTTGCCGGCCAGCACGAACCGGGACGAGGACAGCAACAGCAGGACGCCGGCGTACGCCAGCGGCGCGGAGCGGCCGAGCGCAACGGCCACCGCGGCCGCAGCCAACCCGGCGCGGCACCACGACGTGACGACGAGGGTGCGCCGGCGGTCCCAGCGGTCGATGAGCACGCCGGCGAACGGCCCGACGAGGCTGAACGGAAGCAAGGTGGCGGCCAGCACGCCGGCGATGCGGCCGGGACTCGCGCCGCGGCCGATGTCGAACAAGATGAGCTGGGCGAAGGAGATCTGAGCCAGCCCGTCGCTGGCCTGGCCAACCGCCTGCCCCGCGACGAGGATGCGCAGTGGGCCGGACAAGACGCGGCGCGCGTTTCGCCACCCCGGCCGGGACCCGGACGCGACCGAGCCCGGCGCCGATTCGGTCCCCGGCCCGCCGACGACATCGACAGCCCGTCCAGTCGTCGTTCCATCCTCCCGCGAAGACTCGCTGCCAGGGGTGCGAGCGACACCTCGGTCAGCCGGCGAGCGCCTGTGCGCCGGTGCGCAGGTCGGCGACGAACCCGGCGTACGCCTCGTCCTGGTCCTGCGCCCGCAGCACAGCCGAGGGATGGATGGTCGCCAGCGCAAACGCCGCTCGGCGAGCGCCGTCCTCGCCAGCGCCGAAGTCTTCGGGCCGGGCCGCGGACGCCGGCCACGGCATCAGCGTGCCGCGGGAGCGGGTGACCCGGAAAGCCGGCCCGAGCAGGGCCCGGGCGGCCGTCGCCCCGAGCACCACCACCAGCTCGGGATCGAGCAGCGCCAGCTCGGCCACCAGCCAGGGCCGGCAGGCGGTTACCTCGTAGGCGTCCGGGGTGGCGTGGATCCGCCGCTTGCCGCCGCCGGCGGAGGTGAACTTGAAGTGCTTGACGGCGTTGGTCGTGTACGTCGACTCCGCCGGCAACCCGACCTCCGCCAGCGCGCGGTGCAGCAACCGCCCGGCCGGGCCGACGAAGGGCTCGCCCCGCTGATCCTCGACGTCCCCCGGCTGCTCCCCCACCAGCACCACCCGGGCGTCGACCGGACCACTGCTGAATACGGTCTGGGTGGCGTTCGCGTACAGGTGGCAGCCCTGGCACGACGCCGCCGCCCGGCTCAGCCCGTCGAGGTCGGTGCCGACCGGCACGAAGGCGGCGGCGCCGGCCGGCTCGGCGCTCGTCTGGCGACCTTTGGCTGGCACGCGCGCCACGGTAGCGAGCACTCTGGGTGGCACCGGCGCCGGCTGCCGGACTCAGGCGGCCGACTGCTGCGCGTCGCACCCGGCGAAGCCCGGAACCAGCGCGGCCAGCGCGACCACCCCGGCGACAGTGAAGACACCGTTGAGCCGCCCGCGCAGCTCGTCCGGCGTCGCCAGTTGCAGGATCGCCATGGCGTACGCCGCTTGCGGCCCGCCGGCGGCGATGATGACGCCAGCGAGCAGCGGACCGCCGGTGACGGCCAGGTTGAAGGCCAGGGTCAGTGCCGCGATCGGCCGCGGTGCTACCGACCCCGAACCGGTCACGGAGCGAGCCGCTCGACCGCCCAACCGTCGGTTGTCCGGCGGTACCGCAGCCGGTCATGCATCCGGTCCGGCCGGCCCTGCCAGAACTCGACAGTCTCCGGTCGGAGCCGCAGGCCACCCCAGTACTCGGGCACCGGCACGCTGCTGCCTTCCGGGTACGTCGCGCGCAGCCGCGCCATCGCCGCGTCCAGCTCTTCGCGGCCGGCGATGACCGCCGACTGCGGACTGGCCCAGGCCCCGAGCTGCGAGCCGTACGGACGGGTGGGGAAGTAGGCCGCTGTCTCGGCGGCGCTCACCCGGGCGGCGGTCCCGGTCACGGTTACCTGCCGTTGCATCGGGTGCCACGGGAACAGCAGTGCGCTGGGGGGGTTGGCGGCGAGCTCCCGGCCCTTGCGAGAGGTGTAGTTGGTGAAGAAGACGAAACCCCGCTCGTCGTAGGCCTTGAGCAAGACCGTCCGGACGCTCGGTTGGCCCTCGGGCGACGCCGTGGCCAGCACCATCGCGTTCGGCTCCGGCAGGCCCGCGGCGACGGCGTCGGCCAGCCAGCCGGAGAACTGGGCCACCGGGTCGGGGGCGAGGTCGCCTTCGGTCAGCGTGCCGCGGGCGTAGCGGCGACGTAGGCCGGCGACGGCGATCCGGCGCTGCCCCATCCGCCCTCCAACCGACCGGAGCCGCCCGGCACTTGCTCCGCCAGCCCGCCAGCCTACGAAACCGAGCGCCAGTTGCCCGCCTCGACGGCCGGCAACGGGCGGCCGATGCCGCGAGCCAGGCGACGTCATGGGGCTGGGCGGGGAAGAATGCGCCTTCGGCGCCCGACTCCGCAGCGCCCGGACGAGGTGAAGGGCAGCACATGGCCGACTTCAAGGCGGGCTTGGAAGGCGTCATCGCCTTCGAGACCGAAATAGCCGAGCCGGACAAGGAAGGCTCGTCGCTGCGCTACCGCGGCGTGGACATCGAGGACTTGGTGGGTCGGGTCTCCTACGGCAACGTCTGGGGGCTGCTGGTCGACAACCGCTACCACGCCGGGCTGCCGCCGGCCGAGCCGTTCCCGCTGCCGATTCGCACCGGCGACCCCCGGGTGGACGTGCAGTCGGCGCTGGCCATGCTGGCGCCGCTGTGGGGTCTGCAGCCGCTGCTCGACATCGACGAAGAGTGCGCCCGCCGGGAGCTCGCCCGCGCATCCGTGCTGGCCATGTCGTTCGTGGCACAGTCGGCGCGGGGCATCGGCCAGCCCATGGTGCCAGAGGCGCAGATCAACGAGGCCCGGACCGTGGTGGAGCGGATGATGATCCGCTGGCGGGGCCAGCCTCGGCCCGCGCACATCAAGGCCGTTGACGCCTACTTCGTCAGCGCCGCGGAGCACGGGATGAACGCCTCCACGTTCACCGCCCGAGTGGTCGCCTCGACCGGCGCGGACATCGCCGCCTGCCTGTCCTCGGCGGTCGGGGCGCTGTCCGGGCCACTGCATGGCGGCGCCCCGGCGCGCGTGCTGAAGATGCTCGACGAGGTGGAGCGGGAAGGCGACGCCACCCGCTACGTCAAGCACCTGCTCGACAGCGGCCAGCGGCTGATGGGCTTTGGCCACCGGGTGTACCGCGCGGAGGACCCGCGGGCGCGAGTGCTCCGGCGTACGGCGAAAGAACTCGGCGCCCCGCGGGCCGAGGTGGCCGAGGCGCTGGAGAAGGCCGCGCTGGCGGAACTCAAGGAGCGACGGCCCGACCGGGTGATCGCGACCAACGCGGATTTCTGGTCGGCCGTGGTGCTCGACTTCGCCGAGGTGCCGGTGCACATGTTCACCTCGATGTTCACCTGCGCCCGGCTGGCCGGGTGGAGCGCACACATCCTGGAGCAGAAGCGGACCGGCCGGCTGATCCGACCGTCGGCGCGTTACATCGGTCCGGGACCCCGCAAGCCCGAGGAGGTCGACGGCTGGGACTCCCCGGCCAATGTCCGGCCGAACTATGGCGACGGCGCCTGAGCGAGGCGTCACCCGCCGCCCGCTCCGATCGGGGCGCTAACCCGATCCGGCGCTGACCTGATCCGCGCCGCAGCGGGTTTCGTCGGTGGGGCTGGATACGCTTTCCGCGTGACGGACAACCTGACGACCGACAACCTCAACATCGTGATCCCTGCCGACCTGCGTCCCGGTGACGGCCGCTTCGGGTCCGGACCGTCCAAGGTCCGGCCCGAGGCGCTGGCCGGGCTGGCCGCGACCGGACGCAGCTACCTGGGGACGTCGCACCGGCAGCCCGGCGTCCGGTCGGTTGTCGGCCGGATCCGCAGCGGCCTGCGCGAGCTGTTCGCGCTGCCGGCGGGGCATGAGGTCGTACTCGGCAACGGCGGGGCGACCGCGTTCTGGGACATCGCGACGTTCGGGCTGATCCGCGAACGCTCGCAGCACCTGTCCTTCGGCGAGTTCTCCGCCAAGTTCGCGGCCGCGGCCAAACGGGCGCCGTTCCTCGGTGAGCCGACGGTCATCGCCAGCGGGCCAGGGACCCACCCCCAGCCACGGGCCGAGGCCGGGGTCGACGTGTACGCCCTGACGCACAACGAGACCTCGACCGGCGTGGCGATGCCGATCCGCCGGGTGCCGGGCGCCGATCCGGACGCCCTGGTGCTCGTCGACGCCACGAGCGCCGCCGGCGGCCTGCCGGTCGAGGCCGCCAACTTCGACGCGTACTACTTCGCGCCGCAGAAGTGCTTCGCCAGCGACGGTGGCCTGTGGATCGCGCTGCTGTCCCCGGCGGCCCTGGCGCGGATCAAGGAGATCGCGGCCGCCGGACGGTGGGTCCCCGCGTCGTACGACCTGTCGATCGCGCTGGAGAACTCGCGCAAAGACCAGACCTACAACACCCCGGCGCTGGCGACCCTGTTCCTGCTGGCCGACCAGCTGGAGTGGCTGAACGACCGCGGAGGCCTGGACTGGGCCACGGCGCGCACGGCCGACTCCGCGTCGCGGATTTACACCTGGGCCGAGAAGACGCCCTACGCCTCGCCCTTCGTGGCCGACCCGGCCCAGCGCTCCAACGTCGTGGCCACCATCGACTTCGCCGACTCGGTCGACGCCAAGGCAATCTCGGCGGCACTACGGGCCAACGGAATCGTCGACACCGAGCCCTATCGCAAGTTAGGGCGCAACCAGCTGCGGGTAGCGATGTTCCCGGCGGTCGAGCCGGCCGATGTCGAGGCGCTCACCGGGTGCGTAGACTATGTCGTGGACCGGCTGTCCTGACCCCAGCCTGGTCGCCACGGTCGCGGCCACCCCGCAAGGCGGGTCGGCGGCGCCGACGGTGGGCACCGGCGGCGCGATCATTGTGCTAGCCGCCGCTGCCGTCCGCGACGCTGACCGTCACCGGACCCGGTGGTCCGGGCGTGCCGCTGGGCACGTCGACACAGTCCACCTGGGCTCCGACGGCGGTCGGCTGACCGTCGTACCCGACGTCTTCTGGAGGGTTCGTGCAGTACACGCATCTCGGTCGCAGCGGGCTGTCGGTCAGCCGGCTCTGCCTGGGCACCATGAACTTCGGGCCGGAGACGTCGGAGGAGGACTCGCACGCGATCCTGGACCGGGCGCTCGAGCACGGCATCAACTTCGTCGACACCGCCAACGTCTACGGCTGGCGCAAGGGTGAGGGCTGGACCGAGGCGATCGTAGGTCGCTGGTTTGCCCAGGGCGGCGGCCGACGGGAGCAGACGGTGATCGCCACCAAGCTCTACGGCTCGATGAGCGATTGGCCGAACGACACCTTCCTGTCCGCCCGCAACATCCGACTCGCCTGCGACGCCTCACTGCGGCGGCTGCAGACCGACTACCTCGACCTCTATCAGATGCACCACGTCGACCGGGACACGCCGTGGGACGAGATCTGGGAGGCCTTTGGCGTCCTGCGTCAGCAGGGCAAGGTGCTCTACGTCGGGTCGTCGAACCACGCCGGCTGGCATATCGCCGCGGGCTCGGAGGCGGCCCGGCGGCGCAACATGCTCGGTCTGGTCAGCGAGCAGTCGATCTACAACCTGCTGACCCGCTCCGTCGAGCTCGAGGTGCTGCCGGCGGCGCAGCACTACGGCCTGGGGGTGATTCCGTGGTCACCGTTGCAGGGTGGTCTACTGGGCGGCATCCTGCGCAAGGAGGCGGCCGGGCGGTCCGCGTCGGGGCGGGCCAAGGAGGCGCTGGCAAAACACCGACCGCAGGTGGCGGCCTACGAGGCGTTCTGCGACGAGCTCGGCGAGCAGCCGGCCGACGTGGGGCTGGCCTGGCTGCTGCACCAACCAGCCGTCACGGCGCCGATCGTTGGGCCGCGGACTAAGGACCAGCTCGACGGCTCGTTGCGCGCCCTGGACATCCAGCTGGACGAGGACGCCATGGCGCGTCTGGACGAGATCTTCCCCGGCCCGGGTGGAACCGCGCCGGAGGCGTACGCCTGGTGACCTCGCTCGGCCGCTCTCCGACTGCCCGGCGATCCGCGGGCTCAGCGGACGGCCGGGGAGCCGGCCAACGGCCAGGAGTCGAGACGCTCGTGCCGAGGCGACGCGCCGAGGTGGCTGCGCACCAGGTGGACGTCGGTGATTGGCCATGACTGGCCGACGTACCCGGACAGGGCGTCGACCGGGTCCGTGAGGTCCAGCGGCGTTTGAGTACGCGCGAGCGTGAGGTGCGGATGGTAGGGCTGCTCATCCACCCCGATGCCGCTGTGCCGCGCCGCTGCGGAGATGGACCCGGCCAGCGCATCGAGTTCGGCGCGGTCACCGTCCACCCCGGTCCACAGCACTCGAGCCTTCGCCGCCTGCCGGGGGAACGTGCCGGCGCCGCGCAACTGCACGGTCAGTGGGGAATGCCGACCAGCTGCCCGGGCGAGTCGGCCGCCGAGCCGGACCCGACGGGCGTCGTCCACCTCGCCGAGGAAGGCCAGCGAGACGTGCCAGCGCTCGGAAGCGCCCCACCGCAGCCCTGTTCCCCACGCGGACACCGGCTCCAGTGCCCGCTGGAGATGGGTGACCGCCTCGGCCGGCGGAACGACCGCGACGAACAACCGCACGCCGGTTCCCTTCGTAGGTGCCGCCGGCACATCCAGCTGTGCCCGCGGGTGTCGCTCCCGGTCTCGGGGGAGGCATCGTGGTCCAGGGTCGCACTCACCGATCGGGCACGCCAAGCCGCTACCCGGTGGCGACGCCGCATCGGCCCTTTTGGTGCCGGGCAGAGCGGGGTGCCGGGTGCACGGCCACCGCTACCAACAACGAGTCCGGCGCGTCCTATCCTGCTGACTGTGAAGCGGTCATGAGCGGGCCAACCAGCAACGGGCGCCCCGGCTTGTTGACGGGCATGCGCGTCGTGGAGGGTTCTGCGTTCGTCGCGGCGCCGCTGGGCGGGATGACCCTGGCGCAACTGGGGGCCGATGTCATCCGCTTCGACCAGATTGGCGGCGGGCTCGACCGCGCCCGGTGGCCGCTGGCCCACGACGGGCAGAGCCTGTTCTGGGCTGGGCTCAACAAGGGCAAGCGCTCGATTGCCCTCGACCTCTCCTCCCCCGCCGGACGCGAGCTTGCGGCGGCGCTGGTCACGGCTCCGGGGCCCGACGGCGGCCTGTTTCTGACAAACTTCCCGGCCCGCGGCTGGCTGAGCTACGAGCGCCTCTGCGCCCGCCGAACCGATCTGGTGATGGTCGCCCTCACCGGCAATCCCGACGGCACCAGTGAGGTCGACTACACCGTCAACCCGGCCACCGGTTTTCCGCTAGCGACCGGCCCGCGGGACTACGTCGGCCCCCTCAACAGTGTGTTGCCGGCGTGGGACATCGCGATGGGCACGTTGGCCGCGGTGGGGCTGCTGGCCGCCGAGCGCCGCCGCACCGCCACCGGGCAGGGCGAGTTGGTGCGGCTGGCGCTGTCTGACGTCGCCTTCGCAATGGTGGGAAACCTCGGCCGGATCGCGGAGGCGCAGCTCGGCGGCCAGGACCACGCCAAGGACGGCAACTACCTGTACGGCGCATTCGGGCACGACTTCGAGACCCGGGACGGCCGCCGCGTCATGGTGGTGGCGCTGACCGGTCGGCAGTGGGATGCCCTGCAGCGAGTCACCGGCACCACGGAGGCGTTCGAGACCGTGGCCGCCGCCACCGAGCACGACTTCACCACCGAGGGCGGCCGGTTCGAGGCCCGCGACCTGGTGGCCGCCATGCTGGCACCCTGGTTCCGAGCACGGGATTTGACCGAGATTCGCGAGGCGTTCGCGGGCTCTGGCGTCTCCTGGGGTCCCTACCAGAGTTTCGCGCAGCTGGTCGCCCACGACCCTCGCTGCTCGCTGGACAACCCGATGTTCGCCGAGATCGAGCACCCCGGCGTCGGCACCTACCTGGCGCCGGGGAGTCCGCTGGACTTCGCCAACGTCCCCCGACTGGGCCCGCGCCGCGCGCCCGTTCTTGGCGAGCACACCGATGAGGTTCTCGACGACGTGCTCGGCCTTAGCGTCGCCGAGATCGGGCGACTGCACGAGGCCGGCACCATCGCCGGAGCCAACCGACCGGCCTAGGGCAGGTCTGGGTGGGGCCTAGGGCTGGCCTAGGGCAGGTCTGGGTGGGGCGCGACATGCCGGGTCTGCGATGCCGCAGCCGGGTGAAGCCGGGCCCGGCGCCTTCACCCGCCGTCGGTATCGTCGGGGGCCGCGACACGCCGTACCAGCGGTGCCGTAGGCGGGTGAAGCTGTGCGGGGTGGCAAGTCCGGATTGCTTGACCGAACCGGTCGCCGTCCTTCCCGGTTCCCTCCTGCACGACGATGTCGAGCGTGAGCTCCGACGGGTGCTCGGCCTCTGAGGCAGCGAGGGTGGCCAGCGAATCAGGCCTGCGGGCGGCCGCCGGCGTACGCCTCGCGGACCGGGCTGATCGCCATGTGCGGGCGCGGTCGCAGTGCAGCCGTCACGTGCAGCCGCCGCCGGTGCGCGACCCAGGCGGCTAGCGCCACCGTCGCGACGGTGCAGATGGCGCCGCCGGCGATGATGCTCATCCGCGGACCGGCCACCTGCGCCAGCCAGCCGACGACCGGCGCGCCCAGCGGCGTACCGCCGAGGAACACCAGCACGTAGACCGCCATTACGCGGCCCCGCATCAACGGATCGGAGCCGATCTGCACGGTAGAGTTCGCCGCGGTGGTGAACGTCAGCACGGCGGCTCCGGTCGGCACCAACATGGCCCCGAACGTCGCGTACGTCGGCATGAGCCCGGCCGCCATCTCCAGTACGCCGAAGGCGAGCGCGGCGGCGAAGACCAACCGCAGCCGAGGCGCGCCGCGCCGGGCACTGACCAGCGCCCCGGCGAGCGAACCGACTGCGAGCATCGTGGACAGCAGAGCGAACGCCACCGCGTCGCGATGGAAGACGGACTTGGCCATCAGCGCCGTGGTGATCTGAAAGTTCAGCCCGAAGGTGCCGACCACCCCGACCAGCACGATCGGGACCAGCAGCTCCTGGTGGCGGCGCAGGTAGGACAGGCCCGCTCGCAGCTCGCCCCTGGCCCGCGCCACCCGGGCGACGAGGAAGAGCTCGCCGTCCCGCATCAGCGCCAGGCCAACGATGACGGCGACGAACGACGCCGCATTCGCGACGAACACCCATCCCGTGCCGATCGCATTGATCAACACGCCGGCCACCGCCGGTCCGACAATGCGGGCGCTGTTGAAGATTGCACTGTTCAGGCTGACCGCGTTCGGTACCTCGTCCGGGCCGACCAACTCGGTGACGAAGGCCTGCCGGGTGGGGGTGTCGAGGACAGCGGCCAGGCCGAGGGCGAACGCCAGCAGGTAGACGTGCCAGAGCCGGACCGCGCCGGAGAGGTCGAGTACGCCGAGCACCAGCGCGAACACACCCATGGCCACCTGTGCCCCGATCAGCAACCGGCGCTTGGGGTAGCGGTCGGCCAGCACCCCGCCGTACAGACCGAACAGCAGCATGGGCAGAAACTGCAGCCCGGTGGTGATGCCCAGCGCGGTACCGCTGTTGTGGGACAGGCCAAGCACCAGCCAGTCCTGGGCGATCCGCTGCATCCAGGTGCCCGTGTTGGAGACCACCTGGCCGGCGGCGAAGAGGCGGTAGTTGCGCACCCGCAGCGAGCTGAAGGTGGCCGCGATGCCGGCTGTCACGCCGACGCCAACCGGTCGAGGATCCCGGCCGCGGTCCGCAGCACCTCGACGTCAGCCGGGTCGAGCTCGGCCAGTCGCTGGGTCAACCAGGCGTCGCGCCGGCGCCGGTCCGCGGCCAGCAGTTCGGTGCCGGCCGGCGTGGCGGCAACCAGCGCCTGGCGGCCGTCGGTCGGGTGGGCGGCCCGGCTGGTCAGGCCAAGAGCTTGGAGCGTGGCGATGATGCGGGTCATGGACGGCGGCTGCACCTTCTCTTGCGCCGCCAGCTCACCGGGAGTCAACGAGCCGTGCCGCTCCAGCGTCGCCAGCGCCGCCAACTGGCTCAGGGTCAGGTCGGTGCTCACCCGCTCGTTGCGCAGCCGGCGGGCCAGCCGCATCACGGCCAGCCGCAGCACGCCGGAGAGGTCGGCATCGGTCCGGTCAGCGTCGGTCCGGGCCGCCTGGGTCATATCGTTAGCGTAACTCACGATATGGCCAACGCGTCGTGGTAGCCGATGCTTCCCGCCCGCGTTAGCGTGGCCAACATGGCCGCCCCCCGCCGTCCCGATCCGGCGCCCCTGGAGACCGACGACGTCCGCGTGGTCGCGATCGGTACAGCGCTGTGGGCGGTTGCCTTCTTCGTGCTGCTCGCCGTGCGCGCCCGATTGGCCGCCCACCACACCAGCTGGTGGCTGGCCACGTGTGCTGTCGGCGTTGTCTTGGGCCTGGCCGGCGTCCGGTACTGCCAACGCCGCCGGGCGGCGATCTCCCGCGACCGGGCGCGGTGAACGGCGCCGGCCGGAGCTCAGCGCCCAAAGCTCAGCCGTCCAGGTCGGCCTCCGCCGCCAGCAGCGGCCCGAGCGCCGGGTCAGCCAGTACCGCTACCACCGCATGCCGCTGCGGCCACTGCCCGGCCGCCCACGCCAGCGCGCGACCGAGGGCTGGGGCACCCGCGGCCCGGTCCACGTGCACCGTGTCGTCGAGGTACCGCCAGGTCGGCTGCACCCGGCTGCCGGCCGCGTCGAGCACCTCGAGCGGGTCGTGCTCGCGGTACTCGCCCGGCGCGGCCGCCCCCAGCACCTCGGCCACGACGCCCGGCACCACCCGGACTACCCCCTGGGAGACCACGTCGTAGCCCGCCAGCTCCCCGGCCAGCGGCACGTCGAGCAGCCGGGCCACCGCCTCCGCGGCCGACGCCGGAGCCGGTACGACGGCCCAGCCGCCCACCAGCGGCAGCAGGTCGGGGGCCTCCACCACGACCGCGGACCCTGCCGGGACCGCGTGGGCGCCGCCGTCGAGCACCGCGCGGACGCGCTCCGGTGGCGGCTCGGGCTCCCCCAGGACGGCGGCGAGCTGGGCGTGCAGTCCCGCCACCGCCCGGCGGTCGACGGAGCGCTTCCGGTCACCGAGTCGGTCCAACAGGTCCAGCGCGGCGGCGGGCTCAGCAAGTACGTCGGCCACGGTCGCCGGGCAGCCCAGCGTGCGCAGGAACGCCTCGTCGAGCTCGCTGTGCACCACGTCGTACAGGCCGACCAACGCTGGGTCGCCGTCGGGCAGTCGCAGCGCGTCGGGGCGCTCGCCACCCAGGACCGGATGCCGGGACAGCCACCACCGGGTGTACGACGGGACCTCCAGCCGGCCGCCGGAGCCGAGTCGGACCAACGCCGGCTCGCTCACCTGCGCGCGCAGCGGGAACGCGGCGAGCAGCCGTAGCACGGCGTCCCATCGGTCGGCCGCCACCCACTCGAGGTCGCGAACGGCGGTCAGCTCGGCGACCACGGCCAACCCGGTCCCGGCGGGCACCCGGCCGTCCACGTCGGCCAGCCAGTCCGCCTCGCCGTCCAGGTCGAACGCGACGGCCTGTGGGTCGACCGGGACGTCGGTCGCGCGCAGGACGGCAAAGGTGGTGAGGACCCCGACGGCCGCCAGCACGTCAGGCCCGACGGCGGCAACCAGCGCCTCGTCGACCACCCCGAACGGCGCGGTCGGATCGATCACGCCCACCAGCGGGGAATTCGGCAGCAGCAGTTCGCCGGCCGGGTAGAACTCGCCGTCGGCGCCGCGCAGGGCGAGCTCGGCCAGCCACGGCTCCTCGCCCGCAGCCACCCCGGCCGCCGCCACCAACGCCAGCACGGCGTCGGCGACCGGGCTCGGGTCCTCGGCGTCGTACGACGCGGCCACCGCGGCCCGCACTCGCGGGTCGGCCAGCACTGCTCGCGGAGTCGCCGCCACGGTCCCGAGCCGCAGCAGCAGCGGGTGTTCGGCGTCCGGGTGTACGGCGCGCAGCCCCAGCACGGCCAGCGCGTCGGCCGGTACGTCCCGGCCCGCGGCAACCAGCCCGCGTGGTCCGGTTGCCGTCCCGCCGTCGGCGAGCGGCACCGGCAGCGCGCCCAGTGCCTCGCGGTCGGGGGCGTCGGCGAGCGCGGCGTACAGTCCGCGCCACCATTCCGCCGGTCGGTGCAGGCCGGCGACCACGGCCACCACGTCCGCGGTCACCATCCGCCGGACCCCCAGCGCGGCCAGCGCCGCCGTCCGGGCCGGCCGGCACCACGGCTCGGGCAGCAGTCCGGGCAGCACCTCGGCCAGGACCTCGACGGCCGGGCCGGTCGCGCTGACCAGGTCGAGCGCGACGGCGTCGGCGGACTGCAGCCGCAGCCCCAGATCCATGTCTGCGGGGCTGGCCGCCGGCAGGAACGGTACGACGCGCAGCCGCTCGCCGATCGCGGCCCGCAGCCGGCCGTCGACCTCGCCGGCGGGCAGTCCGATCGGCACCAACGCCAGCACGGCCGGGTCCGCGGCCAGGTCCGGAAGCAGGTCGGCGTAGACCTCGGCGGCGCGCTCCAGCAGCCAGTCCAGCAACGGTCCAGGAGCCACCCGCCGGCGGCCGGGGTCCAGCGGCAACGTCGCCACGAGCAGTGCCGGCAGGGTCAGCGGGTCATCGGTCGCCGTTGGGGCGTGCACGACCGCCGACGTGGTGGCCGGCAGCGGGACCGGCACCCCGGCCGCCGTGACCGGAACAGCCCACCGCACCGACCAGTGCGCCCGCTCGCGGTCCTCGGTCGGCCGGTCGGCTAGCAGCGCAGCCGGGAGTTCACCGGCCGCCGCCGCGGTCCGCCACCGGGTCGGCACTGCGCCGTCGACGCGGCCGTCGACGATGACCAGGTCCGCTCCGTCCCGACCCGCGGTCAGCCGCCGGACGATGCCGTCGATGTCGATTTCGACAGCCGTCAGCGCCGACAGCGCCAGCAGCAGGGCGGCGTCGGTGGCGGCCAGCAGCTGGTGCGCCGTGGCCCGCGCGGCCGCGTCGCGCAACGGCAGGACGACTTCGGTGTCCCAGCCGGCGGGCGGCGCCCCCGTCGACGGGAACGGCAGCCGCAGCGCCGGTACCGTGCCGGCCCGGCGGGCCAGCTCCGGCGCCAGCGCGTCGATGCCCGCAACGAGCTGCGCCGTCCGGGCCGTTGACCAGGCCACCGACCCGGTGCGCGAGCGGACCTCCGGGGCGTCGGTGAGCGCGAGCACCGCGGCGAAGCCGACGCCGAACCGGCCGACGGTGCCGGCTGAGCGCTTGGCCGACGCCCGCAGCGTCGACAGCGCCTGTACGCCGGCGGCGTCCAGCGGCGCACCGACGTTGGCCGCGGTCAAGACGTCGTACCGCAGGGTCAGCCGCAGTCGGCCCGGCCGGCCGGCGGCCGCCGCGGCGTCCGCCGCGTTCTGCGCCAGCTCGATCACCACCCGGTCGCGGTAGGCGCCGCGGGCGAGGTCCTCTTCGGCGTTGGCGTCTTCGCGGAACCGAGCCGGCGAGGCGGACCAGGCCGCCAGCACCCGCTCGCGCAGGCCGGCAGTGCCAAAGGGGTCGCTCAGCGCGGGACTCAGGAGTGGCCGAGGGGCTCGTCGACGTCGGCCACCACCGGCTCGTCGAGGTATGCCACAACCGACTCGGCCAGCTCCCCGACGGCCAGCTCGTCGACGACCGGCCGCCCCGGGGCCGGGGTCGAGGACACCACCAGCGCCTCGGAGTGCGCACCGCAGCCGTGGTCGAGGGAGACCACCCGCCCGTCGTCCGGGGCGTACTCGTTGGCGCACACGCCGAAGAGCTGGCGCAGCGCGCCGACGAGAACGGTGAGGAAGCCGCACGTGCTGCAGCGCGCCGGTGCCGCCTTGGCGATCTTGGCCGCCGGGCCGGCATCCCCGTCGTACCACCGCTCGGCGGCCTCGTCGCGCCCGAGCAAGGACAGCACCCGGATCCGGCCCAGGCCCAGCTCCCAGGCCACATCGTCCAGCTCTGGGTCGTCCCCAGCCGCGTACGCCGGGACCAGCCGGTCGTCGTCGGCTTCGGTGGGCAGCAGGTCACCGACGCCGAGGTCGCCAGGGCGCAGCCGCTCGCTCCACGGCACCCACGCCGGTGGCAGCATCGCCTCCGGGCCGGGCAGCAGCGCCACCTCGTCCACGGTGGCCGCCTTGGCGCGGGAGGCGCGGGCGACGGTGACCTGCCAGCGCCACCCGACGTACGCCTGGTTGGTGCTGGCGAACAGGTGGGTCACGACCCGGTCGCCGTCGACCTCCAGGCCGATGTGCTCGCCCACGGACGCGCCGCCGACCTCCACCGCCGCGGCCTGGGCGCGGTCGACGGCGGCGGCGCAGGCCGCGTCCGGGAGAGCGGCGCGGGACGTCCGGTTCGGCGCCCGGAGCGGCCGCGTGGCTGTGGTCACCCAGCTATCCTCCCGCACTGGGGGCCGACAGGCGAGACTGAGGGCATGTGGGTCGTCGATCTCACCCGCGCAGCGGTCCGGCGGGTGCGCGCGGCGGCCCGGTCCTCCGGAGCCGGTGAGACTGGCCTGGCGGACCTGCTCGGTCTGCACGCCCTGCAGAGCGCGGCCGACGCGCTGGTCGTCGCCGCCCTGGCGGGGACGCTGTTCTTCGCCGTCCCGGTCGGCCAGGCCCGCGGCCGGGTGGCGCTCTACCTGCTGCTGACCATGGCGCCGTTCGCCGTGGTGGCCCCGGTGGTCGGCCCGGTGCTGGACCGGTTACGCCGCGGCCGGCGGCTGGCGCTGGCCGGCTCCATGCTGCTGCGGGCGCTGCTCGCGGTCGGCATGGCCCGCTGGTACTCGAGCATCGAGCTCTACCCGGTGGCCTTTGGTGTGCTGGTGCTGTCCAAGGCGTACGGCGTGGCCCGCGGCGCCGTCGTCCCTCGCCTGCTGCCCCCGCAGATCACGCTGGTGGCTGCCAACGCCCGGCTCACCTTCGCCGGCCTGGTCGTCTCCACCGTCGCGGTGCCGGCGGGACTGGGCGTAGGCCACCTGCTCGGCCCGGCCTGGCCACTGGGGCTGGCCGCCGCCGTCTTCGCCGCCGCGACCGTGGTCGCGCTCCGGCTGCCGGCGCAGGTGGACGTTCGCGACGACGTTGGCTCCGCCAACTGGACGCCCGGTCGGCTGGGCGCCCGACCCGCCCGGACCCGAGCGACGCCCGAACCCGCGCAGCTGCCGAAGCAGCGCATCGTGGGCCCCGCGGTGGTCACCGCGCTGCGGGCGGCAGCGGCCTTGCGGGCATTTGCCGGGTTCCTCACCCTCTTCCTCGCCTTCCTGCTCCGGGCGCAGGGTGCGGGCAACACCGGGATCGCGCTGCTGGCGGCCGCTGCTGCCGCCGGCAGCTTCGCCGGCACCTGGAGCGGGGCCCGGCTACCCGACCACGCGCCCGAGTCGCTGCTGACGGCGGTCCTGGTGGCCGCCACGGTCGCCAGCGCCGCTGGAGCCTGGTTCTTCGACACCGTCAGCGCGTTGACCGTCGCCTTCGTCGGCGGCTTCGCCGCCAGCCTCGGCAAGCTGGCGGTGGACGCGGTGATCCAGCGAGACACCGCCGAACAGGTCCGGGCGTCGGCGTTCGCTCGGTCCGAGACCGTCCTACAGCTTGCCTGGGTCGTCGGCGGCGCCGTGGGGATCGCGCTGCCGCTGCACGGAACGCTCGGCTTCGGGGTGGCGAGCGGGGGGCTCACGGTGGCACTCGCCACCACCCTGCACTCGCTGCACACCCACCGATCGCGGCCCCGCGGGTCGACCGAGCCGGCGCGGGTACCAGCCACCCCAGCCACGCGGGCCGGCCCACGGTGGCAACGGACCCGATAGCCTTCGCTCGCGTCCGACCCGCCATCCCACCGCGCCTCCGGAGCGACCATGACCACCCGCCGCCTCGCGGCCGCCGCTAGTGCCACCGTCGCGCTTGTCGTGCTGACCGGCTGCCAGCAGCCGACCTCCAAGGTGACGGTCCGCTCCGACCGCGCGGTGGTGACCGTCGACGCCGAGCGATGGTGCAAGGACAACAAGGTCCCGGCGGACGGCCAGTGTCCGCAGCGGGCGGTCAACGCGCCGGTTCTCAACGTGGCTCCCGGTACCCGAGTGACTGTCGACGTCCCGCGGGCGGTCGCCCATCAGGGCTGGCTGGTCGCCATCAACGGTCAGCAGGTGAGCAACCTGCAGAAGGACCACTTCGTCGCCGTCACCGCCGACGCGATCGCCCAAGTCGTCCAAGCCCAGGCTGCCCAGGGGCAGGGCGGCTTGGCCCAGCTGCAGATCGTCCGGCTCCGGGCCGACGGGGACAAGCTCACCCCGACGGCGCAGTGGCGCGTGGTGCTGGCCCAGAAGGACTGACCTGACGCCCCGCCGGCTGCTCCTGGTCACCGCGGTGGCGGCGGAGCGGGCGGCCGTCGTCTCCCAGCTGCCGGCGACGTTGGCGCGCCGGATCGGCCGGTTCGACGCCGTCGCCGTCGACACCGGCGCCGGTGCGATGGTTTGCGTCTGCGGCGGCGTCGGACCGGCCGCCGCCGCGGCGGTGACCGCTACCGCGTTGGCGCTGGACCCGCCGTACGACGTCGTGCTCACCCTGGGGGTCGGTGGTGGGTTCACCGGGCGGGCCGACCGGGGCGCGATCGTGGTGGGCGACGCGCTGGTCGCTGCGGACCTCGGGGCGGAATCGCCGAACGGGCCGCTGACACTGGCGGACCTCGGCCTCGGCGAGACGACCTACCCGGTCCCGCGGCAGCTGACGGCCGCACTGGCCGACCGCGCGCGCACTGCCGGCTGCGCGGTCGTCACCGGTCCGGTCCTCACGGTTTCGACCGCTACCGGCACGGCCGCCCGGGCCACCGCGCTGGCCGCCCGGTTCGGTGGGGTGGCCGAGGCGATGGAAGGCTTCGGGGTGCGCACCGCGGCCGCACCGTACGGCGTACCGGTCGGCGAAGTGCGCGCCATCAGCAACGTCGTCGGGGACCGGGACGTCGCCGCCTGGGACATTCCGGGCGCGCTGGCGGCGCTTGCTCGAGTGGTCGCCGCCATCGTCGCGAGACCGCTACCGCGATGAGCGCGCAACCGACGACCGACCCGGCGCGGGCCGACCCGCTGACGCTCGGCATCTCGCCGTGCCCGAACGACACGTTCATCTTCCGGGCATGGGTGCACGGGCGGGTCCCCGGCGCTCCGCCGGTCACGGTGGCCTACGCCGACATCGGCGAATGCAACACTCTGGCCGCCCGCGGCGCCCTGGACATCGTCAAGGTGTCGTACGGCGCGCTGCCCTGGTTGCTCGCCGACTATCGGCTGCTGCCCTGCGGCGGGGCACTCGGGCGCGGCTGTGGGCCGCTGGTGCTGACCGCACGGCCGGCCGAGCCGGGGGCGTTGCCTGGCGCCCGCATCGCCGTCCCCGGCGAGCGCACCACGGCGTACCTGCTGCTGCGGCTGTGGGCACAGGCGGTGGTGCCGGACGACATCGGCGAGATCGTGGTGATGCCGTTCGATCAGATCATGCCCAGTGTGCAGGCCGGGTCGGTCGACGCCGGGCTGGTGATCCACGAGTCGCGGTTCACTTACCCGGCGTACGGACTGTCCGCGGTCGCCGACCTGGGCGACTGGTGGGAGCGCGAGACCGGGCTGGCCGTCCCGCTCGGCGCGATCGTGGCACGACGCGACCTGGACCCGGCACCGCTGACCGACGCCATCCGGCGCTCACTGGCCGCGGCGTGGGCTGACCCGGCGGCCACCCAGGACTACGTCCTGGCGCACGCTCAGGAGATGGACCCGGCGGTCGCCGACGCCCACATCGCGCTCTACGTCAACTCTTTCAGCGCCGACCTCGGGACCGAGGGGTATGCCGCGGTGGATGGACTCCTCGACCGGGCCGCCGCCGCCGGACTGGTGCCCCCGACGCCGACCTCCGCCTTGCACTGAGCCGCTCCGGCGCAGATGTCCACCTGGTCGTCGTTGACCGGGTCCAGGCGCCAAGCCGGCCGGCTGGCGTGGTGGCCCGCGCTTCCCAGCGGCAGTCGGTCATTCCTCGAGCTCGCTGGCGACCGCGTGCACCACCTCGGCGACCTTGCGGGCGGCGCGTCGGTCCGGGTAGCGACCGCGGCGCAAGTCCCGCTGTACCACGTCCAGTACCTTGATCATGTCCTCGATCATGCCGTGCAGCTCGTCGGGTGAGTGGCGCTTAGCCTCCTCCGCCGCTGCCGACAGTGAGGGGCGGGCGTCGAGGATCCGCACCGAGAGCGCCTGCTCACCCCGCCGGCCCTCAGCCACGCCGAACTCCACCCGGGCGCCGGCCTTCAGCTCGTCCACACCGCCGGGCAGCGCGCCTTTGGGGACGAAGACGTCGCCGCCGTCGTCGCGAGTAACGAAGCCGAAGCCCTTCGCCTTGTCGAACCACTTGACCTTGCCGGTAGGCACGGGAGACCTCTATCTGCACGGTTGCGTACTGCGCGGGTTTAGACGGCCGCAATTGCACTGGCCGCGATCGGAAGCCAAGGCTAACGGGCGGGTGCGCTCGCCGGAACGGGATATGGCTGGGGTGCGGCCCTCATGCTGCCAATCCGCGGCGGCAGCGGTTATCCGACGGCATCCGGGGGGCAGGCTTGCCGGGGGCGCCTGGGCGCCCAACCACCCCGGAGCAGAACGACACCGACCGAGGAGAACACCTGATGACTACCCCGGAGCAGTCCACCGACGATCGGGCGGAGATCGAGGCCGGGTTCGAGGCCGACGCCAACGCGTTGGCCGAGCCCGACGCCATCGACGCCGATTACCTGGCCGCGGCGGATGGACTGACCGCGTCACCCGAAACCCAGCAGAACTATCCGGAGGCGCTGACCCGCGGTGCCGACCAGCAGGGCGAAGGCCGAGTGCCGTAGCGCGGTCAGCGTCCTGGTTGATTCATGGCCGCCAAGCACCGCGCGACGACCGCACCCGGACCAGGTGACGGCCTGGTCCGGGCCGGTGCTGTCGTGTTCGTGGTCGGCGTGGTAGCGGTGCTGGCCGACCTGGTGCCGTTCTTCCTCGGCCACCCCAATCGGCCGCTGTTGCTGAACGTGGCGGCGTTCCTGGCCCCGGTGGGGTTGGGGATGGCGCTGCTGGGGTTGGCGCGCTCGGCGCGCGCCTCGCAGCGACGGGCGCAGGCTCGGGCAGCCGCCCTCGAGCCGGAGCCGCCCGAGCCGCCCGAGCCGAGGTAGCAGCCGGCCCCCTGCACTCGCCGATGTTGAGCCCACGTGCGGATCCGGGCAGTTGATACGCACGGAGGCTCAACATCGCCGCATTGAAAGGCCGGACGCGGCCGGCAGCGCGCCGCGACAGGAAGAACTGTCCGCATCAGGCGCTGCTGTCCTGTGGACAGAGCTCGGCGGCGGGCCGTCGTGCTGCCAGGGTGGCTGCCGTGCCTCCTCATCCCCAGGTTGCCGCCGAGCTGACCGGCGCCCCCTTCCGCGGCAGTGCCGCCGTCCGAGCCGGTCTGGTTAGCTGGAGCCGGCTGCGCAGCGGCTGCTGGCGGCGCCTACTGCCGGACGTGTACGCCGCCGCGAGCCTGCCGGAGACCGTGACGCTGCGCGCCCGGGCGGCGGCCCTGGTGCTGCCATCGGGAGCGGCGGTAACCGGGAGCTCGGCGGCGTGGCTACACGGCGTCGACGTACGAACCGGTGATGAGCCGCTGGAGGTGACGCTGCCGCGGGGCGCGGCCCACGCGCCGCACCCGTCGTTGCGGATTCGACGGGCGCTGCTCACAGCGGCTGACGTAACCCTGGCGCAGGCCGTGCCGGTGACCACGCCCCTGCGAACGGCCTTCGACTTCGCCCGTCAACCGGACGAGGTCGCCGGAATGGTTGGGCTCGACGCGCTGCTGCACGCGGAGCTTGTCACCGCTGGGCAGGTGCTCGACTTCGCGGCGGCGCATCCCGGCTGGCGCGGGGTCCGCCGAGTGCCACACCGCCTCGCGCTGTCGGAGCCCGCAACCGAGTCCCCGATGGAGTCCAAACTGCGGCTGATCTTGATCAACGGCGGACTGCCGTGGCCGCAAGCACAACTGGTCGTCCGAGACTCGACTGGTCGCTTGGTCGGCCGGCTGGACCTCGGCTATCCGGCGGCGCGGCTGGGCATCGAGTATGACGGCGGCGGACATCGTGAGCCGCTCGCCTGGCACAACGACCTGCGCCGGCAGAACCGGCTGCTGGCCGCTCGCTGGACGCTACTGCGCTACACCAGTGTCGAGGTCTACGGCCGGCCGGACTTCGTCTGCCAGCAAGTTGGCGCCGTACTCGAGGCGGCGGTGTAAGCGCCTGGAAATTTCGCCGATGTTGAGCCCACGTGCGTATCACCGCACGGGATACGCACGTGTGCTCAAGATCGGCGTACGACGGGGTTGTTCGGGTGGTTCGGGTGGTGTACGACGGGGTGATGTAGGGCGGTCCGGCCCGGCGGGGATCAGGCGTTGCGGACGGCCGCCGCTGACTGCAGCCCGAGGGTGCCGATCGACGACTCGCGCATCTTGAACTTCTGGATCTTGCCGGTCACGGTCATCGGGAACTCGTCCACGAACTGCACGTAGCGCGGCACCTTGTAATGCGCGAGCTTGCCCCGGCAGTATTCCCGGACGCTGTCCTCGGTCAGCACCGCTCCCTCTCGCAGCTTCACCCAGGCGCAGAGCTCCTCGCCGTAGCGCGCGTCGGGTACCCCGATGACCTGCACGTCGGCGATGTCCAGGTGACCGTAGAGAAACTCCTCGATCTCGCGCGGGTAGACGTTTTCTCCCCCGCGAATGACCAGGTCCTTGATCCGGCCGACGATGTTGCAGTAGCCCTCGGCGTCCATCGTGGCCAGGTCGCCGGTGTGCATCCACCCCGCCACGTCGATCACCTCGCGGGTCTTGGCCTGGTCGTCCCAGTAGCCGAGCATGACCGAGTAGCCGCGGGTGCAGAGCTCGCCCGGCGTACCGCAGGGGACGGTCAACCCGCTCTCCGGGTCCACGATCTTGACCTCGACGTGTGGGTGCACCCGGCCCACGGTGGACACCCGCCGCTCCAGGTCGTCGTCGGGCCGGGTCTGGGTGGACACCGGGGACGTCTCGGTCATGCCGTAGCAGATGGTGACCTCCTCCATGTGCATCTCCGAGACCACCCGCTTCATCACCTCCACCGGGCACGGCGAGCCGGCCATGATCCCGGTACGCAGCGTGGAGAAGTCGTACGCCGAGAACTGCTCGCACCCGAGCTCGGCGATGAACATGGTCGGTACGCCGTACAGCGCGGTGCAGTGCTCGGCCTGCACGGCCTCCAGGGTGGCGATCGGCTCGAAGGCCGGTGCCGGGATGACCATGGCCGCCCCATGGGTGGTGATCGCCAGGTTGCCCAGCACCATCCCGAAGCAGTGGTAGAAGGGCACCGGGATGCAGACCCGGTCGGCCTCGGTGTAACGGCAGCAGTCGCCGATGAAGTAGCCGTTGTTGAGGATGTTGTGGTGCGACAGGGTCGCGCCCTTGGGGAAGCCGGTCGTCCCCGAGGTGTACTGGATGTTGATCGGGTCGTCGAAGGTCAGCTGCGCCATCCGGTCCCGCAGCCGGTGCATCGGCACCGAGTCACCGCGGGAGAGCAGCTCGTCCCACTGCGGCGAGCCGAGGTAGATGACGCCCTCCAGCGCGGTCAGCTCCGGGGTGACCGCCTCGACCATCTCGACGTAGTTGCTGGACTTGAAACTGGCCGCGCTGATCAGCAGCCGGACCCCGGACTGGTTGAGCACGAAGCCGAGCTCATGCGTCCGGTACGCCGGGTTGATGTTGACCAGGATAGCGCCGATCTTGGCAGTGGCGTACTGCACCAGCACCCACTCGGCGCAGTTCGGGGCCCAGATGCCGATCCGGTCGCCCTTTTCGACCCCGAGGTCGAGCAGCCCGAGCGCGACCGTGTCGACCGCGGCGTTGAACTCGGCGTAGGTGTAGCGCAGGCCGCGCGGCCGGTCGACCAGCGCGTCGGAGCTGGGAACGCGGGCGGCGGTGCGCTCCAGGTTCGCCCCGATCGTCTCGCCGAGCAACGGCGTCGGCGACGTTCCGTGGGAGTAGGACAGGGCGGGGGGGGTGTTCACGGCTGCCTCCGGACAGATCGACGCTGCCCCGATCCTGCCGTCCGCAAGGCCCCAGTGGTAGCCCTTTGGCCACTCCGCCGGCGATCGGCCCGGCACCGGCCGCCGCACCGCGTCTCGCGGCTACCGCTGGCCCTGGTAGAGCTTGTAGACGACGTAGACCGTGAACCAGGCCACCGCGGCGAAGACGAGGACCAGCAAAGTCGTGTAGGCGATCTCGATGGCGTCCACGCCGCTCCTTCACTGCTCGACACTGCGGTGCGCTGCTCCAGAGTAGGGCACCAGCCAGCACGAGCACGGATGGAACGATCGACCGGCGGCGGCGGCGGACTTGGGCCTCGGTTACGGGCTGCAACCAGCCTAGGACAGCCTAGGGCGCAGTATCATCGCCTCAGGCAGTCCGCTCCACGACGGCGTGTGATGATGTGCGCGCCCGCCAACCAGCGCGACCACGATCGGATGCCGGATTGCGACGTCACTACCTGGCCTTTGTCCTGCTCGTTGGCGCTCTCGCCGGCTGTGCGCGGGGAAGTAGCAGCGGTCCGCCGGACACCTCCCCAGTGTCCCGGCTGGTCATGAACAGCGATGGCATCGCTCGGCCGAATCCGGCGCTGACGCCGGGCGCGGCGGTGCCGGGCGTGTCGGTGGAGCAGGTTTGCGCCCCTGGCTATGCCAGCACCAGCCGCAACCCCGGCCTGCTGGACGAGCAGAGCGTCTTCCAACTCTATCTGCTCGACTACCCGGCCAGCCTGAGCGGCTATCGGGTGGACCGGCTGATCCCGACCGAGCTCGGCGGCGCCGACACTCTGCCCAACCTGTGGCCGGAACCGACCACGCCGCAGACCGCGGGGCGCAAGGACCAGCTGGCCGGCTGGCTGCACCAGCTGGTCTGCTCCGATGCGGTTCCGCTGGAGACCGCTCAGCGCCAGGTCGCCGACGACTGGTACGCCGCTTGGCTGCGTTACGGCGGCACGAACTCGCCCGCGCCCGACACGCTCACGGCGGTGGGCGCCCCGAGCCCGAACCCACCGGCAGCACTCGGCGCACCGTCCGGTGCGGCTGCCGTAGGTGCGGCTGCCGTGGGCGCGCCCCCGTCGGCCGCGGCCGGAAGGGCTCCGGCCACTGGCGCCCCGGCGGTGCCGTCCGTAGCCGGGGCGCCAGTGGCCGGGGCCGCGGCCGTCGGAACTGTCGCCGCACCATCTGGCCCGGCCGCCCCGGTGACCGCGGCCGGGGCGCCGTCGCGGCCGGCCTCGACCTCCCCCACGCCGTCACCGTCGGTGAAGACGACACCGCCACTGACTACGCCGGTGCCCACCACGACGCCAGCCCCGCCGACGACGGTGTCCCCCACTCCGACTCAAACCCCGGCCACCCAGCTGATAGCACCGACTTCTAGTGCGATCACGCCACCGACCGCGCCCGCACCGACGGCTGTGCCCCCGCCGTCGACGCGCCCGGGCCCGTAGCCCTCTTGAACGCCCGCTCCCTACGGCAGACGGACCATACGCAGGGTGCGCTCGATCGGCTGGTACAGCGGTGGCAGCGCCTCCGGCTCAGCCCAGGTCAGCTCCACGATCTCTGGACTGACCGGACTGGCGGTGGCCGCCTGCTCGGCGGTGACGTCCACGCGGTGAACGAAGGTCACCGACTGCAGGTCCGGGTTCGCCTCGGCTCGGCTGCTGGGCGCGACGTCAAGGTCTAGACCCACTTCTTCGCGCAGCTCTCGGCGGGCCGCGTCGCGCGGGCTCTCCCGGCGCTGCACCAGGCCGCCCGGGACCGACCAGCCGTTCCGGTAGGACTGTCGCACCAGCAGCATCCGTCCGTCGGGCCGAATCACGACGCAGATCGCCCCAACTGTGTAGTTGGCGGTGAGGATGCGCACTACGGCGTCGCCGAGGCGTCGCGGCAGGGCTCGGTAGGCGGCCACCCGGACGCCGTCACCGCGCACCATGGCAGCCTATGCGGTGGCCGTGCCTCATCACCTGTCGGCGCGATCAGGGCAGACGGATCGGACCAATGCGCTTGGCGCAGCCGAACCGGGACAATGGCGCTGGCACTCTTCGACGCATCAGGTGAGGAGCACAGGTGGCAGTTCCCCGGACGTTGGTCCGAGCCCAAGAGGCCGTGCTTGCGGAGCTCGGCGCCGCCTTCGGCGCCCGCGACCACGACCGGCTCGAGGCCGCGGCCCGCTACCTGCACGCGGTCGGCACGCCGCTGGTGGAGATCTACGAGGCGCTGTTGGCCCGGTTGGTGGACGTCGGCCCGGAATGGATCAGCGGCCCCCGCAGCGACCCCGAGCGCGAGATCGGCGGCTTCGTCGACGACGTCGTGAACCGGCTACGGGAAGGAGTCGTCCCGCCGACTCGGGGCACCGTCATGCTCGCCGGAGTTGCGACCCGGCACGTCTTGGGGCTCAGCGCACTCTCGCACGTCCTCGAAGATCGCGGCTGGCAGGTGCGCTCGGTCCGGGGGCCAACACCGCCGCCGTAGCCGCCGCGGTGGCAGCGGAGATGAGTACGCCCGCTTCGGATTCGTCGGACCTCGCCCGTGTCGTGGTGGCGCTGCCGGAAGGCAGCGACCAGGACGGCCTGCGCGAGCTCTACCGGCAGCTGCGTCAGCTCGCCCCCGGTGCCCGGCTGGTGCTGGCCGGCCCGGCGGCGTACGGCGACCCAGACCTCAAGCGGCGCCTCGGCGTTGACCTGGTCTGTACCCACATCACCCAGGTGTTGCAGCTGCTGGACCTCCGCCGGCAATAACCGATCAGCCACCCACCGGGTCGGGCCGACTCAGGCGGACTCAGCTCGTCAGCGCGATGTCGGTCTCGGTGACCTGCCCGTGTACCGCAGTCACCGTCGACTCACCCCGACCGCCGGGCGAGAGCACCCGCAGCGTCCACTGTCCCGGCGCGGCGAAGAACCGGAACTGCCCGGTGGCCGACGTGACCACCTCGGCGGTGAAGTCGCCGCCCGCGTCGAGCAGTCGGACGTACCCGCCACTCACCGGCGTACCGCCCTTGGTCACGCTGCCCTGGATGACCGTCTCTTTGGCCACGTCGATCCCTTCCGTGCTCAAGCCGCCGACCGTTGCCCCGCACATGCCTTTAGGCCCCTTTCTCCACCGGTACGCCGACCAGCGAGCCGTACTCGGTCCAGGACCCGTCGTAGTTCTTGACGTTGGGCTGGCCGAGCAGCTCGTGCAGCACGAACCAGGTGTGCGCGCTGCGCTCCCCGATCCGGCAGTAGGCGATGGTGTCCTTGCCGAGCTCCACCCCGGCGCCTTCGTACAGTGCGGTCAGCTCGTCGTCGGACTTGAAGGTGCCGTCGTCGTTCGCGGCCTTAGACCAGGGGATGTTGCGCGCCGTCGGGATGTGCCCGGCCCGCTGGGACTGCTCCTGCGGCAGGTGCGCCGGCGCTAACAGCTTGCCGGAGAACTCGTCCGGCGACCGGACGTCGATCAAGTTCTGCTCGCCGATGGCAGCAATCACCTCGTCCCGGAAGGCGCGGATGTCGGTGCGGGCCGGCTTGGCCCGGTAGTATGTCCGTGGGCGCGCCGGTACGTCGGTGGTCAGCGGCCGAGACTCCAGCTCCCATTTCTTGCGGCCGCCGTCGAGCAACCGGACGTCGTCGTGTCCGTAGACCTTGAAGTACCAGTACGCATAGGCGGCGAACCAGTTGTTGTTGCCGCCGTAGAGCACGACCGTGTCGTCGCCGGTGATGCCCTTCTCGCTCAGCAGCTGCTCCAGGCCGGCTTGGTCGACGAAGTCGCGCCGTACCGGATCCTGCAAGTCCTCGCGCCAGTCCACCCGCACGGCCCCGGGGATGTGACCAGTGTCGTAGGCGGAGACGTCTTCGTCGACCTCGACAAAGACCACGCCCGGGGTCTGCAGGTGGTTGGCGGCCCAGTCGGTGTCGACCAGGACGTCGGTGCGGCTCATCATAAGAACTCCTCGCTGACGGGTACGAGCAGACAAGGCGCGGGTGGGGATGTTCGGCCAACGCAACGGTCGGTGGGCGGTGGTCTGCTCAGCCAGCACGGACCCGAGCAGACGCCATCGACCGGCTAGCGAGCGTCGTTGCCGGCGTCAGAAACGCCGACACAGGCAGCTGCGTACGCGGCACAGGTCCACGGCGCGACGCTTGGTGAGGTAGCTGCCCGACACGGTCGCGAGCCTACCCGCCCCTCGGCGGTACTCA
>Ga0097691_1000239_pt1 | contig 51431 bp, 45 predicted proteins | sample NGESurdeep072012_8_FD_72858 | JGI IMG/M metagenome (GOLD analysis project Ga0097691, IMG submission 72858) | Arctic peat soil microbial communities from Barrow, Alaska - NGEE Surface sample 210-1 deep-072012 | ecosystem: Environmental > Terrestrial > Soil > Wetlands > Peat ...
GGTTGCTCACCGCGACGGGAGCGTTCGTCAGGGCCTCGTCCAAGGCGTCGCGCTGCCTGGCGATGGTGGTCGTCACGGCCGTGAGCTGGCTGATGTTCGTCGTGAGAACGGCCCTGTTGTCGTGTACGAACGTCGACGTCTCGTTCAGCGCGATGGCCAGGTTCTTCAGCGCGGCGCCAAGGTCCCCTCGCTCCCCGGCGAGCTGGTCGGAAACGCTGGCGAGGTCGCCGTTGAGCCTGCGCACCTGGGAGTCGTTGGTGGCCAGGGTGCTCGTGAAGGACTGCAGGTTCTTGACCGTCGAGAACAGGTCGTCCTTACCGCCGGCCAGTGTCTGCAAAGCCAGCGACAGGTCGTGGGTGGTGTCGTGGATCGCGCTCCCCTGGCCGTTCAGATTCTTGGCACCGGTGTCGAGCAACCGGGACAATGCACCGTTCTTGTTCGCACCGTCAGGACCGAGGGCGACCATCAGGTCATCCAGGCTCTGGGAGATACGGTCCAGCTCGACCGGGACCGCGGTGTGGTCCCGGTCAATGGTTGAGCCGCTGGTCATCACGGGTCCTGACGTGTACGCCGGCAACAGCTGGACGTAGCGATCGCTGACCAGCGACGGGGACACGACGGCCGCCATGGCATTGGCCGGAATCTTGACGGCGGCGTCATACTCGAACTCCACGGCCACCTGGTCCCCCTCCGGGGTCACCGAGATGACGGTACCGATCGGCACGCCAAGGACGCGGACATCGGATCCCGGATAGAGACCCACCGCACGAGAGAACATCCCTGTGACGTGCATCGTCTGATTGCGCGGCCACACGGCGAACGCCGCGGCAACCAGCGCCACCACGACGGCTGAGGCGACGACCCTACCGAGCACTGCGATGGTGCGGGGTTTGGCGCCGCGAGCTCGCCTACCGCCGACCTTGACGATCAGCGCGTCGATCCACTTGATCGGGTTGGGGATCCTCATGGCTTCACTACCCCAACCGGGACCGTCAGGTTGGCAACGAAGGTGTCGAACCAGCGTCCGGTACCGAGGGTATTGGCGTAGACCCGGGTGAAGGGCGCCATCTCGGCGATGGTCTTGTCGAGGTCCCGCTCGTGTCTGGTCAGAACGGCCAGGACTGTGGTCAGCTGGTCAAGAGCCGGCTTCAGCGCCGCGCGGTTGTCCCGCACCAGACCGGTGAGCTGTATGGCCAGGTCCGAGGTGTTGGTGAACAGGGTGTGGATCGCCTCTCGTCGTGCCTGCAGCTCGACGAGCAACAGATCTGCGTCCGTGATGAGCTTGGCCGTCGTGGCGTTTCTGGAGGCTACGGTGGCGCTGACGCGATTGGCCCGGGCCAGCAGCGTGCGCAGCCCCGCATCACGAGAGGCGATGGTCCTGGACAGGCGGGACATTCCGTTCAGGGCCAGCTTCACGTTTGCAGGGCTGTCCCGGAACTCCTTGGCCATCACGTCCAGCGACCCAGCCAGCTGCCCGGTGTCGATCCGCTCCGTTGTGGTGGTCAGGTCCGAGAAGGCGTTGACGATGTCGTAGGACGAGACGGTGCGCACCAGCGGGATCTCAGAATCCGGCGGCAGCTGTCCTGCCCCACTCGGTACGAGCGAGACATATTTCTGCCCCAGCAGGGTCTTCATCCGGATCGATGCGCTCGTCTGTGGACCGAAGGCGGCGTCAGTCGTGATCTTGAAATCGACTCTTACGTGCGCGTTCTCAAGCTCGATCCCGGTCACCTTGCCAACCCTGACGCCGGCGATGCGCACGTCGTCGTCCTTGCGGATGCCCCCGGCCTCGCTGAACGCGGCGTGATACATGTCCCCGCTGCCGATCAACGGGAGGTTCTGGGCGTTGAAGGCGCCGAACAGAAGCAGGCCGATCAGGCCGAGGCCTATCGCCCCGATCGGGATGGGGTTTCTTTCCCGGAAGGGGATCATTAGGAGCACCTCGCTGCGGTCACGGCATAGGACGGTGAGGTGGTCGCGCCCGTCGGCAGGACCACGCGGCCGTTGGCGCGGCACAGATAGAAGTTGAACCATGAGCCGTAAGTCGCGGTGCGGGTGAGCGCCGTGATCTTGCCCGGACTGGTCGAAAGGAACTTCTCGAACGCGGCGGTGCTGGACGGCTTGTTCAGCAGGGTGACCAGCGACCCGAGGTTGGCGACGTCCTGCTTGATCGGCGGCCGGCCCTTGACGAGCAGGTCTGCGGTCTGTCCTGCCACGTTGTTGATGTTGGTCAGTGACGAGCCGATCGCGGCGCGGTCCCCGGCCAGGCCGGAGACGAACCGCTGGAGCTGGTCCAGCAGGTCCCCCAGAGCCTTGTCGTGGGCATCGACCGTCCCGAGCACAGCGTTGAGGTTGGTGATGGTGGCACCGATGACCTGGTCACGATCGGCGAGGGTGGAGGTGAGGGAAGCGGTGTGGGACAGCAACGCGTTGATGTTGCCGCCTTCACCTTGTAGGACCGAGATGATCTCTCCGGAGAGCTGGTTGACGTCATTGGGTGCAAGCGCTGCGAAGAGGGGCTTGAAACCGTTGAACAGGACGGTCAGGTCGAGCGCGGACTGGGTGTGGTCTCTGGCGAGCATGTCGCCGTCGCGCAAGGCGGTGGCCGGGCCCTGCCCCTGATCCAACGCCAGGTAGCGTTCGCCGATCAGGTTGCGGTACTTGATGGTGGCGATGGTGCCCCGGGTCAACACGCTGCTTCTGTCTACGGTGAAGTCCACGACTGCGCTGGTGCGGTCCTTGTAGATGCCGATGGTGGAGATCTCTCCCACACGTACGCCTGCGATGCGCACGTCCTGCCCTGCAGCCAGGCCCGTCACGTCGCGAAAGACAGCTCGGTAGGTGAAGCGGTCACCGAAGGAGATGTTGGCGATGGTGGCCGCCAGTGTCCCGAAGGTGACGATGGTGACGAGGGCGAAGATGATCAGCTTGACCAGGCTCGACGTGGTCTTCATGTTTGGTTCACCGTCATCCCGCGCAGGATTGGACCGGCCAACAACGTGGTGATGGCCGAAGGGCGAGCGCCGGAGTCATCCTGGGCCAGCAGTCTTGCGATCACTTGCTGTTCGCCTGCGGTGCCGGCCAGACCCGAGTCAGCGCCAGGAATGGTGTTGGCCGTCGGCGAGGCGAAGTAGGACGGCAGCCCAGAGGCCGCCGACGGAAAGGCGCTGGGAGACTGGTTGCCGGAGCCGTTGGTGCCGTCGGCGAGATTCCAGCCGGGCTTGGGGTTCGCCTGGCTGTAGGGCGGACTGGGCAGGCCCCGGCAGTTGGGGCCGCGGTGCTCGCCCCAGGCCGGCTCCTCCCCGGGCTGGTAGGCGGCGCGTGGTTTGACCGCCTCGAGGGTGATGTGGAAGTAGTGGTTGCTGAACATCTGGGTTGCCCGGGGAATCCAGTTCGCCAGTCCTTCTGCAAAGCAGGGGTACTCCGGTGCGTAGCGTGCCGCGAGCGCCAGGGTGGGGCGTTGCACGGACCCGACCTGGATGATGCGATCGCCGTTGGAGTTCAGGAACGTCGTGGCGGTGTTGGCGAATCCCGCTGTTCCTGCCAGGAACCCGGCCAGGGCGTCCTGCTTGGCCACCAGCGTGTTGCTGGTGGTGGTCATTGCCTTCACCATCCGCAGGATGTCGGGCACGGCATCGGCGTAGGTCGTCGCCACATCCGCCAGCGCGCTGATGTCGGCCGCGATGGTCGGCATCTTCGGGTTGAGCGCGGCAAAGTACTTGTCGGCGCGGACGAGGTTGGCGCCCAGTTGGGTCCCGCGGCCGTCAAGGGCGGTGGCGAGCGCGCCCAGGGTTGCCGCCAGTTTTTCGGGCTTGACCGTGCGTAGCAGTGGAAGGAGGTTGTCGAAGACCTTTTCGATCTCGATCGCGACGGTGGTGTGGTCCTGGCCGATGGTGTCACCTTCGGCGATGGCCCGGGGCGACGGGTTCGTCGGAATCACCAGGTCGACGAAACGTTCACCGAACAGCGTCTTGGGCAGGATCCGGGCTGACACGTCGACCGGGATGTTGGCTACCTGGTCGGGCTGCAATGCCAGGTCGATCCTGGCCCCGTTTCCGGTGCTGGTGATGGACCGGACCTCGCCAACGATGAGACCGCGGACCTTGACGTCGGAGTTGTCCTGGAGCTGGTTTCCGATCCGATCGGCCCTGAGCGTGACCATCACAACCGGAGTGAACTTCTTCTGATAGGCAGCCACGCTCAGACCGAGCAGGAGGGCGACGACCACCATGAACGCCAGGCCCATGGCACGATCGCTCACCGGCGGTGGTTCGAACGGTGCCTTCATCGTCGCGCGCTCCTCTGGACCGGAGGTGTCAGGCTGTCAACGACGCGACCGGGGTGGAGGCTACGGCTGCAGGTGGTCGCCGCGTTCTGGCAGCGGCACCGGCACGGGCCAGTAGCCAGGAGACAATCCCGAGCTCGATGAGCGAGATGACTCCGAGAGCTCCGTTGCCCGCGGTCCAGTACCACCCGGGCAGGTTGCTGCTCTCCTCGCGTCGCATCACCTGCTGGTCGTCGACGAAAACCGCGGTCTGACCCGAGAGCATCAGAATGGCAGGCTTGCCGATCTCAGGGTCGGCAGGCATGTGCACCGGCAGGGACAGCATGTCGTTGGGGGCTCGATGCAGCCGTATCGTGCTTTTCGACGTGCCGGTCAGAGGCACTGCCGTCGGGGTGCGGTAGATGCCCTCAGCCACCCGGACCATCGGGGCAACCTGTGTCGTGCCGCCCTGCCACGTGGAGGTGTTGAACCACAGCGCCTTGTCCGCAGCATGGGCGGGCGTCAGACGCAGGGTGACCACAGCCTCGGACGAGGCAGTGCGTGCCATGGTGACCTGTGCCGAGACGTCGCGGTGGGCGGACCGGGGCACGGTGAGAACGAAAGGCAGCACCACAGCGATGAGGCCCGCGAGCGCGAGCAGGTGCGAGCGGCGCACCGACGCAGCGGCCGGTGATGACCCGGCATACGTATCGGGTGTCGCGACCTCGGCGGATGAGCTTATCTCGTGCAGGCGCGTGGCCACCCATGCGGCGACCGCCCCGCCACCGACTCCGGTCACGACGCCGAGCGCCACGGCCGTCGGCAGGATGCTCGACGGCCAGGCGATCGGCATCCAGATGTGGGACCACCAGAACTCGCTGAGGACACCGACAGTGCCGATCGCCAGGCCGGCGACAGCGCCGAACGCGAACGTGCGTCGTGTCCCGATCACCGATGCGACTCCTTCGACGAGCAGCGCTTCCACGACGTACAGCGGCATGTGCGGTGTGACGCGGCCCAGCGGCACGGCGACTAGGAAGGTGATGGTGCCGCGGACGGCGAGGTAGACGACGAGGGCACCGACGGCGGCGCCTGGGCCTCTTCGCACGCGAACCAGGACGAAGGGCACGACTGTGCCCAGGACGAGCAGCAGTGGTTGGGCGAGCAGGGGGAACTGCGGTAGGCCGAAGTCGTACTCGGTGGCGAACAGCTCGAACGCGATCAGCAACGCACCGCCGGACACCATGTCGAGCAATGCGTAGCGTCGCCGCGGGCCGCTGACCTGCGTGGCCTCTGCACGGAGCATGAAGAGAGCGAACAAAGACATGACGGCCCCGCCGATCATCAGCAGATGGGTCGGGCCCCACAAAGTGACGTCATCGCCGAAGATCCGGTGCCAGAGGTCGTCCATCGGGAAGCTGGCAAGAGAGAAGGTCCCGGCCACAACGACGAAGATGGCGCTGAGAGGGAGCTGCCAGCCTCGCGTAACACGTAGCGAGCCAGCCGGTATCGGCTCGCGTGCCAGGGCGCAGGTGATCACGCCGCTGGCCATGATGCCGAGGAGGCCGAAGAAGATCGGGTAGTGCGCAGGGGTGCCGAACGGTCCTTGGTCGCGGCCGTAGTCGAGGTGGAACGAGATATCCCACCACACGCCGAAGCCAGCCGACAGGACCGATGCGGTCTGGAGGTAGGGGGAGATGGCAGCCCAGCGCGGGCTGGCGTCAAGACCCGCGACGCGGTCAGCGAGTCGTCCTACGAGAGTGGTCCGACCGGTCCGTTCGCGCAGCACCAGCCATGCCAGCGCCGCGTAGACCGCGCCGACGAAGACCAGGACGATGGCGATCTGGGCTGGTTCGGTGACACCGGGTACCGCGGCGTGGGCAACGAACATGGGCACTCCCAAGGGGCGTATGTGTCATGCCAGGATGCGACATCAGAAGTGTTACATCGGGAATGTGCCAAACAGAATGGCAAATGTCAACGGGCAATACCCGATTCGAACCGCCAGATCAGCCAGTCAGATCAACGGGTCGGTGGCCCTCGGGCGGTGAGTTCTGTGGAGGTCGCGCGATCACGGCATGGTCGGGATGAGGCTGGCGAGTCCCGTCCACACCGCGGTCATTACGAGATCGGTCGCATCTTGTGCGCTGACGTCGCCGCGGGCGATCCGCCATACGGCGACGCGCTCGCACGCTCCGACGACCACCTCGGCGAACCCCTCGAGCACGACGGTCGGCATGTGGGTCAACCCGAGTTGGTCGTGCAGTAGCTCGACGATCTTGCCGGTCTGCTGCTGCCGAATGCGTTCCACGCCGACGCTGGCTGACTGCTGGATCGCTGCTTCGGTCTGGATGAGGGCGAACGCGTTGATGTGGCCGTCGATGAAGTCGAAGAACGCCCGGATGCCGGCTCGGAACGAGTCCTCGTGGGTGCTGCCCGCGGGCATGGACCGCCACGCCGCCTCGGTGGCCTGTTGAAGCTGGGTCCGCGCCGAGGCAATGCACGCGTTGAGCAAACCCACCTTGGAGCCGAAGTGCTCATAGATCATCGGCTTGGTGACACCCACGCGCTCGGCGACCTCCTCCATCGTCGTCGACTGGTACCCACGTTCGGCGAACACCACCTCCGCGATTGCGAGGATCTGGGCCTCTCGCTCTGCGCGGGGCATCCGGTGAGGTCGTCGCGTGGAGGGGTGGACCGTCATATGAGACATGTTAACCGGGTACCTACCCAAAGTAAGTTACCGGTAGTAAGTTCATCGTCCATGACCACACCCCACTTCGTTCGGACCGACGACGGCACGGCCGTCGCGGCCTGGGTCGACGGCCCCGAATCCCCGTCGGACGCATCGCTGACCTATGTCCTCGCCCACGGCTGGACACTGGACCACACGTCGTGGGACCGAGTCACCGAGAGCCTCCTCACCGCGATCCCGGGCGCCCGCGTGGTCCGCTGGGACCAGCGCGGCCACGGTTCATCGGAGCGCGGTCCAAAGCGGCCCACGATCAAGCGCCTCGGGGACGACCTCGCAACCGTGGTCCGTCAGCTTGCCCCCGAAGGCGACCTGGTGCTGGCCGGCCACTCTATGGGCGGTATGACGATCATGGCCTGCGCGGGCAGGTATCCAGAGCTCGTGGTCGGCCGGGTGAAGGGCGTCGCTCTGCTGTCCACGGCTGGGGCCATCAGCCCCGCGGAACGGATCGACGTCTCGCCCGGGCTCGACCTGCCCAAACGGCTCACGCCGGCGGCTTCGGCCTCGCTGCCGTGGGTAATGCGGGTGCTTGCGGCCATGCCTGGTCGGGCTGCGTTGCCCCGTCAACGGCTCGATGGCACCCGTGCCCTCTTGTTTGGCAAGGACTTCGACCCGGTCGACGTGCTGCGCACGCACGAGGTCATCGCCGGGACCCCCATGTCGACCTTGGGTCGCTTCTACCTCGCGCTCGGCCGGCATGACGAGCTCGATGCGCTCGCCCACCTCAGCGGGATCCCCATCAGCATCCTGGTCGGCACACACGATCGCCTCACGCCGCAACGTTTCTCGCAGGACCTGGCGGAGCGGCTCCCACACGCACGCCTTGTTGCCCTCGAAGGCGCCGGGCACATGCTCCCGCTCGAGCGCGCGGACGAGGTGCTCGCGGAGCTGTACATGCTCGCAGGGGTGACCACATGACCGAGGTGCCGCACACCCGGGTCCTCATCGTCGGGACCGGCTTCTCCGGGCTCGGAATGGCGATCCGGCTTTCCCAGAAGGGAGACCAGGACTACGTCATCCTCGAGAAGGCCGACGACGTCGGCGGGACCTGGCGGGACAACCGCTACCCAGGGTGCGCCTGCGACGTCCCGTCGCGCCTCTACAGCTTCTCGTTCGCCCAGAACCCTTCGTGGAGCCGGGAGTTCGCGCCGGCGGAAGAGATCTGGGCGTACTTGCGCGACTGCACCGAGAGGTACGGCATTCATGAGCGCATCACGTTTGGGGCGGACCTGGCGGAGCTGACCTACGACGAGTCCGAGCTACGGTGGCTGGCAACGGCCCGTGACGGAAGGTCCTGGACGGCGGACGCCGTCGTCCTCGGTGTTGGGGCGCTGCACCAGCCACAGCTGCCCGACATCCTGGGCCTGGACACCTTCGAAGGCCCCGTCCTGCACTCGGCGCTCTGGCCGGCCGCTGATGACGAGCTCACCGGCAAGCGCGTGGCCGTGGTCGGGACCGGCGCGAGCTCGGTCCAGCTCGTCCCGGCCCTCGCGCCGCGCGCCCAGCAGCTGCATGTGTTCCAGCGGACGGCCGCCTGGATCCTGCCCAAGCACGACAATGAGCTGAGCTCTCGCCGTCAGGTGGCGTACCGCGCCGTGCCTGGTTTGCAGCGCGCCGTGCGGTGGGCGACATACTGGCAGCTCGAGTCCCGCGTCCTCGCTTTCGCTCGATACCCCAAGGCGATGCGGCTGGTGGAGCGGATCTCGCTCCGGCATCTGGCGAGGTCGGTGCGGGACCCGCAGGTGCGGGCAAGACTGACGCCTGACTACACGTTCGGATGCAAGCGCGTGCTCGTCTCCAGCGACTACTGGTCGGCGTTCGACCGCGACGACGTCGAGATCGTCACCGACGGCATCGCCCGGGTCGAGCGTAACGCCGTGGTGACGGTTGACGGGACCCGTCGTGAGGTTGAAGCCATCGTGCTTGGGACGGGGTTCAACATCACTGGCAGCTTCGAGCGGATCGAGATCCGCGGGGTGGGTGGCGCCTCGCTGGCCGATTCCTGGTCCTCCGGAATGGTGACCAACCTGGGTATCACCGTCGCTGGACACCCGGAGCTCTACTTCCTGCTCGGTCCCAACACCGCTCTGGGGCACTCCTCCGTCGTGATGATGATCGAGTTCGCCACGAAGTATGTCCTCCAGTGCCTGGAACGGGCCAGGGTAACGGCGGCACCCCACGTAGCCACCTCCGGGGCGCAGGTCGACTTCACCGCCGAGATGCGCCGGCGGAGCAAGGGCACCGTATGGGCGTCCGGCTGCCGCAGCTGGTACCTCGACCGGTTCGGCAACAACACCACCGTCTGGCCGGGCTCGACCCTCAGCTACTGGTGGCGTACCCGCCGAGTCGACCCGACACACTTCGAACCTGTACCTGCCCGCCTGCCCGTTCCAGCCCAGAGCGTGCCAGCTTCGGCCGAAGGAGAAACCATTGTCCCGCAACAGTTTTGACCCCAGGGTGAGCATCGTGACCGGTGGCGCCAGTGGCATCGGCCTATCGATGGCCAGAGAGCTCCTAACAAGGGGGAGCCACGTTGTTCTGGCCGACCTCAACATTGAGGGAGCAGAGAAGGCGGCTGCCGAGCTGTCGGCCAGCCGTGCCGCGACGAGCTCTGGCGGGTCCGCGTCGGCGGCAGCACTGGACGTCGCCGATCTCGAGGCAGTGAAGCGGCTGGTCGTCGACGTGGTGGCAGAGCACGGTCGGCTTGACGTCATGGTCAACAACGCCGGCGTCGGTGTCGGCGGCCTCACCGAGGAGTTCACCGACGTGCACTGGGACCTGGCGCTCGGCGTCAACCTCGGTGGCGTGATCAACGGCGTGCGGGCGGCCTACCCCGTCATGCGCGAGCAGGGCTTTGGCCACATCCTCAACACAGCCTCCTTGGCCGGTCTCATCCCGGCCCCGTCGATGTTGCCGTACACGACCACCAAGCACGCCGTGGTTGGGCTGTCGACAGCACTGCGCGCCGAGGCTGCCGGGGTCGGGGTGAACGTGAGCGTCCTGTGCCCCGGGTTCGTCGACACGCCATTGCTCGACAACATCTACTCGGCTTCCCCGGCCATGCCGTCGGCCAAGATGCGTCAGATCGTTCGCGGCATGCAACCACGGTTCCTGACCCCTGAGGTCGTCGGCGCGCGTGCGGTTCGTGGACTTGAGCGCAACACGGCCGTGATCACGGTGGGCGTGCTGGCCCACGTTCTTTCCGGGCTCAACAGGTTGGCCCCGCCGCTCGCGCGTAAAGTGTGCCAGCTGCAGTCCGGGGTCTACCGCCGTCGCGCCACGGCCTGATCGCCCGTAGGCCGCCCGCTTGGCTGTCATACCCGGGATGCTGACGTAGGGGACGACCCCAGCTGCCCAAGAGACCCGACATTCCCCCCACTGCCTTCGGCCGCACATCCCATTTCTGGCAGTTGCGGCACGTTGTTGAGTCGAGGGCCAATATGTCCTGCACGTCAGCAGCTCGGTCGGCCAATCAGCGCTCGGGACCTCAGGTCGGGCATGCTCTCAGTAGGATGAGGGGCGCTCGAGGAAAGGTCCGCCATGTCATCGTCGGTTGCGTCCCCAGAACTCGACCTCACCATCGATCAGCTGGCCGCACGTACCGGTATGACGGTCCGGAACGTCCGTGCATACAGCGCTCGCGGCCTGTTGCCGCCTCCACGGCTGGTTGGCCGGACCGGGCACTACAACGGCGAGCACGTCGCACGGCTCACGTTGGTGCGCGAGATGCTGGATCGGGGCTACACGCTTACCGCGGCCGAGCGTCTGCTGGCTGCGGCTCCCGCCAGCGGAGCCCAGGCGTTGGGTCTCTATCACGCGCTGATGACGCCCTGGACGCAGAACGAGCCCGAGGTGGTCGAGCCCGAGACCCTGGCCGCTCAGGCCCGTGTTGACCACGATCCGGTTGTCATCGAGGCACTGGTGCAAAAGGGTCTGGCCGTGCAGCTTCCGGATGGCCGGTTGCGCATCGGCAACCCGATCTTGGTGCGCGCCGGACTCGAGGTCATCGGCCTCGGAATCCCGCTGGACCAGGTCATGGCGCTCTTGCCGGATCTGCGTGCCCATGCCACAGCCGTCGCCGAGCTGTTCATCGAGCTCTTTCGCGCATCAGGGTGGTCCGATTTCGTAGTTGCCGGCCTGCCTGCCGAGCAGTGGCCGCGCATGCAGTCGCTCGTCGAGCAGATCGTGCCGCTTGCTGGTCAGGCCATGATGTCGACCTTCCAGGAGGCGATGGGCCAGGCGATCGAGACGGCCATGGAGGCGGAATTCGGCAGGCCGCCTCCGAGCCCGACTTCCTGAGCCGCCCTGCCGGTGACTGGTGGGAGACCTCACGGCTGGCTGATCCGCCGCCGTCTCGCCTCGGCGCCTGTGGCGGCGGGTGCCCCGAGCCACTCGACCGGCACAGCAAACCCCGCATCTGGGTGCTGGAGTTCGCCGTCGACGCGCACCGAGCCCATCGGGACTTCCTCGCCGGCCGGGCCAAGTTCCCGAAGTACACCAACCGGTCGTATGCCCCTGCCGGGCATTCCAGGTCTGGGACCCGCGCCCAGCGTGCCAACCAGACGAGCTCGGACTTTCGAGATCTCGTCATGCCTGTCAAAGGTGGGCGTCAGGGGGCAGTGTTCACGCGAAGCTGCCCTGTGCTGCCCCATGAAGCAGGAACCAGCCGGCCACCTCTTGTGGCCTAAGAACTGGACGCCCCACAAAGGGCGCTCTACGAGCGTTTTGAGTCAACGCTCTTGTAGAGAGGGGCCGGCGCTGTGCCAGAGGCTCAGTCCGAGGACGATGAGGCGCAGCTGCCATTCGGCCCGATCCAGGATGACCTGCTCGTCCTGCACGTGGCGCTTGTCGACCTCGAGCAGTTCCATGACGGTCGCGAGCATCGCCGACACCATCAGGTTGGCGGACCTCTCCAAGTCATCCGACGTCAAGTCGAAGCCAGCGGTCATCCGAGCCAGATCGATTGCGAGTTCGCTGGTGAACAGGCGTAGCTCGGTCGCGATGGCACGACGAACGGGGCGCACGCCGCCGTAGCGTTCGCGGCTGAGGAATCGGAACTGGGCCGGATTATCGCGCACTTGCTGCCCGAGGATCTGGACGGTTGCTCTGATGATGTCGTCATTGGCCGCCGAGGTGCGTCGGGTGTCTCGGATCATCTGGCGCAGCGGGCGCATGCTCTCGTCCACAAGCTCGACGCCGAGGGCGTCGATGGACTCGAAATGGCGGTAGAACGCCGTTGGCACGATGCCGGCGGCGCGTGCCACCTCACGCAGGCTGATGCTGGCCAGACTGCGTTGAGTTATCAGCCTCAGGGTGACATCCATCAGGGCCTGTCGGGTGCGCTCCTTGCGTTGCGCCCGACTCGTCGTGCGGATATCTGCCCCGTTCACAAAACACAGAGTACGCGTGTTCACCGGACTTGATCGCGACGCCACTGTCTCCCACGTCACAGTCGGGCTGGCTTGACACTAGACGACAGGGTCCGCTTCACTGCACTGAGTGTACAAACGTGCACTGAAGGTTTGATATCGATTCTGAAGGAGGCAGTGATGACCCCTGTGGCACCTGCCCGCTTGACACCTAGAAGGCTGTCGCCGCGCGCACTGTTCGAGGCGCTGGCTACCCCGCACGGGGTCGACCGTTGCCTCGAACTGGTCAACCCGATGCTCACGGTGCGGGACATGCGCGCCAAGGTCACCGAGGTCGCACGTTCGAGCGCCGACACCGTCACCCTGACCCTGCGCCCCACGCGTCAATGGCGCGGCTTCCAGGCCGGTCAGTTCGTCACAGTCACAGTCGAGGTCGACGGCGTGCGCCGGACCCGGTGTTACTCGCCGGTGTGCTCGCAGCACCGCGACGACGGCCGCATCGAACTCACCATCAAGGCCCGCCCTGATGGTGTCGTCTCGCAGTACCTGCATGGCTTCGCGGCGGCGGGTCTGGTCGTGGGCCTCGCCCAGGCCGACGGCACCTTCCGGCTTCCGAGTCGGCGCCCTGCCAAGGTGCTATTCATCAGCGGTGGTAGCGGCATCACCCCCGTACTGTCGATGCTGCGTACCCTGTGTGACGAGGGCTACGCCGGCGACGTGACGTTCTTGCACTATGGCCGCACCCAGAGCGACGTGGCCCACCGCGTCGACCTGCTCGCCCTGGCCGCCCAGCACGACAATGTGCGCCTTGTGCTCGCCTGCACCGACCAGGATGGCGGCGGTGATCTGCACGGTTTCTTCGGTGCTGAGCACCTCGAGTCCGCTGCGCCGTGGCACGCCGACGCCGAGACATTTCTGTGCGGGCCGCCCGGCCTGACGAACTCGGTCCGTGCGGTCTACGACCAGCAGGGCCTGAGTGGTCGTTTGCACACCGATGAGGGTCACGACTTGTGCCGCTGGCCGTCTCTCTCACAGCGTTTCTAACCCTGAAGACGCGCATGGGCCCGGTCGCTCCCGGATAGACCCGAGGTCAGTCACCATCGCCTTGAACGGGGACCTCCGGCGCGCACGGACTTTCGCTGAAAGGTCGTTGGCCTCAGCCGGCGCCACTGGTACGTCTCTCACTAAGCGGTCGTCTCGCCCGCGGGCAGCTGTCCCTTCGGATACGAGGTCGAGGCCCCGCTCAGCCCTGACGGACCGGCAACACCAACTGGGAGGGGTACCTGGCGTCGTGGTGGATGCTCAGCACGCCCGTGCTGTCGGTCAGCTGCGGCACCGGCGCCACCAGGTGGGGGGTGTCGAAGGCGTGCAGCGCGATCCGCAACGTGTGACCGGCCGCAAGAACCGCACCGGTGGGAAAGAGCTCGACATCGGCTTCGTAGACTGCTCCCGGCATCACCGGCAGAACAGACGCGCGGGTGAACGGGTGAAACGGCTGCAACAGCTGACCGTCGACGACCCGCGAGCGCGCGCGATCGAGCGCCCGCAACGACAGCACCTGCCAGCCAGCGGTGAGTTGAGTGACCGTGCCGTCGGGAGCCACGTCCTCCAACCGGGCGGCGACCATGGCATCCCGGCCTGTAGTAGACACAAAGGCGCGCAAGGCGACGGGCCCGAACAGACTCAGCGGCTTCGTGAGCCGCACGTCGTAGGCCGGCCCTGTCGCGTCGTCGACCCGATCGTCCGTGGCGCACGGCGTCTCGGGCACTATGCCGGCGGTCCACTGCGACGACGAGCGGCTGCACAGGCCGGAGATCGCGACCGGCGCGATCGGATCCGCGGCACCTGAGGCCGTCGCCGAGGTGAGCCGTCCCGGGTTCGTACCGGTGGCCGGACCGGTGACTGCTCCGGCCAGCTGGAGGGTCCGGGCGTGAACCGACGACGGCATCCACGACGGGGCCGTCGCCCAGCCGCCGGTGCCCAGCTTCCAGTAGGTCACTGGTGCGATGTCGCCGTCGAGCCAGGGGTCGGGCACCCCACGCACGTAATGGTCGAACCACCGCAGCGCGGCGGCATCCACGCTGGGGAAGCCCGGTGCGGGTAGCTGGGAGGGCGTGCCGGTCGCCGCCTGCACATGGGTCCACGGCCCCATCAGGAGGCGGGTAGGAACGCCGTTTCGGCGCAGCTGCTCGTAGACCAGCGGCTCGCCTCTTTGGAAGATGTCGTACCAGCCGCCGACGACGAAAGTCGGCACCCGGACCTGGTCCAATACCGAGGCCGGCGACCGCAGCCGGTAGAACGGGCCGTCGTAAGCCAAGTCGCCACCAGTCAGCGACGACATCAGCGTCGGCAGCTGGAAGGCGCCCGCCCCACCGAGATGCGCGGCCATAACCCCTGAGGCCATGACAGGGTCAGCCCCGGTGCTCGTCGGCGGCAGCACACCGGTCGCGGTCACCAGGCCGAGCCACAGGGGGATGAAGCCGGCGTCGACCTGCCCGCCGGAGGCGACCACATCACGGTAGATGTCGTCGGCGGGCACGATCGGGAATGCGGCTTTCAGGCCGCGAGGGTGCTGGGCTGCCGTGAACAACTGGTTGATGGCCATGTATGAGGCGCCGAAGGTCGCGACCTTGCCATCGCTCCAAGACCGCTGAGGGGACGCGGTCCACTCGACGATCTCGGCGCCGTCCCTCTGCTCGCGGGTACCGAAGGAGTCCCAGGTGCCCTGCGAGCCACCGGTGCCGCGTACGTCGGTGATGACCTGGACATAGCCGCGCTGCACCAAGTATGTCTCCGCCGCCGGGATGGCGGGGTCGGCCTTGTTGTACGGGGTCTGGGTGAGGACCACCGGGAACCGGCCTGGGGCCGGTCGCCCGTCCCGGGCAGGGCGGATGACGTCGGCGCGTAGGACCACCCCGTCGGACATCGTGATCGGCACGTCGCGCTCAATGACCGTGCCGTACGTAGCGGGTCGCGCCGACCACTGGCCGGTGGACCCCGCAACCGTGCGCGGCGGCCCCACGGCGGCCGGGTACGCCCGGGACGTAGACCGGGTCGGCGCCACGGTGCCCGCCTGCGTCGGCGCGGTGGAAGTCAAGGCTTGTGCGCGGCCTTCTGCCTCATGCGGTGTGGCATGCACGGCCAACGACGCAGGGGCACACGCCAGCATGCCGGCTGCCACGACGGCGGCAAGGACCAGAGCAGAGCGGGGCTTCAGCGACACTGGACGTCTCCTTCGCAGGCGGGACCCGGACAGAGCGACAACGAGGCAACGCGCGAGAAGGTTATGCGGCTCGGCCAGCCGCTCAGGCCCAGACGGCCCAGGGCGCCAGCGCGGACGACCTCCGCCAGACCCAAGACGACGAGACGAAGCCCGCACGCGGGAACCGAGTCTTCATCGGATGTCTTGTCGAGCCGGGGCACGACGGGAGCGTCCGGTCCCGTCGTAGCACGGCAATCGCTCGCCAAATATTCTGCGTCACACCCGCCGTCAGGTGGGAAGACACGCGTGGGCCGGTGCCCCCGCAGGGGGACCGGCCCACGAACATGGGGTGAGTGACGGGACTTGAACCCGCGACATCCGCCACCACAAGGCGGCGCTCTACCAGCTGAGCTACACCCACCACGCCAAGCGACCACCATGACGGCAGCCGCGCTCTCAGCGGCGCTTATGCTACCCGCTTTCACACCCGGTTCGGACCATGGGGGGCCCGCATAGCCGGCTGTTGCGTCCGCCGACGACAGGGGCGCAATACGAGGATCAGGAGGTGGCCGGCTCGATCTTGTGACGGGCGGCGATCGCCTTGGCGGTCTCGGAGTCCGGACCGGGCGGCGCCACGAAGATCGCCTCCCGGTAGTAGCGAAGCTCAGCAATGCTCTCGCGGATGTCAGCCAGGGCCCGGTGGCCACCAGCCTTCTTCGGGGAGTTGAAGAATGCCCGGGGGAACCACCGAAGGGCCAGCTCCTTGATCGAGGAGACGTCGATGATCCGGTAGTGCAGGTGTGACTCGAGCTTGGGCATGTCGCGCGCCAGGAACCCGCGGTCCGTCCCCACCGTGTTGCCGCCCAGCGGTGCCTTCGAAGCGTCCGGCGCCCACTGGCGGACATAGGCCAAAATCTGTTCCTCGGCATCCGCCATCGTGGTCCCGGAGGGTAGCTCCTCGAGCAGACCGCTGGAGGTGTGCATGTCGCGAACGAAGTCGTCCATCTGTTCAAGGGCCTCAGCCGGAGGTTTGATGACCAGGTCGATGCCGTCACCCAGCTGGTTCAGTTCGTAGTCCGTCACCAACGCTGCCACCTCGATCAGGGCATCGGTGGTCAGGCTGAGGCCGGTCATCTCGCAGTCAATCCAGATGATTCGGTCGTTGGTTGCGCGTCGATTGTTATTCTGGGCCACGCCCCCACCTTAAGGGGCAGCAGCACCTGCCTGCTGGCACACTATGGCGCCCCCGGCAGGACTCGAACCTGCGACCTAGAGATTAGAAGGCTCTTGCTCTATCCAGCTGAGCTACGGGGGCACGCACCCGCGGCTGATGCGGGCAACGCGTGAATTGTAGGGGAGCACGGGTCCTACCGGGGTTGGGTTGGGTATTGTTGTTACATCGGCCACGCCGGACAAGTCCACGTTTGTATGCCCGCCCTGGGGGTTTGAGCTGCGGGCACTTAAGGAAGGGCAGGCCACGGCTTGTGATGGTCGGTGTTGATGGCAAGGTGCTGCTGAGCGCTATCGAGCAGCTTCGGAGCGAGGTTCGCGATGCTACGTTCCCCCTTGATACTCCCAGCGTCGACAAAGCCAACGCGTCCCAATCCGCTCTGATCAAGCAGCTCGACGACTATCTCATCCCGCGCCTGAGCTCGCTGGATGCACCCTTGCTCGCGGTCGTCGGCGGATCGACCGGCGCCGGGAAGTCCACCCTGGTCAACTCACTGGTCGGCTCCGTCGTCAGCCAGTGCGGCGTGCTCCGTCCGACCACGAGGCGCCCGGTGCTGGTGCACCACCCGAACGATGAGAGCCTGTTCAACGGGAGTCGGATCCTGCCAGACCTGGCTCGCATCACGGGGGGTGACGCCGCCGTTGGCGGAGCCCGCGACGATCACACTGCGGTTCGCCTCGTCTCTTCCGAGACGCTGCCGCCCGGCCTGGCCCTGCTCGATTCCCCTGACATCGACTCGGTGGTTCATGCCAACCACGATCTGGCCAGCCAGCTGTTCCTTGCCGCTGACCTGTGGCTCTTCGTCACCAGCGCCGCGCGCTATGCCGATGCCGTGCCTTGGGACTTCCTTCGGGGAGCCTCCGATCATGGCACGTCGGTGGCGATTGTCCTGGACCGCGTGCCGCCGGAGGCTATGGAGGAGATCCGCACTCACCTGGCGTCCATGCTGCGCGAGCATGGTCTTTCCAGCGCGCCAATCTTTACCGTCGCTGAAACCACAGTGACGGCCGAAGGCCTGCTCTCTGAACGCGAGATCGCGAGACTGCGTTCGTGGCTCTCGGCGCTCGCCCGGGACGCCAAGGCCCGTTCGATCGTGGTACGCCGCACGCTCACCGGTGCGCTGAAATCAATACCTGACGCCGTGCTCACCCTGTCGGGTTCGTCTGCCGAACAAGAACTGGCCGCGGCTGCGCTGCATCTCGAGGTGAAGGCCGCGTATCTCGATGCCATGCAGTCGGTGGAGCACGCGATGACGGACGGGACCCTGCTGCGCGGTGAAGTCCTCGCCCGTTGGCAGGAGTTCGTCGGCACGGGACAGTTCCTGCGCCAGGTAGAAGCTGGGACTACGCGGTTGCGCGATCGTATTACCGCTGTAGTCAAGAGCAATTCACCGCCCACCTCAGAGCTGGGGGAGGCCCTGCAATCGGGAGTTGTCGAGCTCTTGACTGCTCTGTCACGTGGGGCCTCGGCGACCGTTCTGAGGCGGTGGCGTCAGTTGCCCGGGGGATCTGCGCTGGTGGCTGCTCACCCTGAGCTGGCCGACCCTGCGCCAGATAGCGCGGCCAACGCCGAGCGGCTGGTCCGGGACTGGCAGGGAGAGGTTCTCGCCCTGGTCCTCGCCGAGGCCAACGATCGGCGCACCTCAGCGCGTGTGCTCTCTTTCGGAGTCAACGGGGTTGGCGTGATCCTTATGCTCCTAGTCTTCAGCCAGACCCGCGGGGTCTCCGGCGGCGAGGTGGGCATCGCGGGCAGTTCGGCGCCTCTGGCCCAGCGCATCCTGGAGGCCATTTTCGGTGACCAGGTGGTTCGGGGCCTTGCTGCCCAGGCGCGGCTCAAGCTGATGGCCAGGGCACACGACATGTATTCCCGTGAGCAGGTGCCCCTGCACACGGCTGTGTCAGCTGTTCAGGTCAGCGCGGGGCAGGCTGACCGGATCAAGGCTGCCTCAGCTGCCGTCGAGGCCGCGCGATGAGTCGGCAAGTGATGCGATGACCCCGCAGGCGTTGTGGGCTCCAGCTGCTGCGAACAGCGCTCTGTCAGTGGGTTCGGTGCCCGAGGTGTCAACTGAGTCAGTCCAGGCCAGGGTTGCCGCGTTGACCTCTGCACTGGAGTCCGGCGCAGGCTGCCTGCCCGCCGGTGGCGTTGCCCTGGCACAGGCCGCCATCGCAAAAACCGCGGTGCGCACCTCGATAGCCGGAGGACGCACGGTGGTCGCGTTCGCCGGAGCCACCGGTAGTGGCAAGTCAACCCTGTTCAACGTACTGGCGGGTGCCGATGTCGCCCAGGTCGGGGTTCGCCGGCCGACCACGTCGAAGCCGACAGCGGCGATCTGGGGGAGCGAGTCCCCGTCGGCTCTTCTCGACTGGCTCATGGTCGGGGCGCGTCACATGGTGGACCCTGAGCTGCCCCAACATCAAGGACTCGAGCTCGATGGGCTGGTGCTGCTGGACCTGCCTGACTTCGACTCCCAAGCTACAGCGCATCGCGTCGAGGCCGACCGCGTGCTCGACCTGGCCGACGTCTTCATCTGGGTCACCGACCCCCAGAAATATGCCGATGCGCGTCTGCACGAGGACTACATCGCCAAGCTTTCGGCCCACGACGCCGTCACCGTCACGGTCTTGAATCAGGCCGATCGTTTGACTCCAGAGGCGCTTGCCGCCTGTTGTGCCGATCTTCTGCGGCTGCTCGGCGAAGATGGCGCCGTTGACGCCGAGGTCATCGCCGTCTCGGCCAAGGACGGCAGCGGGGTGGACGATCTGCGCCACCGGATCGATGCAGTCGTTTCCGGTCACAACGCAGCTGTTGAACGTCTCGACTCCGACTTGCGTTCTGCAGCCACAAATCTGCGCTCCAGCGTTGCCGAATCTGAGCCCAGCCTCGAAGACTATGCCGACACGAGTCTGGTTGATGCGCTTTCCCGCGCGGCCGGCATACCGGTGATCCTGGACGCGGTTGAACGGGACTTTCGGCGTGAGACCGGAGTCTGTACCGGCTGGCCGGTCACCCGCTGGGCCAAGGCCCTGCGCCCTGCGCCGCTCAAGCTGCTCGGTTTGCACAAGGACGTCTCAAGTCGCCCAGGCGCCATCTCGCAGTCCGACGTCCGCGCGGTGCTCGGTCGGTCGTCGCTGCCGCCCGCGACACCGGCCGCGCGTGCGGCTGTGGCCCTGGCCACTCGGGACCTGGGGGAGCGGGCCGGCCGGGCACTGCCGCAAGCCTGGACCGATGCGGTCAACGATGTCGCGATGCCGCCGGGACGGGGCCTCGGTGACTCCTTGGACCAGGCAGTCATGGGTACTTCTCTGCGCGCACGGGATCCATCTTGGTGGACTGCTTTCGGGTTTGTGCAGTGGATCTTTGCGATGACCGCTGCCGTCGGCCTGAGCTGGCTCATTGTCCTGACGGTGCTCGACTGGCTGCGGTTGCCGGCAATGGGCACTCCGGCTCTGGGGCCTGTGCCGTATCCCGCCCTTTTGTTCGTCGGGGGCTTACTCCTCGGCTTCCTGGAATCTCTACTGACCGGTGTCTTCGGCCGGGTCGGCGGCAGGCGGCGCAAGGCGCTGGTGGCTGCTCGTCTGAACGAGTCGGTGGCGCAGGTGGCGCGAGATCGGATTTTCGCGCCGGTCCAGCAAGTCGTGGATCGACACCGTATGACGCGGGAGTACCTCGATCGCGCTCAAGCCCGTCTGAGGCTCTCATAGCTGCTCCGGGCTTTGCCTGGCATCAGCTGGGGTGTAGGGCGGATACGGGCGGCGGATGTCGACCAATCCGGGACTACGGCACGTATGCCGTGGAGCCTTCCCCCATGACTGCAACGTCCACAATTGCGGCTGTCCACAACTGCCCAGGCCGTCGTCCCACCGTCCACAGGCCGGTGGCTGTCACTGTCACCAGTCCTGCGGCATAGCCATCGTGGGGTTCTCGCCGGTTGCGGCGAGTAATCGATGGAAGCGATGAGGTGATGACGATGAACGAGACCTATGTGACGGTCAGCGGCAATGTGGTCGGCGACCCGGTGGTGCGTGCGACCAGAGCGAACGTGCCCTTCGTGACGTTCCGGTTGGCGTCGAACGTGCGCCGGCCGGACTTCAAGACCGGGGAGTACATCGATGCGGGGACGAACTTCCTGAACGTGACAGCCTTCCGAGCGCTGGGAGTCAACTTGTCGAACTCGCTGAAGAAGGGCGAGCCGGTGATCGTCTACGGGCGGATGAGGATCAACCAGTGGGTCAATGGCGACAGGAGTGGGACCAGTGTGGAGATTGACGCCTACAACGTGGGCCATGACCTGTCATGGGGTCAGACGACATTCACCAAGGTGGCCAAGCCCCAGCTCAATCAGAACGACCGGATGGCCGATCCCGAGGTCCAGGACGCAGCCGACCAGCTGGACCGCGATGCGGCGATGGTCGATGACGAACTCCTGACGGCTGGTGACAATTCGCCGACCGAGGGTTTCGCAGACGCGGCAGGCGGGAGCCTGGAGTTGGCCTCCGCCGACACCGACGCCTACGAGGGGGTTGGTACGGGCAGCCGCTAGGTGAACGTGGCTGTGCTCTGGGAGACGGTTTGACGTGGGCGAGGACCTCCGGGTCATGTGGAGTGCGCCGACTTCACGAACCGGAGGCCTTCGGGTGTTGCTGCCAGAGCGCGAGTTAGGGATCAACCGCCTGTGGCGGATAACCTGACCCCATGGCTGAGTTCATCTACACCATGACCAAAGCGCGCAAGGCTCACGGCGACAAGGTCATCCTCGACGACGTTACTATGTCGTTCTTTCCCGGCGCCAAGATCGGCGTCGTCGGGCCCAACGGCGCCGGCAAGTCGACGATCCTGAAGATCATGGCCGGGCTGGAGCAGCCGTCCAACGGTGAGGCGAGGCTGTCGCCCGGCTACTCCGTGGGCATCCTGATGCAGGAACCGTCGCTCAACGAAGACAAGACCGTGCTCGGCAATGTCGAGGAGGGGTTGGGCCAGATCAAGGCCGATGTAGACCGGTTCAACGCCATCTCGGCCGAGATGGCCGAGCCGGACGCGGATTTCGACACCCTGATGGAGGAGATGGGCCAGCTCCAGGAGAAGATTGACGCGGCCGACGCGTGGGACCTGGACTCCCAGCTCGAACAGGCCATGGACGCCCTTCGCTGTCCGCCGCCGGACGCGGACGTCTCGGTGCTCTCCGGTGGTGAGCGTCGTCGCGTCGCGCTATGCAAGCTGTTGCTGCAGAAGCCCGACCTGCTGCTGCTCGACGAGCCCACCAACCACCTCGACGCCGAGAGCGTGCTCTGGCTTGAGCAGCACCTGGCTGCCTACCACGGCGCCGTGCTGGCAGTGACCCACGACCGCTACTTCCTCGATCACGTCGCCCAGTGGATCGCCGAGATCGACCGTGGCCGCCTCTATCCGTACGAGGGCAACTACTCGACCTACCTGCAGAAGAAGAGTGAGCGCCTTACCGTGCAGGGCAAGAAGGACGCCAAGCTCGCCAAGCGCCTGGTCGCCGAGCTCGAGTGGGTCCGGTCCAATGCCAAGGCCCGACAGGTCAAGTCCAAGGCCCGGCTGTCCCGCTACGAGGAGATGGCCGCCGAAGCCGACCGCACCCGCAAGCTCGACTTCGAGGAGATCCAGATTCCGCCGGGCCCGCGCCTGGGCAGCACGGTGATCGAGGTCAACAACCTCAAGAAGGGCTACGACGGGCGCGTGCTGATCGATGACCTTTCGTTCACGCTGCCGCGCAACGGCATCGTGGGCGTCATCGGCGCTAACGGTGTCGGTAAGACCACGCTGTTCAAGACCATCGTTGGTCTCGAGACGCCGGACGACGGCAACGTCAAGATCGGCGAGACGGTCAAGATCTCCTACGTCGACCAGAGTCGCTCCGGCCTCGACCCGACCAAGAACCTCTGGGAGACGGTGTCGGACGGGTTGGACTACATTCAGGTCGGCCACGTCGAGATACCCTCGCGTGCCTACGTGTCGCAGTTCGGCTTCAAAGGCCCGGACCAGCAGAAGATGACCGGCGTGCTCTCCGGGGGTGAGCGCAACCGTCTCAACCTGGCGCTGACCCTCAAGGAGGGTGGCAACCTTTTGCTGCTCGATGAGCCCACCAACGACCTCGATGTCGAGACCCTGGGTTCCCTCGAGAACGCGCTCCTGGAGTTCCCGGGTTGCGCAGTTGTGATCAGTCACGACCGGTGGTTCCTGGACCGCGTCGTGACGCACATCCTCGCCTATGAGGGCGACGACGATAACCCGGGCAAGTGGTATTGGTTCGAGGGCAACTTCGAGGCCTATGAAGCGAACAAGGTCGATCGTCTGGGCCCCGAAGCGGCTCGTCCGCACCGCATGACGTACCGCAAACTGACCCGCAGCTGAGGTTCAGGCACGTACCAGCCGCAAAGCCAGATTGCCGTACGCCGTACCGATCGCTTCGGGGGTGCGACGGATGCCCGGCTTGTACCACCGCGCGACGTCGATGGTCAGCGACTGCAGGGCGAGGGTGGTCATTGCCAGGTCCGGCACGTCGAAGTCGCCACTGGCAACACCTGCCTGTAGGACGTCCTTGACCACAGCGTCGATCTGCTTGCGTAAGGTCAAGACCTCCTCACGGTGCTCGGCGGTCAGCTGGGGGAACTCGTACTGAACGATCCGGGCCGTGCGGAACTGCCGGGCGTGCCAGCAGGCGAAGGCCGAGACAATTGCCGTGAGCTGGTCCGGGGGAGTGTTTGCGCTCTTGCGTGCGGTGGTCACCACATCCAGGGCCAGCACATGGCCGCGACGGCACAGCTCGAAGAGCAGGTCCTGCTTGCTCGCGAAATGGACGTAGACCCCGGCCGGGCTCATGCGGGCGCGGGCAGCGATGTCCCGCGTACTTGCGGCATGAAAACCCTTGTCCGCGAAGGCATCCACGGCAGCGTCCATCAGGCGTTGGGCTGAGTCCCCGGCAGCCCGACGGCTGGTGGTCGGGGTCGGGACGGTCATGTTGACAGCATGCCGCACCTGATCGAGACTAAGCAAGCGCTTAGTAACCCGGAGGATGACATGCCACGCAACCTGTACGGCGCCGACCACGAGGCGTTCCGCAAGACGGCTCGTGAGTTCGTCGAACGCAGCCTCAAGCCTCGTGACGAACAGTTCATCGAGGCCCGGGTCATCGATCGCGAGGCCTGGACTGAGGCGGGCAAACAGGGTCTGCTGGGGCTTGAGGTCCCCGAGGTCTATGGCGGCTCCGAGGCGGGAGACTACAGGTTCAACGCGGTCCTGGGCGAGGAACTGTCCAAGTTCAATGCCGCGGCGTCCTCATGCTTCGGCATCCACGCCGACTGCGTGGCGCCATACCTGGTGGATCTGGGCACCAGTGAACAGAAGGAACGCTGGCTACCCGGCTCCTGCTCCGGCCAGATCATCACGGCCATCGCAATGACAGAGCCCAGTGGTGGCTCCGACCTTCCGGAGCCCTGGATACGGCCGCTCTCGTGGTCTCGAAGTGGTGAAGGCAGTACCCAAGTCGGACACGCAGGAACACCGGGCACTGTGTTGGTCATGTACGGCAGAATGCCCCCTGTGAAAGATTGGGAGCTGTTTCGTGGTGGGGACCTTCGCGAGCACCTGCACAAGGTCCAGGCAAGCGCGGTTTCCCGGGTGGCTAGGGCTGCTCCAGATGAGGTCCGCTTCGCGCCTGACGCGCTGACTGAGCGGTTGTTCAAGGAACACCGGGTGGCTCCTGTGACCTTCGACTTTGCCGGAATCACGCGGACGGAGCTGCGCGAGGCGAGTGAGACCATCGAGCCAAATTATGGAGAGCCTTACTCGGTTCCGATTCATCAGTTCTCCGTAGTCGTGCCCATGACTGGAGACCCCGAACTACTTCGTCGGCAGGCCAGCACCTTCACGCTGGGTTCCAAGCCGCACGCGGACCTACGTGGTGACGAACTTATGTTCAGCGTCAGTGGCCGGGACCTAACCCTGGAGGCTGCAAACGAACAGGTCGATGCGATGAAGGCGAAACTCACCGAGTCTGCGGGATGGGCTAACGCGGACGTCGCGGCTTGGGAGCCGCAGTTGCGCCTTGAAATTCAAGGTGCAGTCGCGAACCGCAAAAAGCGGCTCGACGACGCCGCGAGCCTGTCAGCCAACCTGGATATCCCCTTGGTTGCAGTCAACCCAACGCAGCGGGTATCGGTCCCGGTGGCACGGAAAGCCGTGCGCATGGAACAGACGGCCAGCCATTCCGTGGCCGCGAAGATGGAGCCAGCACTTGCTGACGCGATGTACGAGGATGTTCTGCGGACGCTCGGAAGCCTCGGCCGTGCGTTCGAACGACTTCCCAAGACCGCATCGCGGTTCAAAGAGGAAGAACTGCGCGACGTTGCCTTGTTCATCCTCAACAGCAACTATGAGGGTGCCGCCCGAGGTGAAGTCTTCAACGGAAACGGCAAGACTGATCTATTGCTTGCGTGGAAGGACAGAAACGCGTTCATCGGCGAATGCAAGTTTTGGAAGGGACCTAAGGGATTCAGCGACGCGATTGACCAACTCATGGGCTATCTCGTGTGGCAGGACACCAAGGCGGCGCTCATCCTCTTCATCAAAGACGGGGAGCCCACCGAAGTCATCGCAAAAGCAGACAAGACCCTCCGGACACACGCATCATTCCGCAGTGCGTCTGAAGTGGCCGACCCGGCCGTACGGCGGGACTACGTCATGGTGAGCACATCCGACGCGCAGCGCTACATCAAGTTGGCGCTCCTGCCCGTCGTTGTGCCCAAGATCGTCGCATCTTCCGGTGATTAGAATACGCTCGGCCCCGGCTCTTGAGCCGTGTGACAGTCCTCACCGGGCAATGCGCGAGTCCGTAGAGCGATCCTTGATCGGACGCGGTTGGGTGGCCGGCTACCTCGTCGACAAGCCCAGCCTCAGACCGAATCCAACAAGCACCGTGCCCGTCACGCCATCGATCGCTCGCTTTGCCGCTCTGCGAGCGAGCAGGCGGCGCGCCGATTGCGCGCCAAAGATTATCGCGGTGAACCACAACATGCCTTCGACGTCGTGCACCAGCGCCAGGAGCAACCCGACAGCCAGGTGGGACGTACCGGCCGGGATGAACTGGGGAAGCACTGCGACGTAGAACGCACCGATCTTGGGGTTGAGCAGGTTGGTCAAGAGCCCTCGGCGCCACGAGCCCCAGGCGGTCGCTGGCACCGCAGCGAGGGTCGACTCCGGCGTATCGATCCCGACGCGGTCGCGAACCGCTGACCACAGCATCTTCGACCCCAGCCAGATCATGTACGCGGCACCAGCAACCCGCACCAACATGTAGGCGATGCTCGACGACGTCAACAGTGCCGCGCAGCTCCCGCACCCCACACCAGAGCACCGGTATTGATCCCGAGAGCAGTAGCGAACGCCTGCCTGCGCCCCTGGGCGATCGCCGCACGTAGCACCAGCGCCGTAGCAAGGCCAGGAATCACCGTCAGTAGCCCGGCCACCACGGCAAACGAGAGCACCGCGGCGGGCAACGTCACGGCATGCGCCTCAACGCGCCAGACCCAAACCGCATAGTTCTCGCCCTACGCATGTGCCACATCGTTGCACTCGCGCGAAGGCATCGTCTCGGCAGGGGATGGCAACTGGGATGGGTTCCGGTAGTAGGGTCCGCGCAAGTGTCGAATGAGGTGCATTGCGTCGGGCGCTCCTGCCCATGAGCGCAGCAGAGAAGAACTCCGATCGGCCTCGCCCAGGATCAGAGGCTACGACCGGCCCTGCGGTTGCGGATGACACTAGGCACTAGGCACTAGGCTGGCCGCCAAAAAAGTGAGGAAGACAGGGATCTCCCATAGTTGCGACGGGTGGTTGCCGCCATCAAACAACTGCGCGGTCCCGAAGATTAGCGACGAGATCATCACGAGGTTCAGGAACCGCGTGCCAGAGGGCTTGTGGGGCGGTGATCCCCAGAACGGCAGACGTGCGGTCGGGTTCGCGACGGCAAGGCGCGCCGTCCCCCACGCGCCCAATGAGGTGGCAACTGCGATCGACAGGAGACCAACAATCATGGGTGGAGTATGGCCTAGACGCTGCGAACGTTCGACGATGGACGGTCGATAGAACACGCGTCCACCGTCCCGATAGCGGAACGCTGGCCGGACGCATAGAAAGCCAATCCTCGGTGCCCGCAGGACGATCCGCTTGTGACGAGCCAAACGTCGAATGGGCGTCGCCGCTGACCGTTCGGTAATGAGGATCTGATCGCTGATGGTCCGTTGGGCAGCCACACTGACGTCATGCCGCTACTAGTCGACCCAGCCGTTGCCCCCGGTACCCTCGCGCGACTGGCCCAGCCGGTTCTGCACCTGCACGACGTTGTGCTGCGCCCCTGGCGGGCGTCAGATGCGGCAGTCGTCGCCGAGGCTTACTCCGAGCCCAGCATTCAACACTGGCACGCACGGTCGATGACCAAGGATGAGGCTCGGGCCTGGATCGACTCATGGCCTGGTCGGTGGGATCAGGAGAGCGGAGGCGGTTGGGCTGTCGTCAACCCATCCGGCCTGCTCGGCCAGATCAGCCTGCGCCGGCTGAGCCTGAAGGAAGGACTCGCGGAAGTGTCGTACTGGGTGCTCCCTGCGGCGCGTGGTCATCGAGTGGCAACCCGAGCCCTGCGCACGCTGAGTACGTGGGTCTTCGATGAACTCAACCTGCACCGTGTTGAGCTCGCCCACTCCACGCTGAACCCGGCCTCCTGCCACGTGGCAGAAAACGCTGGCTACACACTCGAGGGGGTCAAGCGCAGCGAATCGCTGCACACCGACGGCTGGCACGACATGCACCTACACGCCCGCCTTATCGACGACGCGCCGCTCCACCCATAACAGGGCCTCGGAACCGCCGACGTCGCAGTCACAGCGCAGAGCCCGACCTGTTCGGGGCAGGGTCGGTCAGATCTGCTCGGCCACGTGGGTCGCGTAGGCCACGACGTCACGGAAGGGCTGCTCAGGGTCCTCGCCGCGGTCCGAGCTCGAACGAGGACGGTGTCCGCATTCGAGCCACTGCAGGACACCCCGCGTCCGTATGAGGATGCGTGATTGGGTCGTGGGGAGCTGAAGCACCGGTTGAGCAGGTCGGTGGCCCGGATGGCGCCGGTCTTGGCGGGGATCGTGGTGCGGGTGTGACGGCCACGGATCAGGCCGTTCATCCCCTCGTCGCGCATCAGCCGGTCCACGGTGTGCTTGGAGATGTCCGGGAAGCCGTTGCGGGCCAGCCAGGCCGTCATCTTGCGGCGGCCGTAGAGGACCTCCGGCAACGGCCGGCCCTTGGGTCCGCCGGTCCGCACGTGCCGGAGTTTGTCGAGCACGGCGGCGTCGCTTCGGAACCGCGCGCAAGCGGGCAGAGCCTTCCGGGCTCGGTAGCTGCACGGGGCGACCGCGAGGCCCTGCTCACGCAGGACCCCGCAGATCGGCTCGACCCCGTGCCCATCGGCGCGCATCGCGTCGATGAACCTGCAGATCAGCGGCGGCGAGGGTCGAGTTCCCTCGCGAAGAAAATCGAGGCCGCTTTCAGGGTCTCGTTGGCTTCCTTCAGGTCACGATTCTCAGCCCGCAGGCGCTTGATCTCGGCCAGTTCCTCGCTGCTGGGCCCAGGTCGCTGGCCCTGGTCGACCTGGGCCTGGACCACCCACTTGCGCAGTGTCTCGGGTCCCACGCCCAGCTTCGGGCCGAGGCCCTGGGCTGCGGCCCAGACCGACGGATAGTCCTTCAGACGATCCAGAACCATTCGGGTCGCGCGGTCACGCTGCTCGCTCGGGTACTTCTTCGGCATGAGGTGCATCCTTCTCAAAAAAGGAAGCGGCATCAAACCCGGGACGGTTCACTGAGCTATGAACTGATCGAAAGCATCGCTTGGACCTGACGTCGCGCACGCGCCTAGGTTAGAGACCCAGGTCACACCCGTGTCGGAACCGGTGTACCATTCGCCATCGAGCGAGACGGCCAGATTCTAGGGAGAAAGCCACTATGGCAAAGGTGCTGTGTGTGCACCAACACCGCGACCGCGTCAACGTCCTGACCTCTTCTGGTGCGGTGACGGTGCGCGCGACACCGCAACGGCACGACTCCAGGCACGCCCACATGATCCCCGCGCACGAGTTCACCCACCCCCCCACATAAGGAGGTCCGTCGTGGACGCATTGTCTTTTCTTGATCGCGAACACACCGTAGCGAAGCCAGGTTACAACCGATGGTTGATCCCACCCGCCGCTCTTGCCATCCACCTGTGTATCGGTCAGGTATACGCCACCAGCGTCTACAAGACCGCCCTGGTCGCGCACTTCCACACGAGCCTGACCGCGGTCGGGATCATCTTCTCCATCGCCATCGTCATGCTTGGCGTATCCGCGGCGATCATGGGAACGTGGGTTGACAAGGTCGGACCGCGTAAGGCGATGTTCACCGCCGCGTGCTTCTGGTCCTCCGGCTTGCTCATCGGAGCGCTGGGCATCGCCACCACACAGCTGTGGCTCGTCTACTTCGGCTACGGGTTCATTGGCGGCATCGGGCTAGGGATCGGCTACATCTCCCCGGTCTCGACGTTGATCAAGTGGTTCCCGGACCGGCCGGGCCTGGCCACTGGGATGGCCATCATGGGCTTCGGCGGAGGCGCCCTGGTCGCCTCGCCGCTATCGCGCCAACTGCTCTCTTTCTACGACGTCGGTGTGGACGCGCCGACAGCCTCCGGCAGCGCGGTCGCCAAGCTATTCCTCACGATGGGCATCGTGTGTTTCCTGGTCATGATGCTGGGCGTGTTCAACGTCCGGGTGCCGGCCCCGGGCTGGAAACCCATCGGTTTCGACCCTACAAGACTCAAGTCAAGGCCGATGGTGACAACGTCTCACGTCTCCGCAGCCAATGCGATCAAGACACCGCAGTTCTGGCTGTTGTGGACCGTGCTGTTCTGCAACGTCACCGCGGGGATCGGCATCCTCGAGCAGGCCAGCCCGATGATTCAGGACTTCTTCCGCCACGGCGGCACGTCGACGGTCGCCACGACCGCTGCAGCCGGGTTCGTGGGACTGCTGTCGATCTTCAACATGGGCGGCCGTTTCGTCTGGTCGTCCGCATCGGACTTCCTCGGCCGCAAGCCGACCTACATGATGTACCTGGGTGTCGGCATGGTGCTCTACGCTCTGCTCGGTCTCGTCGGAAGCACGTCGACGGCATTGTTCGTCCTGCTGGCCGCCGTCATCATCTCCTTCTATGGCGGTGGCTTCGCCACGCTCCCTGCGTACCTGCGTGACCTGTTCGGCACCTATCAGGTCGGTGCCATCCATGGCCGGCTACTCACTGCCTGGTCAATGGCGGGCATCACCGGGCCGCTAATCATCAATAGCATCCTCGACGCGCAGGGCAAGCCAGGTCAGCTGGTCGCAGCAGATTACCAACCGGCGCTGTTCGCCATGGTCGGCGTCCTCGCGGTCGGGTTCGTCGCAAACCTCCTCCTACGGCCAGTCTCCCCGCGGTGGCACGAGAAGACCGACATTGACGTCCTCGCCAAAGCCGATACCGCGGCAACTATCCCGGTGTGAAACACATCAACGTGACCACGAAGCAAGGATGGCGAAAGTGAACATGCCCACGACTCGGCAGGACCTACCCACATCGACCGGTCACGCCACCAGGCTGGCCATTTCCTGGGTGATCGTCGGAGCCCCCTTGGTCTACGGTGTGTTCCAGGCCATCAGAACCATCCGGCCACTGTTTGGCGGCTAAGCCTCGACCGTGAATGCGGCACTGCGGGCAGGAGCCGATGTGCGCCTCAGACGCCCCGGAAAGCACGCGTCTGACCAGACCCGTTCTCGACTGAGGTTCGTCTTACGGAATCAGCTCGCGCCGGAGGTTCGTCGCCCACTTCGGCTCGAGCCGCTGATGCCCGGTCGCCGTTTCGGTGACATCGAAGAGCAACTTGTTGACGTTCCATGCGAAGGCCGTCGTTACCGCAGGGCTTCAAGTGTGAGTTTGCTGGCGATCTGCCATACGTCAGCATCGGCAGTGTTAGGCGAAGTAACCCCAGCTTCCAGGCGACGGACACCTCGTTCGGTGCCACGCACGGTCGAGCAGGTCACGAACTCCCTGACCACCAAACCAGCCGGAGACGGAGCGAGCCCCAGCCCGCATGATCCGAAGTGAAGTCGCTTCAATGTTTAGGGCCCAGGGCCACCGAGATTCGGGAGCAGCACCGGAGCCCATACCCACGCCACCAAGGTCTCGGGAAACGCAGCCTCCCAGAGGCTACTCCTTCAGCCACGAGCGGACCTGAGCCCGCGTCGGCCTCGGAGCAAGGCGTAGTCGGCAGCCATCCCACGAGGGGAACGGTGAGCGGTGCGGCCGAGAGCGCTGACGAGACAAGCCAGCAATCACCGCACGGGGATCGGCGAACGGACATCAAACGCGCTGTCTGCGGCATGGAAAGAGGTTCTGCGTGTCGGTGCGCGACGTGGGAACGTCCTGCTGATGCGCTTGGCGGGCTTGACGTCCCCCATCGACTCTGACCAGATGGCGGCCGACGACCGCTCTGGGGCGGCAGCTACGGATCGGGCCGCTGGGGCGTACCGGCCGTCGTTGACAGTCGTCGCATCGTTGCGGGACTCCCGGCTCAGCGGCAAGGCAGGTAAGCCTGTGCCGGTTTTGGGGTCAGATGCCGTTGCCTTTGCCCTGGCCAACCCGAGGTGAGGTTCATCCGGAAGTGGTGACCCAGCACGCAGAGGTGGTCGCCACGGCGGCGTTCGACTCCGCTGCCTCTCAGATCACGGACGTGATGTCGTCAGGGAACCACGGCGTCCAGGGTCACGAAGCCATAGCCCGCGGCGCGCAGTCCTGAGATGACCCGCGGCAGGGCGTCGGCGTCGAGCGTGCTGCGGTCGCTCGGGTGGGACCCGACATGCATGAGCACGATCTCACCCGGTGTGGCTGCAGCCAGGACCCGTTGGACCACGGAGTTCACGCTTCGAGCACCCGAGGTCCCCTGCCAGCCGAGGGTGTCGATGGTCCAGCCAACGGCGACGTAACCGAGGGCGTTGACCATCTTCAGGTCGCGTGGGCTGGAGTCCCCGAATGGGAAGCGGAAGAGCGGGCGCGGGTCCTTCCCTGTGACGCGCAGGATCGTCGTCCGCGCGCCGGTGATCTGCGCTCGGACCTGGGTATCGGTCAGGGGCGGTAGGTGCGGATGGTCCGTCGTGTGGTTGCCCAGTCGGCCCGCCGCGGACATTCGGCGCGCCAGTGCCGGGTGGCCGGCGACGAAGTCCCCGGTGAGGAAGAAACTCGCCCCGACCCTCTCCCTGGCCAGTGTCGCCAGGATCGAGTCCACGCCGTCACCATTGGCCCCGGCGTCGAACGTTAGAGCGACGACTTTGCGGCTGGTCGGGATGTGGGTCACCACCTGACCCGCCAGGGACCGTGGGATCGTCGCGGTCGGCGCCGTCGTGCTCGCGCGGCTGGTCGGGTTCGACGAGGTCGGGGCCTTGGTGGTGCTCGCTCGGGTGATCGACGTCGTGCCCGGTGTGGCGGTGGACGTAGCCGTCGACGTGCGGCCGGCTGCGGAAGAGGTGGCCATGTTGGTGACCGTCGCCGACGTGCTCGGGCCCGCTCTTGGCGTCTGCGGTGAGGAAGCGCAGGCAGCGGCCAGCAGCAGCGCCGAGACCGCGAAGGCCATGACACGGATCTGACTCACCGACGTCTGCACCGTTGACCACCTCTTCCCTCCCTACCCATGGTCGCCCGAGGGTCCCGGGACGGGTTAGGGCGAAGGTCCCTATGGCGGGGGACTGGCATATCTCAGCGCGTTGCAGACAACAGGCGACGCACCTCGAGTACATCCTGGGCCTGCCAGTCGGTGTGGTCGTTGCGCCAACCCTGCAGGTCCCGGAACTGGGGCGCTTCGTTGGCGGTGGCATGACCGATGATATTGCCCGAGCTGATGGCGAAGTCACGCTGCAAGGAACGCAACAGGGCCAGGACTGCACCGATCTGGGCTGGTCGGTCGAGGATCTGCTGATCGGCCCAGTGCGAGCTGTTGCCGTGGGTGCCCTGGACAATCTCGATACCGATCGCCTTGTCGTTCAGGCCGATCGTGTGCCGGCACCTGATGCTCGTCGGAACGATCTGCCACACGTCCCCGTTCTGGGCCACGATGAAGTGAGCGCAGGTGCCGGGCAGCTCCCCGAGGTTCGGCGAGTCGTTCGCGAACCCGTTGCGGGCTGCTGCCGCAGTATCGGTCTCTGTGAAGTGCAGGACGATCATCGAGGGGTTGAGTCGCCAACTGCTCGCGCCGTAGTGCCTCAGGGAGTAGCTCGCCATCTCGTCCTTGCGCCGCTGAGGGAAGTCGATGAACATCGGAACCAGACGCAGCGACGAGGTGTTCACGGAGCTGGGTGCCTTGGTGATCGCCGGCTTGGGAACTTGGACTGGCGGGGTCCGTGCCGCCGTGCTGGTGGGAGCTGCTATTGGCGCGGAACGCGCAGGGCGCGTCACGGTCGAGCTGATGGGGGCGGTGGGCGTCTGCAACGTCGGTGCGGTTGCACCCGCACAGCTGGTCAAAACGAACGCGAGCGCCGTCGCGCCCGCAAGGCAGCGAGCGGTATATCGACGAGGGTGTCTCACATGGATCTACTCTAACGAGCCGGTCACCGCAAATGGATCGAACCTTCGACATGATGGCGTGGTGACCCAAGCACAGGAGATACCCGGGCGACGACCTCTCGCGCCCCGATGACGGGCAGGCAACGGCGGGAACAACTGCTTGAAGTCGGCCGATAGCTGCTTCGGGCGGCCGAATTGGGGTTATCGGTCCACTGCGGCCGGTGTCGGCGCAAGGGTCGGCGTACCCGCTCGCACTGCAGGACCCACCGTGGGTCTTTGTCTTGCGCAGTGTGCCGCCGATCTGCGCGGGTGGTGCGCTCCGGCCGCGGGGCCTCCCAGCCCGACAACGCGCACTGGGACAGGAGAGTTGGTGGTGGTTCCGTCGCCCTGTTGGCCCCAATTCGTTGTCGCCCCACCACCTGAGCGCGCCAACAGTGGTCACGGCACACGGGTAGTGCCAGCCGGCGAAGACCGCGACAGCCCCCGAACCGAGCTCGACGATGATGTCAGGTACGTGGCTTTCGATCTCGAACAGTCACGGCGTGCGCCGCGACTGCAGGCGGTTCCGGCGGCTGTTGCTGGTGGTCGGGCGTCAGCCCCCGAGATGTCCACGAGCCTCATTTGGGGCGATCGTCAGCCGACGCCGTCCTTGGGAGGAGGGCGAACGCGGCGTAGCCGACCACCCGCCCTGGGTCTGCGCCAGCGTCGGCAGAGGTGCCCAGGTGCAGGAGCCGCACGTCGAGGTCGTGCCGCCGCGCCCAGTGCACGAGGCCGCGAAGGGCGTACACGCCGCACGCGTCGCGGCGGCCGATCGCAGTGGCATCTTTGTCCACGACTGCTTGCGCGGTATGGCGATCGCGTCGTTGCGCGCTCGGCTGGTCGAGGTAGTGGGACAGGTCGGTGCTGACGACCAGCAACATGTCCCCGTCGACGCACAGGGTGTCCAACACGTCGGCAACCTGCTCCGCAGCGGTGGCGCCGACCACGAGCGGGACGCAGGTCCATCCGTGGGCCAGCACACGCTGCAGGAACGGAAGCTGCACCTCGATCGAGTGTTCCGGTCGATGGGGTCGGTCGTCGACGGTGACGCATTCGTGTCTTTCGGCCAAAGTGGTGCAGGTGTGGATCTCCACGGGTACCTCACCGATCGGTGTGGCGAACGCCGCGGCTGTCGGCACGGCGATCCCGGTCAGGGGGACGTAGTGAGCCGGCCCGAGCACGGCGATTCGACGCACGGGCCGGTTGCGTAACCAGTCGTATGCCGAGGCTGCCACCGGGCCTGAGTAGACGTAGCCGGCGTGCGGGGCCACAAGGGCAACCGGCATTGGCGCGTCGGCGCCCTCCGATGCCTGTCGCCGTGACCGCTCCAGAAGCGTGTCCACGACCGCGGCGAGCTCGTCGGAGTCGCCCGGGTAGAAGGAGCCGGCCACGGCCGCCGGCCGTACAGCAGGCCTGGGCACCGGGCTCACCGCCTGGATCGGGCGATGGACACCGGCAGGGAAGACTGGCCCCATTGACCGGCCGGGCCGTCGTACACCCCTGGGATCTGCCTGCCGCATCCGCGGCACCTGCCGTCGTCGTCCAGCAGGTAACTGCGTATCGCGTACCAGTCGCGGACCACGACGCCGGTGCCGCAGCCCGGACACGTCGTCGTGTCGCCCTCGGTGTCGTGGACGTTGCCGGTGTAGACGTATCGCAGCCCGTTGGCCAGGGCGATGCGCCGTGCGCGGGTCAGTGTGGCCGCCGGGGTAGGGGGGACGTCCATCATCTTGTAGGCCGGGTAGAACGCGGAGAAGTGCAACGGCACATCGGTGCCGAGCTCGGTTGCGATCCAGGCGGTTTCGGCGTCGAGCTCGTGATCTGAGTCGTTGTGGCCAGGGATCAGCAAGGTGGTGATCTCCAGCCATACCTCGGTCTCGCGGCGCAGGTAGCGCAGTGTGTCCAGCACGTCGGCGAGCCGCGCGGCACAGGTGCGATGGTAGAAGTCCTCGGTGAACGCCTTGAGGTCGACGTTCGCTGCATCCAGGTGCCTGAAGAAAGCTGCGCGCGGCTGGGGGCTCATGTAGCCCGCGGTCACCGCGATCGTCTTGATCCCGACCTCATGGCAGGCATCGGCCACGTCCGCGGCGTACTCCCAGAAGATCACCGGGTCGTTGTAGGTGAACGCGACGCTGCGGCAACCCAGAGTCTTGGCCGTGTGCGCAAGGGTCTGCGGGCTCGCGGAGTCTGCCAGAGTGTCGATCTCCCGCGACTTGGAGATGTCCCAGTTCTGGCAGAACTTGCAGGCCAGGTTGCAGCCTGCAGTGCCGAACGAGAGGACTGCGCTGCCGGGCAGGAAGTGGTTGAGCGGCTTCTTCTCGACGGGGTCCACGCAGAACCCGCTCGAGCGACCGTAGGACGTCAAGACGATCTGGTCGTCCACGCGGGCCCGGACAAAGCACAGCCCGCGCTGGCCCTCGTGCAGCCGACACGCGCGAGGGCACACATCGCACTGGACTCTGCCGTCCTCCAGCCGGTGCCAGTACCGCGTGGGCACGGTATGCGGGTCGCCGAGGGTGATCGTGTTGTCCATCGCGGACCCCCTCCACAGTCCAACGGTACCCCGCCTGGTGGCCCACCATGAAGGCATGCGGCGGGTGGATCCCCCAGGAGCTGATGACCCTTGCAGGACCAACTCGCCGCGGCGTCGACGCAGCCATGGACGCCTCCGGTCGATCCGTCAGTGGCCGCCTGTTGGGTCAGCTTCGGGCGCGGCCTGACCGGGCGCGGCGGCCCGGGCGACTCCGAGTGGGCCGCGGCGGTCACAGTGCGCGCAGGCCAGGTCGGGGGCCCGGCACGAGCTGCGTGGTGCCGAGGGCGGGCATACGTGCCCGGTCTGCTCGCCCTGGCCTTGGCCGGATTCGCGAGGCCGCTGTTCGCGCGCTGCGACCGCTGCCGGACGTTGTCCTGCTCGACGCCACTGGACGCGACCAGCCTCGCCGCGCCGGGCTGGCCCAGCACCTGGGTGCTGCGCTCGAGCTGCCCGGTGTCGGGTGAGCCATCGGCCTCTGCTCGCACACGGTGACTGGCCCGTGGACGAGGCCAGCGCGGCCGGCCCGTTGTTCCTGCATGGCGCCGTGGTCGGCTTCTGGCTGCGCACCCGAGCCGGGATGCGCCCGATAGCCGTGCCTGCAGCCCCTTCGACACGCAGGGCTGTCGGCGCGTGCCATCGCCGACGAGGGCCCGTCGATCTCCTCAGTTCAGGGTTGCCAGGTGGTTGACTTCCTCGCGGCCTGCGACCACGTTGGGTTGAGGGATCCCACCCCTTAGCGGGGTGTGACCGAAGGGAGGTGTTGGCGATGGTCGAGTTCGCAGATCGGGTCGATGCCGGGCGCCAACTAGCGGAGCGTCTTGAGTACCTGCATGGCCAGGACGTAGTGGTGTTGGGCCTGCCGCGAGGTGGCGTTCCGGTGGCGTTCGAGGTGGCCAGCGCGCTCGACGCGCCCCTTGATGTCATCGTGGTGCGAAAGCTCGGCGTCCCGGTCCAGCCCGAACTGGCCATGGGGGCCATCGGTGAGGGTGGCGTTCGGGTGCTCAACGCCGAGGTTCTGGGGCTGACTAGCGTCACCGAGGAGCAGTTGCGCGCGGTCGAGACCCGCGAGCGGTCATTGCTGGAAGCGCGCGTCGCCCGTCTGCGCAGGGGCCGCGAGCGCGTCAGCCTGACCGGTCGCATCGCTGTAATCGTCGACGACGGGATTGCGACGGGGTCAACGGCGCAGGTGGCCTGCGAGGTCGCCCGCCGGCTCGGCGCGGCGAAGGTGGTCCTGGCGGTTCCGGTCGCTCCGGCCGAGAACCTCGGGAGCCTGCCCTGCGCCGACGAGGTCGTATGCGTTGCGGCGCCCCAGCTCTTCTGGGCGATCGGGCAGCACTATCGCGATTTCTCACCGACCAGTGACGACGACGTGATGGTGCTGCTTGAGGCGGCCGAACGGCGTGCGCGCAGCGGCCGCGGGTCCGGCGACGGGCCCGACTGCGACGTCGATGTCGAGATCCCCGTCGGTGCGATCACCCTGAACGCACACCTGCACCTTCCCGAACCGGCGACCGGTGTGGTGCTGTTCGCCCATGGCAGTGGCAGCAGCCGCCACAGCCCGCGCAACCGGTTCGTCGCCGACGTTCTGTATCGGGCGGGCCTGGGCACGCTGCTGCTGGACCTGCTCACCCCGAAAGAGGAACTAGACCGCGCCAACGTATTCGACATTGAGCTGCTCGCCGGCCGGTTGACCGCGGCGACCAGGTGGCTGCGCGGCCGGCCGGACGCCGCCTCGTGTCGGGTCGGCTACTTCGGCGCCAGCACCGGTGCCGGAGCGGCGCTGTGGGCGGCGGCGGATCCGGGGACACCGATCGTGGCGGTCGTGTCTCGCGGCGGGCGCCCGGACCTTGCCGGGCCGCGGCTTGGCGAGGTCCGGGCCCCGACGCTGCTGATCGTGGGCGGCGCCGACCAGGCGGTCCTCAAGCTGAACCGGCTGGCACAGGCCCAGCTGGCCTGCCCCAGCGAACTAAGCGTCGTCCAGGGCGCCACGCACCTGTTCGAAGAGCCGGGCACGCTGGCAGAGGCGGCGCTGCTGGCGAGCGACTGGTTCGCCCGCTACCTCCTGCCGGCCGACGCCGCTCGGGCCGCGGGATCGCCGGGATGAGTGCGCTGCGGCGGGAGGTGAACGGCGCCGACGTCGTTGCCGCGATCCGGTCCCTGGCCAGCCCGCTCACCGGCGCCGACGGCCCTGACCCAATGGGCGAGCCGGTGGCCGCGGCCCGCTTCGTCTGAATCGGCGACGCCTTGCTGGGGGCCGCCTTCGTTGCTGCGGGATGCGTACTTTCGCCGGGACCAAAGGCACTGGCCGAACGTGGTCTGCGGGGCCCAGGCTGAATCGTGAGCGCGTGCCGGGGGCCGACCCACCGATGGGTTTGGAGTCCGCACGCCAACCGTAAGGAGAGCGACCATGGCTCAGACCACTACGAAGCGTACGAAGGCTGCGGCGGCTCGCCCCAGCGCGGGAGCCAAGAAGACCACGAGGGCTGCGGCGGCTCGCCCCAGCGCGGGAGCCAAGAAGACCACGAAGGTTGCGGCGGCTGGCCCCAGCGCGGGAGCCAAGGGGAGTCCCACAGCCGAGCTGCAAAAGGCCCTTGCCAGGACGGCGGACCTGTCCGAAGAAGTGCTCAAGTCCGTTGAGGGCGGCCAGCTTGCCGCCCTCAAGGCGGTGCGGAAGTTCCTCGACACCGTCGACGACGTGCTTCCCGCGATCGGTGACCACCCGTCCCGCCGTGAGGCCGTCATCGACGCCGCGCTGGAGATGGCCGACAGGCTCGTCACGACACAGTACGACTTCCTGCGCAACGTCGTGCGCAGCGCGGACCGCTCGCTGAGCAAGTCGGGCGCCAAGAAGAAGTGAACGACCGCCGGCCCGTCCGATCTCGACATGGCGGGGCGTCCTGGTACACCCGTCTGAGGTGCCCAGACGCGCCGCGCCACGTCAAGGTCGATCAAGCCTGACGGAGACGACTCGGGACGGCAAGGCTGGAGAATCAGGTCAGGTTCGAAGGAGTCACATGTCCCAGCAGCGCGGACCGTTCACCACCCCTGAGCCGGCCGACAACGAAAGGACCGGCAGTACGCCGCTCGACGCGCTGCTGGACGTCTTCCAGGTGCGCCAGTACTTCAACCTGCTGGTCGGGGCCACGGACCTGGCAGGTCGGCTGGTGCGGGACGCGGGTTTCGTCAACGAGGTCCGCCGGGCCGTCGTAAGCCTGCCGTTCGAGCGTCGGCCGAAGGCTTCGGTGAGCTTTCCCCCGGCCGAACCTCACCTTCCCGGCCCTGGGTCGGGACGACTCGGTCTTGTCGCGACCGGCGGCAGCGGGGCGCTCGCGACCATTATCGGCGTGGTCCGCGCGCTGGAAGAGGCAGGTGGATCGATCAGCGTCTACTCGCTGTGCTCTGGCGGGGCGTTGTTCGGCTTTCCGCTGGCGGCCGGGCTCTCCAGCCAGGAGGCTGCCGAGCTCACCATGGGCCTTGAGTCCGGGGAGTACATCGACGTTTCCTGGCGCGGCATGGCGGGGGCGCTTGCGTCGTTGGGGCGGGGTTGGGCCGGGATCCTTCGGGGAGACAAGCTGGAGCAGTACTACCGGCGGCATCTGGGCGACCTCACGCTGGGCCAACTGCAAACGCCGGCTTACGCGCCGATCTGGAACATCGAGTCCAACCGGCTGGAGTATCTCGGGCCGCGGACATACCCGGATCTGCCGGTGGCCCGCGCGATCCGGATGGCGGTCTCGCTCCCGCTGTTCATGCAGCCGGTGCCTCTGGATGGCGGGTCCTGGTGCGACGGAGGGATCGTGGATATCTTCCCCGTGCACCCGATCCTCGACATCGAGCCACCGGTAGATGCCGTTGTGGCGCTCAACGTCTTCTACCCACCAAGCTTCGCAGGAGAGGACGAGAGTGGCTGGCAGCGCCAGTTGGCCAGCATCATGCACATTGCCAGGCAGGTGCGTAGCTCCCAGCAGGTCCAGCTGGCCCGTGAGAACCTCGCCCGGCTCAGGACTTCACTCGACGTCGAGCTGCTCGAGCCGGTCCCCTACTGGAAGGTCCGTGCGACGGGCTTCTATCAGCAGTTCCTGGACAACCGTGACTGGCCAGACTTCATGCGGGGCGGTCGTGCAGCGATGGTCGAGGCGTTGCGGCGGCGAAACGGTACCTGGGGCGGGCCACCCGTGCCGGTTCCAACAGTCTCCGGCGAATGAAGCGGCAGCAGCTGAGATTCGGGTCGAGTCCCGGGATCTGTCCGTGATCCCTGCGATCCAGGTACGCAGGTTGACCCCGAACGGTGGACCCGCGCTCAGGGTCAACCTCACTGGTGTCTCACTGCCTCTCGGTCAGTTGTCGGGGTGCATCACCGGCGTGCCACTGCCACGCTCCGTGTCAGTGGTGGTCGTCTTGGCGGGGCACCCGGTGTCGTGCCAGCCGCGGTGACATCGCTGCATCCTGGAGACGAGAATCCCCATACGCTTGGAGGAACTTGGGCCCGTTTGCGATCCGAATTTCACCGGCAAGAGGGCCATCTCCAAGATGCAGCTTCCTGGTGCTGCGGCGTAAGGTGTGCGCGTGGCTCGGCATGCCGGCAAGTTCGGTTCATACGTGGTGGGCGAGCCGTCGCGCCTTCTGGTGCCGAAGCGACAGACCGGGTCGAACAGGCGTGGCGTCTTCGGTGCCTTGTCCGGCGCTGAGCTGGTCCGTTCCAGAATCGCACTGGAGGTTCGCCTTGGGGACCTCTCGCCGGGAGACCGACTCACCGACGCTGGCGTGATCTCGCAGGCGCTTGGGGTCAGCGAGATCACGGTCCGCCGGGCGCTGGAGACTATGGGCCAGGACGGTCTGCTTGAACGGCGCCGGGGACGGGCTGGCGGGACGTTCGTTGCCCAGCGCTGGGACGCGGTGGCGGCTGCAATGCGGGACGATCAGCAGGCCGGGCAGCTGGTCGAGTTCCAGAGGGTGCTCGAGTGCGGGTTGGCGGCACTGGCCTGTGGTGAGCTCGACCTGACCGAGCTGGCGGACTTGGGTGAGCATGTCCGGTCAACCGAAGCCGAGCTGGACAACCCTGACTCGTACGCCCTTGCGGACGCGCACTTCCACCTCGCCCTCGCCACGGTCCTGGGTGGTTGGCGTGCCCGGGAGCGTCAAACCGATCTGCTGGGCAAGCTGTGTCTCCTGCTACCCAAGCCGCCGCTTGAGGTTGCCAGGCAACAGAACCGAGCTCACGCCCAGTTGCTGACCGGTCTGGAGAGCAGGTCGATCGATGTGGTGGTCGAGGCCGTCAAGCTGCATGCGCGCTGCTGGCCTTCCAGGGGCGGCTCGTAGTCCCCTCCGGTAACAGCCTGCTCACGGACCATTGACTAATGGATCGGTATGAACTAATTTACGCAGCAATCGGTGTAGGGCTAGTCGTCTGCACCGCCTCGGAGCGGCGGTCTAGCCCCGACCCATTCACTCGCCCCAGGGCGAAACCAACGTGACCGATAGACGGCACTATGGAGTTGACATGAGCCCGAATGACGCGAGGCCGCTGTACGTGGAGTCGAAGTCTCCCGTGCTCCCGACGAACGAACCCGAAAGGTTGCGGTCCGGAGCCCTGGGTATGGTGGACATCGCCGCCGCGACCATGGCGAACATCGGGCCGGCGATGAGCTTCTTCTTCGGGTTCGCCTTCCTGGCCGAGACCGCTGGTGTTGCCTCGCCCCTGACCATCATCGCTGCCGGCATCGCCGTCGCCCTGCTCGGCAACACGCTTGCACAGTTCTCCCGGGCCCAGCCCTCCGCCGGTGGCTTCATCACCTTTGTGGGCAAGACGTTCGGTCCGACCAGCGCGGTCACAACCGCTCTGCTCGCCGGACTGGGCTACATCATCGCCATGGCCTCGGTCATCGCGGTCTCGGGAGGGTTCCTGGCGATCACTCTCAAGCACTACCTGGGCTGGGACGTCCCGTGGATCGTCTGGACGCTTGTGCTCACCGCAGTCTCGGTGGTCATGATGGTCCGCGGCGTCGCCGTCTCGACCCGGCTGGCCGGAGTGTTCTTCGGTTTCGAGATGCTGGTCCTGGTCGTCGTCTCGGCGTGGGCCATCATCTCTCACCATGCGCACCTGTCCCTGGCGCCGTTCCAGCCCAGCCACATCACGGGTGGCTTGAGCGGTCTGGCCGCAGGGTTCCCGCTGGCGATCTACCTGTTCATCGGCTGGGAGAACTCCGCCGCGCTAGCCGAGGAGACCGACAACCCCCGGCGCAACGTAGGTCGTGCGGTCTTCACCTCCGTGGCCATCATGTCCGTCAGCTACGTCCTGTTCGCCTACGCCACTGTGACGGGTTTCGGGTACAACATCGCCAAGCTCAGCGCCTCGGAGATCCCGTTCATCGGGGTTGCCCAGGGAACCCTGGGCATCCTGGCCTTCGCCGCCTACCTCGCCGGCCTCACATCGACGTTGGGCGCCCTCATCGCGGGAACGAACTCGCAGGCGCGGTTGGTGTTCAACGCCGGTCGTGAGGGTTTGCTGCCGTCCTTCATGGGCCGGGTCCACCCTGATCGTCGCACCCCCACCAACGCGATCTTCACCTTCGTTGCCATGGCACTGCTGATCATTGGCGGTTGGGGTGCCGGCCACATCCTGGGCGGCCACACCGACTCGATGGACCCCGTGAGTTTCTTCGTCGAGGCATCCACGATGGGGACCATCCTGGTCCTGTTGGTCTACCTGGCCTCCAACATCGCCCTGCCGTTCTACTACAAGAAGTTCCGGCCCGCCGAGTTCAACGTGACCAAGCACGTGCTGCTTCCCGCCCTGGGTGCGGTGGCCATCGTGATACCGCTCTTCTACCTGGCCGAGCCCGGACAGCCCGCCCCGTACAACTGGTTCCCCTACGCCGCAGTGATCATCCTGGTCGCCGCGATCCTGTATGCCGTCTACCTCACCCGACGGGACCCGTCGCTGGGCGATCGAGTGGGATCCATCGTCGCTGACGCCGAGTGAGCGAGCCTGTCGTAGACGGGGCGGGTGCCGATAGATCCACGGCGCCCGCCCCGGTCGTCACCGTCGCGGTGTGTCAGCTGGGGCCGGTGTTCGGGGAGGTCTCGACCAACCTGTGCAAGGTCGAGGTCGCTGTCCTGGGCGCGGTCGGGAACGGCGCCGAGGTGGTGGTGCTTCCGGAACTGGTCACCACCGGCTACGCATTCGATTCTGCCCAGGAGGTGCGAGGTCTGGCAGAACGCTTCGACGGGCCGTCACTGCATGCCATCACCGTGCTGGCGGCCGAGCATGATCTGGTCATTGTGGGAGGTTTCGCTGAGCTCGGCGCGGACGACGAGGTGTACAACAGCGCCTTCCTCATCGACCGGGCCGGAGTGCGAGAGGTCTACCGCAAGGCCCACCTGTGGGCCGACGAGCGTCGGTGGTTCACCCCAGGGGAGCAGCCTCCCGCTGTGGTGGACACCGACCGTGGTCGTATCGGGATCCTCATCTGCTACGACCTCGAGTTCCCGGAGTGGACCCGTATCGCGGCCCTGGCCGGGGCGGACCTGCTCTGCGTGCCCACGAACTGGCCGGCCGCGACATTGCCCAAAGGCGAGCGTCCGATAGAGGTCGTCCGGGCCCAGGCGACCGCATCCGTCGACCGGGTCTTTGTTGCCGTCTGTGATCGGGTCGGTCCAGAGCGGGGCACGGACTGGGTCGGTGGGTCGACCATAGTAGGCCCGGACGGCTATCCGCTCACCCTGGCCGAAGCCGGCAAGGGACCACAGACCCTGCTCGCGCGATGCGATCTCAGCGACGCGCGCGACAAGTCGACCTCAGCGGTCAACGATGTGGTCGCCGACCGTCGTCCGAAGCTCTACAGTCGCATCACGATGGCCGAAGGCCCGCGAGCGTAGAGCGGTGGCTCAGCGGAAGGCGCCCTGACCGGTCAGTGCCTGGCCGATGACCAGGGTGTGCATCTCGGGAGTGCCCTCGTAGGTCAGGACTGACTCGAGGTTGGCCATGTGCCGGATCACGGGATACTCCAGGGAGATCCCGTTGGCGCCCAAGATGGTTCGCGCGGTGCGGCAGATCTCCAACGCCTTGTTGACGTTGTTGAGCTTGCCGATGCTGACCTGCTCGGGGCGCAGGCCCACAGCGTCCTTGCGACGCCCGAGGTGAAGGGCAAGCAACGTGCCAGTGGTGAGATCGACGGCCATCCCCGCGAGCTTGGCCTGGGTGAGCTGGAATCCGCTGATCGGACGGCCGAACTGCTCGCGTTGACCCGCGTACTCCAATGCGGCCTGGAACGAGCTGCGGGCGGCGCCCATCGCGCCCCAAAGGATGCCGTAGCGCGCCTCGTTCAGGCAGGACAACGGGCCGATGAGGCCGCGCGCCTCGGGAAACACCGCGTCGTGAGGCAGACGTACCCCGTCCAGGACCAGCTCACTGGTAACAGACGCCCGCAGTGACATCTTGTGCTTGATCAACGTCGCGGAGAATCCGGCAGTGTCCGTGGGCACCACGAACCCGCGGATGCCGTCCTCGGTCTGGGCCCAGATGACGGCCACATCGGCCACGGAACCGTTGGTGATCCACATCTTGGACCCGTTCAGGATCCAGTCCGCGGTGGGCCCGTCCCCGTCACGACGGGCCCTCGTGGCCATCTCGGCCGGGTCGGAGCCGTGGTCGGGCTCGGTAAGACCGAAGCACCCGATGGCCTCACCGGCAGCCATCGCAGGCAGCCACTCCTGCTTCTGGTCAACGGTGCCGTGCTCCCAGATCGCGAACATCGCCAGGGATCCCTGGACACTGACCAGCGAACGTATGCCGGAGTCGGAGGCCTCCAGCTCCAGGCAGGCCAGACCATAGTCCACCGCCGACATGCCGGCGCAGCCGTAGCCCTGCAGATGCATGCCGAGCAGCCCGAGCTTGCCCAGCTCCTTGGCGAGGTCCCGGATGCCGGGCAAGTCACCGGACTCGAACCATTCGGCGATGTAGGGGTCGACCGAAGCCGCGCACACCTGACGCACGGAGGCCCGAACGGCCTTCTCGTCGGCGGTGAGCAGGTCGTCGACTCCGGCCAGGTCCAACGGATCCAGCTTGACGCGCGCCGTGGGTGGTCTTGGGCTCATGAGTGCACCTCTTCGGTTGGGTGGTTGGTGGATAGCGGGTTGCCGGACCGGTCGGCCAGCCATACCCGTACTGCGTCCGTGTCCGCCCCCAGGCCAGGTGGCGGGGTGGGGCTGGTGACCAGGTCGGGGTCGAACGTGACGGACTGGCGTACCTGACGGGTATGACTGGGACCGACCTCGACGGTGGGCGCCAGACCGAGCCGTTCGGCAAGAGCGAAGCCGTCGGCGATGGTGCCGACTTTGCCTGCGGGGACTTGGGCTTCAGTGAGCCGTTCCGCCCAAGTGGCCGCATCCTGGCCCACCAGGCACGACTCGAGGGCTGCGACGAGCTCGCCGCGATGGGCAACTCGGGCACTGTTGGTGCGGAAGCGTTTGTCGTTGCTCAGCTCTGGTGCGCCGATCACCGCAGCGAACCTGACGAACTGGCCGTCGTTGCCGCAGGCCACAGCGAGCAGACCGTCACGACAGCGCAGGGTCTCGTATGGAGCGATGGAGGGGTGGCGGTTGCCCATGCGCTGGGGTGCCTCACCTGTCTCGAGGTAGCCCTGGGCCTGGTTGACGAGCGCGCCCAACAGGCTGGAGAGCAGATTGACCTCCACTCGGCACCCGTGCCCGGACTGTCCGCGCGCAGCCAGTGCGGCGAGCACCCCGATGGTGGCGTCCTTGCCGCACAGAACGTCCACCAGTGCGACACCGGCTTTGGTCGGCTGGCGCTCAGGTTCGCCGGTGATGCTCATGAGCCCGCCCATCGCTTGCACCACGAAGTCGTACCCGAGCAGTTCGGCGCCTGCGGCGGCGCCGAAACCGGTGATCGAGCAGTAGATGATGCCCGGGTTGACGGCCTGGACCTGTTCGTAGCCCAGACCGAGACGTTTCAGCGCTCCGGGGCGGTGGTTCTCCACGAGCACGTCTGCGCGAGAGGCCAGCTCCAGGGCAAGTGCGCGATCGGCCGGTGTTCTCAGATCGAAGGTGACACTGAGCTTGGAGCGGTTGACGCTCTCGAAGTACGTCGAGCCGCTCGAGGACCAGGGCGGGCCCCAGGCGCGGGTGTCGTCGCCGGTGCCTGGTCGTTCGACCTTGACCACGGTGGCCCCGAGGTCGGCAAGGTTCACGGTGCACAACGGCCCGGCAAGCACACGGCTGAAGTCCGCGACCAGGACGCCGTCAAGGGGGCCGGCCATCACGATCCTGCCGTGGGGGGCAGGCTCTGGCCGTCTGCATTCTCGTAGGTCAACGGAACCGGCTGACCGTTGACCCGTCGGGGCACCGTCCAGGGGTTGTCACTGCGCAACGCCGGTGGCAGCGCCTCATCTGCGACGCCCTGAAATGTGACCGGCCGGGTGAACCGATCCAAAGCGCTCGCGCCCACGCTGGTCGCGTCGGGCCTGCTGGTGGCCGGCCAGGGACCGCCGTGGTGCTGCGCCCAGGTGTTTGCGACGCCGGTCGGCCAGCCGTCGACAACCACACGGCCGGCCCGAGAGGCCAGCAGCTGGACCAGCCACGGCAGATCTGCATCGTCAGACCCCCCGGAAGCTATGGTTGCCGCCAGACTGGGCTGAAGTCGCCCCAGCACGCCGCGCAGCTCGTCGAGGTCGGCATACTCGATGACCACGGCGGCTGGCCCGAAGCACTCCTCCAGCAGTGGGGACCCCGGTGTGAGGTCCTTCGCCTGGGCGGTGAATATCGTTGGCACCGCTGCGAACCCGGACGGGGGGCTCTTTCCTTCCCCGGCGACTCTGGCCCCGGCCGCCGTAAGGCAGGAGCGGTCTCGGCGAAAGGTGGACGCTATGGCCTCGGTGAGCAGCCATCCGGCGGGCAGCTCCCGCAGTGCCGCGGCTACATGGTGGGCGGCGTCGGTGCCGGCCGGGGCGAGCAAAAGGCCCGGCTTGGTGCAGAACTGACCGGTGCCCATCGTGAAGGACTGCGCGAATCCCTGGGTGACCTCGCTGATGCGTGTGTGTGCCGCGGCGGGGGTCACGATGACAGGGTTGACGGTTCCCATCTCGGCGAACACCGGGATCGGGTTGGCTCGCTGGCCCGCTCGCTGGACCAGCGCCATCCCGCCGGTTTGGGACCCGGTGAAAGCCACAGCCGCGATGGGAGCTGCGTCCACCAGCGCCAGGCCCGCGTCAAAGCCCACCACGACAGCGAAAACGCCTGCAGGAGCAGCGGATTCAACCAGTGCAGTCGAGGCGATCTCCCCGAGTCGCACACTGAGCCGGGGGTGGGCGGGGTGAGCCTTGACCACGACCGGGCAGCCGGCGGCGATCGCTGAGGCGGTGTCGTGTCCCAGCACACCGAAACCGAACGGGAAGTTGCTGGCGCCGAAGACGGCGACCGGTCCTACAGGCAGGCGCATCCGACGCAGGTCAAGGGGTGTCGGGGTGCTAGTGGTGTCGATGGTGGCCTGAACGTAGGCACCGTCGACGGCGACGGCTCCATAGAACCGCAGGGAGGCAGCCGCTTTGGCGAGCTCGCCGCTCAGCCGATCCTTGCCGAGGGCGGTCTCGGAGTCGGCCAGCGCCACCAGCTCGCCGGCGTGCCCCTCCAACGATGTGGCGATGGACCGTAGCCACCTCGCGCGTTCCGAGGGTGCGGTAGAGCTCACCAGCGGTGCCGAACCAGCGGCGGCGGCGACCACGCGTGCCAGCTCGTCGGCAGTGGTGTGCGGCAGCCCGGGGTGTGCTGCACCGGTGCGTGGATCATGGCCGATGTCGACCGTGATCGCGACCCCCGGGGCGGCGCCAACCGGCCCGCTCACGCCTGGCTCCGCAGCGCCTCGGCGAGGATGTCCAGTCCCTCGACCAACAGGTCCTCGCCAATGACGAGCGGGGGGAGCAGACGGATCACGTTGCCGAACGTCCCGCACACAAGAAGCACAACACCCTGCGAATGACATTGTGCGGCAATGGTTTTGGCCAGCTCCGGAGCAGGCTCGAGGGTGCCCGTCTTGACCAGCTCGATCGCCATCATGGCCCCACGACCCCGGACCTCCGCGATGGCGCCGACCTCTTGGGCCAGTGTCTCCAGCCTCTGGCGGATCACGTCCTCGATCCGGCGGGCCTTAGCGAGCAGGTCGTGGTTCTCGAGCGTCTCGAACACGCCCAGGGCGGCGGCGCACGCGAGGGGGTTGCCGGCATACGTGCCTCCCAGACCACCGGCCGGGACCGCGTCCATGAGCACGGCCCGACCGGTCACGGCCGCGAGGGGGAGGCCGCCGCCGAGGGCCTTGGCAGTGCATATCAGGTCCGGCACGATTCCCTCATGGTCGCTGGCGAACATATCGCCGGTACGGCCTAGCCCTGTCTGGACCTCGTCGACCACCAGGATGACGCCGTGACGCGCAGCGAGCGCGGCGACCGCGGGCAGGAAGCCCGGGGCGGGCACGACGAAGCCACCCTCGCCCTGCAGCGGCTCGATGACGATGGCCGCGACGTTGTCGGCCCCGACCCGTCCGAGCAACCCCTCCAGCGCCTCGATCGCCTCGATCGCGCAGCTATCCGCGCCGCCGGGCCAGCGCAACGGATAGGCGTAGGGCGCCCGATGCACCTCGCCGGGAAAGGGGCCGAACCCGACCTTGTAGGGGATCTCCTTGGCAGTCATGGCCATCGTGAGCAGGCTGCGCCCGTGGAAGGCGTGCTCGAAGACCACCACGTCGGTGCGGCCGGTCGCTACACGAGCGATCTTGACGGCGTTCTCAACGGCCTCAGCGCCCGTGGAGAACAACACGGTGCGTTTCGCGTGTGTGCCGGGGGTGAGTCGGTTGAGGTGCTCGGCCACGTCCACGTAGCCGTCGTACTCGGTCACCAGGAAGCAGGTGTGAGTGAAGCGGGCGACCTGCTCCTGCACCCGCGACACGACCTCTGGAGCGCTGGCGCCGACGCTGGTGACCGCGATGCCGGAGGCCAGATCGATGAGGTGGTTGCCGTCGACGTCGACGATGACGCCACCACCGGCCCGTGCCACGAAGACGGGCAGGGTCGAGCCAAGTCCGTGGGGGAGCGCTTCGTCGCGGCGTTTCTGTAGTGCCCGGGACAACGGGCCGGGGAGGTCGGTGACGAGCCTGCGGCACTGCTCCGGCTGGTCAAGGAACGACGAGGTCGGGCTGACAGGCGCGGTGTCAAGAGCGGTCATGACGTCCTTTCGGAGCGCTCCCGGCGTATCCGGGGCTCACCATGGACGTTAGGTCTTGCGGCTCTCGAGAACTTCGTATGATTTGCTGCTGTCTGTGAAGGCTTTCGACATACTGCACAATTTTGGAGGATGAGCCGTGCCCACGCTTGCGGCACTGTGCAGGGCACTGGGCCCGGATCTGGTGCCGGTCACCGACCTGCCCATCCCTGACGTCGAGGTCAGTGGGGTCCATGTCAGTGAGCTCACCGATCCCACGCCATACCTGCAGGGTGGGGAACTGATGTTGACCACGGGCATGGGTCTGACCGGCCACGAGGCCCAGGCACGCGCCTACGCTGCGCGCCTGGCTCGCCACGGCGTCGCGGGCCTCGGTCTTGGGCTCGGCCCGATCCACGGTGACGTGCCCCGAACCCTGCTGCGTGCCTGCGAGGCCGCCGGCCTGATGCTGCTGGTCGTGCCTGCACCCACGCCCTTCCTGATGATTGCGCGCACCTACTGGAAGCTGTTGTCCCAGGCCGGCCATGAGGAGCTCAGCTCAGCGCTGGGCGCCCATCGCGATCTGGTTCGCGCGGCTGCGGGTCCCTCGCCGGTGCCGGCCGTGGTGCGCACCCTGGCGGCTGCGGTGGAGGGCTGGGCCGCACATCTCACCCCGGACGGCCAGGTCCTGGAGGTGTGGCCTCGGGATCGCAGCGCATCGGCTCGACAGGCCGCGGAGGAGATGGGCCACCTTCGCACAGCCGGCCCGCACTCCTCGGCCACTTTCCCCATCGAGGGGGAGGACGTCGTCCTCCAACCGCTGAGCAGTCGCGGCCGCCTGACCGGATATGTGGCCACCGGATGCCCGCGTCCGATGCGGGCGCATGACCAGCAGTTCGTCCTGACTGCGTGCTCACTGCTGGCCCTGCAAAGTGAGCAGTACCGCCGAGGCATCGCCGGCCCGCGCAATTCGCGCGCCTGTGTGGCCAGGCTGGTGACGACTGGGTATGTCGATGCCGCACGTTCGCTCTCTGGTGACCTGGGTCTGGAGGCCCTTCCCTCCTCGGTGCGGATTCTGGCCGTGGTGGGCCTTGGCGAGGGGCGCGGGGACGACCTGCAGGACGCTGTTGAGCAGGCGTTGCCGCCGCGCCGCAGTCAGGTGTTGGCGATTGGCGGGTCCGACGACCTGTGGGTGCTGCTGCGGGACAGCGATGTGCCCGCGGTCCTGAACGGCGTACGCCGGTTCGTCATCTCGCAGGCCCCCGGAGCCCGCGGCGTCGTCTCGGAACTCGCGCCCCTGGCAGAGGTCGTACGGCATTCAGGGCTCGTGCAACAGGGGCTGACCGTGGTGCAGCCTGGCCAACTGCGAGACCTGGCTGAGCGTGACCGTGGCATTCTCGACGGCGAGATGGTCGACCTGGGGCCGATTGTCGACTACACGCGCGCTGATCTCGTCCGTTCTGTCGTGGTCTATCTGCGCCACCGTGGTCGGTGGGAGGACGCCGCCCGGGATCTCGGCATTCACCGCAACACGCTTCGGCATCGGATCGGTACGGCAAGCCGGGTTATGAGCGCGGACCTGAACGATCCAGACGTGGCTAGCCGGCTGTGGCTGGCGTTGCGGGCCGCTGGCCTCGCCTGATGTTGGCGTCGCCTTGAATGGCAACAGGTCCAGGGGCTCTGACGCAGGTGTGGGCCGTGGTCAGGACTGTGACCAGCGAAGTCTGCGGTGTTCGGCTCCCTCTCGAATTGGTCGAAGGCGGGGGACAGTCTGGAGATTCTTGGGACTGCTTGCTCATGGGCGTGACACCTGCGATGTGGTCGCCGGGTCGAGACCTGGCGGTCGACCGACATGGCCGAGAGCGGAACCGCGGACCCTGTTCGGACCTCCTGCGCGCCGGCTGCGGGCGACTGGGGGACGTGAGGTCGAGGTCGAGCAGCGCCCTGAATCTGAAGGATGCCGGCTCGATGCTGCCTCGTTTCCTTGCCCAGACATGGCCGGGGCGAGACCGGGTCCGTAGGCTGTCCCCTGACCCTTGCGACAGGAGGCGATGTCTGTGAGCGTGGCTGGGCCGAAGTTCGATCTCGTGGTTGCCGCAAACCGTCTCCCCCTCGACCGGGTGGTCGACGACAACGGCGAGTCCACCTGGCGGCGTAGCCCAGGCGGTCTGGTGACAGCCATGGAGTCGGTCATGCGCGGCCGTGACGCTGCC
>Ga0097691_1000240_pt1 | contig 51352 bp, 44 predicted proteins | sample NGESurdeep072012_8_FD_72858 | JGI IMG/M metagenome (GOLD analysis project Ga0097691, IMG submission 72858) | Arctic peat soil microbial communities from Barrow, Alaska - NGEE Surface sample 210-1 deep-072012 | ecosystem: Environmental > Terrestrial > Soil > Wetlands > Peat ...
GGCAGGTTTTACCGGTGGGTGGCTTGAGCACTAGGTATAGAAGCAGCCACGCTCGCGGCGCTCTCCTCGCTGTCCTTCTTGTCGCGGCCAGCGCTTGCTCTCGTGCTTCGGCCCGTGAGGGCAATCTGCGAATCTGGGCCATGGGTCGCGAAGGTGAAGTTCTCTCGCAGCTCATCCCCGCATTCGAGCGTGAGCACCCGGGTATCAAGGTCGATGTTCAGCAGATTCCCTGGTCGGCGGCGCACGAAAAGCTGCTCACTGCCTTTGTGGGCGACGCAACGCCCGACATCGCCATGCTTGGCAACACCTGGGTTCCCGAGTTCGTTGCGCTCGACGCACTCGAGCCGCTCGATACACTCGTTGCCAGATCCTCCGACATTCCCCGCTCCGATTACTTCCCGGGAATCTGGAGCACAAATGTCGTCGACAGCGCAACCTACGGTATACCCTGGTACGTCGATACGCGGGTGATCTTCTACAGATCGGATCTGCTCGCCAAGGCTGGCTATGCGCAGATGCCCACGACGTGGGCTGACTGGCGAGCCGCGATGGAGAAGATCAAGTCTCAGATGAGCGCCAGACAGTACCCACTGTTGATCCCGGTGAGTGAATGGCCCCCGCCTGTGATTTTTGGCCTTCAGGAAGGTTCGCCCCTGCTGCGCGACAACGGACGATATGGCGCTTTCAGCCAACCGCCTTTCCGCAAGGCATTCGAGTTCTATGTCGGCCTCTTCCACGACGGGCTTGCACCTGCTCTCAGCGGCACGGAAATCTCAAATCTCTACCAGGAATTCGAGCGCGGAAACATTGCGATGTACATCAGTGGGCCCTGGCAGATTGGTGAATTCACAAATCGGCTGCCGAAATCCCTGCAGGGCAGTTGGATGACTGCCCCACTTCCGGGCGTGAGCGGTCCCGGAGTGTCACTCGCTGGCGGAGCAAGTCTTTCACTTTTCCGCTCATCTGCCCACAAACAGCAGGCATGGCTGCTGATGGAGTATCTCTCCCGCCCCGAAGTGCAGCTCAGGTTCTATACGCTTACCGGCGATTTGCCCGCGCGCCGCGAGTCGTGGCGCGACACCACGCTGGCCAACAACCGCTATGCCCGGGCGTTTCGCGAACAGCTGGATCGCGTTGTCCCGACGCCTCAGGTACCCGAGTGGGAACAGATCGCGACTAAGGTGCTGGAACATGGAGAGCAGGCAGTTCGAGGGCGACAGTCCGTTGATCAGACGCTCGCGGCACTGGATCACGACGTCGACGGACTTCTCGAGAAGCGTCGGTTTCTCATGAGCCAGCCAAAGGTCGCGCGCCGATGAGCGCCCGCCGAGTGCGAATGCCCGCCGAGGCAAGCACTGCCGCCTGGTTCTTTCTTGCGCCCGCGCTCGCGCTCATCGGCATCTTCTTTTTTCTCCCCGTCGCTGCCGCACTGGTCCTGAGCGTCACTGACTTCGACCTCTATGGAATTGCCAACCCCGCGAACACGCGCTTCATCGGCCTTCAGAACTATGTTCGGCTCCTTCATACTCCGGACTTCTGGTCGGCGCTGAAGAACACGTTCTACTTTGCTTTCGTCGGCGGGCCGCTCACCATTGCTGTCGCCCTCGGTGCGGCTCTCTTGTTGAGCTCGAAGCTTGTGCGCTTCAAGGGCTTTTTCCGCACTATCTACTTCACGCCCTTCGTCACCACGCTCGTCGCCGTGGCAATTGTCTGGCGCTATCTCTACCACACGCGTTACGGCTTGTTCAACTACGGCCTCGCGCACCTCGGCATAGCCCCGATCGACTGGCTCGGTGATCCGCATTGGGCGATGCCGGCGATCATCCTGATGGCCGTGTGGAAGGGTTTTGGCTACAACATGCTGATCTTCATCGCCGGGCTTCAGGCCATTCCTGACGAGCTCTACGACGCGGCAGAAATCGACGGTGCCGGTCCATTCCGCCGCTTCTTCAGCATCACCCTTCCGATGCTTGCGCCAACGCTGGTCTTCGTCGCCGTCATCACCATGATCGGTTATTTCCAGTTATTCGCCGAGCCATACGTGATGACACAGGGAGGGCCGCTGCGCAGCACTACCAGCGTCGTTCTTCTCATGTACGAGGAAGGCTTCCGCTGGTGGCGGATGGGATACGCGGCCTCGATTGCCTTTGTGCTCTTCATCGTGATCCTCCTTGCGACGCTGGTGCAATTCAGGCTGCAGAAGGAGCGCACATGACCGCTCCCCGCGACAGCGCAATGCAATCCATGCTCCAGCGGCAGCGGATGACTCAAGTCCTGCTGTATGCGCTCCTCGTGCTGGGGGCCGTGCTTGCTCTCCTGCCGATGGTCTGGATGGTCTCCGCGTCGTTGATGCCGTCGGGTGAAGCCAGCACCTATCCGCCGCACTTCTTCCCCAGCCGCCTGACCTTCGCTCACTACAGCGATCTCTTCACCCGACTCAGCATCGGCAAGTACCTCCTCAACAGCGCGTTCGTCTCGTTCGTTGTCACGTTCGCCTCGCTCGCCATCAACGCGATGGCCGGCTACGCGTTCGCCAAGCTGCGATTTCGTGGCAGGGATCGGCTTTTTCGCGTACTGTCGACCGGCCTGGTGCTGCCGGTGCAGGTCGCGATGCTGCCGCTTTTCCTGCTGATGAAGAACCTCCATCTCATCAACACGTACTGGGGAGTGATCATCCCCGGCATGGCCAGCATCTTCGGGATCTTCCTCGTCCGCCAATACGCGCTTGCGATCCCCGACGAGATGCTCGACGCCGCGCGAGTCGACGGGGCGTCCGAGTTCCGAATCTTCTGGTCCATTGTCGTTCCCGGCATCGTGCCAATTCTCGCCACTCTTTCGATCTGGACATTTCTCGCCACATGGAACGACTTCATGTGGCCACTCATCGTCTTGAGCGACGAATCGCACTACACCCTGCCCGTCGCTCTGGCCAACCTGGCCGGTGAGCACGTTCAGGATACCGAGCTGATGATGGCCGGCTCGGTGCTCACCGTAATTCCGGTGATGCTCGTTTTCCTGTTTCTCCAACGCTACTACATCCAGGGAGTGATGGCCGGGAGCGTCAAGGGATGATCCGGCTTGCCACCGTGGCGCTCGCCGTCGTTGCGACGATTGCGGGCACACGTGGGCCGGCGATGTTCACTCCGGCCGTGTCCGGTGCCGACAGCACGAATGTGCCGACGCTGCTTGACGGATTCGAGTCCGTCGACGGCTGGAAAACAACCCCATCCGACGGGGTGAGTCTCACCCTCGCTCAGGATCCCGGCGCGCGCGGAAGAGCAATTCGTCTCGATTTCGACTTCCATGGTCATGGCGGCTATGCCGTCATTCACAAGGAATTACCGATCTCTCTCCCGACTAATTACGAGTTCTCGTTCGCCGTTCGGGGTAATGGCCCTACCAACAACCTGGAATTCAAGCTCATCGACGCGACGGGTGATAATGTCTGGTGGTCCAACCAGCGTGACTTCGTGTTTCCTCACGACTGGCAAACTGTGGCGCTCAAGAAGCGCAACATCACTTTTGCCTGGGGGCCGATCGGAGGCGGAGAGATCAAACGGGTCGCCGCAATTGAAATCGCCATCACAGCCGGGTCGGGTGGACGAGGCAGTGTCTGGCTCGACGACCTTAGTCTCACGCCCCTCGACTCCGAAGGCCCCTACACTCTGACTCCGCGTTCGAGTGCCTCGTCCAGTCAGGCGGGCCATGCTGCCTTACAGGCAATGGACGGAAGCCTCGCGACTTCGTGGCGGAGCCAGCCGAACTTTCCAGCTTCGACCCAGACGTTTGACATCGATTTTCTCAAGCGTCGCGAATTTGGCGGCATGATGATCGACTGGGAGCCCGGCTACCGTCCGTCCCGATACACGGTAAGTGCCTCCACCGGGACAGGAGCATTCCGTACGCTCTATACAGTCGAGCGTGGCGGTGCGTCGAGAGACTACATCTATCTGCCGGAAGCTGATGCACGATATGTCCGTATTTCCGCCGAACCCGGCAAACCCGGCCCTATTATGTCTCGACAGGCAATCGGCATCCGCGAAATCACGATCGAGCCGCTGGCGTGGTCCGCCACTCTCAATGATTTCTTCACGGCTGTCGCCCACGATGCGACGCCTGGGAGTTATCCGAAATACTTTTTGGGAGAACAATCCTACTGGACAGTACTAGGTGTCGATGGCGACACACGCGAGGGCCTCGTCAACGAGCAGGGCATGCTCGAGACCGGCAAAGGCGAGTTTTCCGTAGAGCCCTTCCTGTTTGCCGGCGATCATTTGATAACCTGGCGAGACGCCGCAACACGCGTCAGCTCGGAGGCAGGATATCTGCCCATCAAGACAGTCTCATGGAAAACACCCCGGGCAGCGATGACCGTGACTGCGTTCGCGGCGGGGCCGCAGGATTCCTCGCTTCTTTACGCACGTTATCGTATCACCAATCCGACAGCCGTTTCACAACGTGTCACGCTCTACCTCGCACTGAGGCCATTTCAGGTCAATCCGCCATGGCAGTTCCTCAATGCTCCAGGAGGCGTGGCCCGGATTGACAGCATCTCGTACGACGGTCACAGTGTCCGCGTCAACGCCAATCGCAGGGTTCTTCCCCTCACTGCCGTATCCGGGTTTGGCGCGATGTCATTTGACGAAGGCAACATAGTGGACCTGCTGCGGGTGAGACGAGTCCCGGCGACGAGCACCGTTCACGACCATTTCGGACACGCATCAGGAGTACTTGCTTACGATCTCCAGCTTCCCGCGAATGGAGAAGCCGTGGTCGACATCGCTGTTCCCCTTCACGGAACCATCTACGCGCCACTTCCCAGGCCAACACTTACAGGGAAAGCCAATGCGTTGTTCGAGCAGGAACATCGCCGTGCTACTGCCCAATGGCGGAAAAAGCTGAACCGCGTTGAAATCACCCTGCCGGCATCTGCATCGAACATCACGGAAACTCTTCGCGCCAACCTTGCTTACATCTTGATCAACCGCGACGGCCCGGGCATACAGCCGGGCTCCCGGTCGTATGAGCGTTCGTGGATCCGCGATGGCGCCCTCACCTCCGCAGCCCTTCTCCGTCTCGGACACTACGCTGAAGTGCGCGATTTCATCGACTGGTATTCGCGATTCCAGTTCGACAACGGCAAGGTTCCCTGCTGCGTTGACAGCCGCGGCGCTGATCCGGTTCCCGAGAACGACAGCAACGGCGAGTTCATATATCTCGTCGCGGAGTACTACCGGCATACAGGCGATCGCGCATTGCTGGAGCGCATGTGGCCCAATGTGTCACACGCGGTTGCTTTCATGGATTCCCTTCGCCAGTCCCGCACGACGCCCGAGTTCCAGTCTGGCGACAAGCGTGTCTTCTACGGCCTGCTTCCCCAGTCCATCAGTCACGAAGGCTATTCGGCGAAGCCGATGCATTCCTACTGGGATGACTTTTTCGCGCTTCGCGGATTCAAGGATGCGGCGGAGATCGCCCTCGTTCTGGCAAAGCCCGAGGCAGTGCGTTACGCCACCGTCCGCGATCAATTCCGCCGGGATTTCTACCAATCGATTCAGCTTTCGATGACACAGCATAAAATCGACTACATACCAGGCGCGGCGGAGCTTGGAGATTTCGACGCTACATCGACGACGATTGCGATCAATCCTGCTGACGAGCCGACGCGTCTTCCTCAGCCGGCTCTAAACCGAACATTTGAAAAGTACTACGAGAATTTTCTCGCTCGCCGTGATGGCCGAGTTAAATGGGACGCCTACACGCCCTATGAGCTTCGGGTTGTTGGAACATTTGTCCGACTGGGGCAGAAAGCCCGTGCACACGAGTTGCTCGATTTCTTTTTCCGCGATCAGCGGCCCAAGGAATGGCATCAATGGGCGGAGGTCGTCTGGCACGATCCCCGCACGCCGAAGTTCATCGGAGACATGCCGCACACCTGGGTGGGGTCGGACTACATCCGGTCAGTGCTCGACATGTTTGCATATGAGAGGGAAAGTGATTCATCCCTCGTGATTGGCGCCGGTATACCTGACAGCTGGGTCAGCCAGGACCCAGGAGTCGACGTACACAATCTTTCGACGCATTACGGCCGGTTGAGCTACACCATGCGGTCGACGCAGAATGCAGCTCAGATCAAGATCGATGGCGTCCGGATTCCGCGCGGAGGACTGACAATTCGCTCGCCCGTGAATCGGCCCATTCGTGGTGCAACAGTCGATGGCAGGGACGCGACTTTCACGGCCGACGAGATTGTTATCCGCAGTCTCCCGGCATCAATCACGCTGAGGTACTGAGCCGTGATTCGATTCTCAGATCGCCGGCGGCAGGGCTGGCTCTTCGGAGTACCCCGTCCCTTCTTCGAGCGCGCTTCCATTCGTTCGCACCACAGACGCATAGAAATTACCGCTCGATTTGATGGTCCTCTCCTGCGTTTCGTAGTTCACATGAACTATGCCGAAGCGCGTCGAGTAACCGTGAGCCCACTCGTAATTGTCGAGCAGCGACCAGACGAAGTAGCCGCGAAGGTCCACTCCCTGGCGCATCGCATCTCTGGCCGCCTGCAGATGCCCGCGAAGGTATTCGACCCTTGCCGGATCATCGACTATTCCACCAATCGCTACCGGAGGATCGTTGAACGCTGCTCCGTTCTCCGTGATGTAGAGAGGAATGTCGCCGTATCGCTCATGCACCCAGAGGAGAATACGCGTGAGGGCCGGCGGATAGACTTCCCATCCGATTTCGGTGTGCACATTGTCCGGCTGGAGCACCCCGCTCGTTCGCACTGGCTCACGTATCATGTCATGCCGGGTGACGTTGCGCTTGTAATAGTTGATGCCCAGAAAATCCCCGGGTTGCGCAATCAGCTTCATGTCCTCAGCGGGCCAATCGACCCACGCCTCGCCAAAGATCTCCCTCATTTCCTCAGGATACTGCCCGAAGAAAAGCGGATCGAGATACTGGCGGTTCATGTAGGCATCAGCGCGAGCCGTCGCCGCCACGTCCTCCAGCGAATCAGACGCTGCGTATTGTGGCTCGAGATTCACAACCAGCCCCACTCTGCCGCCATCCGCCGCCCGCGAGCCCCGAAACACGTCGACGGCCATCCCGTGCGCACGCAGGAGGTTGTGCGACGCAATCGGCGGTTCGAACAGATTCCGATGGCCTGGCGCCAGTTTCCCGTGCAGGTAACCTCCATCGGTTACCACCCACGGCTCATTGATTGTCGCCCACATGGGAATCCGGTCGCCGAGTGCGTCGAACATGACGCCGGCGTAGTCGGCAAACCACTCAGCGATATCCCGGTTGAGCCAGCCTCCACGATCGTCGAGCGCCGCCGGAAGATCCCAGTGATAGAGCGTCGCATTCGGCAGAATCCCCCGCTCGAGCAGCGCATCGACCAGCCGGGAATAGAAATCGATGCCCTTGACGTTCACCTGTCCGGTGCCTTCGGGCAGTACCCGGCTCCAGGAAATGCTGAACCTGTATGCGTTGAGGCCGAGGCCGGCCATCAGGGCTGCGTCGGACTCGTAGCGCCGGTAATGGTCGCAGGCGACATCACCCGTGTCCCCGTTCTGCGTCAGTCCCGGTGTATGCGAGAAGCGATGCCAGATGCTCTGGCCGGCGCCATCCGCAAGAGGAGAGCCTTCAACCTGGTACGCCGACGTCGCTGCGCCCCAGAGAAAATCATCCGGGAACCGGTACACTTCACTCATTTTGAAGCCGAGGACAGATGGCGCGCGTAAGACTCGAAGGCATTCGCAAAATTTATCAGGACTCCACCGTCGCCGTGCATGGCGTCGATCTCGATGTTGCCGACGGAGAATTTGTAGTTCTCGTTGGCCCGTCGGGTTGCGGAAAGAGCACCACTCTTCGAATGATCGCTGGACTTGAATCGATCAGCGCCGGCAAGCTCATGATTGGAGACCGGGTAGTAAATGATGTCCCGCCAAAAGACCGGGACATTGCAATGGTATTTCAAAGCTACGCGCTTTATCCGCACATGACGGTTCATGACAATCTGGCTTTTGCCCTCAAGCTTCGAGGCAACTCCAGGACCGAGATTGAAAAACGAGTCCAGGAGGCGGCTACCATCCTCGGCATCAATGAATTTCTGGACCGGACTCCTCGCCAGCTTTCCGGTGGCCAGCGTCAACGCGTTGCGCTGGGCCGGGCTATTGTCCGGCAGCCCCAGGTTTTCCTCTTCGACGAGCCGTTATCCAATCTCGATGCTCAGCTCCGCGTTCAGATGCGGCGGGAGATTGCGCGACTTCATCAGGAGCTCGCGGCAACAATGATCTACGTCACCCACGATCAGGTCGAGGCGATGACGCTCGGTGACAGGATCGTCGTCATGAACAAGGGTCACGTCCAGCAGATCGATACCCCGATGAATCTCTACGATCATCCGCGAAACCGGTTCGTGGCTGGCTTCATCGGAAGTCCGGCAATGAATTTTGTGGACGGTACAATAAAGCAAGCGGATTTACTCGAGTTCGTCGCTGAGGGCAACGCCTTCACCTTTGTCGTACCACCTTCTCTCGCGGAGCGTGTCCAGGGCCTCGAGGGGCATCCGCTCACACTCGGCATTCGTCCGGAGGACGTCTCTGTTGCCATCGACAGTGGTCCCACGATCTTTCTTGGCGAGTCCACCATCGTTCATCCACCGATCACCGCTCCGGCATGTCTCGACCTCGTGGAAGCTCTTGGAAACGAGGTTTTTGTTTACGCCACCGTCGGGTCGTACTCGATCACCGCTCGTGTCGCGCCTCAGCCACTTCCTCCGCTGGGCGGTCCCATCACACTGGCATTCGATCTTGCCAAGGCCCACTTCTTCGATCGAGAGAGCGGTGATCGCGTGGGAAAAGGCTGATCGAACAGGCTATTCCCAGCGCACTTCCCACTCACAGAATGCGTCACCTTCAGCCATGCATCGCACATGCGAGGTTTGGGCTTTCTGGCCGCCCGCTACCTCCAGTGCCCTCGACAATCCTCCTGTCTGCCGACGGCAGAACAACGGACCTGCATAGCCAAACCCGACCAGGCGCAGCACTGCGCGCCCCTCTTCCTCCTCCACCACCTCCATGTCGCCCGGATGGTAGTAAAGGCGGAACAGCGAAATGCGTTGCGTCAGGAATTCCCGCGGTGATGCCTTGCGAAGAATGCCGCTGTAGAGTTGAACGCCCATAGAGTGAATCGAGTGGGCTCCGGAGCGCTCTATCCAGCCGGGGTCGCCTGCTCCGATTTCCGCGTCCACCGCCTGCCATAACGCGACAACATTCTCAAACGGCACTTCCTGTGTAGGCGTCGATGTCTCGACCTGGTGCCGTTGCTCTTCCGACAGCCGGCGAAGAACCGAGTCAGCAATCGCTTCACCCTTCTCCGCACGGACAAAGTCCATGCTCGTGCGAAGGACAGATCCCTTGGCTTTTGCGCTCGTCATTTCGGAACGGCGACGAACTCAGGTGACATGGCGCTGAGGGCACGACGGTCGGGCTTGCCGGAGCCCAGGCGCGGAAGGTCACCCAGAAATACAACCGATCGCGGCACCTTGTAGCCTGCCAGGCTGTCGCGTGCGAATGCAATCAGATCTTCGACTGTGGTTGCTTCGAATCCTTCTCGCCTGACGACAAATGCCCGCCCAACTTCGCCCCAGAGCGGATCGGATAATCCAGTCACCACAACCTCGCTCACCCCGGGATGACCGCAAAGCACGGATTCAACTTCTCCCGGAAAGACATTCTCGCCTCCCGAAACGAACATTTCCTTTCGCCGCCCGGAAATCGAATATGCTCCGTCAGCGGAGCGTCGAGCGAGATCGCCCGTTCGCAGCCATCCTCCTGGAGCCAGCGCTTCGCTCGTACTTTCCTCATCACGGAAATACCCTGCGAACATCTGAGGACCGCGAAGCAGAAGCTCTCCTGATTCGCCTGTCTCGGCTTCTGTTCCATCTTCCATTGCCAGGCGCATCTCGAGAAATGGGACAGGCCAGCCCACTGTGCCAGGTCGCGCCACTGCTTCCTTGTCGGATATCGCGAAACAGTTCGGACCGCACTCAGTCAGACCGTATCCCTCCCGCATCGTGTATCCGCTCGCCCGCACCGCTGCTGACAGCGACGGCGGACAGGCGGCGCCACCACATGCCAGGAATCTCAACGCCGGCAGCTCGATGCCCCACCGTGAGCTTTCACGCATCATCACCAGCTGCGTCGGCACCGTCAGAGCCACCGTGCATTTCTCTTCAGCCATTCCGTCGAGAAAGCTCACGCCATCGAAACCGTCGAACAGAACGACAGTTCCACCACGATGCCATAGTGGCGTTGCGAAAACGTTCCAGCCACCAGTATGGAAGAACGGAGTCGAAACAGGCGCGACGTCGTCCGGACCAAGCTCCCATGCGGTGGTTGTCGCAATGGCGTTGAACAGTATCTGACGATGAGGAATGATTACCCCCTTTGGCTGACCTGTGCTTCCTGAAGTGTAGAGAATGAGAGCCGCATCATCGGCACCGTTCTCCACATCATCACCAAATCGTTCAGCCCCTTCGAGCAGTCCTGGCGCATCATTATCCAGATCGATCCAGTCGTGCCCGCTGGACACCCCCTGAGTGGCGTCCTCCAGCGCTGCGCGATATCGTCCTTCGCCCACGAACAACACCGGCTGCGAATGTGCGACGATGACTCTCAACTCCACGGGCGCCAGCCGCCAGTTGAGTGGAACCAGCGCTGCCCCTATCCGGCAGCACGCGAAAAAGAGCTCTGCTACTTCGCGCCGATTTCCCGAGATGACAGCGACTCTGTCCCTCTGCTTGACGCGATGGGCTCTCAGCACCGATGCCCATCTGTCTGCAGCGGCATCCAAGTCCGCATACGTCTGCCGGCTGTCGCGGGCGCGCTCCACCAAAGCCATCCGTTCCGGAACGAGTCTGCTCCAGAAGCGAAGTGGATCAGCAGAACGGGGAAACAGCGGCCAAGTAGTCATTTACCGGGTTCGACTGTCGGGCGCGGATGGTCCAGAAAGAAGCGCAACATCTCGGTCGTTGCGTTTGGCCCCTTTTCGTCTGCGAACGTGCCGTTCGCCGAACCACCTGACCACGCATGACCCAACTCCTCCACGACCCAGAGCTCGATGGGGGCTGACGCAGCCCCTTGCAAGGTACGAGTGTAGTGATAGCCACCGGCGGTCTCGACCTTTTCGCCCATTGTCCTCATGGTTTTCTCGCCGCGTAGCGTGCTCTGTATGGCGGTGAGCTGTCCAGCGAGACGCACGGCATTCGCCGGATTTACAACGTGGTCGCTACCACCATGGAAAACAATCGCGGGGATGGCTCGAGCTCTCGAGCCCATTGCAGTCTTCGCCTTTGCCGCCAACAGCTCGGCGTCACCGCCTTTACCCTGCATTGCAGCCAGTGCTTCCGTTACCGTAGCAGCCGCGCCATAGGGAATGCCAGAGTGCAAGCCCACTGCGGCAAAGAGCTCGGGATAGGACAAGGCTACCGTCAATGCCATGGCTGCACCGGCGGACACACCCGCCACATAGACACGACGGTCGTCAACCTTATAGTCCCGCATCACCTGGCGAGTGATAGCAGCAATTAGCGCCGGCTCTCCCTGGTCCCGCATCTGGTGGCCAGGATCATACCAATTCCAGCATTTTTTTGGATTTGCCGTCTCCGGCTGTTCCGGATACGCAACAAGCACAGACTTGTCTTCAGCCGACTCGTTGAGCCGGGTTCCCCGCGCAATGTCGTCTGGATCCTGCGTGCAGCCATGCAGCATCACTACCAACGGCAAAGCTTTGGATCCATCGTACCCGCTCGGAATGAAGACCTTGTAGCGCCGCGTTCCATTCTGTGTCGAGATCTCACGCATTATGAATTGCCCCGTTTCGGTCCGCGTCAAATGGTCTGACGCTGCTACGGCCGATGTTGCCGCCATTACCGCCGCCACGTGCCCTGCCCAGAACAAAATCGAAATCATGTTACGGACGAGCCTCCTCGTCACTGGATTCCTCGGAGACCATCACCAGTGCTTCGCCATCCACCACTGTCTCGCCCTTCTGGTTCCTGCACACAGTGGAAAGCTTCACCCGTCGCTTGGCTGCCACTATTTCAATGACCTGAACGGTTGCGGTTACCGTTTCACCAATCCGAACAGGGGCTGTAAAGCGCAGGGTCTGCGACAGATAAACAGACCCAGGCCCGGGCAGCTTTCCAGCAATTGCCGCCGAAATGAGTCCCGCTGTCAGCAATCCATGCGCAATCCGGCTACCGAATCGTGAGTTGGCCGCAGCTACTTCGTCCACGTGAACCGGATTGAAGTCTCCGCTGACCTTCGCAAACAACATTACATCTTCATCCGAGATCGTCTTCGTGAATTCAGCGCTTTGTCCAACCTCTAGCTCCTCGAATTTCATTCTACATGTCCATGATAAGGCGAACATCCGGGTCGATCGACGCTGCCGCGCTGCTTCTTGTGATCCATGAGATCGCGAAGAAAGTGAGAAGCGAAAGAACAAGCGCAACGGCTGAAGCGGTGACACCCGCCGGAAAGGTGAAGACCTTGAAATACGAGGCCGTCTCGAGTGAAAGCGTGACGACGAGCCCGGTCGCAATCGACGTCAGCGCACCGGCTCGTGTTGCGCCCTCCCAGTTGAGACCTACCGCCAGCGCCGGCACAAGCGTGGATGCAAACAGCCCCCAGCCGAATATTCCAAGAAAAGCCACCATCGATCCGGAGTGCTGGGCGATGAGCGCAGCGAGAATTGCAATCACCACCGTAGCCCCTCTGCCCCAGGCTAGTTCATTCCTCGCCCGGCGGCCAAATGCAATCGGCAGATCGTGGGTGACTACCGCTGCGCCAATATTGATGAAAGAGTTGACAGCGCTCATCGTCGCCGCTGCTACCCCGGAAAAGACAAGCGCGGCGAGTAACAACGGCGTGATATTCAGCAGAAGGCTCGGCGTTGCCTGGTCGGGAGCGGAGAGCGGGGGCATTCGGCCGTCTGTTACGAACGCCTTCACTCCCACTCCAACGCTGAAATAGAGCAGCAACACCAGCACCAGTCCGAGTGTCTTGAGCAGTGGATACCACTTTAGCTGGAGTGGATCCTTCAGCATGTAGTACTTGTGCACTCCCTGGGGTTGTCCGAGTGACCCCATAGCAAACACAAAAAAGAATGACAGCACGGCAAGCGGGGTGAGTTTTCCCCAAGGTGCCAGGAATTTCGGGTCGGTGGTGAGAATCGTTCGCGAGATGTGCCCGAGCCCGCCACCGACATCGAGGATGAATATGAAGACGAGCAAAGACGCTACCGCCATCAACGTCCCTTGAAACACATCGTTGTAGATTCCGGCGAGGATGCCGCCGGCAACCGAGTAGGCGAGCGTCACGCTCATCCCAAGCCAGATTCCCCAGCCAAGGCCAACACCGAAGATCGCGTTGATCACGACCCCCATGGCAAGCGCGTTTGTCGCCATATAGCCGACAATTCCAACCAGGATCGCGAGCCCGGAGAGGCCCTGTGCCGCCCTCGATCGATATCGCGCGCCAATGGCGTCCGGAACAGTCATCAGCCCGCGCGCTTCTCCCAGCAGTCGCATCCGCTTGGCCAGAACCCATGCTCCCATAACGTTCGTCACCGATGCGGGAAGTACGATGAACATTGCTCCGAGGCCAACCGCGTATATGAGTCCCGGACCTCCGATGAACGCAAAGCCGGAGACCGAAGTTGATACCGACGCCACAGTCAGTGCGACAAGGCCAATACCGTGGCCGGCAACGAAGAAATCACTTGCTGTCTTGGTTCGTCGCGAAGCCCAGATGCTAATGCCGATAATCACGGTGAAATAGGCGACACCCACCGCTATTACCTGTGGCTGCGCAATACGCGGAAGTGCTGCCTGCAACAGTCCCAGGCCAATCAAGCCGCTCGAGGTCACAGAGAGCCCGCCTCTTCATTGCTGGAACGACTGCCTTCCGCTTCGGCTTGGGCGACTCGGAGCCTTCCCATTTGCCGGACGCGTTCCACATCCTCGGCCGTGAGAGTCTGCGTTCTAAATGTCAGCGCATAGGCAACTGGTAGCACAACTACCGGCAGCAAACCGATGCCGTAAACCACAATCGCGGCTCGCAGCGGAAGTCCCAGCCAGAGCGTGCTGTTCGCGCCTTCATTCGAAGGCAGGCCAAGCGCCAGACAGAATCCAACCGTGAGCGTGACGATCACGAAGGCGAAGGGCAAAGCAAGTGCTCCCACACCTCCGCGTTCTCTCGCCGCGCCGAGCACCATGATTCCTCCGAGCGCGCCTGGAATTCCAAACGCGAGCAGCCATGGAGCCCACGAAGGTGTCCCGCCGCGCATGAACGCCGCGGCATAGCCAACAGCGATTGCACAGGTTGCGACAGTAATTGTCAGTCTCGCTACTTTCTTTGTGATGTTGGTCCGAACGATCATCCCTTGCTCCATTCGAGTGCGATGCATCCCATTGCCAATCCGGCGCCCGAACCAGTCAGCACGATGAGATCACCGTCTTGGACTTTCCCCGTCCGTACGGCGTCATCGAGCGCCATGGGCAGACATGCAGACCCCGTATAGCCCCATTTCTGCATCACGGTGTGAGCACGTTCCATCGGTTGGCCGAGCTTTCCCATCACCATTTTGATGGTCGACAGGTTCACCTGGGTCCACAGCCAGAGATCCACGTCCGATTCTTTCTTCGAGATTGCCCCCAGCACCGACCGCACTATCCTCGGCCAGCCCTCCTCATTCACTTCGGGAGGATACTTCGTCACGAAGCGCAATCGGTTGTGGTTGCCTTCCTTCAGCACGGCTTCAGTGATCGGCTCCGCGGTTCCCCCGGCAAAGACACCCATTCCGCTGGCAAGCCGTCCATCCGCGTATAGCTCGGATGCGAGGATTCCTTCTTTGAACGTGGACTCGACTACAACCGCTCCAGCCCCATCAGCAAAGATCGTGGAAGTTTTCTTGTCGTGCGGATCGATGAATTTTGACATCGCATATGCGCCAATGACGAGAATCTTTTCATAACGTGGGTCGGCACGCAGGTACTTCCACGCCACATCGAGCGCGGTAACAAATCCAGCGCATGCGCTGTTCACGTCGAAGGCTGCCGCGTGCCATGCGCCGAGGCGTGCCTGCACCACAGGCGCTGTTGCCGGCGAGATGTATTCGGGCGTGTCTGTGGCAACTATGATCAGGTCCACTTCGTCGGCTGCCACTCCCGCCGACTCCAGCGCCCGACGCCCGGCCATCTCTGCCAGGTCTGCCGTCGATTCATCAGGCGCACAGTATCGCCGCTCCCGGATGCCAAGGGTGTTCGAGACGAAGTCGTCGATGTCTTCGCCAAGAATACGGGAGAGCTCCGTATTCGTCACAACGCGCTCAGGCACGTATGACCCCGTGCCGGTGATTGTTGCACCGCGCAGTGCCATCTTAGCTTCGCGCGGCGAAGCTGGGTGGCGGCGCTGTAGTGCCACGCACTACGAGTCGTGACGGGATCGTACGCTGAACGGACGCTTCCGGCCTGGTATCGTGCGTCTCACTCTGCAGGGCCTGAATGAGGAGCCGTGCCGCGCGCGCGCCAAGCTCACGAGCCGGTATCGCGATCGTCGTCAGTTCCGGATGGGTCAGCGACGCCAGTTCGATGTCATCGCACCCTACTATTGATATATCGACAGGTACTCGTGCCCCCATAACAGAGCATGTTTTCAGTGCACCGATTGCAACCAGATCGTTGCTGCAGAATACGGCAGTAGGCCGGGGCTTGAGCCCAAGAAGCGCGCGCATTCCCATCTGGCCGCCCACAGCAGTTGCCGGGACCCGTCGCAGCCGCTCGGAACTGATGCTGAATCCGCGGCTCCCAATTGTCTGAACGAAACCGCGCTCGCGCATTCTGATTGCGTGTATGTCCGTTGCCGGGCCAAGAAAACCAAAGTGTTCGTGACCCAGCGTCAGAAGATGTTCTGCAGCTTGTCTTCCAGCCCCGAATGCATCGCTGGCAACACCCGGCCATCGCGCTGGTGGCTCGTCGATCAGCACCACGTTCGTGCGCTCCAGGAGCTTGTCCGTAAGTGACGCGGCTCCGAGCGCGTCGATCATGATTCCATCGATTTGCCTCTCGAGCAGTGCGCCGATGTGCCGGTCTCTCGATCGCTCCCGTGCTTCACATAGAAAGACGGCGTAGCCGGATTCCGAGGCAACTCGCTCCGCACCACTGACTATCTCGGCGAAGAACGGGTTGCGCAAATCGGGTACGATTATCCCAAGGGCGTAGGAACGCTGCAGGACCAGTGCACGCGCAATCACATTTGGCTGATAGCCGAGCTCTTCCGCGGCACGCAACACTCGCTCGCGTGTTTCAGGAGAAACGCGCGCCTTGGCATTGTTGCTCAAAACCAGCGAGACGGTGGGCTGTGAGACCCCCGCCACTCGTGCGACATCGTGTGTCGTGATGCGCTTCGCCCGCTTTTGCATGTCGCTTGGGACCATCCAGAAAATTCGTTGTCGCGCTGTACGGCCCTGCAGCGCAGATATCACCGCTGGCCGTCCGCGATGAACGATTCTATCGCTCGCCGTATCAACACAGCTGACTGCCCAAAAACCATTGTCAGATGGTTTCCCGGAATCTCCACATATTTGCAGTCAGCGAAAGCACGGGATGTTGCGAGGGCATGTTCCGGAGGAACCACCGGAGGGCTCCCCGGTGGTCCGTACTCTCCTGCTGAGTTAAGCAGCAGAACGGGCTGCCTGACCCTGGAGACCAGCTCTGCCCATTGTTCGGCCTGTACTCCATCCAGCGCTTGCGCGATGGCTGTCGCGCTTGTAAGGGACTGCGCGGTTCCGTCCGCGTTTTCCTGAATCTCGGCGCGAAAGTAGTCCTCGATCGCGTCGTCCCAGAAACCGGCCACGTGTGGAGCAGCCCGCATTTGCGATATATAGTGCTCTACTGATGGCAATACCTGCCCAAGCCTGTCGAGAGATGGCTTGATCAACTCACGCACCTGGGGGTGCATCTGAATCGCCGCGTCTATCACCACCAGTTTCAATATCCGGTGTGCGAACTCCGCGGCCATGAAAATTGCGAGGAGCGCGCCGAACGAATGGCCGCCGATTACAACCTCATCGATCTTCAGAAAATCCAGCAACGCGATTACGTCCTCGGCGTGCTCGCGCATGCTGTATCCTTCTGCCGGTTTATCGCTTCGCCCACGTCCCCGAAGATCGGGAGCCACCACACGAAATCGCGGGCTTAGGCCAGCATTGACCAGGCCACCGAATTCATTTGCGTTGGCCGAAAGACCATGCAGCAGAACAATCGGCGGATTGCCTCCTTCGAAATCCAGATAATGAATCCTGATCGAACCCACGTCGGCAAATCTACTGGTCACTACTGAACCCCCGTTGTTGCAGCGAATTCATCCCGGAGAATCCTCTTCAGCGTCTTTCCAGCGGCGCTCCGCGGAAAATCGTCGAGAATCACAACCCTGTAGATCCGCTGGTATCGTGCTGCTACGCGGGCATTCACCCACTCCCGAAGATCGTCGGCATTGATCGCTCCGGGCTGCTTGAGAATAACCGCCGCAATCGGAGCTTCACCCCACTTCTCATGCTCGACTCCAAATACCGCCACCTCACGTACAGCCGGATGCTGTACGACGACCTCTTCGATGTCCTTAGGGAATACATTCACGCCGCCGGAGATGATCAGGTCCTTCTTTCGATCCACCAGATAGAGATAGCCGGCCTCATCGATATATCCCATGTCTCCGGTGCGTAGCCAGCCGTTGACGATTGCCTGTGCTGTGAGATCTGGCCGCTTGTAGTAGCCGGGCATGAGCAGCGGGCCTCGGCCCGCAATCTCGCCGATTTCGCCGGCTGCAATCTCGGCGCCACGTTCATTCAGGATTCGCATCTCGATGAACGGCGGCGGCACTCCTACCGAATCGATTTTCGAAGCGAAGTCACTGCTGTCAAGAATGGTGACGAAACCCTCTGTGAGACCGTAAAGCTCGTAGAGCGAGCCGCCGAGCGTTTGAAGGAGCCGCTCCTTATACTCTCTGTGAAACGGAGCTCCGACTGAGCAAAGCATCTGGAGCGACGACATGGCTTTTGCCGAGAAATTGGGCGCGTTCATAACGGCCACAATCTGCGACGGCACCATCATCACGTGGGTCACCTTTTCTCTCTGCACTGCCTCAATGAAGGCTACGGCGTCGAATCGTTTCTGAAGAATGTAGGTGCACCCCAGAAACCAGGCCGGCATCAGTGTGACGAACGCTCCATTGAAGACCAGCGATCCGGCATGCATCACTACGCTTTCCGGGGTGAAGCGGAACGAACCGGCAAACAGCATCGCATATACGGCCCGGATGTAGTGCGTGTGCACAATTCCTTTCGGAAGTCCGGTCGTCCCGCTGCTGTAGATGATGTTGTAGACATCGTTATCTCCGATGTCCGCCCCTGGTGATTCCTGGGACGCGGAGCTGACGAGCTCCGCAAAATTGCGATAGCCCCCGCCAGCTGGCGCGTCCGTCAGGATGTAGCGATCACTCGCAATTGCCGGCAGCTCAGGACGTGCCTCATCCAGCGCTTCGACCATTGAGCTGCACGAAAGAACCGCTGTGCTGTCCGAGTCCTTCAGCAGAGAGATCAGCCCCGGCCCACGAAGCAGCGGGCTGAGCGGGACGACGACAATGCCGGTCAGCGCCGCAGCGCGGTAGGCAATCAACAGCTCTGTGCAGTTTGGCAGCACGAGCGCGAGCTTGTCTCCCTTTCTTAGTCCCAGCAGCAGCAGTGCATTCGCAAACTGGTTTACCCTGGCTTTCAGCTCGCGAAACGTGAACCGGTCTTCTTCACACACTACGGCCAGATGATCTGGCCGATAGCGCGAATGCTGTTCCAGAAGGAGCCCGAGATTCATGCGTCATTTCCCGCCGGGGTTTCCCGTCTCCCCCAACGATGTCGAGGAAGACGGGAAAGGCGATCAATCACAGATCCAGTCGCAGGCCGAGGAAGACCATCGTGCCAATCTCCGGCATGTTGATCATCTCGATGTGCTTCTGGCCGAAGCCGCACTTGCTATCCGGCGTGTACTTCAGCGGCTTCGTCGCCGCCAGCCAGCCATCAATGGTACTCGTCCCGCTGCGACAGGAGAACAAATTCTGAACGCTTAGGTTGATTCGTCCATTGATCGCCGGCAGACGATATCCGGCGGTGAAGTCGAACGTATCGAAAGTCGGGATGTGGCCAACGTTGATGCCCGAACGAAAGTCATAGCCGTTCACGTAACGAATCGTGAACCCGGCTGAGACGTCCTTCGTTCCGATCTCGCTGAAATCCATTCCGACGTTTGCTTTGGACGTCGGGCTGTTGAAGGCCGTGGCTTCGAGCGGGTCTCCCGCCCTGGCATAGATCGTATCGAGCTTCTGCAGGCTCGTCGTTCCCGAGAACGCAATCGTCGGAGTGATCAGATACCGCACACCGATGTCCGTCCCGTAGATCTTGGCATCACCGACGTTGAAATAGGTCAGCGGAATCTGCGGACCGCCGGTCGAGCCGGTGAGTTGAGCGCCCGTTTTCGCGTTGAAGGCAAATGTAGGCCCACCTGCTGAAGCCGGGTTTGCAAAATTTGCAATGATGACAAGTGGACTCATGAACTTCTTGAACTTCGAGTGGTAGCCCGTAACGTCGAGGTAAAGCTTGTTTTGAATGATTCCCTTATAGCCAAGCTCCCACGTGTCATTCGTCTCGGGTACAATCGGGTTGATATTGTTTACCACTGCACCCGCGGAATTTTTGATTACGTAGCCGTCCTTGTTGCCGAAGACACCGACGAACGGCGCAAAATCCGGAAAGAAGAAGCTGGTCTGCAGAACCGTGGGGGACTTGAAGGCACGATTGAACGTCAGCCGGAAAGTCTGGTCCTCCACCGGTGTTACGAGAATGCCCGCCTTGGGGCTGAACTGGGCATCGTAGTAATCGTGTTTGTCGTACCGCCCGGCAACCACACCACGCAGCCAACTGGTGATGGGAATATCCGCCTGCCCATACACTCCCTTCTGGTTGATCGTGATGTCCTCTCCGGTCTGACGGTCCGTCAGCCACTGGCGCATCGAGCTCACCTGGTCGCGCCGGAACTGGCCGCCCCAGGTGATGCGTATTCCGTCGACCGTCGGCAGCATCGCCGGCAGGGTGAAGGTATTCTGGATTTCCGCCGCGGAGAGCTGGCCCTCGGCTGGGAAGTCAGAGAGGTGCTTCGCGGAATCGTCGGTAATCGTCGGGTAGCGCAGCCGGTTCTGGGAGAATCCGTTGATCTGGTATGTGTCGCCGGACAGCGACTGCGTGTGATACACCTGTGCGAACCAGTTCGGGTGAGAATACTTTGCCTGCACCTCACGATACTGCCAGTTCACGAGCTGGTTTCGGCCAACGCTGGTCTGACCGATCCCATTGGTCTTGCTTGCGCCGGCATTCAGCTCGAGACGTCCTACCGTCGGGAAATAATAGACCAGCGCTCCGTGGCCGCGAAGCACATTGGTATTCCAGTCCGCGCCAATTTCGGGTGACACTGCGCCACCGGTCACGATCGGCGCATAGATGTCCTTGTTCTGCCAATCCTTTGCAGACTGGTATTCGCCGCTGATTGTGTAACCGATCTTTCCGTTCGCCACCCCTGCGTGCCGGCCCTGGACATCGTAGAAGCTTCGGCTTCCACCGGCTGCTTCGATCGATGTTCCAGGATAGTCTCTCGGATCCTTGCTCTGGAGCGAGATGACCCCGTTGGATGCATCTGGGCCATACAGCGCCGATCCCGGTCCAACGAGTACTTCTATGCTGGCCAGATCGAGTTTGGACAAGGGAGTAAGGGCGCCCACCGGCAGGCCGTTTTCCGGTAGAACCGCGATGCGGTTGTCTTCCATCATCAGCATGCGGTTGTTGAACGACGAGTTGAAACCGCGCGCGTTTACTGCCACCGAGGTGACACCGACCTGGATAAAGTCCAGCCCCTTGACCGACTTGAGCGCCGGGGCAAACGAGTTGCCGACGGTATTCTCAATGGCCGACGCGTCGATGCGGGTGATTGTCGCCGGTGCGTCAGTGACCTTCTCCGGGCGGCGCGATGCCGAAACAACCATGCCAGCCAGGGTCAGTGCCGCTTGTGGAAGCCTGACGTCGACGCGCGTGTCTTGACCAGGGCGGACAACGACACCTGAAATTGTTTGGGCAATTTGTCCAATCCGCTGGGCACGCAGATCGTATGTGCCGGCGGCGAGGTCGCCAATCACGAAGCGCCCGCTATCATCGGTGACTGCACGAACGCGCGAGCCGGGTATGGCAATCTGCGCTCCGACCAGTGGCACACGCGCGGAATCCGTCACTGTTCCAGTAATTCGCCCGGTCTGGGCAGCGGCTGTCGCGGACAGGGCAGCGCTCAGGAAAACCGCGCTGATGACGCATAGCACCGTTTTGAACAAGCTACTACGAATTGACATGGGGACCTCTCCTTGGGGTACGGGTCGAGCGGGGAAGACGGGGAAACGACGCGAAACACAGGCAAATCAGCGTATTACCAGGGACTGTCTGAGCGTTCGGCTTGGCTTGACCGCCGGGTGAGAATGGCCGGCTTTGTTGACAGGATGGTCATTGAATTCGGCTCGTTGGCGACCTCTTCATATCCAGCCAAACAAACATTTGACCAGCACAAAAGCCTTCATTTCGGGTGCTAATACGTATTAGCTGCCACGAATTGTCAAGCTTTTTCTATTCTGGACCTTTTAGAGAACCAAGCCTTTTCAGGAAAGGGGGGCCTAGATCAGCGAGGGCTTCAACTGACGTCCGCGGGCAGCGGGTAGCGGATACCGGGTACCGGGGTAGTTCAGTCCCCCATGCTGATTCCCATCTCTCTGGCCGTCCTCACAATATCGTGGAGCGGATCAACCCGCTTTAGCTCCCTAAGCACTTCAGCAATCGGCACCGTCACAATGTGAGGCGATTGAAGCGCCACCATCTGTCCCCATGCTCCTCTCTCCACCGCTCTCACTGCCGCTGCCCCAAACCTGGTTGCCAACAACCGGTCGTACCCGGTTGGCATGCCGCCTCGCTGAAGATGACCCAGTACGAGCGACCGGCATTCCTTGTCAGTCCTCTCGTGAATCTCCCTTGCCAGCCATTCTGCCAGCGCCAGCGAACGCCCACCGTATCCCCGCGGAATATTTTTCTTATCAATGCCGTCCTGGTCCTTCGATATTGCTCCCTCGGCGGCGACGACAATCGAAAAGAACCGTCCTGATCTGTCGCGCTCCATAATCTTATCGCAGACCCGATCGATGTCGTACGGAATCTCGGGGATCAACACCACGTCAGCCGATGCCGCCACTCCCGAATGAAGCGCAATGAACCCGGCCTCGCGCCCCATCACTTCTATCACCAGCACCCGGTCATGGCTCTCTGCTGTCGTATGCAGCTTGTCGATCGCTTCGATTGCCGTATTGACGGCGGTATCGAACCCGAAGGTCGTGATGGTACAGCTCACGTCGTTGTCGATTGTCTTCGGTACCGCGACAATCTTCATTCCCTTTTCTACAAGCTGCTGTGCAATTGAAAGCGTTCCGTCGCCGCCAATCGCAATGATCGCATCGATTCCGTGGCGCTCGGCGTTCTCCACCAGCTCATCGGACCGATCGACCTCTACGTAAACGCCGTCAGGCCCCCGAACGGGCAGGTGAAATGGATTACCCCGATTCGTCGTGTGAAGAATGGTCCCGCCAAGGTGGGCTATGCCGCGAACAGATTCGCGAGTTAGCGGCTCAACCTCACCCTCTATGAGCAGGCCGTTGAACCCATGCCGGATCCCCAGCACCTCCCAGCCGCGGTTGCTCGCCGACAGAACCGCCGCCCGAATTACGGCGTTCAGGCCCGGAGCATCTCCCCCACCCGTCAAAAGTCCAATACGCATCTTGAGAGATAATAAGAAAAAATCGCCTACGAAGGCGAGTTTTTGTTTTCAGCTTTGTCCCGATTGTTACGCCCCTTGAATGGCCAGGGGCAGAATCGAACTGCCGACACGCGGATTTTCAGTCCGCTGCTCTACCAACTGAGCTACCTGGCCGCTTTTCACCGAGGTGGCAATGTAATTCTCCTCACTCAGCGTTGGAACCCTCGGCCCTCCTTGCTACAGTCCAGCACGCCCCCCCCGGTATGAGTCATGCGATCACTCGGGAGCACTGAACGGGACCTTCGACCATTCACGGAGAACCCATGAGCAAGCTGCTACGCGGACTCGCTGCTGGATATGGAGCAAAAAGGCTGGGGGGCGGCTGTTTCAGCACCATCCTCATCTTCATCATTCTTTGGTGGATCCTGGGACACTTCGGAATCTTCCGCTAACCGGCGGCGGTGTCACCGAGCATCGGGGGGGGCTAACGCGTACCATGGGCTGCAGTGATCACTGACTTTATTCCGCCCCTTACGTTGAAATCGCCAACGACTTTCATCCATTTCGGCTTGACCGCGGTTACCAGGTCGTCGAGTATCCGGTTTACCGCCCGTTCATAAAAAATCCCGTCGTTCCTGAAGCTCCACAGATAGAACTTGAGACTCTTGAGCTCGACGCAGAGATCGGCCGGTACGTAGGTGATCCGAATCGTCCCAAAATCAGGGGCGCCTCCTTCCAGCAGTTTGAGATCCGACGCATCACTTTCAATTCCACCCATCGGGCAGAGAGATGTGAACTCGTCACAATCCATGTGGATCTCGTAATCCCGGTTCGCGTAAGGGTTCGCGAATGTTTCCAGCAACTCGGGTCTCGGCATCCCGTACAATGCACGAATCTGCCGGCGGGATCAATTGCGCAGTTACGACCCTCGCAGCTTGCGCGACATGTCTTCAAGCAGCGTCACCTCTTCGCTCGTGAGACTTTCAATGCCGTGCTTCGAGATCTTGTCGAGCACGAGATTCAATCGCTCTGCCGAGCGCTGGCTTGATTCCTCTGCCTTGGGCAACAATGCCGATCGAGCCGGGCGCGTGACGATTGCGTTGCTCTTTGCCACTACTTCATCGACTTCTCCCCCATCTCGGTCCGAACGCTGTCGATTGCTTGGCTTTACCTTCGGCACTGCGCGATACCCATCCTCCGGCTCGTCCGGGACTGGCGAGACCCACCGCCTGAAATTGTCCAGACCGCCAAAAGACGACATTCGGAGATAAATCCAGCCGAACGCAAGCCCACCAAGGTGTGAGAACCAGCCTATCCCTGACTGGCCCGGACTCGACGCGACACCCATTGCCAGGTTAATCACCACCATCCACACCACGAGCCAGCGCGTCTTCATCGGAATGACGCCAAACAGATAGACTTCCTCGTCCGGCCATCGCAGTGCATAGGCGAGCATGACTCCGCTAACGGCTGCGGAAGCTCCAATCAGGCCGGCATTCCGCTGCAGCAGCAGATGCGCCACCGCACCACCAAGTCCACACCATATGTAGAAGTAGGTGAATGCCCGCGTAGTCCAGCTATGCTCCACTCTTGGCCCGAACATCCACAGAGCAAGCATGTTGAACGCCAGATGCCATAGTCCGGCGTGAACGAACATGTACGTGAACGGAGTCCACCAGCTGGACGCAAGGTCTGCCGAAAGACCAAGCGCCCTGTAGACGTTCTCCGATCCGATGATCGTGATCTGAAGAAAGTAGACGCCGATATTCGCCGCAAGCAGCAATTGCACCGATGGCGTCATTCTGGGCTGCTGGGACGAATCGTAAAGCGCGTCGGACATGCTGAGCCTTCTTGCCGCTGAGAGGAGGACTACTTCCTATAACACAGACCGTGCCTGGCTGTTCCTCACCGCGCTGCCAGATTCACAATCTCTTCACACAGGTCCGCAAACGAGAGTCCCATTGCTGCCGCGCCCTGTGGAATAAGACTCATCTCCGTCATGCCCGGCAACGTATTCACCTCGAGACAATAGAACTCTCCCTCGCCCTCTCCATCATCGGAAAAAGCGAGCCGGAAATCAACTCGGGCACAGCCTCCTAATTTCAGCGCCTTGAACGCTGCGATCGCCTGTTCCTGCATCCGGGAAGTCGTCGCCGGCGACAGTTGAGCCGGAAACTCCTCCTCAGCCATTCCCGCCGTGTACTTGCATTCGTAGTCGTAGATCTCGTGCTTCGGCTTGATCTCACCTACCGGAAAGGCCCGACTCCCTAAAACCCCCACCGTCAGCTCCCGTCCGGGGATGAATTTCTCGATCATCACCTCGTCATCGAACCGCCACGCCTCCTTTACCGCTTCGTCGAATTGAGCTCGCTGTTTTACCACCGTAAGGCCCACCGTCGAGCCCTGCTTGGACGGTTTTACAACAACCGGAAATCCGAGAGAGCCTTCCACCTCTTCGATCGAGGTCGGTGCCATCAGCCAGTCTGGTGTGTATACTCCCGCCGCCCGGAACAGCTTCTTCGAGAGATCCTTATCCATCGCCAACGCGCTCGCTAGATGGCCGCTGCCAGTGTAATTGATGTGTACCATGTCCAGCAGCGCCTGAATTGTACCATCCTCTCCCTGCCCGCCGTGAAGCGCAAGAAAAACAACGTCGGCCCCGGCTATTTCTGGATATGTCTCGAGCGCTGGGAGGAATGATCCCCCAGTCGTCCTGGTCAGCGCCTCTGGTGAGGGCGGCTCCGTACCCACCGTCAGCTTACTGAGCTCCCGCTCGGTTTCGGCATCGATGAGGCCACGTGAGGGGTCGAAGGCAGTCACTTCATGACCGCGACTGCGTAACGCCTCCACTATGCGCATGCCTGACGCGAGCGACACGTTGCGCTCCGACGAAGCGCCGCCCATGAGAACTGTGATCTTCACCTGATTCCAGCCTTATCGTGACATCATGAAGCGCAACATGTCGGACCGTGTCACAATCCCCTGCACGTGTCCATTCTCGCGGACGAGAACAGCAGGGTTGGATTTTGAGAGCAGCCGAACGACACTGTCCACCGGCTGATCGCCGGCAACGACCGGAAATGGCGAATCCATGACTTCACTTACCGATGCATCGAGCAATTTTGGATTCTCCAGACTCTTTTGCGAGAGTGACCAGTCACTTACCGACCCAACGCAGTTCACACCATCCATCACTGGCAGCTGCGATACATCATGCAGCGTCATCAGGCCGAGTGCCTGTCGTACAATTGCTCCAGGTGCCACGCTGACCACCGCTGGAGCCTCGCTTTCCTTTCCGCCGAGCACATGTCGCAGAGTGATGCGCGGTAAATCGAGCATCTGATTCTCCCGCATCCACTCGTCGTTGTACAGCTTGGAGAGATAGCGCTCGCCCGTGTCGCACAGAATCGTCACGACAAATGCTTGCGGGTTATCGATCTCCCGGGCAACCCTGAGCGCCACGTGAGCAATCAGTCCTGACGACCCGCCGACAAAAAGGCCTTCCTCGCGCGTCAACCGCCGGGCCATTGCAAAAGCATCCTTGTCGCTCACTGTCTGAAAATCATCTATCACGCTCATGTCGAGCGTTCCGGGAAGCTTGTCCTGTCCAATCCCTTCAATTTTGTACGGAACGCCTTCGCTGATGCGTGCACCATTTGTGCGCCAGTGGTCCGCCAGAATTGAGCCGAGTGGATCTCCGGCGATGATCTTGATATCCGGGTTCTGCTCCTTGAGGTAGCGTCCGACTCCAGTGACCGTCCCACCGGTTCCCGCGGCGGCAACGAAGTGCGTTATGCGCCCATCCGTCTGCTCCCACAGTTCGGGACCTGTCAGCTCATAATGAGCCTGAGGATTGGCTGGATTATAGAACTGATCAGCGAGAATTGCGTTTGGCGTTTCTTTCGCTATGCGCTTGGCCATCATCACATAGTTATCAGGATGGTCCGGCGGCACGGCTGTGGGGGTGATAATCACTTCCGCTCCAAACGCCTTCAGCAGTCTCACCTTTTCCTGGGACATTTTGTCCGGCATTGTGAAGATGCATTTGTAGCCTTTCAGGGCGGCTGCTATTGCCAGGGCGACGCCCGTGTTACCGCTCGTTCCTTCTACAATGGTTCCACCTGGCCGAAGCGTGCCATCTCGTTCGGCTTTTTCGATGATCGGCATCGCTATCCTGTCCTTGACCGACCCACCCGGATTGAAAAACTCGGCCTTTCCATAAACCGGCGTTCGGATGCCCCGGGTTACCGAATTCAATCGAATGAGCGGAGTCCATCCGATAGTGTCGAGGACACTGTCATATGGATGCCGGTTGCGCTTGGATGGGGGCATTAGCGTTTCTGCCTGGATGTCTTGCTCGGAGCCTGTTGTTTGGTCGCAGGCGGATTAACAGTTGGTGGAGTCGGAATAGCTGCTGCTCCGGTTTTCTTCAGGATGGTGTCTCCAGGGAGAGGGAGAGCGTCGGGATGTCTGAAATAAACCGGGAAGAGAATCGACACTGGCACTGCTTCCCCGCGAGTCTTGGCGGGAATAAATCGAAGCTCACTCGATCCTTTTACGGCTGCTGAATCGAGCGAGGGGATGCCCGAGCTTTCAGCAACACGGGTAGACTCGTTAACAACCAGCCCTTCCTTGTCGATGAACACGCGGAGAGTCACGTTCGCCTGAACTTTTTTTGCGTACAGAGATGGCGGATACCGAAAAGGAAGGTCCTTGTTCAGCATCACTGGCAGAATGTCAGGTCGTGCTCCAACACCTGAAAAGGGCTGGTCAGCCGGCTCACCCTTGCTGCATCCGATTGAGCTCATCCCTGCAACCACGATTACCGTCCAAACAAAAACCCTCGTCAGCATCACGATAATCTATCCCTGCCTTGCACGGCTAACGAGACGATTGAGGAGCCCCAATGCTTCGATCGGCGTCAGCTCATTCGGCTCGACCTGTTTCAGCTCTTCGATTATTGGATTGGGCATCGAGCCAAACAGCGTCAGTTGATCCGCAGCATGGGAGGATGTTTCTTGCTTCCCGATCGTATCGCCGGAAACTTTTCCGGCTCTCACCCCCAACGCCGAAACGATCTGTTCACCTTCGAACAGACCCAGCAACGCTCTCGCTCGCTGCAGCACCTGCTCCGGAAGTCCCGCCAGCCGCCCCACTTCAATGCCGTAGGATCTGTCGGCGCCGCCTGGTACCAGCCGATGCAGGAACAACACCCGGCCTTCGATTTCCCGAACCTGAACACTATAGTTGCAGGCTGCAGCTAATTCATCGGTGAGTTGCGTCAGCTCATGGTAGTGCGTGGCGAATACCGTCTTGCACCCCGTTTCATCATGCAGGTATTCACTCACCGACCAGGCGATCGACACCCCGTCATAGGTCGAAGTTCCACGACCAATTTCGTCGAGTAACACAAGGCTGTTTCGCGTCGCTGTGTGAAGAATGGCGCTCGTTTCCGACATTTCCACCATGAACGTGGACTGTCCGCGAACGAGGTTATCACTCGCTCCTACCCGGGTGAATAGCCTGTCGGTGACCCCGATCCGTGCGCGTGTTGCTGGAACGAAGCTCCCGATCTGTGCCATCAGCACGATGAGGCCGATTTGCCGGAGAATCGTTGACTTTCCGGCCATGTTCGGGCCGGTCAGAATCATCATCCTCGCTGTATCCGTCAGGTGAATGTCATTGGGAATGAATTTTTCCCGCTGCATCATTCGCTCGACCACCGGGTGTCTGCCGGCGATGATCTCGAGATCGAATTCATCAGTCATCTCCGGACGTACATATCCCTCGCGTTCCGCGACCTCGGCCAGAGCGGCAAATACGTCAAGCTCCGCAATCAGCCGCGATATGCACTGCAGCCTTCCCACTTCAGCGCCAACGCGTTCACGTAGCGCTTCGAACAGCTGTCTTTCCCTTTCCTCGATCCGCTCCGCAGCTGTCAGAACTTTCTCTTCAAATTCCTTCAGTGCCGGTGTTACATACCGCTCCGCTCCCGTCAATGTCTGACGACGCTGGTAGTCCGCCGGAACCATGTGTCGGTGACTGTTCGTGATCTCGATGAAGTACCCGAAAACACGGTTGTAGCCAACCTTGAGCGAGTTGATTCCCGTTCTGGCGCGTTCTTCCGTCTGGATACGGGCAATTCCATCCTTGCCCCCATCACGCAATGAACGCCATTCGTCAAGCTGGGCGTCCACGCCCATTCGGATGCTTGGCTCCTCACCGTGCGATATCGGTGGCCGTTCCACCAGAACAGCAATGATGTCATTGCCCAGGTCGGCGCATCCATCCCACTGCTCCATCAGAGCGGCCAGTGGGTGCTTCACTTCGCGATCGCTCTCGGATCGCAATTGCTTAAGTATCTCTTCCACTGCCGGGAGCCGGGCTATCGAGTCGCCGAGAGCTCTGACCTCTCTTGGTGTCCCACGACCCGACGCTGTTTTGCCGGCAAGACGCTCTATATCGCGCACACCATCCAGCGCGGTTCGCATGGCCTCGCGAGCAATTGGCTGAGCGGCGAATACGGCTACGGCGTCAAGCCGGGTGTCTATCGCTATCCTGTCCGTCAGAGGGGCGAGCAGCCACTGCCGTAGAAGTCTCGAGCCCATTGGCGTAAGGGTTCGATCAAGAACGCCGATCAGCGTTCCTCCGTCTTCTCCTCCGCGCAGAGACTCGACAAGCTCGAGATTCCGCCGCGTCATTTCATCCAGTGGCATCGTTCCACCGGGACGTTCCACACGAGGTCTAGCCAGGTGAGGAATTCCAGCCGGCTGCAGCTCGTGCAGGTAACGCATCAGCGCTCCGGCGGCGGCAAGGGCTGGATTGTCTGATTCGCTGATCCCAATCCCTTCCACCGAAGCGACTGCAAACTGCCGCGCAAGTTCAGCTGCCGCGAGATCTGCATCGAACTCCCACGGCTCTCGCTCCGTAATTAACGCTCCTTCAGCCCCCACATGCTGAGCGGAAGTCGTCTCTCGGGCAATGAGGATCTCGCGAGGTGTCAGTCGCGATAGGACTGCGTCAACGTCACTGAGTGGGGCGACTACAAGCCTGAATTCGCCCGTCGAAAGATCCACCGCAGCAATCCCTGCCACTACGCCATACGGATAAACGGCACAGAGGAAATTGTTGCGCGACCCATCGAGCATGTCATCTGCGTATGCCGCACCTGGCGTGATTGTCTCGATCACTTCTCGGCGCACGATGCCTTTCGCAAGTTTTGGGTCTTCGGTCTGCTCGCAGATTGATACTCGAAATCCCTGCTGAACCAGGCGTCGAAGGTATTCTCCAGCTGCTTTTACCGGTACGCCTGCCAGAGGAACCTCTGCTGATCCTCCATTATTTCGGGATGTGAGCGTGAGGCCGAGTGCCCGGGATGCTGTTTCCGCATCCTCGTAAAACATCTCATAGAAATCACCCATTCGGAAAAACAGAATTGCATCCTGGTGCCGGGCTTTGATCTCCCGGTATTGCTGCATCAACGGAGTTGATGACGCGCGGGTCACCGTGATTCAGCCTTCACCACAAATCCGCTTATCTGCTTCGCCTTGAGTGATCGCATCACGGCGGCCGCCTGCGCTTGAGTGGCATATCGGCCAATTCGCACGCGAAATGGAGCGGTCTCGCCGGATACACGCGCTTCGTATCCCTTCTTCTTGAGCTTCGCCACCATTGCATCCGCCTGTGGTTTCACATTGTACGCCGCAATCTGAACCGAATATTCCCCTTCTCCAGTCACACGACTCACCGACCCACCCAACGGATAGGCCTCCTTGGGCGGTGGCTCGATCATCGATGGCTTTACGTCCCGTGGCGTAGTGGGTGCTGGCATCGAAGGCTTTATAGGCGCAGCAGCCGCCTTGGGAGTCCCGGCTGCGCCAACAGAAGGAGAGATTGCTCCACCAATTGATGACACACTATCTGGCCTCGCAGTCGCCTTCGCCGAATCCTTTGCCGTGGTGTCCGAAATTGCTGTCGCGAGAACTACTCCCACACATCGCTGATTGAGATAGGTAATCTGGTTTCGCAACTCGACATTCTGATCATTGGCCCGGGCGAGGGCATCAGCATTCACCGCGCACGCACGCTGAATGTCGTTCTTCTCAAACAATACGCGAGCTGTCCAATAGCCTGCTCGCGCTCTATCCGCGCCAGCAGGGTGCTCGAGAGTCAGCCGGTTCAGATGCTGAAGAGCGCCATCATAATCGGCACGGGCCATCTCCAGTTGCGCCAGCCTAAGGAGGACATCTCCCGAACGAGGAGACAACGGATAATCGACGATGATGTGTCGGTAATCCATCTCCGCATCAGACGCTGTCGCCGACAACACGGCTCGCCAGTAAAGCCCCTCTGCATACTCATTGGTGCCGGGTCTAGCTTGCACAATCAGCGAATCGACAATTGCTCTTCCCGCAAGAGAGTTGCCGTCATTGACCAGGGTTTGAGCTTTCCGATAGCTGGCGCTGTCAGCAGCGCTTTGTGCCTCGCTGAGCGTCGGAATTATGAGAATGACTGCAACTACCCACCATTTCCTCGACATTCTTTAGCTCCTGCTTCTACGCGGCAATCTCGTGCTCATCCGCTAAGCACATTGCCAGAATAAGCGTGGTCAATACCTGGTCTTCGGATGAGTATCTCGTTTCTTTCAGCATCATGTCGGCAGCAAGAAGAGCATCAAGAGCCTGCTGAAGCCCGTTTCGCTCCCACAGGGGCATTGCTGACGCCCACGCGCTGGCCGCGCTGCCCCATGCACGTCCAGTATACACGGAGCCCAGTCGCTTTAGCAGGTCAACGTATTCACTCTGCAGCCTTGCCAAAGGCAGCCCTTCATCGAGCTTACTTCTCCCCCAGCCCAGCGCGACCGTCTGAGTTGCAAGAGCCATGACGACCGAGACAGCCGTTGTCTTCGGCTGACCCAGCACATGATCTACCATTTCCAACGCCTGGTTGACATTACGTCTGGCAATTGCGTCCAGAAGATCCGCCATCGTCTCGCCACGACGTATCCCGACTATTGCAGCAACCGCTTCTTCGCCAATCTCCCCGCCGTTGGTGAAGCTGGCAAGCTTGTCCAGCTCGGCGACGAGCTGGTAGAGATCATTTCCCACAGCACCCTGTAAGAGGTCGATTGCCGCCGGCGTGATCGTAGTCTTGAGCTCTGTCACCACGTAGTGCGAGATCCATCGAGGGACCCTGTCAGCACTCAGGAGGTCGAACTCCATCATGGTCGCCAGACGGGTGATCTCCTTGTCGGCCTTGCCACCCGAAGCTTCGACCAGCAGCAGCAGAACATCAGGGGCCGGTGTTTTCAGATAGCGCTCGATGGTCTTTCGAATGTCTTTCCGGAGAGCTCCGGCTTCTCGAATTACGACTACACGACGCTCCGCCATCATTGGGATCGATGAAATGATTGCATCGAATGACCGGGAATCCATGTCCTGGGCGCGCCGAATATCGAGATTGAAATCACGCATCGCTGGCCCCAGCGCCGAGGCAATCAACTGCTTCGCTGCATTTTCTTTCTGGTAATCGTCTTCGCCGCAGATATAGTATGCCGCGTCGAACGATCCGCGCTTCAAAGTGTCTGTTAACGTCTTGAGGCCAGCACTGGACATGCTGCTAATATAAAAAAATCCCCTGACGGGGACCGGCCTGTTTAACGACTGTCGCTTGTCAGTTGGAGATTTGCCGATGCAAAATGAACCGGTGCAAACTCCGCGTAGAGGGCGGCGGTCCATATGGGAAGTCCTGCCGGGACCGACGCAACCAGCGCTGGAGCGGGTGTCGTGATGGGAGAAAACTCTGGTTCCGGCTGGCTGGCTATTACAGGCGGGAATACGATATCGCGGGGACTGTCAACATCGCGAAGCGAGCTCCCGATATAAGCGAGCATCACTACGCTCGCTACTGCTACTGATGCCGCAAACTTTCGAGAGTGCTGAAATCCCGGGAATTCCTCCACTTCCTTCATCTCGCGAATTCGTTCTGCCAAACGATCGGAAAATTCAGGAGAGGGCTCGATCCGGGGGAGATTCCTGAAAAGCATCAGCGAACGCCGGACCAGAGCATCGTGCCGGGCGCAGCCACAACACTCTGCGATGTGGCGCTGGATGCCGACCAGCTCGATACCGGAAAGCGTATCGTCGACGAATGCGAGATGCTTATCGTGAAACTCGCGACAATCCATGAGGTAGGGCTAGAGGTTCCGGTACCAGTACCCGTTTCGCGGGTGCTGGTTCCCCGAACTCTATAACTCTACTCGATATAGGGCGCAACGATTTCGGCGAAGGAGTTCCGTGCCCTGTTCAGACGTGACTTGACTGTGCCAAGGTTGCAGTCGGTTATCTCGGCAATTTCCTCATAGGACTTGCCCTCGAGCTCCCTGAGGACAAAAACATGCCTGTGGTGCTCGGGCAGTTTTGCCACTGCTTCTTCGACAATCTCCCGCAGGTGTCGCTTTCTGAACATGTCATCCGGCCGGGAGGTGGTATCCTCGAACTGAAGGGGCCGATCGTCCTCCTGCCAGTTCTTTTGCACTGCCTGCATCAATACCAGCGGATTTCGCGAGCGGTTGCGAAGCTCGTTTTTCGCAAGGTTTGACGCGATAGTATAAGCCCAGGTTGAGAACTTCTTGGACCGGTCAAAGCGGTGCAGATGCCGATAAACCCGGATAAACACTTCCTGCACTAGATCCTCGGCCTTTTCCCGGTCGCCGATGGTTCGATAGACAAAGTTCAGCAGCCGCGTCTGATAGCGCTCTACCAACTCCGAGAAGGCTCTTTCCTCGCCGCCCAGGAAAGCCGTGACGACGGCCGAATCGTCCATCGCCCGCAGCTGTTCTCTGACAGTTGTACCTTGACCCGGAATCTCTTGTTTTCGAGCGATGCTTGCCATGAAACTACCCCCGATAGGATAAAACTCTGACGACAGAAGAACTCAGGCTCGCATCCTGGTGTAAAAGTCCTTGCGTAAGTCCATGTTGCAGAGGATATGCCGATCTGCTCTGGTTCACCTAAGTGTCAGAGTCCCAAGTAGTTAAGTAGAATCGGGCGGGCCCATTGTCCTTTCTGGGCCCAGCTGGCTGTCCACTATTTAAGACAGCGCTCCAACAGGTTTCGTACCGTTCATTGGAGTCAAGCCAGACCTGAAGGGTTTACTCTCGGCCCTTAGCGAATTGGACAAGAAACAGTCCGACAATCGTCTTTCCGTCAACTATCTTGCCGGCGCGAACCATTGCCAGGGCGTCTGACAGCAAAATCGGGTAAAGCTCGAGGAACTCATCAGCCTCTCGACTGTCCTTTCCTGCGGCAAGACCTTCACCGGCAAATAAATGGATTTTTTCGTCGGTGAACCCCGGGGTTGTGTAGATCGTTGTCAGGGGCCGAAGCCGTTCCGCCGAATACCCGGTTTCTTCCTTGAGCTCCCGCCTGGCACAGTCTTCTGGGGTTTCACCGGTGTTAAGCAGTCCGGCAGGTATTTCATACACATAGCCATCTGCCGCATATCGATACTGACGAATCAACAGGACTTCCGGGTCTGGCTTGTCAGCGTTGAAAAGGGGCACAATGGCGCTTGCCCCTGAGTGTCTGATCATCTCCAGCTCACCGGTCGATCCATCGGGAAACCGAACCTGATCCACATCCAGCGAGAGGACCTTCCCGGAATAGATCCGCCGAGAGGAAAGCTTCCCCGGCTTCGCGGAATTACCCTCATCCATTATCGTTTACACTTCTATATGGAGGCTGCACCAACACACTGCTAAACCCCAGATTCTCGAGTGGTACCTTCACAACAGCGGGGTCGCCTACTACCACCACTCGAAGCTCTTCTGGCCGGACATATGCCCGTGCTGCTGTCAAAACATCAGCCGTAGAGACATTCCTGATATTCTCCCGATAGTCATCGTAAAACGTGTCGGGAAGATCAAAGATTACGAGATTTGCCAGCGCAGATGCGATTGCAGACGTTGTCTCGTACCGGATCGGGAAGACGCCTTCGAGATAGCTGGTTGCCAGAGATAGCTCATCGGCAGAAATTGCCACCGTTCTCATTCCATCGATTTCGGCGAGTGTTTCCCGCAGCGCATCAGCTACCACTTCGTTCTGAACAGCAGTTGCAATCACAAAAGGACCGGGTTGCCGTCGCCAGTCATAGTACGATGAGGCACCGTACGTGTAGCCATGCTTCTCCCGGAGATTGAGATTGATCCGGCTGGAGAATAGCCCTCCAAGTACGGCGTTCATTACAACCAGCTTGAAATAGTCTGGATGCGATCGAGCCACACCTTTATGACCAAGGCGCAGCTCTGCTTGAGCAGCGTCGGCTTTTGAAACGACTTCCATGGCTCGCACAGGACGCGTTTCCTGAACCGTCTCCATAGCACCTACCAGTTTTTTCCCCTGCCAGCTGCCCAAGGCGGCCACGATGAGCTCCACTCCTTCGTGAAAACCGATATCACCAACAATTATCAGGGTAGTTGCATCCGGCGTACAGCGGGAGCCAAAGAAGTCAGCGGCGCTTTGGCACGTAATCCTGGAAATCGATTCATTGTTCCCATTCATCGGTTCGCTGTATCTCGAGTCTTCAGAATACAGAAACTTCGAGAAGCTCTCGTCGGCCAGTCCTCGCGGTTCAGCAAGGATCTGCAGTCGTTCAGCGAGCCGTTCGGCTTTCAGGCGCTCTACCTCGTGCTCCGGAAAGGATGGAGAAGTAAGCACTTCCGCGAAGAGGGCGTATCCACTCCTCAGCTGATCCTTGAGGAGCGTCATGCTGACGACCGTACTGTCCCAGTCAGCGCCGGATTCCAGGGATGAGCCGAGCTTTTCAAATCCTTCGAGAATCTCGAGACCTGTGTGGCCGGCAGTGCCCTCTCGCAATGCTTCCGCCGTCAGATAAGCCAGGCCTTCAAGACCATGAGGGTCATTGCTTGCTCCAGCTTCTATCACTGCCAGCACCGTTACTACCGGAAGCTTCTGGACAGGCGCAATTATTATCCGGAGGCCGTTCATCAGAGTGTGGCGCTCGAATGACGGAAAGTGATACTCTCTCGGAGGACCAGGCAGCGGACGTATGGGCGTGGTCAAGCTGCTACCGCTGGTGATTCGGTCGTGCCGTTCGGTGCATTCCCGGTATTTTTTGCATTCATCGGCACGAACAGCAGCGTCGCCCTGTTGTCTGGACCAAGGTGTGCTACGGCGAAGCGGGCTACTGAGTCCACAGTGACGGCGTGATACTTTTCCGACTGATCGTTGAGTATTTCCGGATCGCCAAAGAAAGTCGCAAACATGGAGAGCCTGTCTGCCCTCTCGCTGGCTGACTGCATTGCCGTCACCATGTCTGTCTCTATCAGTGCAATGGCTCGATCCACCTCCTGCTGGCTAGGGCCTGTACTCATGAAGGCGTCGATCTCGCGACCGACCTGTTCCTCGAGCATCTCCGCGGTGGTCTCCGGCCGCGCTGTCACATCTGCTACCAGCACATCACCCCCCTTTGCCAGGTCGAATGTGAACGCCGAAGCATCAGCAGCTATCTGCCGTTCTCTCACCAGCGAGCGATGGAGCCGGCTTCCTCGACGCATTCCCAGAATTGCGCTGCAAATACTGGCTGGATAGTAGTCGTCACTCCCAAATACCGGGGACCTGAAGGCCAGAAATAATCGCGGAAGCGCAACCTCGTCTTTCACGACCAGTCGCGTCGAGCGCCCAAATGTCGGGGGTAATTCCATCCCGGTGAGTAACGGCTTCCCTTCACCCCGCGGAATTCTGCCAAAATACCCCTCCACCCGCTGCCTGACATCGAGAGAATCAAAATCTCCTGCAATGGAAAGGACAGCATTGTCCGGCGTATAAAAAGCACGGAAAAACTGCTTAATATCATCTAGTGATGCTGCAGAGAGATCCTCCATCGATCCGATCAGGGAATGATGAAAGGGGTGCGCTTCAGGAAAGGCCAGAGCAGATAGCCGTTCAAACCACGTTCCATATGGCTGATTATCCACCGACCAGCGGCGCTCGTTCTTCACAACGTCCCGCTGATTGTCCAGCTTTTCCTGCGTCATCGCAGGGAGAAGGGCGCCCATTCGATCCGCTTCCAGCCAAAGCGCAATTCCAAGCTGATTCGAGGGAACAGTCTCGTAATAGTTGGTTCGTTCCAGCCAGGTTGAGCCGTTCAATGTGCCGCCGGCTCGTTGAATCAGCTCGAAGTGTTCGTTTGATCCGACATGTTCGGAGCCCTGAAACAGCATGTGCTCGAAGAGATGGGCGAAACCTGTGCGGCCTGGTTTTTCATTCGCGGATCCGACATGGTACCACAGGTTTACCGCAACAATCGGCGCTGTATGATCCTCCGAGAGTGTCACGAAAAGCCCGTTGTCCAGGCGAAATGTCTCGATCGGTATTCGCATTTGCTTAAATTGATTCAGGTGCTTTGGCAGAGTAACCCACCGTGGCGTCGCCCTCAACTCCAAGCGCAGGCATGATGGCGACGATTTTCACGATCAGCGGTTCTGTGCTCGCAGTTCTTGCCCTGTTTATCGGGCTTGTCTGGATGTTTCAGGAACGTATTGCGTTCCAGCCCCCGGGCCCTCCGTTCCCGACCTCCAGCGGCTCCAGGCAAGTCTCCTATCTGGCTGAGGACCGGCAGCCACTCCTGGCCTTCCTCGTCGGTGATTCTAGCTCCGCGAGAGGGCTTCTCCTTTGCTTTCACGGTAATGCCGATCTTGCTGCACGTGGAATTGACTGGGCAGAACAACTTGTTCGGATGACAGGAGTTCCCGTAATGCTGGCCGAGTATCGCGGGTATATGGGCTTGGGGGGACGGCCAACGTATCATAGCTCACAACTCGATTCAGAAGCTGCTTTCATTTTTGCCCGTGATTCCCTTCACATTCCACCTGAGCATATCACGTTCTACGGACATTCCCTCGGCAGTGCCATCGCAGCCGAGCTTGCTATGAAGCACCGTCCGGCTGCACTCATCCTCGAATCTCCCTTCACGTCCGCCCGTGCAATGGGTCGGATAATTGGGTGGCATCCAGTTGAGTTGGCATGGGATGCAATCAGCCGGTTTCACTTTGATACCGTTGCCCGCGTTGCCTCACTCAATGCCCCAGTCTCAGTCACTCATGGGGCCAGGGATCGCCTCATCCCTTCTGAAATGGGCAAGCAGATATTCGCTGCTGCAAAGATCAAAGGAGGGCTTCTCATCGTGCCTGATGCTGTCCATAACGATGTCGCTGCAAGAGGTGGGGCTACATACTGGCGCTGGATGAAGTCAGCCATGGAACAATAAAAAGACAGGGCCCGCTATTCGAGGCCCCGTCTCCAACATCATCCACTTCAGTAGGGCTAGTGGGTAATCGGCTGGCCGCTGAAGTCCCGAAGCGATATCGGGCCCGCATTCACTGCTTTCAATCCGGCTTCGATGCTTTGCCGGTCACCGACCACCACAATAGTCAGTGATCCCGGATCAATGTACCCTCTAGCTACCCGTTGAACATCTCCCTGTGTGACCGTTTCGATGTTTTGTACATAGTTGTTGTAGTAATCGAGCGGCAGGTTGTAGAGCGCTACCGGGACAAGCGCTGCAGCAATCTGCTGGGAAGTTTCAAAATCAGCCGGCTGTCCCAATTGCAGATAACGTTTTGTCTTCAACAATTCGGCTGCTGGCACCGTGTCACGTATCGCGTTCAGCTCCTTCAGGAATTGCACAAGTGCAGAATCCGTTTTCGCCGAAACAATTTCTGCAGACGCAGTAAACGGGCCCGCTGATCGTCTCATATCGAAGTTCGAGCGCGCTCCGTATGTATATCCGTGCGTCTCCCGAAGATTTTGATTCAGTCTACTCGTGAATGAGCCACCGAGAATTGTGTTCATCACGCTCAGTGCGAAATAATCCTTCGTCGACCGCGGAACGCCGATGCCGCCAATCCGAAGCGATGACTGCGCTGCTCCTGGCTTATCTACGAGAAATACAGTCGTGGTCGTCGCCTTTGGCGGCTCGGTGAGCTGATAGGTTGGCGTTGTTCCCCGCTGCCAGCTTCCAAATAAACCAGCAATTTTCTGCTCTATCTGTGCCGGGTTGACATCACCGACAATGATCAGTGTCGAATTGTTGGGAAAGAAATGAGTTCTGTAGAATGTCACCAAATCGCCAGTTGAAAGAGATTGTATCGAGCTTTCGTTCCCGATCAGCGATTGCCCATAAGGGTGGGATGGCCCGTAAAGAATGGCCGCATAGGCCTGATTGGCGATCGAGGTCGGGCGATCCTTGAGCTGAATGAGATCCGTAAGCCGGTTCTTTCTAATTCTCTCGAACTCGTTCGTAGGAAACGACGGCCGCAGTGCCACATCGGCCAAAAGAGCCAGTGAACTGTCCAGCTGAAACCTTGGTGTGTGGAGAGTGATCGTCGTCGCATCCCAGTTACTGTTGGCGTTCAGTCCAATCCCCAGATATGCCACTTGATCTGAGATCTCGAGACTCGATCGGCCTGTCGTGCCTTCGGTAAGCATGGATGCTGTCAGATTTGCGACTCCTGCCTTCCCCGAAGGATTGACCGTTCCACCGCTGCCAACCAGCAAAACGAAATCCACGAGTGGAAGCTCGTGCTGCTCAACAATCATCAGCTTGAGACCGTTTGGTAACTCACGCGTGATTATCGGGGGTAGTGACACTTTTGGAGGTGGACCAAGCGCAGGTGCGTGCGACCGATCAATTGACACACCCTGAGCAATGGCAGTTGACTGCAGGATCACAATTCCAAGCACAGCCGCTGTCATCACAGAGACAAAGCGCACCTTCACCGTGCACCCCCGTTTGCAACCAGCATCATCTCGCGCTTTCCATCCGGCACGACTGTCAGCACGACTTTTGGCCTGGTAAGATATGTTTTTGCCACCCTTTGTACGTCTGCACGGGTGACTCGATCATATCGCGCAGCGTCTTGCCGGACATAATCCGGCGTACCGGCCAGGTAGTTGTACGAATTCAGGATATCAGCTTTGTTCTGCACGCTCGCCAGGCGATTTAGAAAGCTTGCGCGAAATGAGTTCTGTACCCGTGCAAGCTCGCGAGGCGTAATCGACTCGGTCATCACCCGCTGGAGTTCTTCCTTGATTATCTGGTCGATGGCTGGGAGGTTTTGGCCCGGCTTTGGAGTAACATCGATCTGGAAATAGCCCGCAAGTCTGCTCGACTCCTGTGAGGCCCGCACGCTTTGAGCCACCTGCATGTCGTAAACGAGCCGTTTGTACAGCCGTGAATTCTTCCCGCTTGTCAGAACAGCAGCCAGAACATCCAGCGCGGCATCGTCATTTGCGAAGAGCTTGACGGTAGGCCAGTTATAGAAAGCTCGCGGAAGCTGCACTCGGTCTTCCATCACGAGAAACGTGTCTTTTGGAAGGACAATCGCGGGAACGTTTGGCCGGGCTGGTATAACCGGTCCGCGGGGAATGTCGCCGAAGTATTGGTGTATCAAAGTTTTCGTCTTGGCAGGATCGAAGTCGCCGGCAACTGTGAGCGTCGCATTGTTCGGCGCATAGTATGTCCGGAAAAAATTCTTCACGTCGTCCAGCGATGCCGCACTCAAATCGGCCATCGACCCAATTACAGGCCAGGAGTATGGGTGTCCTTTCGGATAGAGTGCAGCGAGAATGACGTCGTCCGCGCGTCCATACGGAACATTGTCCACGCGTTCTCGTCGCTCGTTCTTCACGACATTCCGCTGCAGGTCGAGCTTAGGCAGATCCATCGTGGGCAGCAAAAATCCCATGCGATCTGAATCCAGCCAGAGCGCCAGAGCAAGTGCGTTTGATGGAACCAGCTCGTGGTACTCGGTACGATCCTCTGTCGTCGATCCGTTGTTGTCTCCGCCGGCAGCCTCAAGATCTTTGTCGAATACGCCCACCGGCACGTGCTCGGACCCCATGAACATGATGTGCTCAAACAGGTGAGCAAATCCGGTTCGCCCAGGCTTCTCGTCTCCAGATCCTACATGGTACCACGTATTCACCGCCACAATCGGTGTCGAGTGATCCTCATGTAAAATGACTTCGAGCCCGTTTGGCAGTGTGTACTTCTCATAGCTGATCCTCGGCACTGCTTGTGCTCCGGCGGTGCCAATAGTCATAGCAATCGCTATTAAGTAATAACTTGATACAAATAGATGGCGCCTCACATTTTCCTCTCAAATAGAAAGGCCATTGGTGCTTTTAACGACTCTCTAACGAGTCCCATTTCGCCTAATCGTGAAGAAGGATGGAAGTACATGTTCAATGATGGATATTGTGCGTCCTGCCCTCGGCATCGCTGGAAACTACCTAGAACGCAATCCGCGTGTGTGGCTCCGGATTGTTAACTGAAAATCCTTTGGCCAGCAGCGCAGTCTTGAGCGCATCCTGCGCAGATATCTCACCATGAACCAGGTGAACGCCCTTCAAATTTGGTGACCCCGCTCCTACCGCATCGATCCATTTGCCAAGTTCCGTTCGATCTGCATGTGCGCTGTAACCATTGATTACTTCCACGTCGGCCCTTAACGGAACTTCTTCGCCAAAGATTCTCAACATCGCTGCTTTCTCGACAATGCGACGCCCAAGCGTATGCTCTGCCTGAAATCCAACAATCAGAATTGTGTTCCGTGGATCGGAGGCTCCCTGCGCGAGATGGTGAAGTATTCGTCCCGCTTCAGCCATCCCAGAAGCGGCAATGATCACCATTGGCCCTCGCATATGAGCCAGGGCTTTTGACTCTTCGACGTCCCGTGTGTAGTGAACAAGCGGAAAATCAAACAGCTCCTTTACTTTCTTGACCATATCTTCAGACTGATCGAACACTTCAGGGTGCAATTCAAACACAGTCGTCGTATCAATTGCAAGCGGGCTATCGATGTAGATCGGAATGGAGGGAATAGCCGATTCCCGGATGAGCGAATGCAGGTTATAGACAATCTCCTGAGTTCGTCCAACAGCAAACGCCGGGATCAGTACACGCCCGCCTCGTGCCGCAGTGTCCCTGATCACCTCGGCCAAGCGTGCCCGTGCACCGTCTACAGATTCATGATCCCGGTCGCCGTAAGTCGACTCCATGATCAGTTCGTGAGCATCCACCGGCGGTACAGGATCTCTTATGATAGCCAAGCCCCAGCGGCCAATATCACCTGAAAAAACAAGCCGTTTCGTCTCTCCCCCTTCAGTACAGTCGAGCATTACCGACGCTGAGCCAAGGATGTGTCCAGCATCTACATAAGTACCTCGAACCCCGGGTACGACATCGAAGGGCTTGTTGTAAGGCACCCCTACCATTAGCTCGAGCGTACGTACGACGTGCTTCATGCCGTAAAGTGGTTCGACAAATTCTTTGTGCCGCTTGGCCAGGAATTCCGCGTCCTTCTCCTGAATATGAGCTGAATCAGCGAGCATTACCGCGCAGAGATCCCGTGTTGCAGCTGTAGCCCAGACTGTCTTCGTATAGCCCTGGGTAACAAGAAACGGGAGACGGCCGGAATGATCGATATGGGCATGTGACAGAACAACTGAATCGATCTCCGATACGGGAACCGGTAGCGTCCGGTTTTTCCTGTCGGTGTCACTTCTTCGGCCTTGAAACATCCCACAATCGAGAAGTACTGTCTTCCCGTTTATGCGCAGAATGTGACACGAGCCCGTAACTTCACGGGCTGCTCCGTAGAACTCGAGTTCCAAGATTATGCCTCGGCTACTGCGCTACGCTGGAACAGAATGATCAGCCGCTCTTCATCCTGGGATATCAAGGCAGGCTCCCAGCCGCCCCTGCTTCTCTCGTTGAGAAGGTCAGTCAGGGTGTCCTCGTCCTCACGTGTGTGCCGGGTGAGCTTGACTACTACAGCCTGATATTCCTTCATGAGAGCGGCAAATGAAAGTAAGTTAGGACCTTGAAACAGCCGAACTATTCCCAGCTAAGAGCTGCGCAAATTCTGCAAGACGGATAGAACAACAATGATCGAACGCATGGTTGAGTTCCCGACGCTGACAATTATCCGGCATCCTCTCGTTCAGCACAAGCTGACGATTTTGCGCGATCGTGAAACTCCAACCAAGATCTTCAAGGAGCTTGTCGACGAGATCGCGATGCTGATGGCCTACGAGGCAACGATAGACCTGACCCTCGAGCCTCTTCCAGTAACGACACCACTCGAGACAACCACTGGATGGCACATCGGTGGAAAGAAACTCACGCTCGTACCTATTCTCCGAGCTGGGCTTGGAATGGTCGAGGGAATTCTGCGCCTCGTACCGGCAGCACGAGTCGGCCACATTGGGCTCTACCGCGACCATAATACCCTTCAGCCGGTGGACTACTACTTCAAGGTTCCCGGCGACGTTGCCGAACGCGACTTCTTCGTTCTTGACCCGATGCTGGCAACCGGCGGGAGTGCAGCTGCCGCCGTTTCCTCTCTAAAAAGAGCAGGAGCAACCCGGATCCGTTTCCTCTGCCTGGTTGCTGCACCCGAAGGTGTAAAGCGACTGGCGACAGACCATCCCGATGTCCTGATTTATTGCGCTGCGCTCGATCGCGAGCTAAATGCTCAGGGGTATATACTTCCAGGCCTGGGAGATGCTGGCGACCGCCTCTTTGGTACTCGCTAGAGCTCGTTCTTCGCTGAAGAGCCCTATCCGAACCACTCCTGAGGGTCAGTTCTCTGCTGCTCAGCGGCGGCTAGAGCCCAATGTTGAGATACCAGACCGATGATCTTCTCAGGCATTCGATCGAACCAGTCTCTTGCCTGTTCAGTATCCCCCACACGCCTCCATAACATGCTCCCGCGCCGTGGGGCGGATATCCGTAACTCCGGTAAAGTCCCGTTCGGTGCCTAAGCTGCCACATTCCCTGCACATATGTACGAGATACGCCAGTGGTTGGGTTCCCGCGGCACGCTCATGAAGATCAGTACGCTTTCCACCAAACGCATTTGTCGAAACGACCGCCTGAGACTGAAAGCTATTCCCACAGGCCGGACAGCTAAGATCAATCTGGCACAGGGTCGTCATAACACCTCTTTGTGATACTCTTTGACGATGAAAGGATTTTTTATGCCAGATTTTTTATTCGAAGGGGACTACATCGCTCTTGTTCAGCATTTCCTTCGAACGTATTTTCTCGCATCCAAAAGCGCGCCGCGCTCCCGTCATCACTCGCGACCTGGTTGTTGATGCTGATTAACTTGCTGCCTGATTTCTTTGCAGTTCTTAACAGCACCGATCGCATCGCGGCCTATCACCGCTACTTCGACAACCATCGCAACATCCTTCAGGCATACTGGGCGAATTACGTTCTCGATCCGGACGGACCTCACTTTGCCGATGTAGCCCGAGCCGCTGCTCTCGCAGGTCGGGGAGATCTCCGGACCATGCTTGAGAGAATGGACGTCGTTACTCTGGCCCGTAACACCGAGGAGCAATGCCGAGCACTTCTCGACGTTGATTCGGATATTGATGTCGTGCTGATGGTGGGAGTTGGGGCCGCAAATGCTGGTGAGCTTGTCGTCAGCGGCCGGGGGGTGGCTTTCGTCTGTCTCGAACATTTTACCAGCGTGGCTAACCCAGAAACTCATGGACTGGGCCTGGATCCTGAGCTTATTCCACTCTGGCTGGCACATGAGATCACACATGCCGTTCGATATACGTCGCCTGAAAGCCGCAGCGAGATGCGTCAGGTAATCGACGACATGGAAGGTTACTACTCCTATTGGGAAACAGGAAAACGCGTAACGCTGAGAGAGCTCCTCGTCAACGAAGGAATAGCAGTCCACGTTTCCCGTGTCATAAGCCCTGGGCATGCTGCCTGGGAGTATTTTGGTTACGACCGTCGGGAATATGCCCGAATCCGCGAGATGGAACCGGTTATCACACGTTCACTCATTGGCAATCTGGATAGTTCAGGCCTCGGCCTTCGCCTCAAATATCTCTCAGACGGAATGACGGACGACAGAAGAAGGGTCGGCGACCAGATTCTTCCGGAAAGAAGCGGGTACTACGTCGGCACAAGAATGGCTGAACACTCGATCGCCACAAGAGGTTATGCCTGGACGGTCAGAGCAGCAGCCCACGAAATCACAGCTACCAGCGGAGAGGCAGCAGAAAGCGCCTAGTCCTGCAAATTACCCGGCTAAATAGCTGTCTATTTCCCCACACAGAAAGAGCTGAAAAGACGCTCCAGAACATCGTTCGTACTCACCGCTCCTATGAGCTCTTCCAGGCTTATGGCAGCTGCCCGAAGATGTACCGCAGTAAGCGGAGCTGGTAAGAATCCTCCGGCCCAGGCTGTTCTGAATTCCATGATTTCTGCCCGGGCACATTTAATTGCCTGAACGTGTCTCGCGCGGATCAGCACCGGTCGTTCTGGTACAACCTTTCCATGAATCCGGCTTAAGGCGGACTCCATTTCAGACTGAAGGGCCCCGAGCCCTTCTCCCGTAATGGCACTCACCTGAAGATAGTCAAGCGATCCTGGCCCTGGCCCTGGCTCAGCATCTCGATTCAGGTCAGACTTGGTCAATACCGCAATCGCTGGCGCAGGTGACATTGTCGACACTGCCGCAAGTGTTCGTTGAAGCGAGTCATGGCTATCGCCACACGCAAGCAGCAAATGCGCACGCCCAACGTACCTCTCGCTTGTTGCAATTCCAAGACGTTCCACTACATCGTTGCTTTCACAAAGCCCTGCAGTGTCGATCAACCGCAGAGGCCACTGTCCGGCATTGATGAGCCCCTCGATTGCATCTCTTGTAGTCCCCGGGGTTTCAGTGACAATCGCTCTACTTTCACCAAGAAGGGCGTTGAAAAGAGAGGATTTTCCCGCATTTGGCTCTCCTGCTATCACAACGATCGCACCGTCTCTGACTATCTCGCCTATCGGAATCGTAGATAGAAGCAGATCGAGCATCCGGAGCAGGTTATCTGCCGACTCGATAATTCTCTCACGCGGCACAGGCCCATCATCTTCCTCAGGAAAGTCCACATCATAGGCAATAAGCGACTCGAGTGACAGAACCCGTTCGCGTAGTAAGCCAATACGGGCTGATAGACCACCATCGAGCTGATTCAGCGCTGCCTGCTGCATTGCACTCGATTGCGCATCTACCAGATCACCGATTGCTTCCGCCTGTACGACATCGAGCTTCCCGTTAAGGACTGCGCGTCGTGTGAACTCGCCAGGTAGAGCTTCTCTGGCGCCAGATCCAATCAACGCCGCCATAACCGACGCCGGCACCACATGACCACCGTGAGTCGATATTTCTACAAGATCTTCGCCTGTATACGACTTCGGCGAAATAAAGACCGTGACTATCGCACGATCCAGCGTTCGCACTTCGTCATGTACGGCACATAGCCTTGCCTCACGAGCAGGCAAAGGCCAGGGCGTAATGTGTTTCCCGGCAATCTCCAGTGCCCGCTTGCCACTCAGCCGTATAACCGCGAGTGCACCTCGACCATTCGCTGATCCGAGCGCTACTATCGTGTCCGAACCGTTAGTAAGACTCTGCTGCAGATCAGGATTGAAGATCACTGTTCGAGAGACGTCACTTCGAAACTCATGCCGGGTTCAAGGATCTGCACCGTCTCACTTCGCGGATGATCTGGAAGCTCCGCTCGAAGTCGATAAATTGCATCGTGGGCTTTCGACGTTACATGGTCGAAAGTGCCCCAGTGATACGGAATCAGATACCTCGCATCCAGCCGATCGAACAGAGTTAGCGCGTCTGTGCTGGTGAGGTGTCCTTTTCTGAATCCGGGCTTCCACCAGGGGGCGTGACCGATTGGGAGCAGTGCCATGTCCAGCCTTCTTCCAGCAGCGGTTACGTGTCGCTCAACCAGGTGTGTGCTTTCAGGCGTGAGACCGGTATCCCCGGCAAAAAAACATGAAAACCTATTAGTCTTAAAGAGATACATATTCGCTGCGCTGCGCCATCTATCGATTGCATAGCGGCTTCCCTGATGAGTTGCCGCTCCTGCCCGGATTTCCACCTCACCACTTTCAATCGACTCGCCAGCTGCTATTTGCTGAGCCATCCCATAGCCACGCTTTTGCAGCCACTTGGAGATCGCCGGAGGAGCATATATCGGTATATCCTGAGGGAGCTCGTCGAGCGACTTAAACGAAAGATGATCAGCGTGAGCGTGTGTCAGGATGATAGCATCGACCCTTGGCAACGAGCCGATTGCAACCCCTGGAGCACTAACCCTTGGCAAAAATCGCCCAAGAGTAGCCTCAAAGTTCGGATCGGTCAAAAATATGCGATCGGCAAGCTCAATTAGTAGCGTTGCGTGACCAATATACGTGATCCGCATGTTCCTGTAACTTCCCTACTTAGCCTGGCTACGCCGTGCTCTTTCTTTCGCCAAAAGCCACTGCTGAGGAAGAGCAGCAATGTTCTGGGCTGTATAGTACAGGTTCAACCCGGAGGCCATGTTTGCCAAAACAAAGGTCATCATGACTGGGAACATGTAACTCATCATTTTCGCCTGTGGATTGGGCGGAGCATTCCGCAAACCAATCCACGACAGAGCATACATCGAAATTCCCATCAACACCGGAAGAATGAAAAACGGGTCCCTTACCGATATGTCATGCAGCCACACAAATGACACTCCTCGGAACTCGATTGTATTCTGGAATACAAAGAACAAAGCAAAAAGAACAGGCATTGGAATCAGCGCAGGAAGACAACCCGTAAGTGCTGTAAACGGACTTGCACCGGCATCTCGATACACCTTCATAATCTCTTCCCGCTGCTTCTCCGGTTTGTCTTTGTATTTCTTCTGAACTTCAGCCAGCTTTGGCTGAATCTCCTGCATCTTCATGCTCGATCGCATGGCGCTCTGATTCAGTGGCCACAGTGCAACTCGTATGAGCACACCAAAAATGATGAGTACCCAGCCATAGCTTAGCCGAAAAACCCCATGCATCCAAAGAAGAAGCCGGATGCATAGTGCAGCGATTGGCTGAACTACTCCCTGCAGAAAACGCCATCCGTATGGATTTACATGATCAAAGTCACGGCCCAATGAAATAAGCTGCGTCGACTGCTGAGGTCCGGCATACAAATCCATCGCAAACGAATCATTCTCCAATGCTTTTACAATTGTTGCTGATGCATTGGTTGCCAATTTTGATGTTCTCGCTCCACCCTTCAGGGTTATCTCGCTGAAAGTACTCCCCTCTGGGTTCAGCAATCCAAAAACAAAGTACTTATTCTTCACCGCAGCCCATGTTAGCGGGCCTGGCTCAAGTTTCTCTTCTCCTGGATCGAGTTTAGCAAACGGTACAATCCTCGCATTCTCCCGCCCAGGTTTGAACGAATACGCAAGGTTCCGAAGGTCTGCGACAGTGTCAGATTCAGCAGGCTTTAGACTCACCGGAAGTTGAATCAGCAGAAAAGCCCCCTTTCCTGCACCTTCAATTCGACCTTTTACTCGTACGACATAACTTTCGGGAGCAAATTCATACACAATCGCCACATGCAGGCCCTTTACCGTAGCATCATAGAGGAGTTGCCCATTCTTTCCCGCTTCACCAGTTTGCCTCACATGAAATAAGCTGTGATCGAGGTTAATGGTATCGCCCCCAATTACTACGGCGTATCTCAACAATGGCTGGCCGGGTGTACCCAGTTCTACTACGCCTCCCAAAGGAGCCAGGCTTTTGTACTCCTTGAGATCTATGGAGACTGGCACTGCTCCGAGACTACTAAATCGATAAAGCGAGTGGGAAGTTGTTACCGTAGTCATTTCAGCTGGTCCAAATGCTTTGCCTGAATCAGCAGATGGTGGCTGACCAGATTCTTGCTGTAGCTGACGTGAAGTCCTTACAGAGTCCTCCCTGCTAATAATCAACTGCTGCAGTTTATCAGACGTCGCTACCACGGCTTTATTACCACCGGTCGTAGCAACATTATTTACAGGTTGACGCGAGACCGGAAAAACAATCTGCGTAATTGCAACAACAACAGCGGCTAGCAATAGGGCTAGAAAGTATCGTTTTTCCATTTACCAATTACGGAACCGGATCATAGCCGCCAGGCCGAAAGGGATGACAGCGAAAGATTCGCCGAATTGCAAGCCAACTTCCATTTAGCGCTCCATGCCGTTCAAGAGCTTCAATGGCATATACTGAACAGGTTGGATAATAACGACACGCAGCAGGTAACAGCGGAGATACCCAGAGCTGATAGCCTCGAATCACTAGTACAAGAAAACCCCGCATTATCCTTCCGGGGTAATTGTTAACAACTCTCTTTTGACACTATCAACTTCATCTCCAAGCTGCCCAAATTCTGCCCCATAGGCACTCGGCAGCGCTCTCACGATTAAATCAAAGCTGTTACAGAAGGGAATCAGACGAATTCGAGCAAGTTCACGGATTCTACGCCGCAAACGATTACGCTCTACGATCGTGTGACCGTACTTTCCCACGATCACAGCAACCCGGCAATGAGATAAGGAAGATTGAGCTGCACGGGCTTCCAGGTGCTCCGTTCTTAGCCGCCTCCCATGATCTCTAATTGCCCGAAGCTCGGTCTCCCGACAGAGCCTGTACTTTCTGGAGTATCCTTGTTTCTTATGCGCCGGCGTATTTGCTCGGCAGACGAACCGCCAGTTGCTTTCGACCCTTCTTGCGACGACGGCTCAAGACTTCACGGCCCCAGCGAGTCGACATACGCTCACGAAATCCGTGAGTCCTTACACGTCGCTTATTCCGAGGACGGTATGTTGGCTTACCCATGGCAGCACCCTAAATTCAGTTCAAATTACAAAAGGAAAACAGCCCATAAAACTAACCCACGACATAACATACATCAAGTCAGATGAAGTAATTACAGCAACCCAGTAATTGACTTTTCCACAACGATGGGCTACGGTTGCCCTCCCTTATGTCACTCACAGCATCAGAAGTCTGGAAACGTCTCCTCGATCGAGCTCGCCAGGATATTCCTGAGCAGACATTTCGCACATGGCTCGAGCCTACTGAAGCACTAAGCATCGACAACAACATCATCTCGGTCGGTGTGCCGGACCAGTTTGCTGCCGACTGGAACGAATCTAAACACGCCGACCTTTTTGCCACTTATGGCCCAATAGCCCTCGGCTACCCGATACGTGTCATCTTCAAAGTTAACGAGGAGCGAAAGAAACGATCCCAAATGGATTTCTTTGTAGCAACTCCGAACATTTCGTTCGCGACATTAAAGCGCCAGGTAAACGTCATCCAAGCGCCATTAAGTCCTCGCTACACATTTGATCACTTTGTCATCGGCAAGTCAAATGAGCTAGCCGCCGCTACTGCTCATGCTGTCGCTCAAGCGCCAGGTCGTGTTTACAACCCTCTATTCATTTACGGAGAAACTGGTCTTGGAAAAACTCACCTTATGCAAGCAATTGCCCACGATTTAATGACTCATAGTCCAAATCTTAGAGTCACATTTGTTGGCACAGAACAATTTACAAACGAGTTAATTGCCTCAATTCAAAATCACACTACTCCATCATTTCGACGTCAATATCGTGAAACTGATTTACTTCTCATCGATGATATTCACTTCCTCAAAGGAAAAGAAGCAACTCAACAAGAGTTTTTTCACACATTTAATGCTCTATATGAAGGTGGGCGACAGATTGTTCTGACAAGTGACCGTCCACCTTCAGAGATAGCAGGCCTAGAAAGTCGATTAGTCAGTCGATTTCAGTGGGGAATGGTAGCAGATATTGAACTTCCCGATTTTGAACATCGCGTAGCAATTCTGCGTCAAAAAGCACAAATCGATCATCTTGAGCACACAATTCCAGATAATGTCATCCGCTTTATCGCCGAGAACGTGAAGTCAAACGTACGCGAGCTCGAAGGTTCAATTATCAAACTCCTCGCATTTGCCTCACTTAAGCACCGGGATATCTCAATAGAACTCGCACAAGAAGCGCTTCGAGATAAACTTCGCCTTACAAACAGCTCCATAACCGGTACAGAAACATCTCTTACAATTACAGCAATTCAGCAAATTGTTGCTAAAGAGTGGGGTGTAACCCCAGAAGGGCTAAAATCTAAAACCCGCACTAAGGTTCTCACTGTTCCACGTCAAATTGCGATGTTTCTAGCTCGTGATTTACTTGGGACACAGCTAATCGAAATTGGAAATGCCTTCGGCGGGCGTGATCATTCAACCGTAATCCACAGTATTGACAAAACTGCAGAAACAATTCGGTCAAATACAATGTTCAAAACCCGAGTGAATAAAATACGCAATCTCCTTGAAACTCTTCGTACCTAGAACAAAATTCTAACAACGACTCTTAACACCACACAGAATTCACATCATTTCACATAGCGGAAGTCGCTCTAAACCAATACCTTATCTAAGTTCTCCACACGTCTCCA
>Ga0097691_1000241_pt1 | contig 51156 bp, 48 predicted proteins | sample NGESurdeep072012_8_FD_72858 | JGI IMG/M metagenome (GOLD analysis project Ga0097691, IMG submission 72858) | Arctic peat soil microbial communities from Barrow, Alaska - NGEE Surface sample 210-1 deep-072012 | ecosystem: Environmental > Terrestrial > Soil > Wetlands > Peat ...
CGCCTTCGCTATTGCTCAGGAGTCTAATTGTGCAGCACAATTACTGGGTAAGCGTCAACCACCCATCTTCTCGTCGTGAGGTGTAAATGTCCAATGTCCTGGCGGTAGCGGGACCAGGCTCTCGATTCCAAGTCCCAGGAGCAACACCAGCCGGCTTCTGGGCCGGCCTTTGGCACGGGCTCATCTCTCCGATAACGTTTCTTGTCAGTCTGTTCAGTCCCAACGTGCGGATCTACGAGACAAACAACCGCGGTCGTTGGTACGATTTCGGGTTCATCATCGGTGTGTCGGGGGCGTTTGGTGGCGGCGGCACGACGGTAGTCTATCGCTAACACAGTCTCTGAAACATCAAGGAGGCTGAGAGATGAACATCAAGAAATTACTCGTTGATTCTGTAACCGTGTTTGCTGTAAGCCTGATTGTTTCCGTCATCGTGACTTTGCTGTGGAACCTCATCTTTCATGGAGCAAGCACTATAGACTGGGATACGTCATTTCGTTTCGCCATTCTTTTTGGCATCATCCTGCCATGGATGGAAACGCGAAGAAGCAAGGAGAAATAGCAACGCTAAGAGTCCTGGCCAACAACATGAAGAAGGAAGACACATGACCAAGCAATTGTTGAGGGACAGCTTGGGCTGGGCTCGGGGAGACGCGTGGATCGCTACACCGGGAGCCGGCCCTCGAGCGAGCGGGGTGTGAACGGACCCGGCTCCGCGATGAGCTGCCGCGCGGCATCCACCTGGCCCCAGACGTTCCAGAGGAGCACACCGCGCACGCGACCGTCACGGAGGTAGTAGACCACGCCCTCGCGGAACGGCACCTTCCAGTCAGCCACCGTCTGCAGCGTCGCGTCCACGTCACCGACCGCCTCGTAGCCCAGGTCAAAAAGGTCGGAGTAGAAGAAGGGCAAGTGATGATAGGCGGCGAGCTCGCCAGCCATGTTTCGCCCGGCCTGCCGGCCCATCGTGTTGGCGTTGTCCTCGTGTTCGGTCCGCATGCGCGTGCCGAGCGTCGGGTTGTAGAAGTTCGCCACATCGCCGGCGGCGAAGACGTCGGGATGATTCGTGCGCAGGAGTTCGTCAACGACGACACCGTTCTCCACGGTCAGCCCCGCTTGCCGGGCGAGATCGACGTTCGGCTCGATGCCAAGTCCCGCGACGACCACGTCGGTCTCAAACCTGTCACCGGCGGTGGTCTCCACGGTCACGCCTCTGCCGCTCGCTTCGAGCCCGGCCAGTCCGTCGCCTGTTCGCATCTCGACGCCCTTGTCGCGGAAGTACTCGACAAGAGAATGGGACAAATCGGATGGGAAGACGCGTGCCCCCGGCCCTTGCTCGGGCATCAACATCACCACTTCGCGTTCCTGCATCCGAAGCGCCGCGGCAATCTCGCTTCCAATGAAACCGCCGCCAATGACTGCGAAGCGGAGACGCTCATCGGCGAGCGCGCGCAATCGCCGGTAGTCGTCGTAGCCCCGGAAATAGATGACGTCCTCAAAACCGAGCGACAGGCGCCGGGGCGAGCCGCCCGTCGCGAGCAGCAGTTTGTCGAATGTGTAGACTGTGCCGAGATCGTCAGTCACGCGCTTGCTGGCCGGCTCGAGTCGCGTGGCGCGGCGGCCGAGGTGGAGTGTCACGCCGGCTTGCGGGGTGTCGCGCCAGATGCTCTCGAGCGGCTCGCCCTTCCACAGCCCCTTGGAAAGAGGCGGCCTGTTGTATGGGGGGTGCATCTCGGCGCCGATCAGTCCGATCGTCGCGTTCGAGTCGACTTCGCGGATGCCGTTCATGGCCGCCGCGGCCGTCATGCCGCCGCCGATGATGAGATGAGTGTAATGCGGCACGGTCACGCTTCCTGCGCTCGCGGCTCGGCACTCGCGCCGCGCAAACCGGCGAGGAACCGGCTGCGAAGTGTCTCATATGTGAACGTTCCGAGAACCGCGGTCGTCGTAGTGCTTACACCGGGTATCGAGACGCCGCGCATTTCCATGCAGAGGTGGCGCGCTTCGACGACAACGATGACGCCGGCCGGAGCGACCCGTTCGTCGAGCAACGCCGCGATCTGCTGCGTCATTCGCCCCTGGAGCTGCGGTCGCCCCGTGGGATGTGCTGCGTCGCGCTGCGGCTCGAGAAGAAGTAAAACTGCCGTCACGTCGTTCCGGTCTTCTTCATCTCCGCCACGACTGAATCCACCTTTTGCAAATACGCGTCAATCAATTCCCGCCGCAATGTGATCGTCCATGGGTCCATCTCCCTGGGAAAGAACGTCACGACGAGGCTGTCCCGATTGGCCCGCAGGAGCGAATCCGGTACGCGCACCCCGACTGTCACCATCGGCGAGCAGTTCTTGCCGTAGAAGCACGAGTAGGGATCGCTTCGCCGGCCAGTTCCCAACAACAGGAGCTCCTCAGGCATGATGGCCGCGTGCGCGAAGCCGCCCATGGAGCGCACTAAAAAGGGAGTCAGGTAGAGGCTGTGGTCACCGGAGCGCAGGCCGCCGACCAGTTTCCCGGTTCGGGTCACCGACGTACGCAGACCGAAGTCGGCATCGTCAACGTCCCAGGCGACGACCGAGACGACGGACGAACGCCAGTACCCGCGCACCTGAACGACCGGCGGTGCGGCGATGGTGATATCGGTCGCCATAGCATGCACCGTGGGTGTCGCAACAGAAGAATTGCTGCCGATCATCGGCAGCGAACAGCCGGCCACACCCGCAACAAAGGCCGTACAGACGAGTCTCAGGCTCTTCATGGCATCTCCTGCGCAGGAGGTCGGACCGCGGAGGACGTGGGTGACCTGCCACAAGTCTGCATGGCAATGGACGATCGGACAATCAGGGCAATCCTGACGGGGGACAAGTGGGAGTGAAGCCGAAGACGATGAAGACCGTTGACGTGCGCTCATCCGAGGAGTGGCGAACGTGGCTTGCCGCGCATCACGCCTCCGAAACGGAGGTGTGGCTGGTATTCCACAAGCGTCAGACGGGGCGCCGATCCATCGCCTACGACGGCGCCGTCGATGAGGCACTGTGTTTCGGCTGGATCGACAGCCTGATCAAGCGCCTCGATGACGAGCGGTATGCCCGCAAGTTCACGCCGCGGAAGCCTGACAGCAGGTGGTCGACCGCCAATCGCAATCGATATGCGAAGCTGCAAGCGGCTGGGCGGCTGACGCCGGCAGGATTGGAACGTGCGCCAACTGATCGAAGCCACGATGCCCCAAGACCATCTCTGTCGAAGGTCCCGCTGTACATCCAACAAGCCCTCAGTAGCCGGCCAGCGGCGTTGAACTATTTTGAGCGGCTCGCCCCATCGCACCGGAGGATGTACATCGCCTGGATCGATTCTGCCAAGCGACAAGAAACAAAGGCGAAGCGGCTGCAAGAGGCCATCGGACTGCTGGCGAAAGGCAGGAAGCTCGGCTTGAAATAGAATGTGTCGCCCGCTATACTTGTCTGCTCGCCCAGTTTAGCAGACTATTTGCCAAGTATACTTGACATTCTCGACAATTCCTGGTATTTTGTAGCCAAGGATCGAAGGAGGCGACAATCAGCAATCCACGCTTGGAAAATCGACTCAAGGTCGCTCGCGCCGAGCGAGGGCTCTCTCAGGAGCAGCTCGCCAGCCTGGCCGGCGTGACTCGCCAAACCATCAGCTCGATCGAAACAGTCCAATACGTCCCTTCGGCGCTCCTCGCGTTTGTACTCGCGGAGCGGCTGGGAAAGCGAGTCGACGAGCTGTTCACCCTTCACGAAGGAGACAAGCGATGAACGCGCAACCGATCATACGCGACGAACGCACCGTCGCAACCGAGAACGCCAGCTACCGCTGGGCGTACCTCGTTCTTTCGTTCGGACTTCTCGTGAGCACCGCTTACCGGTCTTTCGCGCTGCACGAGTCCGCATGGGATCTTCTCGCGCTGGTGATAGTCGGTGGGGCAGTCGCAACCTTCTATCAGGGCAACCGTCGAGTCCTGTCGCGGCGGTGGGCCGTCGCGTCGGCAGCCGCAGCGGTGCTCGCAATCGTTTTTGCCGTCGTGCTCGTCCTCATCCGTCGTTAGGAGAGCGAGTCAGCGGGCCTCATCGGCCTCCTCCCCCGCCGCCGCCGCCGCCACCGCCGGATGATCCTCCCCCGCCTCCGCCAGAGCTGCTTCCTGGCGGAGTCGAGGCCGAAGAAATAGTCGAGCTCAGGCTCGAGCCAATCGCGCTCGAGAAATTTCCGAGATTCGAGATCGGTCCGCGGCCGATGTACCAGCCCATGTTGTTAGCCGCGGCAGCGGCAGCGGCAGCTCCCGCGGCGAGCGTGAACTTCTTCGTCCACGCATCCTCGACGCCGAGCGCGACGGCGAAAGGCAGCATCGCTTCGTAACGCTTTGCGTCGAGCACAGGCTCGTCCGGTCCACGCATACTCGCAAGCTCCTGCCTCTCGGCAACGCTCATATAGAGCTTGAGGCCCTCGATCTCGTCGAGAAGCGCGCGTCCCTCGAGGGTTGGCGCGCGAACCAACCGGGCGAACACGATGAGCGAAACGAGCGCCAATGCCATCAGCGCAATGATCGCCGGAATTCCGAATCCACCGGAACTGATGAACGCCGCGATGCCGGTAACAACCGCAATCAATACTGCCATTGCGACCTTCTTGCCGTTTCGCTTGAAGAACTCTGGTTGAAATTCCTGATCCAGCAGCTTCCGGTGGGCATCGCGCGCCGCGGAAACGATCGATGCATTCGTGTTCTTGAGCAGAAGAGTGCCCGTCCCATCCCGGAACAGCATGTCGAGCAGCATCTGCTGCCCGGAAGATACGGGCGCGGCGGAAGGCGCATCGACACGCTCGAGGCTCCATTGATCCTTGAAGATGTGCTCGTCCTGATGGATCCTGAGACGCCCGGCGACGGCGAGCGCAAGCACATCCCCGGTGAAGCACCTCATGTCGTAGCCCATGCGCTGCATGAAACGAAGTCCGGCCGGCGTCTGCCCCGGGCGCGGCTCATAGCGCGCGATGATGACCCCCTGATGAGGATCGCGGCCGACGCGCTGCCATTGCCGCACCATGTACGCGAGCAGTACGATCAGACCGCCAAGCGCGACGAGCACTCCGCGGTTATCGGTGAGCAGCCATCGAAGACGCTCGCTTTGAGTCGGTTCGTGAATCAGCCCCTTTGGAAAAGTCAGAACGATCGTGAAGCCCTCGTATGGTCCGAGGGACCGACTTAGCTGATATCGCGCGACACCCGGTGCGGGAAGATCTGTTGTATAAGCGCTTCCCTTCGCTCCCTGCGGACCGGTGTAACCCTCCGCATGCAGGCTCCCGATCGGCACCGCTGAAGGCAGTCGCACCAGTACTGTGGCACTTTCGATCGGAAAGACCCAGCCGGTGCCGATAGCGTTCCAGTACAGCTCGTCGTGGTCAGGGAAGAATCCGAGCTGACGGGTTGTGCGGTAGTGGAGCGTGTACGTGTAATCCGCCGGCACGGGGAGAACCGCGTCGTTGCCGGTGTTGATGCGGACTCCGTTGGTCATCTTCTCGGTAAACCACGGTTCCTGCACGTCGTTGCGCTGAACACTCAGTACCTGGAGATCGACGCGCACTCGATTGCCGAACCGATCTTCGTAGCGAGTCGGAAAACCGCGGTAGATCCCTCGGCGAATCTGGTTGCCTTCGGCGTGGACCTTTATCAGCTCTGTCACGTCGAGACTTCCGTCGGCGTGAATGTCGACCTGACTGTTGTAAGAGAGGATCCTCTCCTGTGCCTGAGCCTTCGGGACCAGGATTAAGGCGGCAAGCGCAACGACAATCCGTCTCACGAGGGGAGCTCGACGTTCACGGCGGTGCGATCGCTTTCTTCCGCCGAGAAGAATTCAGTTTCGGTGAATCCGCCTGTGCGTGCGACGAGCATGTCCGGAAAACGTTGAATTGCCGTGTTGTAGTCGCGAACCGCGCCGTTGTAGAAGCGGCGCGCGTACTGAAGGTTGTCTTCGACTCCAACGAGATCGCGTTGCAGCTGAAGGAAGCTCTCGTTCGCCTTGAGGTCGGGGTATGCCTCTTTGAGCGCCAGGATTTGAGTCAAGCCCTTTTCGAGGGCGGCTTCGGTTTCGCCGAGTTTGGCGGGACTCGTGATTGCCATCGCCTGCGTTCGGAGCTCGGTGACGGTTGTCAGCAGGCCCCGCTCGTAACCCGTGTATCCTTTCACCGCCGCGACGAGCTGGGGCACGAGGTCGTGCCGTCTCCGCAATTGCACGTCGATGTCGGCCCACGCGTTGCGCACCTGATTGCGAAGCCGCACAAGACGATTGAATGCGAACGCGCCCCAGACGACTACGGCTGCTGCAATCAGGATCAAGGCTGTGAACATCGCTTCCCCGGCTGGTGGGTTATCGCCTGCGGGAGGAAGGCTACCTGCGAACCTCCCATTTTGCCACTTCCCAAACAGGCCTGATTGTATTGTGCCTTACCTTCAGCGTGCGACCGTTATATGGTCAGGTACTACGATGAGATCTCCAGGAAAGGTCTTCTGGCCGCTTGCCTGTCTGCTGGTCGTCGCTGACTACTCGACAAAGCGCGCGATCGAAGAGGCAGTGCCTTTAGCGGGCGTGCCGAAGCCGATCATCGATGACGTGCTGCGATTCACGCTCTCCTACAATCAGGGGGCTGCCTTCTCGACGCGCTTCGGCCCCTATCAACGATGGGTGTTGATCGGACTCGCCGTCGCAATCCTGTTGATCCTGGCGGCATCATATCGCCACGTCACGCGAACGGGACGAATCGGGACCATTGGACTTGCCCTTGTCACAGGCGGCGCCGTCGGAAACCTGCTGGATCGACTGATGTCCAGTCGCGGCGTTATCGACTTCATCGATGTGGGCATCGGGTCGTCGCGCTTTTATGTGTTCAACGTCGCTGACGCCGGAGTTTCGGTCGGTGCAGCACTTCTCGCTTATGCGCTTTGGAAGCGCGATCCAGCGGCCCGGTAATTTCTTCGAACGCGCCTGCACGATCTGGTCGTGCAGGCGTGCCGAGGTTACGACTTCCTGGCGACCAGCTGCTTAGTGGTGATGCGCGCCGATCGCTACGGTGTAAGCCGCACCGGGAGCGCATTTCAGCGCTGCATTTGTGGATACGAACATTCCGCGCGGATTGTCTTTCCACAGCCATACGTGCAGGTCGTAGTGGCGAAGGCTTGCGGGCATGATCGGCTCGTGCCCATCCATCGGACCGGCAAGCGTCTGACCAAAAATCGACGGCGCCGTGCCGCCGGGAGCAACCTGAACCGGAACGAACCACTCTGCGGCCGCCAGCACGAGCTTGTCACCAACCGGCTCGTAGATGAGGACCTGCGGCTTGGTGGCATCGAGCGTCGGACCGATGTTCGCCGGGTTCAGGAAATGAACGCCCATCGCCCCCGGCGGATACACGACCGTACCGTCCGTTGCACCGTCCGGGAAATCAATGCACGCAAGCGTCGAGAAATATCCGTCCTTCACAGCTGCAAGGGGGTCGCTGTACTTCGCGAGAGCGGTTCGCGCTGCCTGAAGGTCAGGGGACATCGGCGCCGGCGCGGCGGCCGCTTTTCCCTGGGCATGCGATGTACCGGGTGAGACGGCCAGCAGAGTTACCGAGGCGAGTAGCAGGAAGGGCACATGGTACCCATTCGTCGAGCGAAAAAGCATTCTGTCTCCAGAGGGTTGGGTTCCGTAGAATGGTGACGTGCTCACGGCGCGTCAACGCCTGACCGACGGGTTCCGTGCTGCTACGCCTGATGCCATTGACGCGCAGGTCCTTGCCATTTACCTACCTGCTCATGCGAATCGTATCGAACATCTGTGGCGTGTTACTGCTGATCGTGGGCTGTGTCTGGTTCCTTCAGGGAATCAATGTCCTTCCCGGCAGCTTCATGACCGGGCAAACGAAGTGGGCGCTCTACGGCGGGCTGTCATTCGTTGCGGGCATCGGCCTGTTGGTCAGGGTGAATCGCCGGCAGAACTGAGCAGACAGCGGCCCACCGATGACTACACTGGAGCCATGCGACTTCGTCTGAGCATGATCGCTATCGTGCGATCGGTGGTTTTCGTCGCACTGCTCGCGCCCGTCCGCGTCGTTGCACAGGACGAAACGTATTTCCAGACGCTCGCTGTTCCGCCGCGTTTTGTGGGAACCTGCGTAGCGATGGACCCGCGGCGAGCCGGCAACGGTGTTCTGTTGAAAGAAGCCCATCTCGTCATGACGGCCGTGGCGCCGAACCGCCGAAGGGAGATTATGATTTACAGCGACACGCTGGGCCGTGTCATTGGACTCAGTGAATTCGAGTTCGTCTCCACCGGTTTGCTATCCCAGACCGCGGACCAGGTGGTGGCGAACATCGATGCAGTTGGTCGAACAGTGGGATTTCACGACCATAACACCATCCAGATGTCTGACAGCGGCATCGTCAGGTTCGACACGGTAGCGCTTCGGCGGATGAGCGAGCACGCGGTTCGCCGCTCCTCGCACGAGGCGCTCGACGGCACTGCCCAGCTCAAAGTGAGGAAGCTGGTCGACTGGATGCGTACCCGCTGTAAACTCTGAGGCATGACGAATCACCGCCACACCGACGCGCCGTCCGACTATGGCACGAGTGAAACCGTGAGCAGCATGTCGGCAGCGTTGACCGCCTCGACGTCGTGTACCACATCCGGATCGAGCACCAGGACTCGGCCCACAGTCAGCTCGTGAGTCTCCCTCTGCGTCCGCACGCGGACCGAGCCGCGAAGAGCCTGGATGACCACAAAGCCCGGAGCCCGATGGGCAACGAGGTGGCCGCCGGCTTCGAACGCAAAGAGTACGAGCCGCAGTGGACCCTTGCGAAAGATCGTGATCTGGCGGTGACCCTCCTTACCTCCATGGGGCTCACTTCGTAGCGTATCGAGCGCTGAGGTCAGCTCCGTACGGTGCTCGGCACCGGCGAAACGGTCAGCGGGCCGTGGGCGAAGTCTGTCATTCGATGCGGGCACGTAATTCCTCCAGGCGACCGGTCATGCCGCGCTGCTCCGACTTCGTCTTGGCGCAGTACCGGCCGCTTTAGTTGTCGTCGTGGAGATGTTCCACCAAATGAATTTACCCGAACACGCCATACGGCTTCGCGTTAGCATTAACCAACACCGAGGATTCCTCCAGGAGCCGAGATGTACAAAGTCCAGATCGAGCACCCCATTCGCGACTTCGACACGTGGAAAGTGGCTTTTGATCGTGACCCGGCTGGGCGAATGGCCTCCGGCGTCCGACGCTACGACATCCTCCGGCCGGTGGATGATCCAAACTTCGTCATCGTCGATGTGGACTTCGATACCAGGGAGGCCGCCGAGACGTTCGTGACCACGATGCGCGGAATCTGGCAGCGCGTCGAGGGGACCGTGATGACGAGCCCGCAGGTTCGCATCGCAGAGTGTGTGGAGCGCCACGAGTATTGAGGCGCGCGCATTAAATTGAGTGGATGCACACTGCCCCCTCCACTCTCCCGGCAGCGACAGAGACGAAAGTCGATTCTCTCGCCAGGCGACTCCGGGCCGCCGCCGACCTGCTCGAACAGATAGTCACGGATCGCGCACTCCTCGCCGACATTCCCGTCGAGGATCGCAATCGCTTCCTCCAGGCCGCAGGCCAGGTCTCACGTCCTGACGTTATCGAACGCCGCCGACTCCTGAAGGTCAGCAGGCGGAAGCGAAAAGCCGACCGTGTTCAACGCGAAGAAAGCGTGCTTTCCGACACCGGTATACGCCGGCTGCGCCGCGAGCCGGTGTTCACGTCGCCGCGTCTCTTTCCGTCGGCAGCAGATCCACTGCGCGCAATCGAGCCACAATTCCGCGACATCAGCGACCCCCGCAACTGCTACATCTGCAAAAAGGACTATTCAGCCGTCCACCACTTCTACGACCATCTCTGTCCGGCGTGCGCAGCGTTCAATTTCGCGAAGCGCACGGAGCTCGCGGATCTTTCCGGCCGCGTCGCGCTGCTCACCGGCGGCCGCGTGAAGATCGGATTCCAGGCGGGCATCAAGCTTCTTCGCGCGGGGGCGCATCTGATCGTCACCACGCGCTTCCCCCGCGATTCGGCGGCACGCTATGCGCGCGAGCCCGATTTCGCCGAGTGGGGCGAGCGGCTGGAGATCTTCGGCCTCGACCTGCGACACACTCCAAGCGTGGAAACTTTCTGCAAGGAGCTGCTGGACACGCGAGATCGCCTGGACTTCATCATCAACAACGCCTGCCAGACGGTTCGGCGCCCGGCGGAGTTCTACGAGCACATGAGGGAAGGCGAGACTGCGGCGCTCGCGGCAATGCCCGCGCACGTCCGCCGCTTGCTCAAGGCATACGAAGGGCCCCACGCATACCACATGGTGTCTGGCGCAGGTGAAAAACACGTTTCAACCGGCGCACGGATCGCCGAAGTCACCGGGCTCCCGATATCCGAACAAACGTCACTTCTCGAGAGCGAATACGAGGCGGCGACGAGTCTCTTTCCGGAAGGACGACTCGATCAGGATCTCCAGCAGATCGATTTGAGGGGACGCAACTCGTGGCGTCTCCTGATGAACGAAGTCCCCTCGGTCGAGCTGCTGGAGGTGCACCTCGTCAACGCCATCGCGCCATTCATCATCAACGCGCGGCTCAAGCCCTTGATGCTGCGAACCGCGGAGCGCGACAAGCACATCGTCAACGTCTCCGCGGTCGAGGGCCAGTTCTATCGGTCGTTCAAGACGACCCGGCATCCGCACACGAACATGGCCAAGGCCGCGCTCAACATGATGACGCGCACCTCAGCCGCCGACTATGTGGCCAGCGGGATCCACATGAACAGCGTGGATACGGGGTGGATCACCGACGAGGACCCGGAGGAGCTCGCCGCACGCAAAACCGCGGAGCACCGCTTCCACCCGCCGCTCGACAGCGTTGACGGAGCCGCAAGAATTGTCGATCCGATCATCTCGGGCTTCAACAGTGGCGAGCATGTCTGGGGCAAATTTCTCAAGGACTACCGGCCCACCGACTGGTAGGCGATTGCGCCTGCTCAGGCAGCAGGCTCGCGGCGCGGGACGAAGGTTTTCACCAGTGCGAGGACAAAAAGCGCGATCAGAAGCGCCTGTGCCGCGAGCGTTTCGAGGCTTGGGAAGATTCCCATCGCCGGCACGTTGGGCAGGCCGCGAACCACCGTGATCCCGATGATGTTTCCCTCCTGAAGCTCGCGAATTCCCTTCCCCATGAAAACGAACGCCATGTAATAGAGAAGAACGCTCGTCACCGCGAAGAACGGACGCATCGGAATCTTTACGCCGTACTTGTAGAACAGCGTGAAGATGAGCGAGAGTATCACCGCGCCGGCGACGATCCCGAGTGAAAGCGGGAGGGCGAGATTGGGACCTTCATTGAACAGCGCCTGGTAGAACAATGCGGTCTCGGCACCCTCGCGATACACCGCCAGGAACGCCACGAGAACCAGAGCTTTCCCGCCGCCCTGCTCCAGTGCCAGGCTCACTTTCTCACGAATGAACTTCTGCCACTTGGCGGCCTCCACCTTGGAGATGAGCCAGTAGCTCACCGAGAACAGCACGACGACTGCAATGAGCATCGTCGCTCCCTCGACTATCTCCCGGCTGGCCGGCAGATGTGAGAACACCGTCCCAAGCACAACCGCCGTAGCCAGACTCGCCGCGATGCCATAGGCCACCCCGAGCCAGATCGATCGCAGCCGCTCGCGGTGTCCCATCTTGATGAGAAAGGCAACCACCGCTCCGATGACGAGAATGGCCTCGAACCCTTCGCGCACGATTATCAGCAGCGACTGGAAGAACGCGCCCCATCCTTCGGTGGTGGGACGCGTGAGCTCGACGATGCGAGGAAGGTCGAGGGCAATGGCATCGCGCGCGTGCGCAGCAGCATCCATGTCGCGGGCGCGTACAGCGGACTTGAAGTCCGAGAAATGCCGCTCCATCGACGACACCAGCCCCGGCTGCTTAGCCCGCGCCGGAGTCTCGAGGGGCTCGAATGCGATGTAGGCGTCGAAGGCACGGTCGCCGGCATCCGCTGAGTGACCTGCCCGCGCGAATTCCAGCGCGCTGTCGAGGAGTGCCATCACCGAGCGTGCGGCCGCCGACCCCGGCGCCGCCGTGGCGTCGGATTGCGCGAGCGGAAGCACCATCTGCTGTCCCCGCAACGCGTAGAGGTAGTTGACGAGCTCCCACCGATCCTGTGGCGAAAGAACGGCGAAGGACGGCATCGGCGTCTGCCTCACGCCCACCGAGACGACGTTGTAGGCGAGCGTCGGACTGAGCGCCGGAACCAGTCTGGCATCGCCGATTGCGGGAACGGGGACGCCGAGCGATTTCGCGGCAATGCCGTCGCCGCGTCCCGCTGCACCATGACACGACGCACAGCTGGTGGTGTAAAGTGCGTGCCCGCGAGCGGTATCGAGCGGGGCAATCGGAAGATCGATGGCTCCGGCAACTCCCAGCGCTCCCTTGAACCGCGCCTCGATGAGCTGAACTTCCTGCGGGGGTCGCTTTGCCTTGACCGCCGCGATCAGCGTATCGAGAACTGCCTGGGTGGGCCGGGCGCTGTACCCGGAAAGTCGCCCGGCAACGCCGCGGGCATCCGCGAGAAATGAGCTGGTCTCGGCGAATTCGTCCGCGGAAAGGAGGTTTCCGCGACTATCAACTGCCTTCCGGTATTCCTCCACCGCCACGCCGACGATGCTGGAGAGCCTTTTTGCCGAATTTTCCTGCGCCTGCACCGCGGCCGGCAGCAGGGTCGCCGCGAGCGCGATCAGGCGGCCTAATTGCGAGCCGGATTTCATTGCCGAGTAAATCTATCTGGATACTCTGTATCCGCTACCCGAGAGCTGGTGCAGAAATGATGGCCTTCCGTCCAGTGCGCGCCTCGAACCTCATAACGAACTCCAACAAACGCTCGGCGGTGAATCCATTGCGGGGGAGACCGATTGCTTCGATGGCCTGCTCGATTGCGGCGGGTGAACCCTCCACCTCGACCAGCGTATCCATGTCCGGGTACTCCTCGAACCGGACGACCGCACCGTGCAGGTCGTACTGCGCGATGTGCCGATCGATTTCCATCGCGACGACGTAGCCCAGCCGCTCGAGAATCCCGGCGAGAGCGGATGGATCGCCGGTGGAGCTGGAGATTTCCTCCCGGACCTTGAACCCTTTCTCGTAGCGCGTCTCGCCTTTCCAATCGAGCGATGCCTGCGAGCCGGCGGCGGTTTCGTAGACCCGGACACGCAACACATGGTCGCGCACTACCATCGACCGATCGGGCAGATCGTAGCGAACGTCCAGCAGCCGCCCGGAATAGACGAGACGCCCTCCCGCGGCCTCGACGAGCGACCTGCGGACCGTCATGTCGTCAACGACGCTCTTCAGCTCGACTTCATGCATTCAAAATGGAGCTGAGAACCACGGGAGTGTCGGCCAGTGTCTCGAACACCGCGTAGGGATTGTACTCCGCCAGCTGCTCGACTGAATAGCGGCCGGTGGCGACGCCAATTGCCCGGGCGCCGATCGCTTCCCCGCACTGTATGTCTGCCGGTGTGTCGCCGATGATGATCACCTTGTTCCCCTGAACGTCGACGCCGAGCAGCTCGCTTGCTCGCCGTTGCGCGACGGCGGGCAGCTCGGGGCGAAGCTCGTTATCCGAGCCGAAAGCACTCACCTTGAATCGCGCGGGATCGATGCCGGCGGCGCTCAGCTTGGCCTTCGCTCCCTGATGGATGTTGCCGGTGAGAAGCCCCATGACCACCTGGCTCTGCCGCTCGAGCTCGTCGAGCAGATCCGCAACACCATCGAGCAGCAGCACGTTCCGCTGGCCCGACGCAAGCTCCAGCTCGAGTGCCGCAACATAAGCCGCGAGCAGCTCATCCATTTGCGCGTCTATCTGATCGTCGGTAAAGCCCGCGTGACGCATCAGCTCACGTACGATCTGCCGGTCTGTCTTGCCGTCGTAGTGGTATTCGGCGTGACCCGGCGAGCCGAAGACGTTCGTCAGCGCATGCTCCATCGCTATCCGTCCAATCCCGCCGCTGCGCAGCAGAGTGCCGTCGATGTCGAACAAAACTATTCTCATGAGCGCGTCAGAAAGATCCCAGACAGGATGGTGGCCGTTCCCACACCCTGCCAGACAGTCGGCGCCTCGCTCAAAAAAATCCACGCAACGCCGATTGCGATTACGGGCTGCAGGTTGCCGTACACCGCGGTGCGCGTCGGGCCAAGCACCCGGAGGCCACGGTACCAGAAGAGATACGCGATTACCATCGAGACAACGCTGGCGTACAGCAGCGATGCCCAGGCCGCAGGTCCCACGAGCTGCCACTGCGTGTTGACGAGAGCGCGGGGAGTCACGAACAGAAGTGGAATCGCGCCCCCGGTCATCGTCAGCGCGGAGAGCTGGATGGGATCGACACGCGTCGCGAGCGGCTGCAGCAGAACCGTAAACATCGTCCAGCAAAGTACACCGCCGAACACGAGCAGGGTTCCAAAAAGCGTTGCGTTGGAGTGATCGGTGCGCGCGCTGCCGAATACCACGAGCCCCACACCGCAGACCGAAACGGCAACTCCGGCAAGGGTTCGGCGTCTGACCCGCTCGATTCCCTTGATCCGGCTCGCCACTGCGATGAATGCAGGCGCCGCGGCGACAATGAGTGCGGCATTGCCGACCTTCGTCCGCGACAGTCCCTCGACAAAAAGAAGCTGGTAGATGCCGTTGCCGATCACCCCGAGCATGATCAGGAAGATCACGTCCCTGCGCTCCGGCCATGCGCGGTGCCGGAGGGCGGCGATGCTCAGCAGCAGCACGGCCGACATCCCGACGCGAAGCCCGGTGAATGCGAGCGGTGGGATGACCTGAGTGGCGTACTTGATTAGGCTGAAGTTGACGCCCCAGATCACCGCCATGAGCAGCAACAGCGCGTGAGTCTTGCGAACTGCGGAGTGCTCATGGCTTTCAGTCATTCACCCAAAGCTAGCTACTCCCTGCGCACCGCTGCTACTTTCTGGCGATGCATATCTCGTTTGCGGTTTTCGCCGACGGCGCCAATCTGTCGCAGGAGGGCAAGCTCAACGTCCTCGGAGTGTTCGACGCGCTGCAGGTCGGCGGATTTCCGGCGCTGCATCCGCGAACACATTTTGTTCTGCGCCTCAAGGGCTCGCTCGACGACATCGGGAATCACCGCCTTGCGTTCACCTGGCTCAACCCTCAGGACGAGGAGCTGTGGTCGTCCGACGGCGAGCTGAATGTCGCGCCGGGGCCGAATCCCACGTTCGAGATGGATTTGCCGGTGATCGCAGTCATCGACCTGCCGCTCAACTCACCCGGCCAGTACACGATGCGCGTGGCTCTCGACGGGCGGCCGACCGCGGATGTGAGATTGTTCGTCAGCGCCGTGACGCCGGTGGTGATGCAGCCGGGCTCGATGGTCAGCTAGACGACAATCCGCCGCACGAACCGAAACCGGTCGACGAGCGAGCGAGTGTAGTCATCCGGCTGGGAAAAAGATTCGATAAAGTGCCCGCCGCGACCGAGCGCGATGTGGACTGCTTTTGCATTCCCGATCGCCATCGCCACGTGCGTGATGTGGCCGTCCTCCCGGTCGCTGAAGAAGAGCAGGTCCGCTGGTCGCGCGTCATCGAGGCCGCCCTTCACTGCAACGCCCTGCGTCGCCTGCTGCCACGCGTCGCGCAGCAGATGAATTCCGTGCAGCGCAAAGATGCTCTGGAGCATCCCCGAACAGTCAGCGCCCCAGGGCGTAACTCCGCCCCACTGGTAATAGGTGCCCTGAAACAGCGCTGTCGCGGACGCGACGATGGCGTCTGCCGTCGGAGGAAATGTCGCGCGACGATGAGCGATGTCCATCGCCCTGCCGGCAATCACGTGGCCGTCGCCGACAACCGCGCCAAGCGGGAGGTCGAGCGTCGTCCCGCGCGCATCACGAATGCTGCAGCCCATCGAGATCTCGCCATCGATGTCCCACGCCCAGGCGACGAAGTCACCATTCTCGCACGGCGCGGTGTAACCCTCGTGCATCCATCCGTCGTAGCCGTCCGCACCGCGGACATTGAGCCACCGCCCGTCGGTTGCCACAACTTCGGCGCAGTGCCCGTACAACAGTTGAGTTTCCTGCGTGCTCGAAGCCCTCGGCTCGTGGAGCACGGGAGCGATCGGGGTCTTCGCCGAGATCTGTCTCAATGCTCGGGCCAGTCGATGAGGGGAATCTCACGCGACGGCGTGTCCGCGGGCTTCGCCGGCTCCTTCACCGCCGAGCATGTCCGGCAGAGCACGACGCCGCGAAAGCTGCAGATGACGCAAATGAAGGTGCCGCACGAGGCGCACGGGTAGCCCTCGGAAGCGCGCTCCTCGTTTCCGCAGGCGCGGCAAATCATCGCGTCTTTTTCGCGGAGCTCAGCGATTGGTCATCCCTCCTGCATCTCATCAGTGGCGCGTTTGACCGTCGGACGGGTGGGCGGCGGCAGGGCGCGAAGTCCTTCATGGCGACGAACGGCAACATCAATCCGCAACGATGTTAGCAGTTTGCGCTAGAAGCGCCAAGTCCGAAAAAGATCGAACCCGAGCTGCCGCGGGGTCTGCTGCTGAATCTGGCTGGCGTTGGAGCGCGCGCATGTCAGGTCGCTGGACCCGGGCTCGATTCCGGCCTGCGCCGAATAGATCGAGTTGAAGCGATACTCCAGCTTGAGCCCGAAGTTCTCGACGAAGTTGCTCGCGTTCACGACACAGAGACCGGTGCTCAGGCCGACGAACCACTGGTTGCCGATCTGCTTGCCCAGAATGGCTCGCGTGTTGAGCAGGTTGTAATAGTACGGATCGGTGGATCTGACGGTGGGGTCGTACCCGGCAGTCTGAAGCTCGACGATATCGAGAACGTTCTTTGGAATTGCATTGGTGAGAAGATTTCCGCCGTACCTGATTGCCACCGACGCGAGCTGCGACTGATACTCGGCGCCGGTGTTGTCGAGTGCGATGGCCGGCTCGCCGGTGATGAGATAGCTCAGCAGATCCGACTGCGAGAGCGGCAGGTTGTCAGGATTGTCGAGCGAGAGCAGCGGACGCTCCAGCGTTCCACCGATCGTCACCCTGACGCGGATGTCGCGGACGTTGGCACTGCGCTGACGGGGCTGCCTGATGGTGTGGATGGCGCGGATGTCGAGTGTCGGGTTGAGGTCGGGAGTCCCGAAAAAGCGCAGGCTCCCGCTCTCCACATCGAACGTCGGCTGGACGAACGGATCGACAAGGTTCAGGCGATAGGTGCCGCGAACCGCGTTGAGCGTACCCTCGAGCGCGAGCTGCGAGCTCTCGCCGGTTTGCGGGTTCTTGCTCAACGTCACGTTCAGCGATCCGCCAAGCTTGACGTTCGCTTCGGAAGAGCGGAGCCAGACTTGGTCGCCGATGTTCACCTGGACGTTCTGAAGCGAAAGATTCCGTGCGAAGTCGTTAGGCGTTTCCGGAAGCAGCTTCCGGTCACGGGCGAGAAGCGTATCTACTATCCCGGCGAATTCGGGATCGCTCAGGTCGACGATCTTCTTGGTGATGAGCTCGGGGATATAGATCGTTCCGCGATCGACCTTCATCGCCCCGGTTACGGTTGCCGCCTTGTAGGCCCCGCTGAGCGTCATCACGCTATCCGTCGAGATGTCGAGCGACGCGAGGCCGGGTTTCTCGATGATGTGGAAGTTCTGGGCGCGCGCGCGCAGCGCGAATTCGGGATTGGCGTAGCTTCGCAGGTTGATGAACCCGTCCACCGACATCGTTCCCCGCCGCTCCCGCTGAGTCTCCGCGGAAAGCCGCCTGATGAAAACCGTGTCTCTGTCGAGGGTGACGTCGGCGTTGATCCGCTCGAGCCGGGTGCCGGGGTTGGTAAGACTCGCGGCGCCGTCGGTGATGCTGAATTTGCCGGCGACCACGGGCTGCTTGACAGTCCCTGCGACATCGACGTTGGCCACGAGGGCGCCATGCGCGTCGTGAACGCCGGGTAGAAACGCCTCGAGAATTCCAAGATCCACGTTGTCGGTGCGCACATTGCCCCGCACGGAGTCGCCGATGAGTCTCACGTCGCGCACCGCCAGTCGCGCTTTGGAGTAGCTGAGCAGGAGCGAGTCGAGCGATCCCCCACCGGGCAGAAGCGTCACGTGCGCCGGAGCGTCGAGACGGTAGCTCGACCCGTCGGACACCGTGACAAGGCCGCTGTCGAGCGATATGCGCGTCGTGTCTCCGCTATGGCTGGCGCTTCCGCGAAGCGTCGATACCACGCCATTTCCCGTAGCGAGTACGGCGTTGAACATCGCCCGTCCCGTGGAGTCGATTTCGGCGTTTGCGTCCACCGAGCGGAATCCGGCAGCGCCTGCACTGACACTGTCTGCGCGAAGGCTCATCGTCCCGTTTGGATTCTTCGCCAGATCCTTGAGCGCGAATTTCCCGCTGAGCGTCTCGATTCGTCTTCCCTGCGCTGAAAGCTCGCGTCCGGACACCGTGCCGCTCACCGCCAGGCTGCTCGGCCTCCCGCTCACCTCACCGGCAATGCGGACGGCGCCGCTCAGCGAATCGGCGGGCAGCGACGTTGCTGAATTCACGTAGCGCTTCACGTCGGAAAGCGAATCGACTGACACAACGAACCCGAGCTTCCCTTCTCCCGCCTCCGTCATCGCCACCGACCCGGACGCGCTTGCATGTGCCGACGCGCTTCGCACGAGCAGCGTGTCGATGTAAGCCATCCCCTTGTCGACTCGCACGACTGCGTTGGACGACGAGATGTCGATCTTCTCGATCGTTCCCTTCAGCGACGTCGTGAGCTTGCCTGTGCCGACGACCACCGAATCGCCGACGAACTCGACCTCATATGGGCCCGCGAGATCGGTGCGCGGCGCTTTCGGATTCTCGGTGAGCGCGCGGAAGTTGAGGGCGGAAACGGTTCCCGCCCCGTGCGCCCCGTAGTCCGGGAGGTTGGCGTCAACCGTCCCGGTGTAAGCCAGCGTTCCGCCCGCCCCGGTGAGGGTCGTCACCACGTCGAGCGCCGGCGCCTGACCCTTGATGCTCATCGGCCCGGTGTAGTTGCCGCGAAGCCGCACACTCGGATACGAATTCGCGATCGTCGTCATCGACACCGGCGCTGCCTGAAGCGCCATGTCGTACGTCATGTATTTTTCGCCGTCGGTGACGCGGCCCGCGCCGGTGAAATGCGACGTGGGAAGATTGCCGTCGTGGTGCACGATGTCGGCATTGGAGAACCGCACATCGAGCCATGACGAGTCCAGCCTCGCCGTGCCGGAGACAGTGCCGTGGAGCTCGAGGAACTCGGGGTTGAGGTACTGGAGAGTCCTCAGGTCCAGCGTTTCGATGTTGACGTCGAGCCCGCGAAAAGCGGTGTAAGCTGGATAAAGAATATCGAGCTCGCCGCGGGCACTTCCACGCGTGATCGCGCCGGGAACGTGAGCGTCGGCGAACGTGAAGTGCGACTCGTCCACCCGGAAATGGTCGAGCGGACCGCCGGCGGCGCGCACCGACCCGGTGATGTTCCCCTGCCAATCGTACGGAAATTTCTTTCCGTTGAGCGCCCGCAGCAGGTCGAAGTTGAGCGGTTCTGCTTCCAGCCGGACGTCCTTTACCGCCAGCACCGGAGCGCCCACGCCGTACGTCATGCTTCCCACCAGCCGCGACCGCGTGCTGCTGACATCCATCCGCGTAATTGCGTAATCCATGATCCGCGGATGTCGGACGTTGTTCATGTCGACGTCCAGCCGGCCGCCCCCCGTGCGCGGGAGCGTGGGATACACCCACGCCACGTCGTTGAGCGAGACGGAATCTCCGACGATGTGCACTGCGTAGCGCGTGGCCAGAGGGCCGCCCCATTCGATTTTTCCCTTCGCGCTGCCCGTTGACGCCGGAAGATCGAAATGCGGCATGTCGAGCCATGCCGAATCGCCGAGGAAGCGCACGCCGCCCACGAGATTATGGATTTGCAGCGGCGGGTCGGAGCTCGTGAGACTTCCCTTCGCAATCTTCATGAAGCGGCCGGCGGTGTCGGGCATCGATACCCGCACATAGCTGAAGCTTGAGCGCACGTCGGTGAACCTCCACGTCCGGGCAAAGCCTTCGCGCGTTCTCCTGATCTCACTCGGCCAGTCATTGCCGGGTGCGTCACGAGTGAGCGAGCCAAGCGCGTGAGTTATCGCGCTGTCCCGCCTGTATCCTTTCAAATCGTCCGACACGTGCCACGGCAGCGTGAGAATGATCTGGCCGTTGCGCACGTCGGCGGAATCCATGACGATGAAGTCGCCGAATCCACGGCCGTTGCTCGGCCCTTTCGGACCCTCCGGAAAAATGCGGCGCCAGTTCCAGCTCCCGTCCTCGTGCTGCCGGAGATGAACGACAGGATGTTCGACGTCGAGGTGACTGAGAAGAATCCGCCGGTCGAAGATGTCGCGAATGTCGTAATTCACGCGCACGCGGCCGGTGGCCACGAACAGGGAATCCTCGCCGTCGCGGATATCGACCGAGTCGATCGTCACGCCATTGAACAGCCCGCCGCTGATCCGTCCGACGTACATCTTCCCGTGCACTTTCCCCGCGACCCACGACTGGACGAACCGCCGCACCTGTCCCTGCCCGTACTCTGTCTGCGTCAGCGAAAGCGCGATCAGAAACACGACGACGAACGCTCCGAGGAGCGCCAGTGCGCTGAAGGTGACTATTCGCTGACGCCGAGACATCGTCTAGAAAGCCTGGCCAATTGCCAATCCAAATGTGAGGCGGCTCCGGAAGCCGCTGCTGCCGCTGGGCAGGAATGTCGCGGGACACTGACCTTCCGACTGCACGAGCACGCTGGTCGTCGGGTCAGGCCGGTGAACAGCGAGATTATTGCCCGGGCTGACGCACGGCAGCGCGCCGACGTCGGGGCCGAGCACGCTGCTCGATCCGACGACTCGCGGAACCTCGTAGTAGATCGGCCCCGCCGGCCGGTCGTATGGATTGTACCCCATCACGAGGCGCACTGGTCCAACCGGCGACAGCGCAGTGAGCTGTATCCCGGGTGTGACTTTGATCCGAAAATTCTGGAAGCTGCCCTGCTGCCCGCGGTTCCAGACGTCGCCCGCGTCGGTGAACAGCGTCCACTGCAGAACGTCGGGCAAAAAGGGACTCTTCAGCCGCAGCTCGAGATTGCTCACGAGCAGCGAGTTTCCGCCGACGGGCACCAGCCGACGGAACGAGCGATCGCCAGCCGGAACGCTGAACAACGTATCCGAGGTGAAGGGCAGCTTCGGGTAAACGATCTCATAGCTGGACGCGAGGTAGATCGCCGAGCCGAGCTCGTTCTGGGAGAAGCCGCGAACGGTGCTGGGTCCCCCGGCATACAGTCGCTCCTGCGGCGGAATGAATCCCGTGTTTCCGCTCAGCGACCGGCCGATCACGACGCCGCCGCGAACGCGGAAGGCGAGCACCGCTCCGTCCGAGATTCCCCAGTACTGCGAGCCCTCCACGATCAGCTTGCTGAAACGAAGCGAGCTGTCGGAGAGCGTCAGCGGAGACGCGTGGCGTGCCTCGACGCGCCACTGCGACCCCCCCGTCGGCGAGAAGGCGCTGTTGGAGCCGTCGTGCGACACGATCGCGCTGAGCACCGCGAGGCGCTGCGTTTCCTGCACGCGGCGGCGGTCCTCCTGGTCGCAGATGTTGAACACCGCGCAGAAGAGAGCCGGCTGCGCCTCCGTTCGTCCAAGGTCCATGGAGTAGGCGAACGTCACCGGCGTCCGGGCGAACCGGCGCCAGTCCACAGAGGCTATGCCGCCGATGACCGTCGTCCGCAGGTAGACGTTGTACTCCGATACTCGCTCGCTGAATACCGTGATAGTCGGCACAGCTCGCAATCCAAAGAACACCGGTTGCCTGAGCGTCGCCCCCGCGTAGTAGTTGAGCTTTGCGCTGAACGGGTCGGCTTTCGCCTGGGGGCAGAGATTCTTCAGGCCGCCAAGCGGCTCGCCGATTCCCATTTTCGAGACGCGCGTGGTGAGGTCGAGCCGGCGGGCTCCGCGAAGGAAATTGTAGTTCGACAGCTCGCCGGTCACGCGGAAGCAGTCGAGCGTTCCATACCCTGCGCCCAGCCGCGCCGCCTTGGTGGTATTCTCGGCGAGCACCGCATTGATGGCGATGGTCGAGTCCCCCGGCGCTGACGTCGTGTCGGGAAGCAATGACACGTGCTGGTACGCTTCGGTCTGGTACAGCGTCCGCTGCGCATTCAGCAGCTCGTCCTCACGGTACACGCGGCCCGAGTCGAGGCCGATGATCCGACGGACGACTGCATCCGAGATCTGTTGCTTCTTGCTCTGGAAAGGAACGACCTTGATGCTGAGCGATCCGATACGCGTGAAAGGTCCCGCGGCTACGGCGATCGTATCGACAGCCGTCAATCGCAGCGAGTCCACCGCGAAGCTGTTCGTCACCGTCGCTCGCGGATAGCCACTGTTGCGCAGTCGGCGGGCGATCGTATCGCGGGCCGCTTCGATGCTCACGCGATCGAATCGCTGTCCGGCACGAATCGGCAGGGCCCTGGTGAGGTCGCGCCGGCCGGGAATGGAATCCAGCCCGATGATCACCAGCGACTGTAATCGCGTCGGCAACCCTTCGTGGATCATGAACTGCACCTCGACGTCACCCGGCCCGACGCTGCGCACGGCGGTATCGACGGCGACGTCGGGAAAGCCGCGCTTGCGATAGAAAATGGTCAGCCGTGCTCTGTCCCTGGGAAGCTCGGCTCGGTCGAGGCAGCGGCGCACGGTGAACGGCAGGTGAAGAAATCGCCGTGCCCACGCCGACGGAGTGGTGACGATGATCTTCGCCAGGTCGGCGGACGTGAATGCGGTGTTTCCCGTGAACTTGAGCCCGCGAACCTCGAGGTCGCCGCGGTCACATGTGACGTCTTGGGCGGAAGCGGTTCGCGCGGCGAGACTCGAGACTAAGGCGAAAGCGAACGGGAAAAGGCGCCGCGCGAATCCGTGACGCATCAGCCGCTGGGCGAGCGGTCCCACGGACCGGCCGGCCCGCTTTTCGGCTCCTGCGGCTCGGCCTCGCGCGCGAGCGCGTCGGGAGGGACTAGTGGAGTACGCTGGATTAAGAGTTGCACAAGATAAAATCCCGCCAAGCCGACCGCGACGCCGACGCCGATTGCGGGCATGAGATCAGCGGCACCGAGATGGCGCCTGTAGTAGTAGTCTTCGCTCAAAATTGACGCCTTACAGAGGGCTGGATAAGTTCTCGCGTTCGCCCACCACATGTCAACGGTACACTGATGCACACCCGGCGATACTCCTTCGTAGCACTTGCAGTCATGGTTGCGTGCACCGGGGGCGAATCATCGCCCGCGCGTCGCAGTCTGATCGACTCGCGTGACACTTACGATCCGCGCTCACTTGACCCGGCACTGTCCACCGACGTGCCCACCGGGCGCGCGGTCGGATATGTGTTTGACGGCCTCGTCCGCTTCACTCCCGATGCGCAGATCGTGCCCGGACTGGCGCGCGAATGGACGGTCTCACCGGACGGACTGACCTACACTTTTCACCTTCGAACCGGCGTAAAGTTCCAGGACGGCCGGCCGTTCGTCGCGCATAACGTCACCGCGAGCTTCCAGCGCGCTCTCGACCCCGCCACCAAGGGCGGCCGCGGCTGGCCACTCTACCCGATAGCAGGCGCAAAGGATTACGCCGACGGAAAGGCCAGCAGTGTCTCCGGTATGACAACTCCGAACGACAGCACCGTCGTCATCCGGCTCACCGAGCCGTTCGCCATCTTCCCGAAGCTGCTTGCAATGCCCGTCGCATCCATCGTCCCCGACTCCGTGCCGGCCAATTTTGGTGAGCACCCCATCGGCACCGGTCCATGGAAGTTCGTCGAATGGAAGCACGACGATTACCTGCTGTTCGCAAAGAACGCCGGCTACTGGGACACTCCCCCCAAGTCGGACTCGCTGAGGGCGCGCATCATTCCGGAGCCGAGCACGGCGGTGGCTGAGTTCGAGTCAGGAAACGTGGACGTGCTTTACGTGCCCGAGGGCGAGACGCGGAACTGGGAGGAGACGGACGACAAGAAGGCGATGCTCGAGACCGCGCCGGCATTGCGAGTTTTCTACATCGCCATCAACACAACGCGCGGACCACTCTCCGACCCGCGCGTGCGCCAGGCGCTCAACTACGCCACCGACGCGGCCGGTATTCTCGAAGGCATCGTGAGCGGCCGCGGCAATCTCGCCGCCGGCGTGATTCCTCCTTCACTTGCGGGAAGCGACACCACGAGAAAGCGCTACCCGCACGATGTCGCGAAAGCCAAGCAGCTTCTCGCCGCCGCCGGACATCCGACAGGCATAGACGTCGAGCTCTGGTCGTCGCAGACGCCGCCATTCCCGCGTATTGCCCAGACGGTCCAGGCCAATCTCGCAGAAGCCGGAGTGCGGGTGAAGATCGTGCAGCGCGATGCATCGTCGATGCGCGAAGCCGCGCGCAGCGGCAAGACGGACATGGCGCTCAAAGACTGGTACGCGGACTACCCCGACGCCGAGGATTTCCTCTATCCCCTGCTGCACAGCGCGAACAAGGGCGTGGGAGGAAACGTCTCGTTCTACTCGAACCCGAAGTTCGACAAGCTGGTGTCGGACGCCAGGCGTGAGCAGGACGAAGCGAAACGTGTCTCGATGTATCGCGATGCCGACCAGATGGCTTACGACGACGCGCCGATGATCTACCTTTTCTTCTACAAGGAGCTGTACGCCGTCCAGCCGTGGATCACCGGGTTTGTCGTCCCCTCGATCTTCACCGGACAGCGCTGGACCGACGTCCAGATCACGCGACACCCGTAGCTTGTTCGCTTTCATAGTTCGACGTCTCGTTCTGTCGATCCCGACGCTCCTCGGCGTCATGATCGTCGTGTTCCTGCTTCTCTACGTCGCCCCCGGCGATCCGGTGCAGGACATGGTGGGCGAGCGCGCCGACGCCGAGACAATTGCGCGGCTGCGCAAGGATCTTCACCTCGACGAGCCGCTGCCAAAGCAGTTCATCCTCTACGCCGGCGGAGTCCTGCGCGGCGACCTCGGCAAGTCTTACATAACGCAGCGGCCGATAATCGAGGATATCAGGGAAAGATTTCCAAAGACACTGCTGCTCGCGGGCACGGCGATGCTGCTGGCGTCAATTCTCGGAATCACCATCGGCGTGCTCAGCTCGCGAAATCCCGGTGGCTGGTTCGACCGGCTGTCCCTCGGTTTCGCCTATCTGGGAATCTCGTTTCCAGTGTACTGGGTTGGGTTGATACTCATTCTCATTTTCGCTGTGACGCTGCACTGGCTGCCGCCATCCGGCTATGGCGGGATCAAGTACCTCGTCCTTCCCGCGCTGGCCCTCGGCTCGCGCTCGATCGCCTTTCTCGCTCGCGTCACGCGCTCGGCAATGCTCGACGTGCTCGGCGGTGACTTCGTGCGGACCGCACGGGCGAAGGGACTGAAAGAGCGATCGGTGATAATGCGACACGCGTTGAGAAATGCGCTGATACCGATAGTGACGGTGCTCGGCCTCGACTTCGGGTACTACCTCACCGGAAGCATTCTGACGGAGACGATCTTCAGCTGGCCCGGCATCGGCCGGTACGTGGTGAACGCGATTGCGAGAAGGGATCTGCCGGCAATCAACGGATCGGTGCTTTTCCTCAGTGTCGTGTTCGTATTGGTGAACCTCATCACCGATCTCGCCTACGCCAAGGCTGATCCCCGAGTCGCGTTTAACTGATCCGTTACCCGCTGCCCGGTACCCGGTACCGGATAACGGTTACCGGGTCAGTCGTCTTTCTGTCCGAAAACCGCCATGTTGGATGAGTGACCGGGATTTACCTTTTTCTCAGGGTATATCCAATGGAAGGCCTGGTTCACTGCCGTCGCTGCCTCAGCGAACCCAGTAGCGATCAGCTTGAGTTTCCCTGGATACGTGGTGATATCACCCGCAGCGTAAATCCCCGCTCGCCCCGTCTCCATCATCGAGTTCACCACAATCTCGTTCTTCTCGAGATTGAGTCCCCACTCCGCCAGCGGGCCGATGTCGCTCACGAAGCCCAACATTGGCAGAACGCTGTCTGCCCCAACGTCGCGGGTTTCCTTCGTCTTCACGTCCCGCAGTGTCACTCCCGTCAGCCGCCCGTCCACACTAAGCACCTCGAACAGCTCGTGAAACGGAAGCAGGGTCGTCCTTCCAGCGGCAACTGCGGCATTGACCTCGGCCACCGTCGCACCGTGGGCACGGTACTTATCGCTCCGGTGGACCAGCGTCACCGCGGCGGCGCGATCGCGGAGCTGATGCGCCCAGTCGAACGCCGAGTCTCCTCCGCCGATGATGACAATCCTCTGATCGCGAAAATCTTCCGGGTTGGCGACGTTGTCAAAAATTCCCCGCCCATACCACGGCTCGGCGCACTGCTGCGGTAGCCTGCGCGGCGAGAATGCCCCGATTCCGGCGGCAATCAGCACCGATCGCGTGGGAAAGCGGTCAGTCTCGGTCACAAGAACGAAGTGGCCGTCCTCCTCGTGGAGCCCGATGACGTGCTGCCCAAGAAAGGAGGGAAAGCCGAACTGGCCGGCTTGCTCAGCCAGCGAATTGACGAGGTCCTTGGCAAGAATTTTCGCAAAACCGGCGACGTCGAATACGTACTTCTCGGGGTAAAGCGCGGTGAGCTGACCACCGAGTTGCGGCAGCGTGTCGACGATCTGCGCGGTTGCGCCCCGCATGCCGGCATAGAACGACCCAAAGATGCCCGTCGGGCCGCCGCCGACAATCGTGATGTCGGTTATGTCGTGAGTCATGCTGTTTTCATCAGGGGGCGAAATATAGCCGTCTGTCTTCACCAGGCCTCGAGCGCCGTCACCAAGACAGTCGCGCTACCGGCTGTCGGCCTTCCCGCCGCCGGCTATCGGCAGTCCCGATGCGGCCGAAAGCTCCTGGCCGATTGGCCGACAGCCGGCAGCCCGGGGTTTCGCAGCTGGAGTACATTATCCCCGGTGAAGATCTATACGAAAACCGGAGATTCCGGCGACACCGGACTGTTCGGCGGCGGCCGAGTCCCAAAGGACGATCCGCGAGTCGAAGCTTACGGCGACGTCGACGAGTTGAACGCCGTTCTCGGTCTCGCCCGGTCGGCCGAGCTCATGCCGCGCATCGACGAAGTGCTCGTTCCGATCCAGCGCGATCTTTTCAGCATCGGCGCTCTCCTCGCGACGCCCGACCGCGACAAGATGGAGCAGCACCTCACCAAGGCCCGCATCAGCGACGAGCGGATCGCCGAACTGGAACGCGAAATCGACGCCTGCGACAAGGAGCTCGAGCCCCTCAAGGCGTTCATCCTGCCCGGTGGAACCCAGAAGGCGGCCGCTCTTCACGTCGCCCGCACAGTCTGCCGTCGCGCCGAGCGGCGCGTGATCCACCTCCAGCGCGAGGTGGAGATTCCCCAGATAGTCGTCGTGTATCTCAACCGGCTCTCCGACCTTCTCTTCACGCTGGCCCGGCTCGCGAACGCGCGCGCCGGCGCCGGAGAGGTCACCTGGTAGAGAGCGGAGTGGAAGGTAGAAGCTCGCCTTCCGGCATCGGCGGGACGGAGATTCGGATTCTGCCCTATCCGATCCTTGTCGCGGACGACGCCCTCGGGCACGTGGCCGAGCTGGCCCAGGAATTCGCGCCGGCACACCGCTTTGCCGTCATCACCGATTCGAACGTCGGGCCGTTATATGGTAGGAGAGCACTGGCCGGCTTCCCTGCCGGCACCGCCGAGCTGTTCGTCATTCCCGCCGGCGAAAGCCACAAGACCCGCGAGACGTGGGCCGGGCTCACCGACGACCTCCTTTCGCGCGGCTTCGGACGTGATACCACGGTCATCGCGCTTGGCGGCGGAGTCGTGGGCGATCTCGCCGCTTTTGTGGCCGCTACGTTCATGCGCGGCATACCCGTGGTCCAGGTCCCAACGACTTTGCTGGCCATGGTCGACGCGTCGGTGGGTGGCAAAACCGGCGTCGACACGCCCGCAGGGAAGAATCTGGTAGGGGCATTTCACCCACCATCGGTAGTTGTTGTTGACCCACAAGCTATTGCCACGCTGTCACTTAGACACCTGAGAGCGGGATTTGCCGAAGCAATTAAGTATGGCGCGATTGCCGACTCGGATTACTTTGACACGGTGACCAGGGAGCTGCCGGTGCTCCTCGCGTCGGGCGGCGGCAGGGTGAGTGACTCGTTTTCTCGCCTTGTCGTCCGTAGCATTGAGATCAAAGCCGATGTCGTTCTCCGCGACGAGCGGGAACGTGGTCTGCGAAAGGTGTTGAACTTCGGTCACACCATCGGCCACGCGATCGAGGCTCTGAGCGGGTATGAGTTCGCGCATGGCGAAGCGGTGGCGATTGGAATGGCGCTCGAGAGCGACCTTGCCGAACGCTCCGGGATCGCCGAAGCCGGAACGGCTGACAGGATCCGACATTCCCTTGGAGTGGCGGGTCTGCCGGCAAATCGCCCGGTCGGGATTTCCGGTGACAGGATTGTGGAGGCAATGCGGGCGGACAAGAAGGCGCGTGGAGGTGAGGTGGAGTACGCGCTCCCAAGCCGTATCGGAGCAATGGCAGGCTCGAGCTCCGGGTGGGCTGTCGCGGTAGCGGATGACATCGTCAGGGAGGTCCTGCAGTGAAACGTGGCGATTTTGTCAGGCTTGCAGTCGCACTTGTCATTGCACTCGTTTTCATTCGGACGGGGGCCGCCCGGCTGCCCACCAGGCAGGTTGTTCTCAAGCATGAGCCCGTTTTTGTCTATGCGCGGCCGGTTCTGGCTGCCGGCGCGAGAAGGGTCATTCACGAGGGTAGCGAGCTGGGCGGCGCGATCCGCCGGGCGTCGGCGCGTGAAGCACTCCGGATGCGCGCCCTTGGCATCATGCCCGACCCGCGCCGGTTCGCCCGGGCGGTGGTCGGCGAGGAAGTGCCCATCTCCCTCACCCAGTACTGCCTCACGGGAACTACGCGACGCGGCCGGTGGGTACGCCCTGGAATCGTTGCCGCCGACACCAGAATCTTCCCACTCGCCCGGTATGTCGAGGTCTTCCTTGGGAACAAGTACCTCGGCCGCTACCTCGTAGATGACACGGGAGGGAACGTCATCGGCGCGACACTCGATATCTGGACGCCGTCATGCAGTGAGGCGGCGCGGTTCGGACGGCAGAACGGACGGGCCGTGCTCGTCGCAAAGACCGATGAGGGCGTACCCGGCCTTGCCGAGCTCCACCTCGACCTGGTTCCCAACCTCAAGGCGGTCGCCGACATGCTCGAGGGAAATGCCAAGCGCTGAGCTGACGCTTGATGGTGGCCTTACTATTGCTCGATGGTGGCTCGACCCACACAAGGGAAACAGCATGTCATCATTCAGTACCTACCTGATCGGGTTCATAGTTCTGATCATCGGTCTCGCCGTGGCGGCCCACCTGCTTGGAGTGCCCGATTTGTGGATCGGCGTCGGCGTAATTGTGCTGCTCGGCATCGGGATTCTCACCGGAACCAGCCGAACGAAGACCAAAGATCCGCCGACAACTCCATAAAAGCAGGGATTTTTGTCTGGCATGAAACGTGGCTGTTGACTTGGGCATAGGCCGCTAATTATCGTGCGCTTTGGGTGATAAATCGCAACGCTTTTCGAGCGCTTGCCAGACAATTCGCCACAAGGGATGTGTATGCAGACTACGGCCGAGAGCAAGTCTAAAGGCTTTTTCCGTTCGTCTCCCTCCACCGCTTTCGACCAGTACCTCCAGGACATTCAGAAGCTCCCCCTCATAAGTGACGCCGAAGAAGAGCGTCGCCTTGCCCGCCGGGCACAGGCCGGGGACGAAAAAGCAGCAGAGCGTCTGGTCACCGCCAATCTTCGTTTCGTAATCTCCTACGTTAAGAAGTACCAGGGCCATGGACTCGACCTGAGCGAACTGGTGGCCATCGGCAACGAGGGGCTCCTCAAGGCGGTCAGAAAGTTCGATCCGGAACAAGGAGTCAAGTTCATTTCATACGCCGTGTGGTGGGTCCGACAGGCAGTTCTCAAAGCGCTCGCAGAACAGACCCGCTCCGTAAGAATCCCGCTCAATCAGAATTCGCAGCTCATCAAGCTCGCCCGCGCGCAGACCGTTCTCTCCCAGGTCCTCAAGCGCGACCCAACAGATCATGAAATCGGCCGGCTCCTCGAGGAAACTCCCGAGGCCGTTCGTTCCGCCAAGCAGATGTCGGCCACCGAGATCTCCCTCGACGCCCCCATCGACCGGTCAGACCGCGAGGCCTGCACGCTCGGAGAACGCTTTGCCGGAGTGGATGGGGCTGAAATCGAAGAGGTCACCGACTTCCACCTGATGCGGGAGTTCATCGATCGCGTCTTCCGGAAGTATCTCACGCCACGTGAGCGGAAGATCCTCCACCTCTACTACGGACTGGAACAGGGTTCAGACGCAATGACCCTGGAGAAGATCGGCGCACTGATGGGAGTGACACGGGAGCGAATCCGGCAGATCCGCGAGCGCGCATTCGAGAAGCTTCGCGAATCGCCCGACGGGTCGGCGCTGTCGGGCTTCTGGACCGCTGACTAGCGCAGAAGCGAGTAATGCAGTGACGGACGTCGCGCTCATACCGGCGTTCGTCAACCCGGGATCAGGAAACTCCGAGAAGGCCCGAGGGGCACTAGCCTCCTCGGGCCGTTTCGATATCCGGGAGATACAGCCCGACAGACTCGAGGAAGACATACGCGAAGTCGTCAAGGCGGGGGCGAAGCGAATCCTCGTCGCCGGAGGCGATGGTTCCATCCGCGCCGGCGCGGGCGCTATTCGCGACGACGATGTAGAACTCGCCGTCCTGCCCGCGGGGACGCTCAATCACTTCGCAATCGACAACGGAATTCCGACTGATCTTGCCGAGGCAGCAAAGGTCGGAGCCGGCACCGCGACGGCGACCGTGGACGTTGGATATGCCGGCGACAGAATCTTTCTCAATACCAGCTCCATCGGCGCCTATGTGACTTTCGTCCGATTGCGGGACCGATTGGAGAAACGATTCGGTTATCGCTTCGCCAGTCTGATCGCGATGATCCGGATATTCGTCATGATGCCGACTGTTGGCGTCCAGATCGAAGTGGATGGAGCTGTTCAGACCTATCGAACTCCCCTCGTGTTCATCGGCGTCGGGGAACGCGAGCTTCAGCTCCCCAGCCTCGGCCGCCGGGTTAGGGGAGGAAGGCGTGGACTCCACGTTTTCGTGTTGCGCGGGCGAAAGCGCGCGCGCCTCTTCGTGGTGGCTCTCGCGGCGGTGGCGCGGGGCGTGGACACCGTTCGCCGGATGCCCGATCTCGATGCCTTTCTGGTCGAGCACTGCACCATCGACATGAAGCACCGACAAGCCAGGGTCGCCTTCGATGGGGAAATCGAGACTATGGATCTCCCACTGGAATACCGGATAGAGCGCGATTCCATGCGGATTGTGGTTCCAGAGCCCCGTCCCACGGAAGCCGAAGCCCCACCCACGGCTCTCGAGTCTTAGAATAAGGGATGGCAACCGAGCAACTGGCGGACGACCTCGCCGCGATTGTCGGCGAACGATTCGTTCTCCGCCGGGCGAATGAGCTTCTGGTCTACAACTCCGACGGCTTGCCCGGCTATCGCCGGCAGCCGCTGCTCGCTGTTTTTCCAGGAACGCGCGACCAGACAATCGAGGTAGTCCGCCGGCTCGCTGCCGATGGCGTGCCCTTCGTCCCGCGGGGCGCCGGCACGGGGCTGTCGGGCGGCGCGCTCGCGGACAACGTAGTGCTTCTCGGTCTCCACCGCCTGAAGAAGGTGATCTCGATCGACGCCGACAATGAGCGCGCGACAGTTGAGCCCGGCGTGGTCAACCTCACCCTGAAGCGTCTGGCCGACCCGCTCGGGCTTCTCTACGCTCCGGACCCGTCGAGCGAAGCGGCGTGCACCATCGGCGGGAACATCGCCGAGAACGCCGGGGGTCCGCACTGCCTCAAGTACGGCGTAACGCTCAACCATGTCATCGCCATCACGGCGGTGCTCCCCGATGGCGAAGTGGTGACACTCGGCAGCGAGTCCGGCGAACGGGAGGGCTACGACCTTCTCGGCGCATTCATTGGATCCGAGGGCTGCTTCGGAGTCGCGCTCGACATCACCGTCAAGCTGACGAAGTCGCCGCCCGCAGTGAGAACCATGCTGGCCGATTTCACGTCGGTAGACGATGCGGCGCGCGTCACCTCGGCGATCGTCGCATCGGGCATCGTGCCCGCAGCGCTCGAGTTCATGGACAGTGCGACCATCCGCGTCGTCGAATCGAGTATCTACGCGGCGGGTTATCCGGCTGACGCCGCGGCGGTTCTGCTCATCGAGCTCGACGGATTGAGTGCCGGCGTCGAGGCCGATGTCGCGATCGTGCGTGAGCTGTGCGTCGCCGGAGGAGCACGCGAAGTTCGCATAGCGGGAAACGAGGCCGAGCGGCTGCGCTTGTGGCAGGGCCGCAAGAAGGCGTTCGGTGCGATGGGCCGCCTCGCTCCGCACCTGGTGGTGCAGGACGCGGTAATTCCCCGCACGAAGCTCGCGGAGGTGCTGGCGACAATTGCCCGGATTGCCGCGCACTACGACGTTCACGTCTGTAACGTGTTCCATGCCGGCGATGGCAACCTGCATCCCAACATTCCCTACAATGCCGACGATCCAGGCGAGGCGGAGCGAGTCCATCTCGCGATGGGCGAGATAATGCGCGCCTGCGTGGATGCCGGCGGCAGCATCACCGGAGAGCACGGAGTTGGCCTCGACAAGCTCAACTATATCGAGCTGATCTTCTCGCCCGACTCCCTCGACGCGATGTGCCGCCTGCGATCGGCGTTCGACCCCGACCAGCGCGCCAATCCCGGCAAGGTGGTACCCGTTCATTCGTGCCAGGAGTGGAAGTCGACTGCCGCAGCCACGCGTCACGCCACCGGAGCCCCGACGTGACCGTGCTCATTCAGGAGCGCGTGCGTGAAGCGCGAGAATCGCATACGCCGCTCCGCATCACCGGCCGATCGTACTGGCTCAGCGCAGGCCGCCCGGTCGCGGCGATTGAGACTGTATCACTGACGACCCACAGTGGCATTGTCGAATACGTTCCGGGTGATCTCACCATAACGGTTCGCGCTGGGACGACTCTGGCGGAGATTGGGCGCGCCACCGGGGCGGAGGGCCAGTGGTTGCCCATCGATCCTGCCGGGTCGGACGATGGAACGATTGGCGCTACGGTCGCAACCGCTTCGTCCGGGCCGCTGGCGCGCGGCTTCGGGACGATTCGCGACCTGGTTCTCGGCGTCGAGTTCGTCACCGGGGAGGGAAAGATCGTGAAAGGCGGCGGCCGTGTGGTGAAGAATGTCGCCGGCTTCGACCTCGTTCGGCTCGTCACTGGTTCGTGGGGAACGCTCGGAATCGTCACCGAGGTGTCGCTGCGACTTTACGCTCTGCCGGAGCGTCGAGTCACGATTGCGATGGAGGCGCCGACTGACACGAGGCGTCTCGCCGAGCGCCTGGGATTGCTCAGGAACGCTCCGGTCATGCCGTTCGCGATGGAGCTGGTGAACACGCATCTCGCGCGGCGCGCTGGCCTGCCGCCGCGACCGATGATCCTGATGGAGATTGGAGGCAATGCCGCCGCGGTAGCCGCACAGCGCGATGCGCTTGCAAAGCTTGGCGCAGTGATCGAAGCGTCGGCCGAGACGTGGGAGAAAGTTCGCACGGCAGAGAGCGCGGGCGGGTCCGTTTTCAGGATGTCGGGTTTGCCGGCAGGTCTGGCGGCAAGGTGGGAGCGAGCGCAGCAAATCGTCGGGACGGCGGAAGGCACGGCGGAAGGCACGTTGATGCACGCGTCGGTTGCGCGGGGCACGGTGCGGTGCCTGGTGCCGCAGGAGTTGTCGGCGGAGGCGTCGAATCTGCTATCCGCGCCGAATGCCGATGACACCGTGATTTTCGAGAGTCTTTCGCACCGGCTCTGGAAGAAGTTGTCGCCGACGGCGATCTCCGACCGGGTGTCTCAGAGCATCAAAAAGGCTTTCGACCCGCTCGACATTCTCAATCCCGGTATACTCGGCCCATCGCTTTGACTTCTATTCCGGCAAAACCGTTGAGCGTTTCACTCGGCGGCAAAGCGATTCCGGCGAACGTGGCTCCGGCGTGCGCTCTGCCCGGGTCGCCGCTGGCCGGCGAGCTCGCCGGAATAAATGCGTGCGTCCACTGCGGTTTCTGCCTGCAGGCATGTCCGACCTATCTGGCGCTCGAAGATGAGAACGACAGTCCTCGTGGAAGGATCTTTCTCATGCGCGGGCTTCTCGAGGGAACGGTCGCGCCGGACAGTGAAACAGTGCAGACACACATTGGCCGCTGCCTTGGCTGCAGGGCGTGCGAGACGGCGTGTCCATCGGGTGTGCCGTACGGCCATCTGCTCGAGGCGACGCGCGCGACGCTGGCCCAAAGCCGCCCGATTCCTCTCGTTGCGCGGTTGATACTCGCGGTGTTTGGAAGTCGCGCATTACTCTCGACCGCGATGTTTGCATCGCGTTTCCTTGCGGCGACGCCGATTCCGACTTTGCTGTCGCGGCTCGGCGGACGGATGGGATTTGCGATGGCAATGCTGGCTTCAGCCGGGAGTCCGCTGGAGCGTGATCCCTATTCAACCGGCTCTGGGGGCGAGAGGGGGAAAGCGGCCTTGCTCGAGGGATGCGTGATGGAGGGATTGTTCGGCGACACCAATCGCGCCACTGAGCGAGTGCTGAGAGTGAACGGATATGCTGTCGTTGCCGCGAGGCATCAGGGATGTTGCGGCGCGCTCCACGCGCACGCTGGAGACCTCGAGTCAGCGCGCATTCTCGCCCGGAAAAACGTCGCGGCCTTCGAAGCGTCGGATGCGGATTTCATTGCGGTGAATTCAGCCGGCTGCGGCGCTATGATGAAAGATTATGGCCACCTGCTGAAGGACGATCCCCAATGGAGCGAGCGGGCGACTCTCGTGGCGGCGAAAGTGCGCGACGTCAGCGAGCTGCTCGCCGCAGCCGGCCCCAGGCCAGGTGCGCCGCTTCCCCTTCGCGTGTGCTACGACGCGCCATGTCATCTGCTTCACGGCCAGAGAGTCTCACTTCCTCCCCTCGCCGTACTCGCCTCGATTCCGCGACTCGAGCTCGTGCCGCTCCGCGACTCCGATCAGTGCTGCGGCAGCGCCGGGATATTCAATCTCATCGAGCCCGAGACGTCTGATGCGGTGCTTGCCGTGAAGCTTGCGAACATCGCGGAGAGCGGAGCGCAATTCGTGGCCACCGGAAATCCCGGCTGTCTGATGCAGATTGGAGCCGGACTTCTTCGCAGCGGCTCGCGCACGCGGGCGATTCATCCGGTTGATCTGCTGGATGCTTCATACGCGATGGCTAAGGTGCAATGAGTTAGATCGCCTCTGCCACAGAAACACAGAAACACAGAAGGCTACCGGCGCTACAAATAGTCCGGTCTGTAGGCAGAGTCTTCATTTTTCTTTTTAAACTGCACATGCAGTTGCAATTGTAGTCAACAATCAAAAGAAAATGCCTTTCCCCAAGCCTCACTGTTCGAAGCGCTTGGTGGCTTTCTGTGTTTCTGTGTTTCTGTGGCCGCAGTTTTTCTGTGTTCCGTGGCGAAGTTTCCATCCCAGTAGCATTCCATACTAGCCCCGGTTTAATTCCGAATATGTCCGAGGCGAGCGAATATGCCGCAATGCGCTCGGGCGCATTGCTCATCGATCGCGGAGACCGAGTCCGCATCCGTTTTGGGGGCACTCGTGCGGCTGAGCTGGTTACCGGCCTCGTCACCAATGACGTGCTGTCGCTCACCACAGGTCACGGACAATACGCCGCCGCGCTGACCCCCAAGGGAAAGATCGCTGCCGACGTGCGGATTTTTGCCGACACCGAGTGGCTGCTCACTGACGCATCGCCGAGGGCGGCGGGCAACTGGCGCGAGATTGTCAGGAAATACATCAATCCGCGCGTGGCGCCGTACCGCGACGTCACGGCCGAGGTCGACGATCTCGCGGTGTTCGGCCCGAAGGCGCGCCGCGTGGTGGCCAACGCCACCGGCGCCAATGAAGCAGAGCTGGCGGCGCTTCCTCCCTATGGCCACGTGCAGGTCTCGCACGATGACGCGCGCATCATGGTCGTACGGAATGCCGAGCTGGACGTCGAGGGTTATGAGATATTCGCGCCGGCGGCGCTCGATCTCGTGATTCGCGACCGGCTGCTCGGTGGTGGCGCCATCACCGGCAGTACGCGCGTGTGGGACATCGCGCGCATCGAAGCGGGCCGTCCGGAATGGGGAATCGACATGAACGACTCGACGATCCCCCAGGAAGCGAACTTCGATGAGCTCGGTGCGATCTCCTATACCAAGGGGTGCTACGTCGGGCAGGAGGTAGTCGCGCGCGTGCATTTCCGCGGACACGTCAATCGCTTTCTGCGCCGCCTGCATTTTGTGAGCGCGGCAATCCCGCCGACGAATGCCGAGCTGGTTGACGACGCCGGCGGCGTAGTGGGTGATGTGAGGAGTGTGGCGATCTCACCACGTCACGGCGGAGTGGCGCTGGCGATGGTGCGGAGAGAAGTCGCGCCCGGCACAACGCTCCACGCGCGGTGGGAAGGGGGCGAGTGCACGATGCAGATTGCGACGCAGGAGAGAGGCGCGACGGGCTAGACCGGCGGTTACCGCCGCGCCGGCTCGAGCAGACCGGAGACGGCGGCCAGAAATTCCTGATAGCGCATCGGCTTGGCGATATAGGCGTCACAACCTGCCGCTCGAATGCGCTCCTCGTCCCCTTTCATCGCCAGCGAAGTGAGTGCAATCACCGGAATTGCGCTCGTGGCTTTGTCCCGTTTCAGTCGCATGGTAGCTTCGAGGCCATCCATGCCGGGAAGCTGGATGTCCATCAGGACGAGATTTGGCTGCTCCTCCCGCGCCAGCGTCAGCCCGGCCTCAGCATCTGTCGCACTGAGCACGCTGTGCCCCACCGACTCCAGCAGGAATTTCGCCAGCGTCAGGTTGGCGGCGTTGTCCTCTATCACAAGAATTTTTGCCATATCAGGCGCGCTCCTCGGGCCGCATATCGCTATCGACGACGAGAACTTTCGGCTTGTGCCCCTTCGAGACAGGTAACAGACCCAGATCCACAAGCGAGTCGCACAGCTCCTGGCGCGATATTGGCTTTTGCATCACGGCTGCCGCGCCGAGCGCGAAGCCTTTCTTGCGGTCCGACACAATCGAGATGATCACCACAGGGATGTGGCTGAGCGCCGGCATCCGCTTGAGGCGCTCGAGAACTTCCCAGCCGTCCATGTTGGGCAGAACCACGTCGAGAGTGATGAGCGACAAGGGTTTCTGCAAAGCAACAACCAGCGCGGCCTCGCCTGAAGAGGCGTGCAGCACTTCGAAGCCTGACGCCTCGAGCTGGACGCGGATCAGGTCAGCGGAGTTGAAGTCGTCTTCCACTACCAGGGCAGTGGGCGCCTCGGCGGTTACGCCACCAATGGTAGCCGGTGCTTTGGCCGGGGCAAGCATCTTTGCATCCGCCAGGCGCAGCGGAAGCCAGACGGAAAAGCAGGAGCCGTCGCCGACTTCACTTTCGACAGCCACCCCCCCGCCGTGCAGTTCGGCAAGGAGCTTGACCATGGCCAGGCCCAATCCCGTGCCCTCGAATTTTCGCGCCAGGCCGCTGTCGATCTGACTAAAGGGCTTGAACAGGTGCTCCAGGCCTTCCGGCGAGATTCCGATGCCGCTGTCGGTGACGCTGATCTCGAGAAACTCAGTGAACTCGCTGTCTGCCAAGGGGAAGCTGCGGCCTGTCCACAATCCCGGCGCGTTGCCAACCCGTGCGCGCGGAACACGACGCGCCCGCAGAGTGATCTTGCCGCCCTCGACCGTGAACTTCACGGCATTCGAGAGAAGGTTATAGATGATCTGCTTGACCTTGCGGACATCGAGCTGCATCGAGCCCAGCTCATCCTCGGCCACGATGTCGAGCAGAATATGGCGGGTGGCGGCCTTCTCCCTGACAATGGAGAGACTGTTCGCAATAAGTGACGATATATCCACCGGCTCCAGGTCGAGCGTCATCTTGCCGGCCTCCACCTTGGACAGGTCGAGGATGTCGTTGATGAGTGAGAGTAGATGCTTGCCACTGTTGGAAATGTCGCCGATGAATCCTCGCTGTTGATCGGTCATCTCGCCGACGAGGCCATCCCGCAGCACCTCTGAAAATCCAATGATGGCATTGAGCGGCGTTCTCAGCTCATGTGACATGTTCGCGAGGAATTCGGACTTCATGCGGCTCGCGCCCTCGAGCTCGACGTTCTTCTGCTGCAGCGCCTGCTCGAACTGCTTCAGCTCCGTCATGTCGCGCGCGACGGCCAGCACGCCTTGCAGCCGCCTGTCGCGGTCGTGGAACGTGGTCGCGTTGTACGACACCACAGTGAGGGTGCCATCCCTGGCGCGCGCTGTCAGCTCGTAGTTTGTGACCTTGCCCTCGCTCAGGACGCGATTGATGCCCGCCTCGGCCCGCTTCGAGTCTGTGAAGTAGTTCTTGAATGGAGCGCCGATCAGCTCGTCACGCGTGCATCCGGTGAGCGCCTCCATCTGCTTGTTGACATCGGTAATGATGCCGCGCGGATCGGTCGTCATCAGCGCGTCGATGTTGGATTCGAGCAGGGAGCGCGTGTAGAAGTGCTGGTCGCGCAGGCGCTGGTCGAGCTTCATTCGCTCTTCTTCCACCTGCTTGCGGGCCGTGTTGTCGGTGCCGATCAGGAGATAGCCGATGATGGCGTTCTGGTCGTCACGCAGCGCCGTGACGGATACCACCGCCGGAAACCGGCTCCCATCTTTGCGGAAGTAGGTGAGCTCGTAGATGTCTTCGATCCCGCGCGAGGCCTTGAACACCAATGCCTCAAAGCCTGGCGTAATCGGGGTTCCGAGTTCGACGCTTAGCGCTTTGGCGCGCGCTATCACTTCCTGCGGATCGGAAATGTCAGCCGGCGTGATCTTGTTCACGACCTCGCTCGCGGCGTATCCCAGCATCCGCTCAGCGCCGACGTTGAATATCTGGATGACGCCTTTGGCGTCCGTCGCGATGCTCGAGAAGTTGGCGCTGTTGAAAATCGCACTCTGCAGTGCGCCGGTTTTCAGCAGAGTCTGGTTATCGGTGATGGCTGCGCCGGCTTGCGTGCCTGGCGGCTTGCGGTAGGTCATTGTTTGGCCCTCGATGCTCTGCTTCGCGCCGAGAACCCCAACGTGGGCAAACGGGCACAGTTGAAGGATGGTCGCGTGGCGCCGCGGATGCTATCCCCGACACACAGGCAAAAAAAAAGGCGCGACTTTTGTCGCGCCTCCCTTTCAAACTCTGAAGAAAGAAGAGTTACTTCTTCTTCTTCGTGGCGGCAGCCTTGGCAATGCTGTCCTTCATCAGGCTGTCCTTCATCATCGAATCCTTCATCGCGGTCGAATCCATCATCTTCATGCCAGTGTCCGTGACTGCCGGAGCCGGGGCCATCGCGGCACCAGTGTCAACGGGCGTCTCATCCTTCTTCGAGCATGCAGCAAGTACGAGGACGGCGGCGACGAGAGCAATGCGCTTCATTGAAAAATCTCCTTGGAGGGGGCCAACGTGGTCAAACGCCGGTCCGTGCACGCAGTCGCGATGCTCGTGGTTGGCGCGGGCCAAAAGTTACCGCGCCTCGCCTAGCTGTCAAGGGCACCCTGAGAGTGCTGACTCCGGGACGCGACGCAGAATAGAAAGGTAACAGTTCGGGGTGCTTGTCGCTACCTAGTAGCCCTTATTTCCCGCATATAGATTACGCCTCCACCCGCGGTAACCGGAGACCTTCGTGTCGTCGTCCCATCCACAAACATTTGGAGCCCTGAAAAGGTCTCCGTTTGGCGATCCTACCCGAGCATTTCGATCGGTAAAAGACGAGCTGCGCGACAATCTTCTCGCCCGGCTACATGGTGGTGGACCGCTTTTCGAGGGAGTGGTCGGCTACGAAGACACCGTCATGCCACAGATCGTCAACGCCCTTCTCTCCCGGCACAACCTCATACTTCTCGGTCTTCGCGGGCAGGCGAAGTCGCGCATCCTCCGGGCGCTGACGACGCTTCTCGACGACGTCATTCCGGTGGTCGCCGGCAGCGAAGTGAACGACAATCCCTTTGCTCCGATCTCCAAGTTCGCCCGAAACATGCTCGACGAGTGCGGTGACGCCACGCCAATCGGGTGGGTCGAGCGCGACAGTCGCTTCGTCGAAAAGCTGGCCACGCCGGACGTGACCGTCGCCGACATCATTGGCGACGTCGATCCTATCAGGGCAGCGCGCGGAGGACACGTCCTCTCCGACGAGCTGACGATCCATTACGGGATGCTTCCCCGGGCCAACCGCGGCATCTTCGCCCTCAACGAGCTTCCGGATCTGGCGGGCAAGGTTCAGGTGAGTCTGTTCAACATCATGCAGGAGGGCGACGTCCAGATAAAAGGATATCCGGTGCGACTGCCGCTCGATGTGCTGCTCTGCTTCACTGCCAACCCCGAGGACTACACGGCGCGCGGCAAAATCATCACTCCGCTCAAGGACCGCATCGGCAGCGAGATCATGACTCACTATCCCGAGACAGTCGAGCTGGGAATGGAGATCACGAGCCAGGAAGCGTGGACCGACCGCGGGGCCCGACCCGTGCGCGTTCCCGATTTCATCGCGGAAGTCGTCGAGCGAATTGCCTTCGAAGCGCGCGAGGACAAGCGGATCGACAAGCGCTCGGGCGTCTCCCAGCGAATGCCGATCACGGTGATGGAAAACATCGTCTCCAACGCCGAGCGCCGCGCGCTGATCACCGGCGAGGACGAGATCGTGCCGCGCATTGGCGATATCTACGCCGCGCTGCCGGCCATCACCGGCAAGATCGAGCTGGAATACGAAGGCGAGCTGGTAGGCGGCCAGAACATCGCCCGCGAGCTGATTCGCCGGGCGTCCGACCAGACTTTCCAGGATCGAGCCGGCGGCGTGAACACCGATGAGATCATCATGTGGTTCGATGCGGGCGGCGCACTCCAGGTGGGCGACGACGTCGATGCAGCGTCCGTGGTGAGCGGATTCGACACCGTTCCGGGATTGATCGATGTGGTGGAGCTCACCGCACTTGCCGAGCCCGGTGACACGCCGGTGCTCGCGGCGGCGTGCGAGCTTCTGCTCGAATCTCTCGTGGCGCGCAAAAAGATCTCGCGCACCGACGCAGGTGTGTACGGCCGATCCCACGAGGAGAAACGGCGGCGACCGTACCAGGAATGAACGTGCAACGGGTATCGGGTACCGGGCACCGGGTACCGGGTAACGGTTAAGTGTCCATCATCACCATCTCGAGACTCTACGGCTCGGGCGGTTCGGAAGTCGCCGCGCGGGTTGCGCGGGAGCTCGGGTGGTCACTCCTCGACAATGCCGTGCTGGATCAGGTTGGAGCGCGGCTTGGCATCACACCCGCTCAGGTAGCCGCGCGAGAGGAACGGGTGCCTTCGCTGGTCCAGCGGATAGCCGATGCGCTGGCCCTGAGCTCGCAGGAATGGATCACGCCGATGACGGCATCGCGGCGCAAGCCCACCGACGAGCAGCTCATCGAGGTGACGCGCCACGTCGTGGATGAGGCGATCGCCGCCGGCTCGCTGGTGATCGTCGGTCGTGGCGCGCAGGCAATGCTGGCCGAGCGCACGGATGCTCTTCACGTTTTCTGCTATGCTCCCCGGCCGGCGCTGATCGCTCGCTCGATGGAGCGCGACGGCGGTGGTCCTGACGAGGCCGCGAAGATCGTGGACGAGACCAACGCCCATCGCGAGGCGTGGGTCGCCCGCCACTGGGGCCGCGCGTGGCAGGCATACGAGAACTACCACATCTCGATCAATACCGACTGGATGGGCATTGCCGGTGCCGCCGATCTGATCGTGTTCGCGGCCCGGGAACGATTTGGGGTCTAGACCATACCTGCCACAGAAACACAGAAACACAGAAACACAGAGGGCCACGCTGCGCTGCGAACAGGTCGACCTGAGCAAAGAGTAATCTGTTCTTTGATTGTAAACAGCAACAGCAGCAGCAACATCAGACTGCGCCGCGATCTGTAGACACCGAGCGCAGTTCAAAAAACAATTCCCGCAGTTTTCTGTGTTTCTGTGTTTCTGTGGCAAGGTTGGGAGTTCAGTCTTTCGGGTTGGTCGCCCAAACAGTCGCTTCGGTCAGCAGTGCCCGGTCGTCGAGCTCGAGCATGCTGCAAATCGTGCGGGCGATGTCTTCTCCTTTCAGCTTCGTCTCGTTCGCCGGGCGCGCCGGGCGCCCTGAAGTCACGAAGAAATTTGTCTGGACCTCCGACGGATTCACCTGCATCACCCGGATGTTGTTCTTTCTCAGCTCGGCCCTCCAGCATTCCGTCATTCCGCACACCGCGAATTTGGTCGACACATAGGTCGTCCCACCGGGCGACCCGCGCAGCCCCGACGTCGAAGCGATGTTGACGATGTTGCCGCTGTTCTTCGTTACGAAATGGCGGGCCGACTCGCGCGCAACGAGCATCGCCCCGAGGACGTTTGTCTCCCACACACGCCGGAAGTCTGCGACTGTCGTCTCAACGAGCGGGGCCCAATGTCCCCATCCCGCGTTGTTGATCAGCACGTTGTAGCCGCCCAGCTCGGAAACCACTCGGGCGACCATTCGCTTCACTTCGTCCTCGTTGGAGACATCGGCAACAATCGCCAGTGCACCGAGCTCCGAAGCCGCTTCATCGAGCGCGTCAGCGCGCCTGCCGCATATCGCGACTTCGGCGCCCCTGTCTCGCAGCAGCTGCGCCGTGGCGTATCCAATCCCCGAGCTTCCGCCAGTCACCAATGCTTTCGCCTGTTTCAGGTCCATCGCTTTCTCCAGTGGATTGAGCCGATCATCAACTTCCAACAGCTTCGCGTACACTCGCGACAAAGGCGGTGACGTCGGCGTCCGTCGTATCGAAAGATGTAACGAGCCGGGCTTCCGTGATCTCCTCGGTCCACACCTGGAACGAGCACCGTTCCTGAAGGCGCGCAACGTGCTCCCGCGGCAGAATCACAAAGACCTCGTTCGCTTCTACCTTTTGGGTCAGACGAAGGCCCGGGATGGCCGCCAGCTCCTCGCCGAGGCGAGCTGCCATGCGGTTTGCGTGCGACGCGCTTTTGAGCCACAGGTCGTCGGTGAGAAGCGCATCGAACTGCGCCGCAACAAAGCGCATCTTCGAGCTCAGCTGCATTCCCTGCATGCGCCGATACTCGAACGCCTTTGCCAGCGCATCGTTGAAGAAGACGACGGCTTCCGCCGCGAGCGCGCCGTTCTTTGTGGCGCCGAACGAGAGCACGTCCACGCCGGCTCCGCGGGCCATTCGCACCAGCGGCTCACCGAGATGGGCCGCCGCATTCGCCAGCCGCGCTCCATCCATGTGAAGATACAGGCCATGGTCGTGGGCGAACCCGGCAATCACCTGCACCTCGTCCACGGAATAGACGGTGCCGTATTCAGTTGCCTGCGATATGGAAACCGCGCTGGGTTGAGCGTGATGCTCGTTGCCAATGTGGTGCAGGTGCGTGGCGATTCCAGCAGGCGTGATCTTGCCGTTCGACGTTGCAATTGGAAGCAGTTTGCATCCGATGTGCTTTTCGGCTGCACCGCATTCCGAGGTGAAGATGTGCGCAGTCGACGCACAGATAACGGCATTGTGGGAAAAGGCCACGCTGTCGAGCCCGAGAACGTTCGCTCCGGTGCCGGTGAAGACCAGGAACACCTGCTCGGCTCCCAGCTTGTCCCGGAGCGTCGAGACCACGGACTCGGTATAGGAATCCTTGCCGTATGAAGGAACGTGGCCGTCGTTGACGGCGGCCATCGCCGCGAACACCTCCGGATGCACACCGGCCCAGTTGTCTGACGATAGCGCGCGACGTGGAGGAGTAAGGGGCATCGTGAACTTTACCTTGCCTCGCGACACGCGGCAAGAAATCCGCTCTAACCCTCGGGCCAAACCGGGAATCTTTTCGCCTATCTCAGTTTTGCCCGCTCCAGGTAGACCGACGTGCCATCGCGCGCCGCCAGATACACAGATCCGTCTGGCCCGAACCCGATGATCGTCCGGTCAACAGGAATCTGAACGCGGTCAACCAGCTCTCCCTTGTGGTTCACGACGTCGTACACCGGGCCGCCCGGAATCTTGCTCGTCGGAATCGTCCTGATCCACACATTGCCGTCGGCATCGGCGCGCACGGAGTTCGCAAAGAACGGCGGCTTGTAGTCGGGCAGCTCGCTGGCCGGAATGAAATTGAGCTGAACATTGGGACCATTCGCGGGGGCACCCGCGCCGCCCCTCACATTCGGGCCGCCGGCGCGGGGACCGTCGCCGCCTGGCGCGGCCGGACCACCGATGACCACCATCTGCGTACCGCCGCCGGCCGCACCGCCTCCGATCGCCGCACCACCGCCAAACGCAATTGTCGGCGCGTTCGCGCCCTGTCGCGCGCGCGCCGCCTTCAACGAATCAATGAAAGCCGACTTGTCTTCGTCCGTCATGCGCTGCCAGTCGAATGGCAGCTTTGCCGCCGATGTCCGCGTCCCGTCGGCGTGCACGAAATCGAGGTGATAATCATGCCCTCGCACGAACGCCACTGACCCGTCGGCAAGTACCGCCCAGTCGTCCACCACAGGAAGCGGATTGATCTGGGTCGTGATGCGCATGCCGCCGTTGTCATCGCGACTGACATCGAACTTGATCTTCGGGGTCTTGATGAACCCCAATGTGTCGAGCTTGCGCGACGCCAGCTCTATCCGGACAACTGCCGCCGAGTCAGGAATGTCCGGCGGCGAGAACGTACCGTTGGGCCCGATGTTGGGCCGGCCGATGTTGGGTTGCGCGCGATATACGAGGCGCCCCAGGGCATCGAACCCGGTCGCGCCGATAGCCAGCATCATTGCGTCCTGCGGCCTCGGCACACTCATCACCCGGGCAACCTTTCCGCTGCCGTCGATCACCAGCATCGAAAGCGACGTCGGATCGACGAATATCGACGAGTCGCCGTGATAGCTGATCAGGCCGCCAATTCGTCCGCTGTACGCGTTCGCGGTGGCGCTCGTCGAGTCGGCGATGACGGTGAAAGCCGCGAGCGACGGATCGAACATCAGCACGCGGCGCTTTGCCATGTCGTTCACCAGCACCTTGCCGGTGCTGAGCTGCCGAACACTGGTCGCGCCGCCGAGGATCTCGGTGGACTTTGCGGTGACGGCGCCAAGCTGCCGAATGGGCGGGCGCTGCTGCGCGCCAGCGATGGATGCCGTTGCCACTGCGACGACCAGTGCCGCCAGACCTGTTTTGACTCTCATGTTCAGCTCGGTGAGGAATTATGAAGACGAATCGCGATGTCGCTACTGTCCGGATGTCGCTACTGCCGAATGACTGTAATGCTTGGGCCGCCGGGGCCGGAGCCGACGGTGATTGAACCGTCGCCGCCAAAGGGCACGAAACCGCCGAAAGCCGAATTCCCGGTAAATGTGGCCGTGCCCGAGCGGATCGACGCGAGATAGCGTGGCTCGAGGTAACTCGCGACAAATGCGGGAAGCTTTCGCCGCTGCTCCTCGGTGAGGAGACTCTTTACAGAAGGCACGATTGATGTCAACAGGTCCACTGAGGCCCGGCGAGCATCAATGTAGCGCTCGTATGCGGCGCCCTGGTCGTATCTGTCGGGAAGATCGGCGAGGTACTTGGCGACCGGCGCCCAGATCGCGTCGTTCTTGATCGCGTACATTCGATTGAGAACGGCGATACTGTCCGCCTGAACACTGGTGAGCTTCAGCGTGTCCTGCTGCCGTAGAATGGTGGCCATCGGGTTGGCGATTCCGCCGTTGCCGTAAATCGCCTTGAGGAACGGCTCCGGCATCTTCGTTCCGGCAGTCGTTCGTCCGCGATCGAGCTGCTGCGTGAGAAGCTGCCGCTCGCGCGTCGGCCCGATGTCGAACCGCATCATCGCCGTGAGCGTCACCGGAACTCTGAATCCACCGAATGCCTGGTTCGTGGACCCGAAACGCTGGTTCACTTCGTACTTGTAGCGCTGAGTGGCGGGGTCAAAGCCGCGAACATAGAGCAGCGACTGATCCGGGAAAGATGGCTGGCCCCAGCCGTGCAGTCCGCTCGATCCGTGCAGCAGCAGGTCGGCCGCGCCAAGTGGATTGGAGAGCTGCAGCGACAGCGTCGCCCGCTGCGGCATCCGCACCTTTATCGGGTTGAACGAGATCGACATCGACGCGTTCGAGCTCCACGGGCTCTGGCAGCTGTTCCGCGCGGCAAGCTGCCCCAGCTGCTTTGCCAGACAATCCTTTGCCGCGGGCGAGCCGTTCTCGAGCAGCGACTTCATGGCCGTTGCCAGGGCGGGGTCCGTTGCGGTCGATGGCGAGAAGACGAACGCGCGGTCGTTCTGATATCCGTCGCCGTTCACGTCGCCGGCGACCATCGGCGTGAACGGAGATCCCGAACGGAACTGGCCGAACCAGTTGACGCGAACAAAGTCGAAAAAGTTGTAGCCGAGGTTGTAGACGATCTGATGGCGCGAGTCGAACGACGACCTTCCCCACTGCACATCCAGCGGGTTTCCGGCCGTGCTGCCGAATCCACGAAATTTCTCACGGACGTTGGAGTAGACGTACGACAGACTCCATGTGAGAGACGAGCTGAATGTCGAGGGCGAAAACCGGAAGCTGAGCTGACGACTCTGCGACTCGAGGTCGGAGCGAAGCTCGGCCACATGGGAGAACTGCGACGCGACCCGCGCATCCTGCGAGGCGTTTGCTCCGGTGGCCGGCACGATGCTCGTCGGCTGCACGAACACCGGCCTGCCCGCTTCGTCGGTAAGCGTAAAGCGCGTCTGTGGCTTGAAGTTGAGATCGAACAATCCCTGCTGATTCAGGTTGAGCGAGTACGTGCCCTCGACAGTCGCCGAAAACCTGTTCGCCAGAATCGGCCCGTTCCACTGGAGATTCGACCTTACGCTTCTGGGTGCGGCGAAGTCCTTTGCAAAGAGCGTCACGTTGGGCGTGGCATTGGCGAAGGGCGTTCCCACTGATCCGTCGGCACAGCGCGTTGGAATTGCCGACAGATTCGTCGCGTACGCGTTCCAGTCCGGGACGGGAGTGGCACCGCCGACACACGTCAGCTGCTGGATCGCACCCGCCAGACCGGTGTTGTCGATTGCCGATGCGAGAATGTTCGTCGACGGCGTGTTCTGGAATAACCCGACTCCGCCGCGCACTACGGCCCGCGGGCCACGAGCTGCACCCTCGAACCCGGCAATCTGCGGGGCTGTTCCGTAGGTCCACGAGAATCCGAATCGCGGGCTCAGATACACTTTGTTCGGGACGACGTCGTTCCGCACTCCGAGCGCCGCATCAATGTCCGGATTGTAAGCCGGATCGGTCAGAAAGCGGTTGCCGTCGAGCCTCACGCCGTACTGCAGCTGAAGGTTTGGAGTGCGGCGGTACGAATCGCCCAGCGACAGCCCGGCTACCAGCTCGCTGACGTCGCGGCGTCGCGGGCTGAGCTGCCTGCTATACGATGCCGGACGGCCAAGCTGAAAATCGGACAGCGAATTGAACGCAAAAGTGCCGAGGAGATTGTTCGACTGCTCCTGGCCCGACGCGTCACGCCTCAGCTCGCTCGTGAGCTTGATGCGGTGCTTGTTGTTGATGCTGACCCACGAAAGCTGGTTGAGGAAGTTGACCGTGTTCGTCGTCTGCGTGCTGTTGAGCGACTGACTGCCGCCGATCAGCAGATTCTGGACCCCGCTGGTTCCATCGTCGAACGTCGAATTCACCCGCACCAGCCCACTCGGCAGCATGAGATAAGGCGTTGCTTCCGCTCGTGACGCGCTCACGCCGAGCGTCGTTTCGCTGAGAAAAGCGTCGTGGAAATAGGTATTGTGACGGGCCTGAACTCCCCCGCGGATACTCATGCGGTCTCCGCTGTGCGACGGAAGCTCCGTCGCGAAACCCGTTGCCGGGCTCAGCTTGGTCCAGTTTCCATTGAACGTGATGTTCAACGCCTGGCCGGTGGTGGAGGACGGCGGCGCAAAGTCGAGGCTCCCGAACACCGAGCCCTGATTGTTCGTTTTCTGGCTGCCAATTCCGGCCGCCGTCAGCGGAATGTGCGCCGTCTGAAGAAGCGACAGCAGCCTCGCCACCGAATCGGCCGCGACGCCGACAGCCTGCAAGCCGCCCGCGTTGGTGGTGAGCAGAGTCTGCAGGTCGTTGGCACGTCGTCCAAGTTGATACGCGACGTTATAGAACGCCTTGTCGAACTTGATCGGGCCGGAGAGAGTCCCGCCAAGCGAAAGGTTCGAATACTCCTGGCCGAGTGATTGCGTTGCGCGATCGCTCCACTGAAGCTGCGGTTCGTCGACGTTGAGACTCATTCCGCGCGTGATGAAGTTCGAGCCGGACCGCGTGCGGAGAGTGAACTGCCCGCCGCTGAATCCGCCTCGCGACACATCATACGGCGACGTCACCAGTGAGCTGTTCACGGCTGCGTCGCGGGGAATGTTCGAGCCTCCGAACGAAAGGCCGTTGAGCGTGGTGTTGTTCTGGTCGGCGCCAAGGCCGAGCACCGAGAATCCGTCAGCGCCGCCGTCCTGTCCCGGCACGGACTGTACGCCGGGCAGCGATGCCGCCATCGCCGCCAGATCTCCGAGAAGATCTGCCGGCACGGCTGCGTTATTCAGCTGCTGCTCGGTGCCGCCGACGTCGGGCGTCACAGCGTTTCGCGGGACCTTGTCACGCTGGGCCCTTACCTGCACTGCGTCGAGAACGGTTCCGATCCGCGTGAGGCGCGTATCGGCAACAAGGACGTCCTCGTCGGCAGACCGCTTCACTTCGAAGCGTTTGGCAGCGTAGCCGAGTGAAGCGAATGCCACCATGTAGTCGCCGTCACCGTTTGGAAATGTCACCGTAAAACGGCCTCGGCTGTCTGTTCTTGCCGTGCGGCTGACGTTGCCGGAAAGCGACGTGATGGTGACAGTGACGCCCTCGAGCGCGGCACTGTCAGCGCCCGTGACTCGGCCGCGGATCACGTCCGTGGCCTGGGCATGGACGAGCCGGGGCAGAATAGAGGCAACCAGTATCCCCAGGAACAGCAGCAGTCGGCGATGGCGCATGAGTTTTGTTGAGGGGGCCGAACTTTGGACCCTTGGCTGGCGCGAAAGGGTTTACAGCCGTCTTGTCAGCTCGACACTAAGGATTGCTGCGGGGCCCATCATAAGGAAGGCCGCCTGTCCGCACCCATCGCCGTTATTCGGCTCATGGCCCCTCCGGCTACTTCCAATGGAAAGGGTTACGGAACAGGAGACCGGCAAGACCGGTGAGGATTTTTTTGTTACAGCAGTCAATAAAGTTGCGTTCTTCTCATCGGTCTTGCCGGTCTCATTTCCCCGTGCCCGCCTCAGCAATAGAATGGCCGGCTGGGCGGCTGGCTGGCGAGCAAATCAGCCTCTACTATATAGATAGACTTTCAAAGATCGGCCGTCACTTTCAGCACACACTAAGGGAATACCCATGACCAAGCGTCTGGTTCTCACGCCGCTCCTCGTCGCGATGACCATTGCCGGCCCCCGCAATGTCACCGCGCAGCAGAAGTCCGCGAGCGCAAGCTCCGCCAGCGACATCCTCCCGTTCAAAGCCACGGAGCGAACACTCCCAAACGGCCTCAAGGTCATCATCGTCCCGACCGGATTTCCGAATATCGTTTCGCTCCAGGTACCCGTGCAGACAGGCTCACGAAATGAAGTCGAGCCGGGCAAGTCGGGCTTCGCGCACTTCTTCGAGCATATCATGTCGCGCGGCACGAAGACGATGAGTCAGGAGCAGGCAGACGCGCTCATCACCAAGGCGGGCGCGCGAGAGAACGCATACACCACCGACGACTACACGAACTACTACATCACCTTCGCCAAAGAGGACCTCGAGTCGATGCTCCGCCTCGAGGCCGACCGCTTCCAGAATCTCTTCTACAGCGAGGACGCTTTCAAAACCGAGTCCCGCGCGGTGCTCGGCGAATACAACAAGAATTCGGCGAACCCCGGCCAGAAGCTCTTCGAGGTGATGCGCGACAGCGCTTTCACGACGCATACCTACAAGCACACGACGATGGGCTTCATCAAAGACATCGAGAACATGCCCACGCAGTTTGAGTACTCGAAGACCTTCTTCGACCGGTGGTACCGCCCGGAGCGCGTGACGATAATCGTTGCCGGCGATGTAACACCGGCCGAGGTTATGCCGCTGATCGAGAAGTATTGGGGGGGATGGAAGCATGGCACCTTCTCCGTGGACATTCCGAAGGAGCCGCCGCCGACGGGACCGAAGTACGCCCACGTTGCATGGTCGAGCCCCACGCTGCCCTATCTCTCCGTCGCTTTCCACAATCCCGCGTTTTCCGAGACCAACAACGACAACGCCGCAATGGACATGGTGGCGACGCTCTGGTTCGGACCAACTTCAGAGCTGTTCAAGAAGCTCGTTCAGCGAGAGCAGAAGGTTGACGGAATTGGAGCGTCGAACACGAGCAACGCCGACCCCGAGCTGTTCTCCGTCTCCGCTCGCGTCAAGAAAGCGGAAGACGTCGCCTACGTGCGGGACGAGATCCTGAAGACTGTGGCGAAAGCGAGAACCACCGCTGTGTCGGCGGGCGATCTCGCCGAGGCGAAGTCGAATGAGCGCTACTCGTTTGTGCGATCACTGGACAACACAGATCGCATCGCATCCACCCTCGCCGCATTCGTTCGCTACAACCGATCCTACAACACGCTCAACCGGGCTTATGCGCTCTACGATGCGCTCACGCCGGCCGATCTGCAGAGAGCAGCTCGTACCTATTTCGTTGACAATGGACTGATCGTGGGAACGCTATCGAGCGAAGATCTTCCCGCGGCGGTCGCAGTGCAACCGGCAATCGCATCGTTTGAAAGCGCCGCCGGACCCGCTTCCGC
>Ga0097691_1000242_pt1 | contig 51102 bp, 44 predicted proteins | sample NGESurdeep072012_8_FD_72858 | JGI IMG/M metagenome (GOLD analysis project Ga0097691, IMG submission 72858) | Arctic peat soil microbial communities from Barrow, Alaska - NGEE Surface sample 210-1 deep-072012 | ecosystem: Environmental > Terrestrial > Soil > Wetlands > Peat ...
AGGACATATCGACCCCGATTTGTTCGATGTGTTCATACGCGAAAAAGTCTACCTCGATTACGCAAATCAATTTCTTGCGCCCGAGCAGATAGACGACGTGGATGTGAGCAGGATTCCGGGCGTAAATTTGATTCCATAGCGGATAAAACTGCCAAAAATCGTCAGTTGGTGACGAAATTGAGTTGTTCGTTGCTATCGTATAATTTGGAGCGTCAACAAAGTTACATTGAAAACAATAGGATGTGATGTTGGCACGGCTATTGCGTTATATATTCCCGACACATGATTTTAATGTGTTCAATTCAAGCAAAGGAGCTTTATCATGATGAAAAATATTCAAAAAGGTTTTACCCTGATCGAACTGATGATCGTGGTTGCGATTATCGGTATTCTGGCTGCTGTGGCGATTCCGGCCTATGGCGATTACACCGCGCGTGCGCAAGCTGCGGAAGCCTTCACGGTGCTGGACGGCGTGAAAACACCGTTGACCGAACTGTTTACCACCACTAATCAATTCGCGATCGACCCCAACGGCGTTAGCGGTATTACTGCCATTACCTCAGGCAAATATGTTGAATCTCTTATCATTGGGGCCGCAGGCGCAACTGCGAATGCACTCGGAGACACGAACGTATTCAGTGTCGTGGCGAAATTCAGAGATTCAGGCGTCAGCTCCAAACTTTTGAACGGAGGGAAGGGTGTGAAGGTGCACATGTACTACAACCCGAACAGCGGTTCCTGGACATGTGCCAACGGTGATGGTTCCAAAGACGACGGAACAACCGTCGCGAGTGTTAGTACAACCACACCTACGCCCGCTCTAACCGTGGTTGCAAATATTGGTGCGTCTACAACGCTGATACCGGCCAACGTTTTGCCCAAGTCTTGCACTTCTTAATCCTCGTCAGCTACCCTTGCGGTAGTGCTACAAGCCAAAGCCCCTCGGAAGAGGGGCTTTTTTTCGGGCTTGAACCTTGCTCAACTATACGCCCCTACCAGTCTGTTGTTTCTGGAAATACCAGTGGGATGGACAGAAGGTTTCATCTAGAGCGCTGAAGCGTTATGCGCGGCTAGTGCTTGGCGCTGGCGTCCAGCAACTCGCGCAACTCGCGCAAATCGCTCTCTATCGTGGAGAGTTGGTAAAAGCTGCCGCCCGCCTGTTTCGCCATCTCAAGCTGTTCCATCGCGGCACGCAGGTTGCCCTGCCAGGCATAGCTATAGGCTTGCGCCTGGTGCTGTTCCAGGGTCTTACCCAGCATCGCGTAAGCCCGGGCTTGCAGATCATATAGGGTGGTGTCGCTGGGGTGGCGGGTAACCTGTTCAGTAAGCAACTTGACGGCGATTCCTGCCTGGTTGTCCTGCAGCAACAGGTCGGCGTAGTCGTAGATCAGGGCGCGATGTTGCGGAAAGTTCTGAACGGCGTTGCGATAGAACGCCAACGTTGCAGCATCATTTTTTTCGGCGCGCATCACTTGTCCGGCGAGCGTTTCTATCATCGGGCTGTTGTTGGACATCGGATGGGTCCTGTCCATCTGGTTGCCTTGGGTCTGTTTGCGCAAGGTAGCCAGTTCCTGCGCGGCGCGCTTGATTTCATTGTTGCGCAGCAGCGCGCTCACCAGCCCGTAACGTTGTGCGATCGGGTTGCCATAATTTTGCGCGCCGAGCGAGTCGCTGAAATAGGTGATGGCTTCCGGCGCGGTCTTTTGTGCGGCAATCAGCTTGGTGCGCACCAGTTGAAAATTCAGGCTGTCGGGAATCAGGCGATAGGGCTGCTTCTGCACGCGGTTCTCGATCTCTGCGATACGGTCGCTGGTGATCGGGTGGGTGCGCATATAATTCGGCGCATTCCCTTCCAGCAGGCGAGTGGAATTTTGCAGCCGCTCCAGAAATTCCGGCATGGCGTGGGTGTTGAAGCCGGATTTTTGCAAAAGCTGCAGGCCGATGCGGTCCGCTTCTTCCTCGTAAGTGCGGGTGAAGTTGAGTTGCTTCTGTATCGAGCGCGCCTGGGCGCTGACGATGGCGGCTTCAGACGCTTGCGGGTTGGTGCGTGCGGCGAGTATCGCGACGGCGATGGTCGCCAGTGAAATCAGGCTGTCGCCTTGCTGCCCTTCTATCATGCGCGCAAGATGATGCTGGGTGACGTGCGAGATCTCATGGCTTAACACGGAGGCCAGTTCCGATTCGCTTTGTGTGATCAGCAACAACCCGGCATTGACGCCGATGAAGCCGCCGGGCATCGCAAAGGCGTTAATGCTGTAGTCGTTCACGGCAAAAAACTCAAAATCCAGGCCGGGTTCGGCGCTGTTCTCGACCAGCCTGTAGCCAAGCTGATTGAGATAATCGTTGATTTCGGCATCGTCGAGAAACTGTTTGCTGGCGCGTATCTGCAGCATGCTCTGCTGTCCGATTTGGCGTTCCTGCAACGGGGTAAGCACGGCCTGTGAGACATCGCCCAGGTCGGGCAGGCCATCGCCCACGGCGATGGGTGAAAAACACAGTAACAGCAAAAGGGGCAGCTTCTTCATGACCGCCATGATAGTTCTTTTTTGCTTGCAGTTCACACTGTCTGCTGCGCTACAATTGTTTCAAAGTGTTTCCATGTGGACAGCGAGCGACAAAGTGCGCAGAATTGGCGACTTTTTAATTTAGCGATTTGAAAATGGATAAAATCGGCAAGTACGAGATCGTGCGTGAACTGGGTACCGGGGCGACCAGTACCGTGTACCTCGCAATCGATCCTTTCAACAAGCAGGAGGTCGCCGTCAAGTTGTTCGACCTGGGGGTTTTGCGCGATACCAATCGCGCCAAGGTTTATCGCAAGTTATTGATGACCGAAGCATCTCTGGCGGGCAAGTTATCGCATCCGCATATCGCAAAGATTCTCGACGCAGTGATGGAGGGCGATGTCAACTACGTGGTGATGGAGTATGTCGAAGGCAGTACGCTTGAGCAGTATGCCGAGGTGGACAAGTTGTTGCCGGTCAGCACGATTGCCGAAATTATCTACAAGTGCTGCAAGGCACTCGAATATGCCGAGCATCAGGGCGTGATCCATCGCGACATCAAGCCGGCCAATATTCTGTTGCAGGGCGAAACCAATATCAAGATTTCCGATTTCGGCTCAGCCGCGCTGCAGAGCGACCAATCCACGCAAGTATCAGGAGTGGGATCACCGGCTTATATGTCGCCAGAACAGGTCAAGGAACATAAGCTGACCCATCAGACAGATATATATTCGCTTGGGGTGGTGATGTACAAGTTGCTTACCGGAAAGCTGCCGTTCGATGCGAGCAATAACCACAGCATGATCTACCACATCATCAATATCGAACCGCCGCCTCCCAGCGCATTTCGCCCCGAAATGGGGCCGGAGCTGGATGCGATTGTGCGGCGCGCGATGGAGAAAGATACTGCGAAGCGCTATCAGACCTGGGATGAGTTCGCGAACGATCTGGTTGGATTTTCCAGTCGTGTAGCGCCGACCCAGAGCGAGATTTTAGATACGGAAAAATTCGACACTTTGCGCAGCCTGGTGTTCTTCAAGAACTTCAGTGATGTTGAACTTTGGGAAGTGTTGCGCATAAGCCAATGGCGCAAAGTCCCGGATTCCGAGTACATACTCCGCGATGGTGAAATCGGGCGTTCTTTCTTCATCCTCGCGCAGGGGACGGTGCGTGTTTCCAAGCAGGGCAGGTTGTTAAGCCTGTTGCATCGCGGCGACTGTTTTGGTGAAATGGCGCATCTTATAGAACGCGATTTCAAGCGCAGTTCGGACGTCATTGCCAAGAACGACGTGGTGTTGATCGAAATCAGCCCCGATGTGCTGATACATGCGACGATTGGATGCCGGTTGCAGTTCGGCGATGCGTTTTTGCGCATGTTGGTGAAGCGTTTGTCGGTGGCGAACACTCGTGTTTCGCATTTGTTGGCGGATCATAATCAGACAGGAGATGAGTAAAAAATGCCCATAGCAAGCAATATCATTGGTTTCAGTAATATTTCAGTCGCAGAACTGCGGTCGATGTTGCAACAAGGCGGATTGCGTCTGGTGGATGTGCGTACCGATGCGGAAGTGGCGCGCGGTAAAATTCCGCAGGGCGAGTCGTTGCCGCTGCATTTGTTGCCGTTACGCTTGAATGGGATGGACAAGAACGGCATAACCGTTTTCTATTGCCAGATGGGCGGACGCTCCGCGCAGGCTGCCGCATTTGCCGTCGCGAATGGTTTTGCCGATGTGTATAACCTGCAGGGCGGAATCGCGGCTTGGGCGCAAGCCGGATTGCCGGTAGAGTCATGAATTTCGATGTTGAACTGGATGCACGCCGGTTAGCCTGTCCGTTACCGATTTTGCGCGCCAAAAAATTGCTGTCGCAAATGACCAGCGGCCAGGTTATCCGGATAGTCGCAACCGACAGGGGGGCGCCCAAAGACTTTGAGGAGTTTTGCCGTCAGACCGGCAATGAGCTGTTGTCATCAACGGTGCTTGACGGCGAATTTGTTTTTTTTCTGCGTCGCCGTTGATTTCCACTAACCCAGTTTTCCACGTTGAGTCTTTAGTTGCGCCAGTGTTGTGCTGAACTCTTCCATGCGCTTGCGCTCCTGTTCCACCACCGCTGCCGGGGCGCGATCCACGAAGCTGGCATTGGATAGCTTGGCCAGTGTTTTTGCGACTTCACCTTGCAGGCGAGCAATTTCTTTATCCAGCCGCTCACGTTCGGCGGCGACATCGATCTCGACTTTCAGCATCAGTTTGTATGCACCGACGATGGCGACTGCCGCATCACCTTCCGGTAAATCAGTGACGACTTGAACTTCGCTGAGTTTGGCCAGGCTGCTGATGTAGTGCACGAGTGCGTTGAGTGTATTTGCATCTTCCGCTGCTATCCCGGACGAGATTATCAAGGGCACGCGTTGCGCAGGAGAAAGATTCATCTCGCTGCGCAGGCTGCGGCAGGCGGTGATGATCTCCTGCAACAGCGCGACTTGCTTCATTGCGGATTTGTCTATCCTGGCTGCATCCGATTTAGGATAGGCTTGCAACATGATGCTGTCGCCAGTTTTGCCGGCAAGCGGAGCAACGCTTTGCCACAACTCTTCGGTGATGAAGGGAATGATCGGGTGCGCCAGACGCAATATGGTTTCCAGCACGCGTACCAGCGTGCGCCGCGTGGCGCGTTGTTGTGCCGGATTACCGGTGGCGATCTGCACCTTGGCCAGTTCCACATACCAGTCGCAATAGTTGTTCCACACCAGTTCGTACACCGCGCGCGCGGCCAGGTCGAAGCGGTAGTCGGCGAAATGCGTCGCCATTTCCGCTTCGGCCTGTTGCAGTACGCTGATCACCCACTTGTCGGCGGCGGAAAATTCCAGCGGAAGTTTCTCATCCAGGCCGACATCATGGCCATCGCAATTCATCAGCACGAAGCGCGTGGCGTTCCACAGCTTGTTGCAGAAGTTGCGATAACCCTCGCAGCGCTGCATGTCGAACTTGATGTCGCGTCCCGGCGAAGCCAGCGAAGCGAAAGTGAAGCGCAACGCATCGGTGCCGAATGCGGGGATGCCTTCGGGAAATTCCTTGCGCGTGCGTTTCTCGATCTGTTCTGCCTGCTTGGGATTCATCAGCCCGGTGGTGCGCTTTTTCACCAGTTCGTCGAGGACTATGCCGTCGATCAGGTCGATCGGGTCGAGCACGTTGCCCTTGGACTTGGACATCTTCTGTCCTTCCGCGTCGCGGATCAGGCCGTGCACATAGACATCCTTGAACGGGATCTTGCCGGTGATGTGTTTGGTCATCATTACCATGCGCGCCACCCAGAAGAAGATGATGTCGAAGCCGGTGACCAGCACCGAGGAGGGCAGATACATGTCGAGTGCGGGATTGGATTTCGCCGGATATTCCGGTGTCCAGTCCAGCGTGGAGAACGGCCACAGCGCGGAGGAGAACCAGGTGTCCAGCACATCCGCGTCGCGGGCGAGCATCCCGGCGTAACCCGCGTTGTCAGCCAGATGGCGGGCTTCGGTTTCATCATGCGCGACGAACAACTCGCCGTTCACTCCGTACCAAGCAGGGATCTGATGTCCCCACCACAGTTGCCGCGAGATGCACCAGTCCTGGATATTGTTCAGCCACTGGTTGTAGGTGTTCACCCAGTTCTCCGGGTAGAACTTGATCTCTCCTGAAGCGACGCATTCCAGCGCCTGTTCGGTGATGCTCTTGCCGGGCTTTCCATCTTTATCTGGGCCCGGTTTGCTCATCGCCACGAACCACTGGTCGGTCAGCATGGGTTCGATGACCACGCCGGTGCGGTCGCCGCGCGGTACTTTGAGTTTGTGCTTGTCGGTTTTTTCGAACAGTCCGGCAGCTTCGAGGTCGGCGACGATCTGCTTGCGTGCAACGAAGCGGTCGAGGCCTTGATACTGCAATGGGGCCTGTTCGTTGATCTTGGCATCCAGCGTGAGAATGCAAATCATAGGCAACTTGTGCCGTTGCCCAACCGCGTAGTCGTTGAAGTCATGCGCGGGCGTGACTTTCACCACGCCGGTGCCGAATTCCTTGTCCACATATTCGTCGGCGATGATGGGAATATTGCGCTCGCATAGCGGCAGTTTTACAGATTTTCCGATGAGGTGTTTGTAGCGCTCGTCTTCCGGATGCACCATCACGGCCACGTCGCCAAGCATGGTCTCCGGACGGGTAGTGGCGACGGTGAGATAAGTTAGTCCGTGCAGGCTGTCCTTCTCGACCAGCGGATAGCGGATGTGCCACATGAAGCCGTCTTCTTCTTCCTGCACCACTTCCAGGTCGGACACGGCAGTGTGCAGTTTCGGGTCCCAGTTCACCAAACGCTTGCCGCGATAGATCAGGCCTTCGTTGAACAGGCGCACAAAGGTCTCGGTGACGGAACGCGACAGGCCTTCGTCCATCGTGAAGCGTTCGCGCGACCAGTCAGGCGAAGTGCCGAGACGGCGCATCTGGCGCGTGATGGTGTCGCCGGAATATTTTTTCCACTCCCAGACTTTCTCGATGAATTTCTCGCGTCCCAGGTCGTGGCGAGAAATCTTTTGCGCGTCGAGCTGGCGCTCCACGACGATCTGTGTGGCGATGCCAGCGTGGTCGGTGCCGGGTTGCCACAGCGTGTTGTCGCCCTTCATGCGGTGGTAACGGGTGAGTGTGTCCATCAAAGTCTGGTTGAAGCCGTGCCCCATGTGCAGCGTGCCGGTCACGTTGGGCGGCGGCAGCAGGATGCAGAAAGCTTCTGTTTTGTTCGGATCCAGTCCAGCTTTGAAGTAACCGGATTCTTCCCATTTGGGATACCAGTGCGATTCGATGTCTTTTGGTTCAAAACTTTTGGCGAGTTCCATGATGTGCTTTAGGTGCTGCGAGAAAGGGCGCGATTATAGCAAAGTCAGGCGCGACGAGAGCCTGTAGAGGCGGGTTAGCAGCGGAAATTAATGAGTTTCCCCGCTGGTTTGATGAAGGTCATGCGGTTTTTGCGCTGGTTAAATCAATGTGGCGCAGCTCGTAGCCGCGATCACGGTAAAACTTGAAACGTTCGCGTCCCATACGGCTGTCTTTCTCATCGCTGCTGATGATTTCGAGAACACGCTCAAAACGGCTGAAGAACGGAACACATTCGTCATGCAGGCTGATCAATAAATCGTGGTGAGGAAATTTATCGTCACCATGACTCAGCACAACCGGCATTTGCGCAGCGTCTTCGGCATTGCTAAGGCAATGAGGGATAAAAGCGGTGGCAGGATAATGCCAGAGCAATTTATCCAATGCTTCACTGGTCGCCGCATCGGGCAAACTGATGACCGCGCGCACTCCGTTTTGCATGGCCTTGTGGCTCAACTGGCAAGCGGTGCGCAGCTTGTCGGTTGAGCCGGTGTAGAAATCTACTTTAGTCACTTCGATGTAGCGCGGTTGACCAAATACTGCGTAAGCAGCGGCACGGGACGCCCGGTCGCGCCCTTCTCCTTGCCCGATTTCCATGCAGTGCCGGCGATATCCAGATGCGCCCAGCGATAGTCCTTGGTGAAGCGCGCCAGGAAGCAGGCGGCGGTGATCGTTCCACCCGCGCGTCCGCCGATGTTCTGCATGTCGGCGAAGTTGCTATCCAGCAGCGGCTGGTAATCTTCCCACAGCGGCAATTGCCATACCCGGTCGTGCGTTTGTTCGCCTGCCGCCAGCAACTCCTTGGCGAGCTTATCTTCATTGCTGAACATGCCACTGGCGACATGACCCAGGGCGATGACGCACGCGCCAGTGAGCGTGGCGATGTCGATCACGGTGTCGGGATTGAACTTCTTCGAGTAGGTGAGCGCGTCACACAAGATCAGGCGGCCTTCGGCATCGGTGTTGAGGATCTCGATAGTCTGCCCGGACATTGAAGTGACGATGTCGCCGGGCTTGATGGCTTTACCGCTGGGCAGATTCTCGCAGGTCGGGATGACACCGACCACGTTAAGCTTCAAGCCCATCTCGGCGATGGCCTGCATCGTGCCGAGCACGCTGGCCGCACCGCACATGTCATATTTCATCTCGTCCATCTCTGCGCCCGGCTTGAGCGAGATGCCGCCGGAGTCGAAGGTGATGCCCTTGCCGACCAGCACGATGGGTTTGTGTTTCTTGTCCGTGCCGTGATATTCCAGCGTGATGAGCTTGGCGGGTTGCTCACTGCCTTGTGTGACAGAGAGGAATGAACCCATACCCAGCTTCTTCATGTCCTTTTCTTCCAGCACGGTGGTCTTGATCGACTTGTGCGCCTTGCTCAATGCCTGTGCCTTGGTGGCGAAATAGGTCGGGGTGCAGACGTTGCCCGGCAGATTGCCCAGCGTCTTGGCGAGTTCCATTCCATGCGCTGTAGCTGCGGCATGTTCGAGCACGTTCTTCAAAGCGGCAGCCGGTTTGTCCAGTGTGGCGAAGGTAATGCTCTTCAGCGTCGCGGCCTTGGCGGGTTTGCTCTTAAGGCTGTCGGAGCGATAGACACTCTCGGCTGCGGCGAACACCGCCTGCTTGACGACCCACTCGGCATTTTTCCCGAGACCCTCATCAATGACGTACAGCGTGGCATCTTTGGCGGGTGTGCCGTTCAATGCAGTGAAGGTCGCGCGCAGTATGTCCACGCTGGTTTTGTTGGTCAATTCACTGGCTTTGCCCAAGCCAACCAGTAACACGCGTTCGGCAGCGATGCCGGGAAGTTTGTGCAGCAGCAGGGTAGTTGCAGACTTTCCGCTTATGTCACCGTGTGCGATCAGGTCGCTGAGCGCATGTTTTGCTGCCTTGTCGAGAATTTGCGCTGCTGGGGATAGTTTGCCACCTTCGAATACGCCAACGACCAAGCAGTTGCTGCGTTGTTTGTCCGGACTGCTTTGTTTTATGCTAAATTCCACGTGACACTCCTTCAAGATTTAAAAACCCAGGTTTCGATGCCCGATTATCCGCAAACTTACCGTATAAAGTCAAAGCCGTTACGCGCTGGCATTTTTCAGCGCGCTTTGGTGGGCGAGTTCGCCAGCAACGGTTTGCTGGTGTTCGCGGTCTTGCTTGGCATTATCGTGGTCAGCCAGTTGATACGCCTGTTAAGCGAGGCGGTCAGCGGCTTGGTTGCTGTGGATGGGGTGTTGGCGCTGCTGGGCTTCAGTGCAATGAATTATCTGCCGGTATTGCTTTCCATCAGTTTGTTCATCTCAATTCTGCTTACCTTGTCGCGTTGTTATCGTGACAGTGAGATGGTGGTGTGGTTTAGCTCAGGTATCGGCTTGACGAGCTGGATCCGCCCGGTCTTGTGGTATGCATTACCTGTGGTCGGGTTGATTGCATTGCTTAGCCTGGTGCTGTCTCCATGGGCATTACGAAAGACCGATGAGTTCAAAAGCAAGCTGGAAAGTCGTAATGATGTCACATCTGCGACCCCTGGCATGTTTCGCGAGTCAAAGCAGAGCGGTCGGGTGTATTTTATCGAGAACGTCAATCCAGGCTCCAATCGCGTCGGCAATATTTTTGTGCAATCCGAGCAAAACGGCAAAATTGGCACGATGGCGGCACAGCAAGGCGTGCAGGAAACTGTGCCGAATGGCGATCGTTTTTTGGTTTTGTTGAACGGTACGCGTTATGAAGGCACGCCGGGACAGCGCGATTATCGTATTGTGGAATTTGAACGCTATGCGATGCGTATAGATGACCTGCCTGCCAAGCAAGCAGAGCCGCAAGTTCGCAGCATGTCGACTCCGGAGTTGTGGCGCAGCAGCACAACGTGGGATATCTCCGAGCTGGAATGGCGAATAGGATTGCCGATTAGCGCGGCGCTCCTTGCCTTGTTGGCGATTCCATTGGGTTACGTCAATCCGCGTGCCGGACGCTCGCTCAATCTGATCCTGGCGATCGTGCTGTATATGCTCTATAGCAATATGATCAGTGTCACCAATACTTGGGTAGGTCAAGGCAAGCTGTCGCCCGGCATCGGCCTGTGGGGCATACATGCGGCGATGCTGACGGTGGTTGTGCTGATGTTCTATCGTCGCATGACATTGTTCTCGTTACGCAGGACGATCAAGAAATGAACTTGCTGACGCGCTATCTCGGTCGCGAAATTTATTTCAGTATCGGGCTGGTCTTTCTCGCGCTGATCATGTTATTCGCCTTTCTGGATTTGATTCATGAACTGAATGTGATGGGGCAGGGGCAATATCACCTGGGTTATGTGTTGCTTTTCGTGGTGCTGACCATTCCCGGCCATATCTACGAACTGTTTCCAGTGGCGGTTCTGATCGGTACTATCACAGCACTGGTGCAGATGGCAGCCAGTTCGGAGTTGACCGTTTTTCGATCTTCCGGCGCATCGATCTGGCAGATGGTCGGCGCTCTGTTCAAGATCGCTTTGCCGTTGGTCGTGTTGAGTTTCGTTTGCGGCGAACTGCTTGCGCCGCCAAGCGAGCGGATGGCGCAGCAATTGCGATTGAAGGCGCAAAACGCGCAAGTTTCGCTGAAGGAATTTCGCTCGGGCGTGTGGGTCAAGGATGAGCGCAATTTCGTGAATGTGAAAAACGTCATGCCAGATACCAGTTTATTGAATATCGACATATACCGGTTCGATGAAACCTATCACTTGCAGTCCATTACCAACGCCAAGCGGGCAAACTTTATCGAGCAAGGGGTTTGGCAGCTTGAAGACGTGCTTGAGACGCGCTTTAGCAAGGAGGGCACTAACATCGACGTTCAGCCCAAGCAGGAATGGCGTTCGGCATTGACACCGGCCATTCTGAGCGTGTTGTTGGTGGTGCCGGAACAAATGTCCGCCTACGATTTGTATCAATACACCGGGCACTTGAAAGAAAACCACCAAAAGAGTGCGCGCTATGAAATCGCGATGTGGAATAAGCTGGTTTATCCATTAGCGTTGCTGGTGATGATGCTGCTGGCGCTGCCATTTGCAACTTACCATCGGCGTGCCGGGGGGATAGGTGCGATGATATTCCTGGGTATCGTGTTGGGCTTGACGTTCCACTTTGTGGGGCGCTTGTTTGCCAGTTTGGGCGCGCTCAACGACTGGCAGCCGTTCATCAGTGCAACGGCGATGACCGGCTTGTTTCTGTTGTTGGGTATTTTGATGTTATGGTGGACCGAACGACGCTGAAAAGCAGGTCGCCAGGCAAAGCGCTGTATGACACGTTATGAAGGAGCATAACCGGGAAAATTATATCGCGCGGTGTTCTGGGGGCGTTGTCATCGCCCCGGTGGGGGAAGGAATCAGCGCGTTTGGGATACGGGCGGCACAGTGCTTGCGGCAGCAGCTTTGCTGGCTTCCTGTTCGCGCACCATCCTTTTGACTTGCTCACGTTCTTTAGCAGGCACTTTGTTAAAGGCGCGATATTTTTCACGGGCGGCTTCGCGTTGTTCCGGCGTGAGCTTGCTCCATTTTTCCAGGCGGTTATGGAAGCGTTCTTTTTGTTCGTGAGTCAGGCGTGGATATCGTTTGGCGGTTTCGATCAGGCGGCTTCGCTGTATCTCCGGCAGGGTGTCCCACTGTTGGTCCAGAGGGGCAAGAGCTTCCCGTTGCGCAGGGCTCAACGCTCGCCAGGATATTGATGCCGCGCTGGCAAGTGTGCTGGTAAAGCACAGTAACAAAAAAACTCCAATTACAGAACTTCGCATCTACTGATCGGCATCAAGAATCAATCAACGAAAACTTCGATGGGCAAGTCATCAGTCAAAATCGCCACATCAATATCGCTGATTTGCTGTTCCTGGACAATATGATGCCAAAAACTCGTTCCAACGATGAGCATAGCGATAAGCAAGCCGGCGACCACCCATTGTTGAATCGAGTCTGGTATCAGGCTGTGTGTACCGCGACCTGTGGCAAGCGCGAAAACGGGCGCGCGCACCGCCTGTCTTTTCAGTGCATTCTGGCGAGCGCTGTGCAATGCGGATAAAGTGCTTTGGTCCAACTGCCGGGCGCTTAGTGTCAGTAGCTGGGCGATCTTGCCGGGGTCTAAATTCGTAGTCATGGTAGTTCCACTCCTTTTGCTTTAAGAGACACGGAAAGCGCATGTACAGCACGCGAACAGTGGGTTTTGACGCTACCCTCGGTACAGCCCATTGCTGCGGCGGTCTCGGTTGTGTCCAGTCCCTCCCAGTAACGCAGCAGGAAGGCTTCCCGTTGACGCGCCGGTAATTTGCTAAGTGCTTGTTCGATCAGCGCAATGATTTGACTCTGTTGCAAGGACGCTTCTGGGGCGGCTGGGGTGGTCTGGTTTTCGCTGTCTTCAAGCACATCCAGCGGGTCGAATTCTTCATCATCGTGTTTGGATTGCAAACCGGAAAAGAGTGTTACCCAGGCCGATCGAACTTTTTGTCTGCGATAATGATCACGGATGGTATTTTGCAGAATGCGTTGGAACAACATCGGCAGTTCTTCGGCAGGCTTGTCGCCATATTTTTCCGCCAGCTTGAGCATCGCGTCCTGAACGATGTCCAGTGCGGCGTGATCGTCGCGCACGGAAAAAACCGCATGTTTATATGCGCGACGCTCGACGCTGCTGAGAAATTGGCTTAATTCAGCGGAAGTACACAGTTTTATCACCCTTTGCAAGAGAGCTCATGGTAGCAAATTGTTATCGATATCGCTTGAAACCATGTTGATGGAACGGCAAAGGTTGACCAAAACGCTGCCAACCATTATCTTACGAGGTTCTATTTCGTTTATATTTAAGGTGTTTGTGATGGAGTTGACTGGTGCGGAAATTGCTATCCGCTGTTTGCAGGAGGAGGGAGTCGAATACATATTCGGCTACCCTGGCGGGGCAGTGCTGCATATTTATGACGCGCTGTTTCAGCAAGACAAGGTCAAACATATCCTGGTGCGCCATGAACAGGCAGCGATACATGCTGCGGATGGCTATGCGCGTTCTTCGGAGAAAGTGGGCGTGGCATTGGTCACTTCCGGCCCCGGGATCACCAATGCGGTGACCGGGATTGCCACGGCCTATATGGACTCGACCCCGATGGTGGTCATCAGCGGCCAGGTGCCCAGTTATGCGATCGGCGAAGATGCGTTCCAGGAAGTCGATGCCGTAGGCATTACCCGCCCCTGCGTGAAGCACAACTTTTTGATCAAGGACGTAAAGGATATCGCGCCAACCATCAAGAAGGCATTTTACCTGGCCAAGTCAGGCCGTCCGGGGCCGGTGCTGGTAGATATTCCAAAGGACATATCCAATCATAAAACCGAATTCATTTATCCGGGCAGTGTCAGCATTCGCTCCTATAATCCGGTCGGCAAGGGCGACAGCGCGCAGATCAAGCGTGCTGTGCAATTACTGCTGGAAGCCAAGCGACCGATGATATACAGCGGCGGCGGAGTGGTGCTGTCGGGGGCATCGGCGCAATTGACCGAGCTGGTGCGTCTGCTTGGTTTTCCTTGCACCAGCACGCTGATGGGTTTGGGCGCCTACCCTGCCAGCGATAAGCAGTTCGTCGGTATGCCCGGCATGCACGGGACATATGAGGCGTGTATGGCGATGCAGTATTGCGATGTGCTGTTGGCTGTCGGTGCACGCTTTGATGACCGCGTAGTAGGCAATGTCGAACATTTCGCCCAGGTACCGCGCAAAATCATCCATATCGATATCGATCCTTCCTCCATCGCCAAGCGCGTCAAGGTGGATGTGCCGGTGGTGGGCGATCTGAAATTGGTGCTGGAACAATTGTTGAGCGAATTGCGCAGCAGCAAACAAATGCCCGATGCATCCGACTTGGCTGCCTGGTGGAAACAGGTAGATGAGTGGCGCGTCAAGGGCGGTGGATTGCGCTACAAAAATTCCACCGAGATCATCAAGCCGCAATTCGTGATCGAGAAGCTCTACGAGATTACCGGCGGCGATGCCTTCGTCACATCTGATGTCGGCCAGCATCAGATGTGGGCGGCGCAGTATTACAAGTTCAATAAGCCGCGGCGCTGGATCAACTCCGGCGGGCTCGGCACTATGGGATTTGGTTTGCCTGCCGCGATGGGCGTACAGTTGATCAATCCGGGTGCAACGGTGGCCTGTGTCACCGGCGAAGGCAGTATCCAGATGAATATTCAGGAGTTGTCCACCTGCAAGCAATTCCACCTGCCGATCAAGGTGGTGTCGCTGAATAACCGCTATTTGGGTATGGTGCGCCAGTGGCAGGAATTCTTCCACGGCAACCGCTATTCGGAATCCTACATGGATGCGTTGCCTGATTTTGTGAAATTGGCAGAAGCTTATGGGCATATCGGGATACGGATCGACAAACCTTCCGATGTGGAGCCGGCGTTGAAAGAAGCCTTTGCACGCAAGAATGATCTGGTGTTCATGGACTTCCAGACCGATCCGACGGAAAACGTGTTCCCGATGGTGCCGGGCGGCAAGGGTTTGTCTGAAGTGATCTTGTCGGAGGATTTGTGATGCGGCACATCATTTCTTTGCTGATGGAAAACGAAGCGGGTGCTTTGTCACGTGTGGCCGGTCTGTTTTCGGCACGCGGTTATAACATCGAATCGCTGGCGGTAGCGCCGACGGAAGATCCTACCTTGTCGCGCATGACCATCGTCACCAGCGGTTCGGATGCGGTCATCGAGCAGATCAACAAGCAACTGAACAAGCTGATCGACGTGGCGGCAGTTATGGATCTGAGCGAAGGCGAACATCTGGAGCGCGAGTTGATGTTGGTCAAGGTGCGTGCGGTAGGCGCGGCACGCGAGGAGTTGAAACGCGTGACGAACATTTTCCATGGTCGTGTGATAGACGAATCGGAGTCTACTTGTACCATCGAACTGACCGATACTTGCGCTAAACTGGACAGCTTTTTGCATTCGATTGACCGCGACATGATTTTGGAAACGGTGCGTACCGGTGCATCCGGCATTGGGCGCGGTGAACGGGTTTTGAAACTTTAATTATTATATTTTAAGAGGACAGCATGAAAGTTTATTACGACAAAGATGCAGACTTATCCCTGATCAAAGGCAGGAAAGTCACCATTGTGGGCTACGGTTCACAAGGCCATGCACATGCGCAAAATTTGCGCGACTCCGGTGTGAACGTGACTGTCGCGTTGCGCAAGAACGGCGCGTCCTGGAAAAAGGCCGAAGGTGCCGGTTTGCAGGTATCGGAAATTGCCGCTGCGGTGAAAAATGCCGACGTGGTGATGATGCTGTTGCCTGACGAAACCATCCCGCAGGTCTATCACGAAGACGTTGCACCTAACATGAAGGCGGGTGCTGCCCTGGCGTTTGCGCATGGCTTCAATGTCCACTACAACCAGGTCGTGCCGCGTGCCGATGTGGACGTGATCATGATCGCGCCGAAGGGCCCCGGCCATACCGTGCGTTCCGAATATCTCAAGGGCGGTGGCGTGCCGAGTTTGATCGCGGTGTATCAGGACAAGTCCGGCAAGGCGCGCGACATCGCGTTGTCCTATGCGGCAGCCAATGGCGGCACCAAGGGTGGCGTGATCGAGACCAATTTCCGCGAAGAGACCGAAACCGACCTGTTCGGCGAACAAGCCGTGTTGTGCGGTGGCGCGGTGGAATTGGTCAAGGCCGGTTTTGAAACCTTGACCGAAGCGGGTTACGCGCCGGAAATGGCTTATTTCGAGTGCCTGCATGAATTGAAGTTGATCGTGGACCTGATGTACGAAGGCGGCATCGCCAACATGAACTATTCGATTTCAAACAATGCGGAATACGGCGAATACGTGACCGGCCAGCGCGTGATAGGAGACGAAGCACGTGCCGCGATGAAGGAATGTTTGAAGAACATTCAGAACGGTTCCTACGCCAAACAATTCATTCTTGAAGGCCGCACCAACTATCCGGAAATGACCGCTCGCCGTCGTTTGAATGCAGAGCATCCGATCGAAAAAGTCGGTGGCCAGTTGCGTGCGATGATGCCGTGGATAAGCAAGAACAAGCTGGTGGATCAATCCAAGAACTGAACTAGGATCGACGCGCGAGGATTGAGGATAGAGAGTGTCAACGATCCATCCCGATTTTTCGCTCCAAGCATTTCTCCATCATTCCTCATTTCTGGTTACTCAATCCTATGAATAATTATCCTCACCCCATCATCGCACGAGAAGGCTGGCCGTTCCTGGCCGGTTCGGTTTTAATCGCCTTGCTGGCTACAGTTTGGTGTGCAGCTTGGTCTATCCCATTGTGGATCATCGCGCTGTTCGTGCTGCAATTCTTTCGCGATCCGCCGCGTGAGATCCCGCAAGATGCCGGCGCGGTGTTGTCTCCCGCCGACGGGCGTATCGTTGCTGTGGAACGCATCAACGACCCTTACGTGCAGCGCGAGGCAATCAAGGTCAGCGTGTTCATGAACGTATTCAACGTGCATTCCAACCGCAGTCCGGTGGACGGCACGGTGCAACAGGTCTGGTACTTTCCCGGCAAGTTCGTGAATGCCGATCTGGACAAGGCATCCACGGAAAATGAGCGCAATGCGGTATGGCTGAAAACAGCCAACGGCACGGACATCACCTCGGTGCAGGTGGCGGGACTGATCGCGCGCCGCATTCTGTGCTATGTCAAGACGGGAGATGTACTGACACGCGGCCAGCGCTACGGCTTTATACGCTTCGGTTCGCGCGTGGATGTGTATCTGCCGCTGGATGCCAGTGTGAAAGTCAGCATCGGCGACAAGGTGTCGGCAACCACGACTATCTTGGCAATGTTGCCGCAAAAGGGGTAGTCTAGGGGCATGGACGAATTCAATATACGTAAACCGATGAACCTGCGCAAGCGCGGGATTTACCTGTTGCCCAACCTGTTCACCACCGGCGCGCTGTTCGCCGGCTTCTATGCCATCGTGCAGGCGATGAACGGCAGGTTCGAATACGCCGCGGTGGCGATATTTATCGCGATGGTGCTGGACGGCCTGGATGGTCGCGTGGCGCGACTGACCCATACGCAAAGCGAATTTGGTGCCCAATATGACAGTCTGTCCGATATGGTTTCTTTCGGCGTTGCGCCTTCTTTGGTGGTGTATGAATGGGCATTGAAGGGCATGGGTAAATGGGGTTGGTTTGCCGCATTTATTTATTGTGCCGCCACCGCATTACGCCTGGCGCGCTTCAACACCAATATTGAGGTGGTCGACAAACGCTACTTCCAGGGGTTACCCAGCCCCGCTGCGGCGGCGCTCATCGCCGGATTCGTCTGGGTGATGCATGACTATGATTTCAGCGGCGAGTCGGTGAGTTGGTATGCGGCTGCACTGGCGGTGTTTGCCGGATTGAGCATGGTCAGCAACTTGCCGTTCTATAGTTTCAAGGACTTCAACATGCGCAAGAGCGTGCCGTTCCTGGTGATTTTCCTGGCGGCATTATTTCTGATCTTCATCTCAAGCTACCCGCCCGGTGTGTTGTTCGGATTGTTCATGTGCTACGCATTGTCCGGCTATGTATTGTGGGTTTTGCGGCAACGCCGAAAATGACATCACTGCAATAACAGCACAGAAATGCCAGACCATTGCACGAAGCGATAAAACTGGTAATATTAGCCCCATGCATTTTTCAACCCACATCGCAACACTCCACTCCACGTTCAGCCTGATGGCTGCACTGCTGCTGCGCGGCACGCGCTAATCATACCCACACAAGTTTGAAACAAGCGCGGTAACCGCAGCGGTTCCGCAGGTTAAACCTATTTGCAATGGAGTTCGGCATGCCAAATAAAATAATAGACAAATTGATAATTTTCGATACCACCTTGCGCGATGGCGAGCAGAGTCCGGGCGCGGCGATGACCAGGGAAATGAAGATCCGTATCGCGCGTCAACTGGAAAAGTTGGGCGTCGACATCATCGAGGCCGGTTTTGCGGCAGCCAGTCCGGGTGATTTTGCGGCTGTGAAGGCGGTTGCCGAAATCATTAAAGATTCCACGGTGTGTTCCTTGGCTCGCGCGACCGAAAATGACGTGCGCCGTGCCGGTGAAGCTATACAGCCGGCCAAGTCGGGCCGCATCCACACCTTCATAGCGACCAGTCCCATCCACATGCAGCACAAGTTGCGCATGAACGAGGATCAGGTGGTCGAACGCGCGGTGAGCGCGGTGAAGTGGGCGCTTGAATATACCGACGATGTGGAATTTTCCGCCGAGGATGCGGTACGCTCCGATATGGATTTTCTGGTGCGGGTGTTCGATGCGGTGATACAGGCCGGAGCCACGACGCTGAATGTGCCGGATACGGTGGGTTATTCCATTCCCGCAGCGTGGGGCGAGCGCATCAAGCAGTTGATAGCACGCGTGCCGAATTCAGGCAAGGTGATCTGGTCCACGCATTGCCATAACGATCTGGGTCTTGCGGTGGCGAACTCGTTGGCCGCCGTAATGAACGGCGCGCGCCAGGTGGAATGCACCATCAATGGCCTTGGCGAACGTGCCGGCAATGCCTCGCTGGAAGAAGTCGTGATGGCGGTGAAAACCCGCCGCGATATATTCAACCTGGATACGCGCATCGATACCACGCAGATCGTGGCGACATCCAAGCTGGTTTCCAGTATCACCGGCTACCCGGTTCAACCGAACAAGGCGATCGTCGGTGCGAATGCGTTTGCGCACGAGTCCGGCATACATCAGGATGGCGTACTCAAGCATCGCGAGACCTACGAGATCATGCGTGCAGAAGACGTGGGCTGGAATGCCAACAAGTTGACCCTGGGCAAGCTCTCCGGGCGCAATGCTTTGCGTCAGCGTTTCACCGCGCTGAATATCGAGTTCCCGTCGGAAGAAGCCTTCAATGCCGCCTTCCAGCGCTTCAAGGAATTGGCGGACCGCAAGAACGAAATCTTCGATGAAGACTTGCAGGCTTTGGTCAGCGATGAAGCGGTGGCGCAGGTCAGCGAACATTACCGCCTGGTGGCCATGGGAGCGCATTCAGAGACTGGCGTGTTGCCGGTAGCGCGTGTGGTGATGAGCCTGGACGGTGTGGAGCATCAAGCCGATGCGCAAGGTGGCGGGCCGGTGGATGCCACCTTCAAGGCGATCGAGCAAATCGTCAACAGCGGCACCGAACTGCAATTGTATTCGGTGAACAACATCACCAGCGGCACCGATGCACAGGGCGAAGTGACGGTGCGGCTGTCCAAAGGCGGGCGCATCGTGAACGGACAGGGCGCGGATACCGACATCGTGGTGGCTTCCGCCAAGGCTTATCTCAACGCGCTGAACAAATTGCACAGCAAGCACGAGCGTGCGCATCCGCAGGTGTGATCTTTGGTGGCATTCAAAAATGCATCACTGCTTGTTTGGCCTCAGTCTGGAGGATTTGATCCCTAATCTTGCCGGACAATATGCTCCCTATATCGCAAAGCAACTGCGCAATTTTCAATCAGGGGCGCGCACACAACAGATCATCAGTGCCATGGCGACGACCTCTAACGATGCCGAGCTGATCGATATAGCGGCCTATTTTGCCAGCCAGGAAAAGATGCAAGGAAGCGGAAAGGGAGAAAATCCGGTCGCGAAGAATTTGTTCCTGAAAGGTGATGCGAGCAGAAGTATTCCGCCATGCATGAGTTGTCACGGGGTGAACGGCAAGGGCCCCCAATATCGCGCCTATCCGGTGATCGGCGGTCAGCACAGGGCGTACCTGCGTGCCCAACTCATCCATTGGAGAAGTGGTGAACGCAGCAACAGCACGGATGGTGTGATGAATAAAGTCGCCAAATCCCTGACCGATGCCGAAATCGAAGCATTGACGGATTATCTTTCCGGATTGTAGCTTGGCAACTTTTAGCCGGGTCTTTGTTGCAGGTAACAGGGATGCAGGGCACCCGATAAGCAGCTGTGGTGCATTTCGTGTGCTCTCAGCTTAGTCGCTTTGTCATTGCCTGGGCGATGTGGTTTAATCTCACCCATGAAATTCCCCTTTCAGAATGTCGCGTTGATCGGTAAATACAAGGCTCCGGAAATAGCCGGACCCTTGTTGCGCCTGGCTGAATTCTTGTCAGCCAAAGGATTGACCGTGGTGGTGGACAGTCTGACCGCCGAGCATCTTAAAGACAATCCCTACCCGTCGATGACTCTGGCTGAAATCGGCGGGGCGGTGGATCTGGCGATTGTGCTGGGCGGCGATGGCACCATGCTGAACATCGCGCGCACCTTGTCGCTGTGCCAGGTGCCGCTGATCGGCGTGAATCAGGGGCGGCTTGGCTTTCTCACTGACCTCACGCTGGACAATATGTTGGAAAGCATCACGGCGATGCTGGAAGGCAAGTTCGTCACCGAGCAGCGGCTGCTGCTTGCGGCGCGCGTGATGCGCAACGATGTCGAGGTATACAGCGGCCGTGCGTTCAATGAGGTAGTGGTGCATCGCAACAATACCAGCAGCATGATCGAGTTCGAGGTGCGCATCGATGGCGAATATCTCTACAACCAGCGCGCCGACGGGCTGATCGTTTCGACACCCACCGGTTCCACGGCTTATGCGATGTCTGCCGGCGGCCCGATACTGCATCCCAGCCTCGATGTGCTTGAGTTGGTTCCGATAAGTCCGCATACACTGAGCAATCGGCCCATTGTGGTGAAGGGTTCTTCGGTACTGGAAATCCTGGTGCACCGTACCGGCGATATACAAGTGCGTTTCGACAGTCACACCAGCCACGAATTGCAGTTGCATGACAAGATCATCGTCACGCGTCATCCCGAGACTGTCTGTCTGCTTCATCCGGCGGGGCATAGCTATTACCATACGTTGCGCGAAAAGTTGCTCTGGAACCAGATGTTATAAATGTTGAAATTCCAAGTTAAATGCTGAAATTCCCCAGATAAATGCTGAAATTTCCAAGATAAATGCTGAAATTTCTGGGCATCCGCGATTTCGTCATCGTATCCTCGCTTGAGCTGGATTTCTCCGCCGGTTTTACCGCGCTGACCGGCGAGACCGGCGCAGGCAAGTCTATCCTGATCGACGCGTTGTCATTGGCGCTGGGTGAGCGCGGCGATGCGACCATGGTGCGCAACGGATGCGAGCGTGCCGAGATCGCCGCCGAGTTTGACATAGCGGCGCTGCCAAAATTGCAGGCTTGGTTGCGCGAACAGGAGCTGGAAGGCGACACGAATGTGTGTCTGCTGCGCCGCGTGCTGGATGCCGGGGGGCGTTCGCGCGGCTTCATCAACGGGCGAAGCGCGACGCTGCAACAGTTGCGCGAAGCGGGCGATCAGTTGCTGGATATACACGGACAGCACGCACACCAATCGCTGGTGCGTGCTGACGCTCAGCGTGTGTTGCTGGATGGTTATGCGGGCATGGCGGGCGCTGCGGAACAAGTCGCGGAATTGTATCGCGAATGGCAAACCTTGCGCCGTCGCCGCATCAGCCTCAGCGAGAATGCCGAAGCGGTGGCTGCCGAGCGCGAGTTGTTGCAGTTTCAGCGCAACGAGATGGAGGGCCTGGGTTTTAACGTGGCGGAGTGGAATGCCTTGCAGGATGACTATGCGCGCTTGGCCCATGCCGCGAGCCTGTTGGAGACCGCAGCATTCGGCATCGAGACCTTGAGTGAGTCGGACACCGCGTGTCTGGCGCAACTCAACGCGCTGACGGCGCGCTTGCGCGATGGGTTGGAGCATGATGCAAGCCTGGGCGAAACGCTGCGGATGCTGGAAAGCGCGCAGGCCGAGTTGCAGGAAGCAGTGTATGCGCTGCGCCATTATCAGCAGCGTCTGGATACCGACCCGCAACGCTTGCGCGAACAGGAGCAGCGCATCCAAAGCGTGATGGATGCGGCGCGCAAATATCGCGTCGCACCGGAGCAATTGGATGAAGCGTTGCAGCGCATCCTGGCGCGCCTGGCGGAGTTGGGCGGCGATGCCGATCTCGCCGAATTGGAACAACAAGAAAAATCAGCACAGCAAAGCTATCTTTCTGCGGCGCAGAAATTGACGGCGGCGCGCAAAAAAGCTGCCGGCAAACTGGCGCGTGAAATCACCGCGGCGCTGCAGACATTGTCGATGCTGGGCGGCAGTTTTGCGGTGGCGTTGTTGCCGCTGGCCGAGGGCAATGCCTTCGGTCTGGAAACCATAGAATTCCAGGTTGCCGCCAATCCCGGCGTGCCGCCGCGCAGCCTGGCCAAGGTCGCATCGGGCGGCGAGTTGTCGCGCATCAGCTTGGCAATACAGGTCGCCACCTCCCAGGTCGCCAGCGTGCCGACGCTGATCTTCGACGAGGTGGACAGCGGCATCGGCGGGCGCGTCGCGGAAATCGTCGGGCACCTGCTGAAAAAGCTGGGCAAGTCCTATCAGGTGTTGTGCGTCACGCATTTGCCGCAGGTCGCGGCGGCGGCCGACCAGCAGTGGCAAGTGAGCAAGGCGGTGGAAAATGGCGTCACGCTGAGTCACATCGCCCTGCTGGATGGTGAGCAACGCGTCGAGGAGATTGCGCGAATGCTGGGCGGCATCAGAATCACCGAAACAACGCGCAAGCATGCAGCGGAAATGTTGGGCGGCTCTGTTTGAAGTAATATGCGTTGGGCTTGAGGTATCATGCGGCGGCTTTGACACGGTGTTGCGAAGCATCCGGTGCAGAAAAAGCCGCCTCGCGCCCGCTCCCGCAGCGGTAGGGTGGCTGCGAGGCAGTCGGGCACACACCGGCGTACTTCCTTCCTTGCGGGTGAAATCGGCCGGCTGCGCCATAACCAGCGACTATGCGAATGTAGTTGGCTCGCCTAGTCGAATGGCTAGTGGTTTTATCGGTAACGCGTCGCGGGATGCGGCGACTTTTAGATTTAATGATGAAGAGATGACGATTATGCGCACCAAACTTATTTTGCTTTCCCTGCTGTTGGCTTCGTGCAACAGCGTACCTTTTTTGACGCCCTACAAGATGGACATTCGTCAGGGGAATTTCGTGACACCGGATATGCGCGAGAAGTTGAAGATCGGCATGACCAAGCCGCAGGTACGTTATGTGCTGGGAACGCCAATGATCAACGATATCTTTCATAACAACCGATGGGATTATGCTTATCGTTTGGAACGTGACGGCAAGGCGATCGAGCAGCAAAACATGACGCTTTATTTCGAGGGCGAGAATCTCTCTCGCATCGTTGACGGCAGCCAGCCTGTTAAAACCGCACCCGCGAAAGCAGATGGACAAGCAAAAGGATAGAGCATGAACAAAATCAAAATTGCCATTGCCGGCAGCAGCGGACGCATGGGTCGCACCTTGCTTGAGGGCGTGGCGCAAGCCGATGATCTGGTGCTGCACGCCGCGCTGGAACACGGCGGCAGCGGGCTGTTGGGGCGCGATGCCGGAGAGCTGTTGGGCGCGCCCTGCGGCGTGCAGATCACCGCGGATGTGGCGGCGGCGCTTCAGGGCGCGGATGTGCTGATCGATTTCACCCGCCCCGAAGGCACGCTGCATCACCTCGAAATCTGCCGCAAGCTCGGCGTGAACATGGTGGTCGGCACCACGGGTTTGAATGCGCAGCAAAAGGCGCAACTCGGCGCGGCGGCGCAATACATCGGCCTCGTGTTCGCGCCCAACATGAGCGTGGGCGTGAACCTGGTGTTCAAGCTGCTGGAGACTGCGTCGCGCGTGCTGGCACAAGGTTACGATATCGAGATCATCGAAGCGCATCATCGCCACAAAGTGGATGCACCCTCCGGCACCGCGCTGGGCATGGGTGAGGTGATTGCGAAAACCCTGGGGCGCGACCTGGCACAGTGCGCCGTATATGGCCGCGAGGGCGTCACCGGCGAGCGCGATCCATCCACCATCGGCTTCGCCACCGTGCGCGGCGGCGACATCGTCGGCGATCACACCGTGTTGTTCGCGGGCACCGGCGAGCGTATCGAGATCACCCATAAAGCGAGTAGCCGCGCCACTTTCGCGCTGGGTGCGCTGCGTGCTGCACGCTTCCTGAAAGAAAATCCGGCAGGGATGTATGACATGCAGGATGTGTTGGGGTTGAAATAAACCCATACCGAAATAGGCAGTCAGACATGAAAAAACTGCTTGCTCTGCTGTTCCTTTGTTATCTCCCCACCAGTTTTGCCAAGACCGACCCGTCATTTTCATGGATGACGTTGTCCTCGCTGCATTTTTTGATCCACTATCATCAGGGCGAAGAGACTCTGGCAAAGCGTGTGGTTGTGCTCGCCGAAGGTGTGCATGCACTGCTGGTGCCGCGCATGAAGTCGCAGCCGCGCACGCGCACCAACATCGTTTTGGCCGATGCGCTGGATGATGCCAATGGTTCTTCTACGCCGCTGCCCTACAACCTGATCACGCTCTATGTCACCCAGCCTTTCGGCGAATCCATCTTCGGAGCCGGCAACTATGATGACTGGATGCGGCTGTTGATCACCCACGAATACACGCACATCGTCCAGCAGGATATGGTGAACAGCCTTCCGGAAGTGCTGAGCAACATTTTTGGCAACCTGTATTTTCCCAACATGTTTCAGCCGGTCTGGCTGACTGAAGGGCTGGCAGTGTATGAGGAAACCGAATTGACCGGCGGTGGCCGCAACCGCTCGCCTGCCTCCGATATGGTATTGCGCATGGCGGTGCTGGAGAACAACTTTCCGCCCATCAGTCACGCGGCGAATTACACTGAAAAATGGCCGGACGGGGAAGTCCCCTATTTGTTCGGGGGCAGCTTCACCGCGTTCATCGCAAAAAAATACGGACGCGAAAAACTGGCCGACTTGTCGATAGACTACAGCGGACGCTGGTGGCCTTTTCTGGTGAACGGTACGGCGCGTCGTGTGCTGGGCAGTGATTACAGCGATCTGTGGGACGAGTGGAAAAGCGAGCTAGCCAGCCGCTATGAGGCAGGCAGGCAGAAAGTGCTCGCGCAGGGCATGAGTGTATCGCGCGCCCTGACTCAGAGTGGATATGAAAATCTCGCTCCGGCGATTTCTCCTGATGGCAGGCAGATCGCCTATTTTGTCCGGAACGCCGATGAACACCCCGCGATACATCTGATGAGCATCGATGGCAGCGCCGACCGCAAACTACTCAATAGTATGAATTCATCGGCGCCGGGTATTGCTTGGGCAGCGGACGGCAAGGGTTTTTATTACACCCGCATCGAGGTGGTGCGTAACACGGACCTATACAACGACATCTATTATTACGATTTGGAACGCCGCAAGGAGACACGCCTCACCACGCATCTGCGCGCCCGCGATCCGTCCCCGTCGACGGATGGCAGCAGGCTGGTTTTTGTGACCAATGGCCTCGGCAAGACGCGTCTCGCAACGATACCGCTCTTGCCAGAAATAATGCCAGAGCCGAAGAGCTTTTGGCCGGGCACCCGAAAGACCGCAACAGCAGAAAACATCAACTGGCTAACTGAAGACAGCGATTACCAGTTTGAAACCCCGCGCTTCAGTCCCGACGGACAGAAGATCGCCGTCGGTGTCAGGCAGCCGGACGGATACAAAGACATCTGGATACTGGATAGCCAGGGCAACAAGCTCGAGGAACTGATGCACGACCGCGCCATCGACGGAGGCGCGGTGTGGAGCGCGGACGGCCGCAGCATTTATTTTTCATCGGATCGCAGCGGCATCTTCAACCTCTATGTGTACGATCTTGCCAGCAAGCAGATCTCCCGGGTCAGCAATGTGCTCGGCGGCGCATTCATGCCTTCGATCGCACCGGACGGCAGCGCGATCGCGTTTGCGAATTACAGTTCGCGCGGTTTTGACATCCACGTGATGGACAACAATTCGGCTGCACGGAAAGCGGTAAGCAGCTACCGCGATCCTTATCCGGCGATGAAGTACGACGAGAAGACGGTCGATAGCGTGCAGAGCCCTTACGATCCTTTGCCGACCCTGATCCCGCGGTTGTGGCTGCCCAATTTTGGCTACAGCTCCTATAGCGGCACGCTGGCCGGCCTGTTTACGTTCGGCACCGATGCGGTGGAACGCCACAGTTATACCCTGAGCGCGTTGTACGGCCCGTCGAAACAACGCACCTGGTATGACTTCAATTACCTCTACGATGGGTTTTTCCCCAGCCTGAAATTCCGGGCGAGGGACATCGACATGACCTATTCGGATCTGCTTGCGCAGAGGGTAGGGTTCGTTGCCCAGGACAACTACGTTGAGCGCTCCCGGATGCTGGATGCTTCCTTGACCTTTCCGTTGTTGGAGCTTGACCGGCAACATTCATTGAGTCTTGGCTATCAGCGCAACAGCGTATCGGGTCTCACCCGGATGCCGCCCTGGGGTGGCTATGACGGGGCTATTCCGGCACAAGGCAGACTCGCTTCCGGCAGGGTGGATTACCTGTTCAATAATGCCCAAAAATACGGCTATTCGATCAGCCCCGAAGACGGCCGCAACATCGAGCTCGGTTATGAACAACTCGATAAAAAGGTCGGCAGCGATTTCAACCTGAAAAAATACAGCGTCGACTGGCACGAATACATCGATTTCCCATTCGAGCACCATGTCCTGCTGCTGCGCGGTTATGCGGGAAAATCAAGCGGCAATGTCATCGCCCAGCGCGCTTTTCAATTGGGCGGCGTGGGTCCCGGCGACCTGGCCATCAACGTCAATGATACCAACGTCTATTTGCGCGGTTATTCGGCAAACCAATACCGCGGGCAAAAAGTCGGGCTGGCAACGATGGAGTACCGTTTCCCGATCAAGAATATCGAGCTGGGTGCCGGAAACACCCCATTCTTCTTCAAGCGCCTGCACGGTGCTGTTTTTGCCGAAGCCGGCAATGCATGGGACGATGTATTCAACCGCAAGGATGTAAAGAGATCGGTGGGTGCCGAAGCAAGTCTGGATATGACGCTGGGCTATTTCCTGCCGATATCCGTGCGCTTGGGTCTTTACAAGGCCCTCGACGACCAGCGCGACAAAATGGTGATCGTCAGCATATGGGCGGCATTGTTTTAGTTCAGTTCGGCAAACCTCTGTCAGCTATAAAGATTAAAGCTAAAATTTAGCGACATGAATCCTTCATCCTGGCAGTGTGAAGGAGTAGAAAACCTGCATGTCACCTGCCTGTAGGATCAATCCGGTTGCTGCGCGGCTTCAGTTGTTTTGCTGTCTGCGGCGTGATGTGCGATAAGCTTATCGATAAAGCGGCGCAGGAAGTTTTCAGGTTGCGCGCTGTGAAACCGGTCGGTCTCCTGTCCGCGGCTGTAGGCGATCATCGTTGGGAAACCGCGTACTTTATGACGTCCCGCGATGCGCATGTTCTCGTCGGCATCAACCTTCGCCAGCACGAACTTGCCGGCGTATTCCTTGGCCAGTTTTTCCAGCATCGGCCCCAGTACGCGGCACGGGCTGCACCAATCCGCACCGATATCCAGCAGCACAGGCACTTCAAGTGAGCGTGTCACGACCAGGTCATCAAAATCGGCTTCTTCTACATCGTAAGAGTATTTCATCGTTTTTGGATTGTTTATTACGCTTCAATGTGACCACTCGTCATTATCAAACCCAACCTTGCGAAATGGTGACAAGAGTGCTATTTGTGACTGGCTATATTTTGTTAGATGACCATCGCTGATCTATCCTTTTCAGTCTCTCCAAATGCCAGAAAGTGGAATTTCCAGGGACGCTGAGGAATATAAAGCCGGCCATCAATTTCGACGACGTTCCGCCACGTGTCGGCAAAACACATGTCAAGTTGCATACTCCTGTGAGCTTACCCGGTCGCGCCAGTCGGATAATTATGTGTAATGCAGGCGACGCAAGTGCGACCCCTGTGCATCATTCAAAACCAAATTTCCGGGTAGCGCCGCGACGCCGGCACATTATTCACCAGTAATCCGATCGCTAACAGGATGAGCGGCCCGATAGTAGCGGGAAATATTACGTACAAAAACCCCAGATTGTGAATTGCAGGGGAACCGGTAACAGCGATCAGCGCAGTGGCGCCACCGGGAGGATGCAGCGTGCGAGTGGCGTGCATGACGGCAATCGATGTGGCGACCGCCACCGATTCGGCTAGCCACATATGCTGGCTCAGGAGCTTCCAGCAAAGAACGCCTATAATGGCGGAGAGCACATGGCCCCCGATCAGGTTGCGGGGTTGGGCCAAAGGACTGCGCACGGCACCGTATACGAGAACAGCGGACGCGCCGAAGGATCCGATCATCAATGACAAATCGAGTCCTTCGAAAAAAAGATGATTTACCCACGCCACCCCTGCGATACCGAGGAATGCCCCTATCCATGACCATAAGATCTCACCGTTGCTCACTCGCGGCGGACTACCACGAGTGGTGCCACTCATCTTTCTAAAATATTCGAGTAAATTCACAGCGATTCCTTCAACTTGTAGGCTGCAAAAAAGTCCTTCCGCAGAAGCAAGCCGAGCAGCCTGCCGTCGGCTGCTACGACAGGCATGCTTCGGCCGCCATGCCGGTGGAAGGCTTCCAATATCTCCAGGAAGCCTGCATTCTGGCTGACTGTCACTGCCGGTTGGGTCATGGCTACGCTTACAGTTGTTTCATGGCAACTGTGCGTGAACTCAAACGAGTCTTCGAGCATTCTTAACAATAACTCCAGAAAACTGTCGGCCTTCAGGCGTTTCAGGAAATCGGTTTCCGTGAGCATGCCGATTACGTAACGGTTGGCATCCACGACCGGCAGTCCCTTGTAGCCGGAATCGGCGAGAGTCCTTGCCGCTATGTCGAGTGTCGTGTTCGGGTGCAGGGGTTCTATTGCGCTCCGCATCAGGCGACCGGCCGTAACACCAACGAACAGGCGCTCCAGCGCATGTCGATGGGCAAGGTGATAAATCGACCGAAAATCCTCCGTGGTGATATCCAGGTAGCCGGCTATGTGCTGCATCGCATCCAGAATGTCATCATCGGTAAGCTCCATTTCGGGCGCATTCTCACCCTCAAGGTCTCCCGTAAAGTCGTCAGGCAAGGTCTTTGTCATGATATAAATTCTATCCAGTGAGTCATTCGTTGGGGTAGATCAATTGTGATAATGTCGTGATATAAAAATACTAAGTCCAATGCGGCTAAAGTTCGCTACTCATCGCCTGCAATCAGTATCCCCCGGTACTTGCTGAAGGTCAGTGTTCCGGGTCCAGTTCGGCCATGTTCATGCCGACAAAGCAGCGGACGACAGATTGCAGTCCGGGTGCGCTATCAACATTCTGACGGCGCGAACCGGCTAGAAAACATGCATCACTAGTGTATGAACCAGTTGCTATCGTTGGACACCAAATCGTGTGTATACCTTCGGCACAAGCTCTTCGTCCGATATGTAGCTGAACACCTCGGCTTTTTTGTCTGGTTCGCGCATCACACACCCCATCACCGATCAATTCGGGCCATTGTAACATTCGCATATGGCGGGACAGCGAATTTCAATAATCTTGCCCGGTTCGATCCGTTGGGCAGTCGCCAGCATCCGCTACGGGAAAAAAAGCGAACAGCAGCTATTGGCCCGACAGAGTCGACGAACTAAATATAAATTTAGTAATGACCAGTGGCATCTTTTTAACAACAGTTCAGGTGGCTTTTTTAGTCAGAATACACATGGATGCGCTGACAGTGCGTACCTTGCACCAGATGAACAGTGATCGAAGATGCGGTGAGTTGCTGACCGCTTGAGTGCGCAGCCCGGATGCGGTTGCGGCACAGCAGTTCACATCCGGCCATCATTCAGCCCACCTTCGCATTGATACCCCCCCTCTAATCCGCTATAATGCGTGCTAATCCAAAGCGGGATGAACACATTGTTCGTCCCGCTTCTTTATGTCATCTGTCTTGGGAGTCATCCGGTGTCGCAAACGAACCCTGCCATTCTTGTTCTTGCCGATGGGACGGTGTTTCGGGGCGTTGCCATCGGGGCTGCCGGCAGCCGTGTCGGCGAGGTGGTGTTCAATACCGCGATGACCGGTTACCAGGAAATTCTCACCGACCCCTCATATTGCAAGCAGATCGTCACGCTGACCTGTTCTCACATCGGCAACGTCGGGGTGAATACCGAGGACGTGGAATCACGTCAGGTGTTTGCCAGCGGCTTGGTGATACGCGATCTTTCGATGACGGTGAGCAACTGGCGCAAGACGCAGTCGCTGCCGGACTATCTCAAGGCCAACAACGTGGTGGCGATCGCAGGGATCGATACGCGCAAGCTGACGCGCATCCTGCGCGAGAGGGGCGCGCAGAACGGCTGTATCGCCACCGGTACGGATGAGGCGGCGGCACTTGCTGCGGCGCGCGGCTTTGCCGGATTGGTCGGGATGGATCTGGCCAAGGAAGTCAGTTGCAAGCAATCCTACTCTTGGACACAGCGCGAGTGGGAACTGGGCGTCGGCTATCCAGAGGCGGAGCATACGAAATTCCATGTGGTGGCCTACGACTTCGGCGTGAAGCTCAACATGCTGCGCATGCTGGCCGAGCGTGGCTGTCGCATCACCGTGGTGCCCGCGCAGACCACGGCAAAGGAAGTGCTGGCGATGGAGCCGGATGGGGTGTTCCTTTCCAACGGACCCGGCGATCCTGAACCATGCGATTACGCGATCAGAGCCACGCAACAATTTTTAGCGGAGAGTATGCCACTGTTCGGCATCTGTCTTGGGCATCAGATCATGGGTCTGGCAGTGGGAGCGAAGACGATAAAGATGAAGTTCGGCCATCGCGGCGCTAACCATCCGGTGCAGGATACGCAGAGCAAGCGCGTGATGATCACCAGCCAGAACCACGGCTTTGCGGTGGACGTGGCGACTTTGCCGAAGAATGCGCGCGTGACACATGTATCGCTATTCGACGGTACGCTGCAAGGATTCGAGCTTACCGACAAACCGGCGTTCTGCTTCCAGGGTCATCCCGAAGCGAGTCCGGGGCCGCATGATGTGGACATTCTGTTTGATCGCTTCATTGCGATGATGGGCAAGTAAATGGCTAAGCGTACTGATATAAAATCCATCCTGATCATCGGCGCAGGCCCCATTGTGATCGGGCAGGCGTGCGAGTTCGACTATTCCGGCGCACAGGCCTGCAAGGCGCTGCGCGAGGAGGGCTATCGCGTCATCCTGGTAAATTCGAATCCGGCCACCATCATGACCGATCCGGACATGGCGGATGCGACCTACATCGAGCCGATCACCTGGAAAATGGTGGAGAAGATCATCGCCAGGGAGCGCCCTGATGCGATCCTGCCGACGATGGGCGGGCAGACCGCGCTGAACTGCGCGCTGGACCTGGCCAAGCACGGCGTGCTGGAGAAATATAACGTCGAGATGATAGGCGCGTCGCGCGACGCGATCGACAAGGCCGAAGATCGCGAAAAATTCAAGCAGGCGATGACCAAGATCGGCTTGGCCTCTGCCCGCTCAGCTATCGCACACAGCATGGAAGAAGCGTTGCAGGTGCAGCAGGTGATGGGCTTCCCGACCGTCATTCGCCCGTCCTTCACGATGGGCGGCAGCGGCGGCGGCATCGCATACAACCGCGAAGAGTTCGTCGAGATCTGCGAGCGCGGACTGGAAGCCTCGCCGACGCGCGAGCTGCTGATCGAGGAATCGCTGCTCGGCTGGAAAGAATTCGAGATGGAGGTGGTGCGCGACCGCAATGACAATTGCATCATCATCTGTTCTATTGAAAATCTGGATGCGATGGGCGTGCATACCGGCGACTCGATCACGGTCGCTCCGGCGCAAACGCTGACCGACAAGGAATACCAGATCATGCGCGATGCCTCCATCGCTGTGCTGCGCGAGATCGGCGTGGATACCGGCGGGTCCAATGTCCAGTTCGCGATCAATCCGGACGACGGGCGTATGGTGGTGATTGAGATGAACCCACGCGTGTCGCGTTCTTCCGCGCTGGCCTCCAAGGCGACCGGCTTCCCGATTGCGAAGGTCGCCGCCAAGCTGGCGGTGGGTTATACGCTGGACGAACTGAAAAACGACATCACCGGCGGCGCGACACCCGCCTCGTTCGAGCCTTCCATCGACTATATCGTCACGAAGATTCCGCGTTTCGCGTTCGAAAAATTCCCGCAAGCCAACGACCGCCTGACCACACAAATGAAATCAGTCGGCGAAGTGATGGCGATCGGGCGAACTTTTCAGGAGTCGTTCCAGAAAGCGTTGCGGGGTCTGGAAGTCGGCGTGCATGGCCTGGACGAAAAATATTCTGACCGCGAAGCGATCGCCGCCGAACTCGGCAGTCCCGGGCCGGACCGTATCTGGGCGGTGGGCGATGCCTTCCGCCTCGGCATGAGTGTGGAAGAGGTGTTCAACGTCAGCAAGATCGATCCGTGGTTCCTGGTGCAGATCGAAGATCTGATACGTCAGGAAGAGTCCCTGGCTGGCCGCACACTGGAAAGCCTGAACGCGGATGAAATGCGCGTGCTGAAACGCAGTGGCTTTGCCGATGCGCGACTTGCTGTTTTGCTGGGTACCGATGATGGCGCATTGCGCGCCTACCGTCATGCGCTGGGCGTGCGCCCGGTGTTCAAGCGCGTGGATACCTGTGCCGCTGAATTCGCCACCGACACCGCGTATATGTATTCCACCTACGAGGAGGAATGCGAAGCGCAGCCGACCAGCAACAAGAAGATCATGGTGCTGGGCGGAGGACCGAACCGTATCGGGCAGGGCATCGAGTTCGATTATTGCTGCGTGCATGCCGCGCTGGCGATGCGCGAGGACGGCTACGAGACCATCATGGTCAACTGCAATCCGGAAACCGTGTCCACCGACTACGACACGTCGGATCGTTTGTATTTCGAGCCGCTGACGCTGGAGGATGTGCTGGAAGTGGTGGCGGTCGAAAAACCGATCGGCGTGATCGTGCAGTACGGCGGGCAGACCCCGCTCAAGCTGGCGCGTGGCCTGGAAAAGAACGGCGTGCCCATCATCGGCACGACACCGGACATGATCGATTGCGCCGAAGACCGCGCGCGCTTCCAGCAAATGCTGCATCAACTGAATTTGAAACAGCCGCCTAATCGCACTGCGCGCACCGTGGAAGACGGCATCGCTGGAGCCGCCGAGATCGGCTACCCGCTGGTGGTGCGGCCAAGCAACGTGCTGGGCGGGCGGGCGATGGAAATCATCCATGCGCAAGTCGATCTGGAACGCTATTTGCGCGATGCGCAGGAGATGTCCAAGACTTACCCTGAGCGCATGCCGATTCTGCTGGATCGCTTCCTGAATGACGCGATCGAAGTGGACGTGGACGCGGTGTCCGACGGCAAGGATGTGATCATCGGCGGTATCATGGAACACGTCGAGGAGGCGGGCGTGCATTCCGGCGACTCGGCTTGCTCGTTGCCACCATTCAGTCTGTCGCAAGAGATGCAAGACGAATTGCGCCGCCAGACTGTGGCGATGGCCAAGGCACTTAACGTGGTCGGGTTGATGAACGTGCAATTCGCGATACAGGGCGGTACGGTCTATGTGCTGGAAGTGAATCCGCGCGCTTCGCGCACCGTGCCTTTTGTATCCAAGGCTACCGGAGTACCGCTGGCCAAGATCGCGGCTCGTTGCATGGCTGGCCAAACCCTGGCGCAACAGGGCATCACCAGGGAAGTGATTCCGCCGTACTATTCGGTGAAAGAGGCGGTGTTCCCGTTCATCAAATTCCCGGGGGTGGACACGATACTCGGGCCGGAAATGAAATCCACCGGCGAAGTGATGGGTGTGGGCGACACTTTCGCTGAAGCGTTTGTGAAGTCGCAACTGGCTGCCAGCGTGAAGTTGCCAAAAGAGGGCAGGGTGTTTATCAGCGTGCGGGAAGAGGATAAATCTGGCGCGGTTGAAATCGCAAGCTCGCTGGTGCAACTGGGCTTTACCATTCTGGCCACGCGTGGCACAGCGGCGGTGATCGGCGCGGCGGGTGTCGCCGTGACGGTAGTAAACAAGGTTGCGGAAGGCCGTCCGCACATCGTGGACATGATCAAGAATGGCGAGGTCAGTCTCATCGTCAACACCGTGGACAGCAAACCTTCCGTGATGCGCGATTCTTATTCCATCCGCCATGCCGCATTGCAGGGACGGGTGACGTATTACACAACGCTGGCAGGAGCACGCGCTGCCTGTATCGGGATGCAACATCTGACCGAGTTGCGTGTTTATGATTTACAGGGGCAGCACCAACGTCTGGCTAAATAAACAAATAAGGCTATCTATTATGAGCAAAGTTCCATTAACCGTAGTGGGTGCAGAAAAATTGCGCCAAGAGCTGCATATCCTCAAGACGGTAGAGCGTCCGAAGGTGATCAACGCCATCTCTGAAGCGCGCGCGCAGGGTGACTTGTCGGAAAACGCCGAATACGATGCCGCGAAGGAACGGCAGTCGTTCGTCGAAGGCCGTATCGTCGAGCTGGAATTCAAGCTGGGCAGCGCGCAGGTCATCGATCCCAAGACCCTTAATGCCGAAGGGCGTTGTGTGTTCGGTTCGACCGTGATACTGGAAGATGTGAACAACGGCGATGTGGTCACTTATCAGATCGTTGGTGATGACGAGGCGGACATTCGGCACCGCAAGGTTTCCATCAGCTCCCCGATCGCCCGCGCGCTGATCGGCAAATACAGCGGCGACATTGCCGAGGTACAGGCGCCGGGCGGGGTGAGGGAGTACGAAGTGGTGGAGGTTCAGTACATTTAGAGAAGGACTCCCTTCCCCTTGCAGTCGATAACCAGCGACTTGGCCGCGGTTCTTTGCAGTCTAGTCGAATGGCTAGGAGTTCCTTCAGGGTTGGGGAGGGGGTAGTAACCGTAGGGTGGGCTGTGCCCACCATGTCGGGCGTAGCCCGACCTACATTGGTTGCGGCTCGTCCGGCTTGGGTTCTAGCGATTACCCAGTTGCTTCTTGGACAGAGGTTTTTTCCCCTTATGACGCGGCATTTTCTTGATCTCGATCAAGTGTGCGTCGGGGTTGGGTTGATAGATCACCAGAATCTTGCCGATATGTTGCACCGGAGCGGCGTTTAATTGGGTACAGATGGCCGCCAGGATTTCTTCACGTTGCGGACGTTCTGCCATGACACGAATCTTGATGAGTTCGTGAATTTTCAAAGTCTGCGCGATTTCTTTCAACACTGATTCGGTCAGGCCCGCATTGCCTATCATCACCGTTGGATTTAAAGCGTGGGCGCGGCCTTTCAGGGCGAGGCGTTCGGATAAGGTAAGAGATAACATAATGGCCTTTTTGAATAAGGCCGGATTCTAAACGATGAAGCCTTCCAAAACCAGCAAACAATGGATGCGTGAGCATGTTAACGACCCTTTTGTGCAACTTGCGCAGAAGGAGGGCTACCGTTCCCGCGCCGCTTACAAGCTGCTGGAGATCGATACCAAAGACCGATTGCTCAAGCCCGGCACGGTGGTGGTGGACTTGGGCGCGACCCCGGGTGGCTGGTCGCAGGTCGCGGCAGCCAAGATTGGCCGTGGCGGAAAAGTGATCGCGCTGGATCTGTTGCCGCTGGATCCGCTGGCTGGGGTGGATTTCATTCAGGGCGATTTCCGCGAAGAGGCCGTGCTCAAGCAACTGGAAGACTTTTTGCAAGACAAGCCGGTAGGGCTTGTAATTTCAGATATGGCGCCCAATATGTCCGGTGTAGCCTCGGCTGATCAGGCGCGTGCCATGCATCTTGCGGAACTGGCAATGGAATTCGCGCTCGAACACCTGAAGCCGGACGGAAGTTTCCTGGTCAAGGTGTTTCAGGGCGCGGGGTTCGAGGATTTTCTCAAGCTGATGCGCAGCCGCTTCGCCAGGGTGGTGACACGCAAGCCCAAGGCATCCCGCGATCGCAGCAGTGAGGTGTATTTATTGGGTAGCGGAAAGCTTGAGTAATAGGGCAATACATAGTCTAATGAACAACCTCGGCAGCCATTGCATCAATCATGGGGCGCGTCGTTTAAGGAGTTATTTTGAACAACTTTAAGAGCATTGCAATTTGGATGGTTGTCGCCCTGGTGCTGATGACCGTATTCAATCAATTCAACACCCGCCAGCAGCAGACTGCACAGTCGCAGCTAGACTATTCCCAATTCCTCGATGAAGTGAAGCAGGGACATATCAGCAAGGTGGTCATCGAAGGCCGCACGCTGAAGGCGACGACTAGCGACGGCAAGCGTATCACCAGTTATGCGCCTAGTGATTTGTGGATGGTTTCCGACCTGTTGAAAAACGGCGTGAGCATCGAGGCCAAGCCGGAAGAAGAGCAGTCTTTCCTGATGAGTATTTTTGTCTCCTGGTTCCCGATGATATTGCTGATCGTCGTGTGGGTGTACTTCATGCGGCAGATGCAGGGCGGCGGCAAGGGCGGCGCGTTCTCGTTTGGCAAGTCACGTGCACGCCAGCTGGATGAGAGCAAGGAACGCTTCACGTTTGCCGATGTGGCGGGCTGTGATGAAGCCAAGGAAGAAGTGTCCGAGCTGGTGGATTTCCTGCGCGATCCGGCAAAATTCCAGAATCTCGGCGGGCGTATCCCGCGCGGCGTGCTGTTGGTGGGCAATCCCGGAACCGGTAAGACGCTGCTTGCGAAAGCGATCGCCGGTGAAGCCAAAGTGCCATTCTTCTCGATCTCCGGTTCCGACTTTGTGGAAATGTTCGTCGGTGTGGGCGCCGCGCGCGTGCGCGATATGTTCGAACAGGCCAAGAAGCAGGCGCCGTGCATCGTGTTCATCGATGAGATCGATGCAGTGGGTCGGCAACGCGGCGCGGGTCTCGGCGGCGGCAATGACGAGCGCGAGCAGACGCTGAATGCATTACTGGTGGAAATGGATGGTTTCGAGGGTGCCAGCGGGGTGATCGTGATCGCCGCGACCAACCGTCCAGATGTGCTCGATTCCGCGCTGTTGCGCCCGGGTCGTTTCGATCGTCAGGTAGTCGTGCCGTTGCCTGATATTCGCGGCCGCGAACAGATTCTGATGGTGCATATGCGCAAAGTTCCGGTAGCCCCGGATGTAAAGGTCGATATATTGGCACGCGGCACGCCGGGTATGTCCGGCGCGGATCTGGCAAATCTGGTCAATGAAGCCGCCTTGTTCGCGGCGCGTCGCGGCAAGCGTTTCGTCGAGATGGACGATTTCGAATCGGCCAAGGACAAGATCATGATGGGCGCGGAACGCCGCTCCATGGTGATGCCTGAAGAAGAACGGCGCAATACAGCCTATCACGAATCCGGTCATGCGGTGGTCGCCAAGCTGCTGCCGAAGACCGATCCGGTGCACAAGGTGACCATCATCCCGCGCGGCCGTGCGCTGGGCTTGACCATGCAGTTGCCTGCGGAAGACCGCTACAGCTTGGACAAGATTCGCATACTCGATACCATCGCCGTGTTGTTCGGCGGGCGTATCGCCGAAGAGATTTTCATGCATCAGATGACCACCGGCGCTTCGAACGATTTTGAACGTGCCACTGCTATGGCGCGGAGCATGGTGACCCAGTGGGGGATGTCGGATGCGCTTGGAACCATGGTGTATGGCGAGAACGAGGGCGAGGTGTTTTTGGGGCGCTCTGTGACCACGCACAAGAATATTTCCGAAGCGACCATGCAGCAGGTCGATGCGGAGATTCGTCGCATCATCGATCAGCAATACGCGCTGGCGCGCGGTTTGATCGAGGCCAATCGCGACAAGATCGAGGCGATGACCAAGGCTCTGCTGGAATGGGAAACCATTGATGCCGATCAGATCAACGACATCATGGCCGGAAATCCGCCGCGTCCGCCCAAGCCAACCCAAAGCAGCCAGGCTCCACAGCCTCCTCAAAATCCGGCACCGACTGCTCCGGCAACTACGCCTACGCAACCTGCGCAGGAAACCTGAAGCAGGATTCGGGATTGAGGATTCAGGATTAAGGAAACCCCTTCGCCTGAATCCTTGGTACTGAATCCTTGATTCTTTCATGCTCCACTGCGGCAACTTCCATTTCACCATGTCCCGCCCCTTGGTTATGGGCATCGTCAACGTCACACCCGATTCATTCTCCGATGGCGGGCGCCATCTACAACGTGATGCAGCACTGGCATATGCCCATCAACTCATCGCCGAGGGCGCGGACATACTCGACATCGGCGGAGAGTCCACCCGTCCGGGGGCACAGCCAGTCAGCATTCAAGAAGAACTGGATCGGGTATTACCCATCATCGAAGGGTTGCGCGGCGCGCCCTTGCCAATTTCCATCGACACTTTCAAACCGGTGGTGATGCAGGCGGCGATCGCAGCAGGCGCGCAGATGGTCAACGACATTGACGCGCTGCAGGATGTCGCTGCGATGCAAGCGGTTGCCGCCAGCAATGTCGCCGTTTGCCTGATGCACAAACGAGGCAATCCGCAAACCATGCAGGAACAGCCACTTTATCAAAACGTAGTGGACGAAGTCGGTGCGTTTTTATGCGTACGCATCGCCGCTGCCGAAGCCGCCGGGATTCAACGCGAGCGCATCGTGATCGATCCGGGCTTTGGTTTTGGCAAGACCTTGGCGCATAATCTCGCTTTGCTGCGCGAATTGAAGAAACTGACAGAACTGGGTGTGCCGGTATTGGCGGGGCTTTCTCGCAAGTCCATGCTGGGTGCGATTACCGGTCAGGATGTGGAGCATCGTGTGCATGCCAGCGTGGCAGCGGCATTGCTGGCGGCGCAGCGCGGCGCGAAAATCGTGCGCGTGCATGACGTGCGCGCGACAGCGGATGCGTTAAAAATCTGGAATGCGGTGAATGGAGAGTTGGGGTGAGAAAAAAATATTTCGGTACCGACGGGATACGCGGGAGGGTCGGTGAACATCCGATCACGCCGCAGTTCGTCATGCATCTGGGCTATGCGGCTGGCAAGGTGCTGGCGGGAGCGGATGACACGCGCGGCGAACGCACCGGCGTTTTGATCGGCAAGGACACGCGCATCTCCGGCTACATGCTGGAATCGGCTCTGGAAGCCGGTTTGATTGCGGCCGGTATCGATGTGTATCTGGCCGGCCCGGTGCCAACCCCGGCGGTGGCTTATTTGACCCGAGCTTTGCGCCTGCAGGCCGGCATTGTGATTTCCGCATCGCACAATCCGTTCGATGATAACGGTATCAAGTTCTTCTCGGCTCATGGCACCAAGTTGCCGGACGAGACCGAGCGTGCCATCGAGGCAGAATTGGATCATGAAATGCAAACCAACGCCTCGGAGGGGCTGGGCAAAGCCAAGCGCATCGACGATGCGGTCGGTCGCTATATCGAGTTTTGCAAAAGTACTTTCCCCGCCGAGCTGGATTTGCGCGGCCTGAAGATCGTGGTGGACAGCGCGCACGGCGCGACTTACCACATCGCACGCCACGTGTTCCACGAACTTGGTGCCGACGTCGTCGCAATCGGCGCACAACCTGACGGAAAAAACATCAATGACGGTTATGGCGCGACCGCACCGGACAATTTGCGCAAAGCGGTGGTTGAACACAAGGCGGATATAGGCATCGCGCTGGATGGCGACGGTGACCGTCTGTTGATGGTGGACAGCGCGGGAAAACTTTACGACGGCGACCAATTGCTGTACGTGATCGCCAGGCATCGTCAGGCGCAAGGCTTGTTGCATGGCGGCGTGGTTGGCACGCTGATGACCAACCTCGCATTCGAGCACGCCATGCAGAAGCTGGGCATCCCCTTCAAGCGCGCAAATGTGGGCGACCGCTACGTGATGGAATTATTACAGCAACAAGGCTGGCAACTTGGCGGCGAAAATTCCGGCCACATCATTTGTCTGGACAAGCACAGTACCGGCGACGGCATTGTCTCCGCATTGCAAGTGCTGCATGCATTGCGAGTGAACAAGCAAACCTTGGAAGAGGCAACTCGCGATCTGCAGATGTATCCACAAGTACTTATCAATGTGCGGGTAGCCAAGGGCGTTGATTGCCTCGGTCACGTCCAGGTCAAAGCGGCGGTGGCTGATGCAGAACAGACACTGAATGGCAAAGGCCGAGTGCTGTTACGCCCGTCCGGCACGGAGCCATTGTTGCGCGTGATGGTGGAAGGAGAAGACCAGCAGCTGGTGGAAAGATCCGCTCAGCGCATTGCTGATGTGGTACGCAAGCTGGCAATCAGTTAGACCGAAGCCAGCCAGGAGTTAATAACGCAATTGTGCTAATAGCCTTCATTCGAGCTGGATGCATCCGGGCCATTGAAGCAGATACGCGCGAGGAGATTTTCCACAAGTGCACTTTGTAAACACCAACAGAAATAGAGAGTAGAAATGGGCGCTCAGTGGAAAGCCAGACACAAGGAAATCGCAGCTAACGCAAAGGGTCGCATTTTCGGCAAGTTGTCCAAGGAAATCATGGTCGCAGCTCGCGCCGGCGCCGACCCGGACATGAATCCGCGTTTGCGCCTGGTGGTTGAGCAAGCCAAAAAAGCGTCCATGCCCCGCGAAACGCTGGAGCGCGCCATCAAGAAGGGCGCGGGCCTGCTCGACGAAGGTGCAAACCTTGAACGGCTTACCTACGAGGGTTTTGCACCGCATAGAGTGCCCGTGATTGTCGAGTGCCTGACGGACAACATCAATCGTACGCTGTCCAACATACGTGTGTTGTTTCGCAAGGGGCAGTTAGGCGCCTCGGGTTCAGTCTCATGGGATTTTGACCATCAGGGGATGATCGAGGCGACGCCTAATTCCAAAGATGCAGACGTTGAGCTCGCGGCTATCGAGGCCGGCGCCCAGGATTTTGAGCCCGACGAAAACGGCGCAACGCTATTTCTGACCGATGCAACCGATCTGGATGCGGTATGCCGCGCGTTGCCGGCGTATGGGTTTACAGTACAGACTGCCCAGTTGGGCTACCGGCCCAAAAATCCTGTCGCGCTGAACGATGCCGAGCGCGAAGAGGTTGAAGCTTTTTTGGAAGCGATTGATGCAGATGATGACGTGCAAAATGTCTATGTGGGACTGGCCGGTTAGGAGTGAATCCTTTTGAACTTCCAATGACAGTTTCAGGCTGCGATGAGTCATTCAATCGTGCCGAGTCGTAATTCATCGGGAGGTTGCTGACGCAAGAACACCAATGCGTCGAACAATGTAGAAGTTGAATTGTTTCTTTCGACAGGCTGGGGGGAGGGTTTGTTTGCTGAGTTTCTCGCCTTGTGTATTCACTGCTACCGGCAAGTGCGTGTAGGCCGGGGTGGTCAACCCCAGAAGCAGCTGCAAATAAATCTGGCGCGGCGTGGAGCAGATCCGCGTATCACATCAGTGACCCCTGTGCGGCATCGTCCACGACTACAGCAAGTTGGTGTGCAAAAAGTCGATCGGTGCGCAACACGACGAAATCGCCGACCTCTTTTTCGAGGTGCTGGGTGATACACTCTTGCAGCGCGTAGTCGAACTTAACTATTCCATTTTCATTTTTAGAATTGCCATTCCCACCCGCGAGGGCATGACTGGCAAATCAAGATCGGTGCGAACCCGCCAAGCCCATCCCTCGCGCTCGTACGAACGCCATTACGACATGTGCCGGGATATACAAATTCATTGCCACGATGTAACGCCGAGTCGGCGATTTCCTTGCTGCTGCAAGCACAGGGGTACACCGCGCCAGCTTCATACAATCGATGAAAGGTTTCTTCGTAGGCTGCAGTGCGTTGACTTTGGTAAATGATGTTTTCATCCCATTGCAGTCCGTAAGCTTCCAGCATGCTGAGAATTTCATCGGCAGCCCCTTTGATGGTACGAGGTGTGTCGAGGTCTTCGATTCGGACTAGCCATTTGCCTTGATGATATTTGGCATCCAGATAGATGCAGGCTGCAGTGACCAATGATCCGAAGTGGAGAGGGCCGGTGGGGGAGGGGGCGAAGCGCCCTCTATAAAGGGCCGGGGTGGACATCGAATGTTGTAGGGTGGTGGCCCGCAGGAGCGTTCCGCCATGTTCGAATCGTTCGGCGGAACAGCTTCGCGTTCCGCCTTACTGCAGTTCTCGGCCGCGCATTATCAGGCAGGAACCGCCTCTTCCTCGAAATTCAGCACCACTTTTCCGTCCCTAACGTCAACGGTTACCTTGCCGCCATTGGCCAGCTTGCCAAACAGCAGTTCGTCGGCCAGCGCAGAGCGTATGGTGTCCTGGATCAGGCGCGCCATCGGGCGTGCGCCCATCAGGGGATCGAAGCCTTGTTCTGCCAGATAGTCCTTGAGCGCGTCAGTGAACACAACTTCCACTTTTTTCTCGTGCAACTGCTCTTCGAGTTGCATCAGGAATTTGTCCACCACGCGCAGGATGACTTCGTGATCCAGCCGCGAAAAAGAGATGACGGCATCCAGGCGGTTGCGGAATTCAGGCGTGAAGGTGCGCTTGATGTCCGCCAACTCGTCACCGCCCGCACTGCTCTGGGTGAAGCCGATGTGGCTCTTGTTCAGGGCTTCCGAACCCGCATTGGTGGTCATAATGATGACCACGTTGCGGAAATCGGCCTTGCGCCCGTTGTTGTCGGTGAGCGTGCCGTGATCCATCACTTGCAGCAGTATGTTGAAGATATCCGGGTGTGCTTTTTCGATCTCATCCAGCAGCAGGACTGCATGTGGCTGTTTGCTGATCGCCTCGGTGAGCAAACCACCCTGGTCGAAACCGACATAGCCGGGCGGCGCGCCGATCAGGCGCGACACGGCGTGGCGTTCCATGTATTCGGACATATCGAAACGGTGCAAGGGCATACCCATCGCGAAAGCGAGTTGCCGCGCCACCTCGGTCTTGCCGACGCCGGTCGGACCGGAGAACAGGAAGCTGCCGATGGGTTTCTGCGGATTGCCGAGACCGCTGCGCGACATCTTGATGGCGGCGGCGAGTGCGTCAATCGCCTTATTCTGGCCGAACACCACTGCTTTCAAATCGCGATCAAGCGTCTTCAGTGTGTTGCGATCATCGGAAGAAACCGTGCGCGGCGGGATGCGCGCTATCTTGGCAATGATCTCCTCGATCTCATGTTTGCCGATGATTTTTTTCTGTTTCGATTTGGGCAGGATGCGTTGTGCTGCCCCAGCCTCATCCAGTACGTCAATCGCCTTGTCCGGCAAGTGGCGGTCGTTGATGAAGCGCGAGGATAGTTCCGCCGCACTGACCAGTGCTGCCGCGCTGTATTTCACGTTGTGATGTTCTTCAAAGCGTGATTTTAATCCGCGTAAAATGGCTATGGTTTGTTCGACGGATGGCTCCGGCACATCGACTTTTTGGAAGCGACGCGACAGCGCGTGATCCTTCTCGAATATGCCGCGATATTCCTGGTAGGTAGTCGCGCCTATGCATTTCAGTTGTCCATTCGACAACGCGGGTTTGAGCAGGTTGGAGGCATCCATCGTGCCTCCGGAAGCCGCGCCTGCGCCGATCATGGTGTGAATTTCGTCTATGAACAGAACTGCATTGGGCGCTTCACTTAGCTCCTTAAGCACGGCCTTCAGGCGCTGTTCAAAGTCGCCGCGATACTTGGTGCCGGCCAGCAACGCTCCCATATCGAGCGAGTAAACATGCGCGTCCTTAAGGATTTCCGGCACGTCATTCTCAACAATGCGCCGCGCCAGACCTTCCGCGATCGCAGTTTTGCCCACACCGGCTTCACCCACCAGCAGCGGGTTATTCTTGCGGCGGCGGCATAGCGTCTGAATGACGCGCTCCAACTCGATTTCACGCCCGATCAGCGGATCGATTTTTCCAGCCAGCGCTTGAGCGTTCAAATCCTGTGTGTAGCTCTTAAGCGCGCCGCCGGCTATCTGCTCCTGCTCGGATTCCGTTTCAGTCTGGGGTTTGGCAGGCACACCCGCCATAGTCTTGTCGATGCCGTGGGCGATGTAGTTCACCACATCCAGACGGTTAACGTTGCGCTGGGTGAGAAAATAGACCGCGTGTGAATCTTTCTCGCCGAACAGTGCGACCAGTATATTGGCTCCGGTCACTTCTTTTTTGTTGGTGGATTGTACATGCAGGATGGCGCGCTGGATGACACGCTGGAATCCCACGGTGGGCTGTGTGTCCACTTCCTGATCGCCGGGCGTAACCGGGGTGTGCGTGGAGATGAAGTCGGTCAATACCTGGCGCAACTCTTCGATGTTTACGCCGCAGGCGCGCAACACCTGTGCGGCGGAGGCATTGTCCAGCATCGTGAGCAGCAGGTGCTCAACGGTGATGAATTCATGTCGCTTCTGGCGAGCCTCGACGAACGCCAAGTGCAAACTCACTTCCAATTCTTGCGCAATCATTTAATTTTCCTCCATGCCGCATCGTAACGGATGCCCGTGTTGTTTTGCAAACTCTGATACTTGAGCGACTTTGGTTTCCGCGATATCCTGAGAATATACGCCGCATACCGCCGATCCTTCATTATGTACTTTGAGCATGATTTGCAATGCACGTTCCCGGTTCATCGAGAAAAACTGCTGCAATACCTCAATTACAAAGTCCATCGTAGTGTAATCGTCGTTGAACAATATCACCTTATACATGCGCGGAGGCTTTGTTTTAAGGCGTTCCGGCGCGAGTATCGTGCTGCTGTGTTGTTTGGTTGCCATAATTCTCTGGTGTGTATTCTGACACTTTCTTCGTTTACATACTTGGTGATTAGCGATGCTTTTTCAAGCCCAACCGAAAAATATTTAAAATACCCCTTGACGACATCAACTAAACCAGAGTAAAAAGCGCGCTGGTGTTTGACTCAAAGTATCTGCAGTACTGGTTTTGCCGTGTGCGATCTTGGATTCAAACAGTTTCGCGGGGGGCTTCCCCGTTTTTTAAGTAAGGAAGTAATCACATGGCAACTGGTACAGTTAAATGGTTTAACGATGCAAAGGGATTTGGTTTTATCACTCCCGATGATGGTAGCGAAGATCTGTTCGCGCACTTTTCCGCAATCAACATGAGCGGCTTCAAGTCACTCAAAGAAGGCCAGAAGGTCACCTTCGAAGTCGTTCAAGGTCCTAAAGGCAAGCAAGCTTCCAACATCCAGGCTCCTTAAACGGTTCTTGAGTTGGTAAAAAAGCCCGGCATGGAAGTGCTGGGCTTTTTCGTTTGCTTGCATCGAGTTACATGTGGTTGATTACGGCTTCTCAGAATACGGAGCATGACACTTGCTTTGCGTCCTCCATCAAGCGCGCGAAATCGTAGGTGACGGTCTCGGCCGCAATCGGATAAGGCTCGCCATGCGAGCCGCAGTGAATACATACGAGCCCTTCGCCCTATCGGGGGCGCTCAAGACAGGTTGCGCAGGCAGCTTCGTTCGGAAACCGCAAATCGCTCCGGTCAAGCACAATTATCTTTAAACAATGGAGGCCAGCGCTGCATTCAATGTTTCGCTGGGCCGCATGGCCTTTGATGTCTTCTCGAAGTCAGGATGATAATACCCTCCCATATCCACTGGTTTTCCCTGGGCTGCAATCAATTCGGCATTGATCTTTGCCTCGTTGTCAGCCAGCGTCTTCGCTAAGGTTGTGAAACGTGCCTGAATATCCTTATCCCTGGTCTGTGCGGCCAATGCCTGTGCCCAATAAAGGGCAAGGTAGAAATGGCTACCCCGGTTATCAATCTCACCCACCTTGCGGGCGGGGGACTTGTTGTTTTCCAGAATTCTGCTGTTGGCTTGATCAAGCGTCTCGGCCAGCACCTGAGCTCGGGCGTTGTTGAATTTCTGGCCAAAATGTTCCAGTGATGCCCCCAGAGCCAGAAACTCACCGAGAGAATCCCAGCGCAAATATCCTTCTTGCTGGAACTGCTGGACATGCTTTGGAGCCGAGCCGCCCGCACCGGTTTCGAACAGACCTCCGCCATTCATCAGCGGTACGATGGACAGCATTTTTGCGCTGGTGCCGAGTTCAAGAATCGGGAACAGGTCGGTGAGATAGTCGCGCAGGATGTTGCCGGTGACAGAGATGGTATCCTTGCCTGCGCGGATGCGTTCAATCGAGAGCTGCATAGCGTCTTCGGGCGTCATGATACGAATGTCCATACCTTGTGTATCGTGATCCTTGAGGTAGCGCTCCGCTTTCTGAATGATCTGTGCGTCGTGCGCCCGGTTCTTGTCCAGCCAGAAAACAGCGGGGGCGCCGGTGGCGCGCACGCGCACAACGGCCAGCTTAACCCAGTCCTGAATAGACGCATCTTTTGCCTGACACATGCGGAAGATGTCGCCCTGTTCAACTTTCTGCTCCAGCAGCGTTTTGCCAGAAGTATCCACGACACGGACAGTGCCGTTACCGTTCATTTGAAAGGTCTTGTCATGGGAGCCGTATTCCTCGGCCTGCTGTGCCATCAGGCCGACATTTGGAACGCTGCCCATGGTCTTTGGATCGAATGCACCATGTTTTTTGCAGTCTTCTATGACAACCTGATAAATGCGAGCGTAGCAGCGGTCAGGGATCATCGCTTTGGTATCGTGCAACTTGCTGTCAACTCCCCACATTTTCCCCGAATCGCGAATCATGGCGGGCATGGAAGCATCGACGATGACATCGCTCGGCACATGCAGATTCGTGATGCCCTTGTCTGAATTCACCATCGCCAGTTCCGGCCTGGTTTTATAAGTGGCCTGGATGTCAGCTTCGATTTCGGCACGTTTCGCTTCGGGCAGCTTCGCGATCTTAGCCAAGAGATCCCCCAAGCCGTTGTTGACGTTGACAGCCAATTCCTTGATCACCGCCGCGTGCTTCTCGAAAACATCCTTGAAATATACGGTAACGGCATGGCCGAACATGATCGGATCGGAAATCTTCATCATGGTGGCCTTGAGGTGCAATGACAACAGCACGCCCTGTTTTTTGGCGTCTTCCATCTGTTCTTCGTAGAACGCGCGCAAGGCGCGGCGGCTCATGACACTAGCGTCAATGACTTCACCTTTCTGTAACGGGATTTTTTCTTTCAGCACTGTCGTTTTGCCATCACTACCTGCAAACTCGATGCGCACATTTCCGGCCTCTGAAACGGTCACGGACTTTTCGCTGCCATAGAAATCTGCAGCGTTCATATGTGCCACATGGGTCTTAGAGTCGGCGCTCCATGCCCCCATCTTGTGCGGATGTTTTTGTGCGAATTTCTTGACTGAAAGCGCAGCTCGGCGGTCTGAGTTGCCTTCCCGCAGTACTGGGTTGACGGCACTGCCGAGAACTTTGCTGTAGCGGGCCTTAATCGCTTTCTGGGCATCGTTTTGAGGATCTTCAGGATAATCCGGGATGTTGAAACCCTGCGACTGCAATTCTTTGATTGCCGCTTTCAGTTGCGGGGACGTTGCGCTGATATTCGGCAGTTTTATGATATTGGCCTCGGGTTTGAGAGTCAGCTCACCCAATTCGGTCAGATCATCAGCGATTTTCTGACTCGCGGTCAGGTTTTCGGGAAAATTCGCGAGGATACGACCCGCCAGGGAAATATCCCTTGTTTCGACGGCAACGCCGGCTGCCTTGGTGAAGGCTTGAACGATGGGAAGCAAAGAATAAGTGGCCAGTGCCGGTGCTTCATCAACCATCGTGTAAATAATTTTATGACTTGTCATGTTTTTTCTCTTTAGTTCGTTCTCATTAATAAACCACCTGATTTTCTAGAAATGCCGGTCGGGGTTTTTACGCCGCTTAGAATTCGGGTGATTTTTCGTTATAAAAAGATGAATTTTGCCACTGGGCATAAAACTTAAGGTGGGGAGCTTAGCGCGCTACAACTGGCAAATCCCATGCATCACCTTTGACTCGCTATTCGGTAGTGGCTCTGGGAGACAACCGGATATGCACGCATGGTTTAGCTCTCAGAGGTAGCAGAAGCAGTAAAATATCGTTTCAAAAATAAACAGGAATTCCGATGGGAAGCATTCTGCTATTCAACAAGCCGTTTGGCGTGATCTGCCAATTCAGTCGCGGTGGTCTGCATCCGACATTGGCGGATTATATCCCTCTTCCAGGTTTTTATCCCGCCGGGCGGCTGGACACAGATAGCGAGGGTCTACTGGTGCTGACCGATGACGGACAGTTGCAACACCGCATCACCGATCCCAGGCATAAGCTGCCCAAGACGTATTGGGTGCAAGTGGAAGGTGTAGCGGATGAGGCCGCTCTGGAACAATTGCGGCGTGGTATGAAGCTATCTGATTTCACCACCCAGCCAGCCGAGGCGCGTGTGATAGATGAACCTTCCGGCCTGTGGCCGCGCAACCCGCCGATCAGGTCGCGCAAAATCATTCCGACCAGTTGGCTGGAGCTGACTATCCGTGAAGGCAAGAACCGCCAAGTGCGGCGCATGACCGCGGCTTTGGGATTCCCCACGTTGCGCCTGATACGCTATCGCATCGGCGAGTGGACTCTGAGCGGGCTGGAGCCGGGGAAGTGGCGAATGGGATCGTCATAATCAATCGGGTTGACAAACGATGCTGGGAATTTTAACGTATATCAGGATTATTGAATTTGTGAGGCCACCATGTTTTTCTCCCGCTGTTTTTTGATGCTTGCTGCGCTTTTGCTCGTGGGTCTATCCGATCCCGGCTTTGCCGCACAACGATCTCACGGGATGATAACTAAAGCGGAGAGATCCCTGAGAGGCACATGGTACAGCACGGAAGGGACCATTACGTTCAAGGACAACGGAACCATCAACTTCAAGGGTAAAAGATACTACTATGCGGTTTCCAACGGCGGGCTGATACAGCTTAGCGGAAAACACAGCTCGAATGCGATTCCTTATCAGCTTGCCGGCGGCAGACTTACCTTGACGGTAGGCGGCAAGTCGACGGTATATTCACGCAAGCAACGAGTAGGAAAATAACCGCATTGCGTCCCAGATTCTGGGCGGATTTCCAGCCCGTAGATGTCACTCTGCTAAATTTTTCGACACTTGGCCAGATTTAGCGGCCTCGGCGCACACCAGGCTTGGGCGAAAACAAGGCGGGTTGCGGCATGGCTTGATGACGTGCCGCCTCGGACAAGTGTTGTTGCTCGGCGGTCTTTTGTGGCGGGCGCGCCTTGGCTGGGTGCTGGCTATTTCTTGGTTGCTGTTCGGTGCGCGGTTGCTGTTCGCGCTGTTGCGGGTTGCGTGGCTTTTGCTTTTGACCCTGACCCTCACGCGCAGGCTGGTTGCGATTGCCTGCGGCTCGTGGCGGATTATTGCGTCTTTGTCCGTGTGCCTGGCGCGGAGGACGCGGAGCCTCCTCGGCGATATGGGTTGGCGGCACAAAGCCGTCTATCGCAACTACTGGAATCTCGCGTTTGATCAATCGTTCGATGTCTCTGAGAAACTGTAATTCTTCCTTGTCCACCAGTGAGATCGCAGCACCGCTGCTGCCCGCACGCCCGGTACGACCGATGCGGTGCACGTAATCTTCCGGCACATTCGGCAATTCAAAATTCACCACATGCGGCAGTTGATCGATATCCAGACCGCGCGCGGCGATGTCGGTGGCAACCAGCACCGGCAAAGAGCCATCCTTGAATTGCGCCAAGGCTTTGGTACGCGCCGGCTGGCTCTTGTTGCCGTGTATCGCGGCGGCGGGAATGCCGTCCGCGATCAGTTTTTCGGTCAGCCGGTTCGCACCGTGTTTGGTGCGGGTGAAAACCAGCACCTGCTTCCAGTCGTTGTGCTTGATCAGGTGTGAAAGCAGGTGGCTCTTCAGCTTTTGCGGTACCAGATGGACGCTTTGTGTTATCAGTTCCACAGTGGAGTTGCGGCGCGCCACTTCGACATAACCGGGATTGTGCAGCAGTCCGTCGGAAAGAGTCTTGATCTCGTCGGAGAAGGTCGCCGAGAACAGCAGGTTCTGGCGCTGTTTGGGCAGCAGCGCAAGGATCTTTTTGATGTCGCGGATGAAGCCCATGTCCAGCATGCGGTCAGCTTCATCCAGAACCAGGATTTCGACGCCGGACAGATCCAGCGTTTTTTGCCCGACGTGGTCGAGGAGCCGCCCGGGCGTGGCCACGAGGATATCCAACTGCCCGCGCAATGCTTTCATCTGCGGATTGATGTTCACGCCGCCAAACATCACCATCGATTTCAGCGGCAGATATTTTCCATAGGTCTGCACCGATTGCTCCACTTGTGCGGCGAGTTCGCGCGTCGGGACGAGAATCAGACAGCGCGGCCGGCCGGGGCGAGGATTCGCAGCGGGTTTCGCGGAGAGCAGCTGCAGGATCGGCAGCGTGAAGCCTGCGGTTTTGCCGGTGCCGGTTTGCGCTCCGGCCAGCAGATCGCCACCGGCCAATACCAGCGGGATCGCCTGTGCCTGAACTGGCGTGGGTGTTGTGTAACCCGCATCGGCAATCGCGCGCATCAGGGGTTGTGCCAGATTCAAGCTGGCGAAAGTGATTTCAATATTTGACAAAGCGGGGCTCCTGCGACGGCCTGCAGCTCACAAGAGCTGCACCAATCAAGGCAGACGAATAAGTGATCGAAGAGATCGGAAGTGACACATAGACCGCTACGTTGATTGGTTTGACGCAGGGTGGCGCGCATTATACTTTCTTTGCGCCCAAGGGTGTGGTTTGCGGAAGGAACGTGTGACGGACCGGCTTGTCGGGGCGGAAATTGTTGCGAAGTGCTGGAAAATCGGCCTGTCGTTGAATTGCCAAAGTACGGCACGGCAGGCCGCTAAAATTATTTCACGTCTTTTGCGCACCTGAACCCCACGTCGATCAACACGCTGTGTATGGCCGTAAATGGTTACGCTTGGCGGTACGGAACACCACGCTGAGTGAAT